>JAEEGL015745658.1_pt1 | contig 16714 bp, 12 predicted proteins | sample 9134231 | NCBI WGS metagenome assembly JAEEGL01 (sample SAMN16246548, study PRJNA631951) | gut metagenome | biome: gut microbiome; feature: rumen; material: fiber-attached | host: Bos | place: Iran: Karaj | collected 2018-10 | reverse complement strand
CTGAAATTGCCCAATCCCATGTGGAGTGTAAGATACGCAAGGTCAACACCTTTAATTTCAAGACGTTTCATCAGTTCACGGCTGAAGTGTGTGCCGGCAGCTGGTAAAGCAACCGAGCCTTCTTCTGTTCCGAAAATGTTTTGGAAACGTTCCTGATCGGCTTCTTCCACCTTGCGGCCAGCCAAAATGTGGTCGGGAAGTGGGGTTTCGCCCAACGAGAAAAGAATTTTCTTGAAAGTGTCGTAGTCTTCTTCGCAAAGAAAACGGATTGTTCTTCCGCGCGAAGTTGTGTTGTCAATTACTTCGGCGACGAGTTCGTCGTTCTCGCCAAAATACAGCTTGTTGCCGATACGGATTTTACGTGCAGGGTCAACAAGCACATCCCAAAGATATTGCTCACGGTTCAATTCCCGGAGCAGGAACACTTCAATCCGTGCGCCTGTGCGTTCCTTGTTGCCGTACAAACGAGCAGGAAATACTCTTGTGTTGTTCAAGACAAGCACGTCCTTGTCATCAAAATATTCAATTATCTCTTTAAACATTTTGTGCTCGATGTTTCCGGTTTTTGCGTCTAAAACCAACAAACGAGCCTCGTCGCGATTTTCTGCCGGATACAATGCTATTGATTCAGCAGGGATTTTCAATTTAAATTCTGATAACTTCATAATACTACTTTTTCCTGTTCTATTTTATCTTGAAATGATTCTATTGAAATACAATCGTCAATTGTAACATCGCCAACTTTTGTCCGTTGGAGCGATGACACATATCCGCCGCTTTGCAGCGCCGCGCCAATATCGTTTGCCAACGAACGGATGTATGTGCCTTTGCTGCATGCGATTTTAACTTTTATGTATGGCAATTCGAAATCGAGCAACTCAATGGCATCTATTCTGACTTTGCGGGGTTTTATGGCAACGTCCTTGTCTTTCCGTGCCAGTTCGTACGCGCGTGTGCCGTCAATGCGGATGGCGGAGTAGAGTGGTGGAACTTGGTCGATGTCGCCAATGAAATTTTTGAGCGTATTCTCAACCAATTCACGAGTGATGTGGGTGGTTGAAAATGTCGCATTTTCTTCGGTTTCGGCATCGAACGACGGAGTTGTCGCGCCTAATTTTATAGTTGCAATGTATTCTTTGTCTTTGTGGAGATACGAATCAATGGTTTTGGTCGCTTTGCCCGTGCAAAGAATCATCACACCTGTAGCCAGCGGGTCGAGCGTTCCAGCGTGTCCCACTTTGATTTTTTTTACACCGAGGGAGTGACGCAGAATGTTCCTCGTTTTGTTTACCACATCAAACGAAGTCCAATGCAACGGTTTGTTAATATATAGCACCTCTCCCTCTATGAAATCCATTATAAACAAGTATAAGTTATGACTGAAACAGCAACTACTGCGCAATAGATTGCGAAATATATCAGTTTACCTTTCGTAACAAGTTTTATCATTAATTTGCAGGCAAAACACCCTGATATGAAAGCTGTAATAAAACCAACAATCAATGCTGTTGGCGAGATTCCGGCAGAAACCGCTTCGAACCCTTCTTTTGATATTTTCAGGCAGTCGAGCAGGGCTTCGCCCAAAATTGGCGGAATCACCATCAAAAACGAGAATTGCGCAAGATTTTCTTTTTTATTGCCCAGCAACAAACCTGTTGCTATTGTTGAACCAGAACGGGAAAGTCCCGGCATAACTGCGCAGGCTTGTGCCAATCCAATAATGAACGCGTCTTTCAGGGATATAGTCTCTTTTTGACGAGGTTTCGCATAATAAGAAAACGTCAGCAATGCCGCTGTCAGCAACAACATTATGCCAATTATCAGCAATCCCGAACCGAACACGTCTTCAACATAATCTTTGAAAAACAATCCCACAATGCCAACAGGAATCATTGAAATGAGAATGTTGAAAATGTATCGCATTTCGTCGTTCATCTTGAATTGGAAAAATCCCTTAAACAGCCACACGATTTCTTTCCAAAGAATCACAAGCGTGCTTAACACCGTGGCAACGTGGACAGCTATTGTAAATGTGAGATTCGCTTCACCGTCTTCCAAACCGAATAACGCCGAACCAATTGCCAAATGTCCGCTACTGCTGACTGGCAGATATTCTGTTAAACCTTGAATCAAACCAAGGATAAATGCTTGCAGACAATCCATGTGCTATTCGTTTTTAGATTTTTTTGACCACAGAATTGCGAATATTTCAAAGAAGAATCCGAATAGTATCACTATTGGAGCGAGCGTCAATCGTCTGAAATTGAAAATTTCGGGAACTTGCGTTGTGTCGCCGTTTGGATAAAATTCCTCGGGAGCAGCCGCTCCACCCGAAAGCAAAATAAATCCAATCAAAATAATCACCACGCCAATTGCGATGAGTATGTAATTTGTCCGACTGAATGTGTAGTGATTGTCTTCCTCAATCTGTAAATTTGAAAGTATTTTCATGTTATATAAAGTATAATTCGTCTTTTGTTTTCTTTAAAAATTTGTTCAGCGCAAAGAATGTAGCCACAAACGTGAGGAACATTCCGATTAAAATCACCGCCAAAAATACGATACCTAATAGCTCAAAGTCAAGGTATTTTATAATTTCGTATGCTTCGGTTTGCAATAAATACAAAATTCCTGTGGTGAGAGCCACTGCGATTAATCCGCTTAAAAATCCTTGGAATGCGCCTCGCAGAAGGAACGGCGAACGAATGTAATGGTTTGTCGCGCCCACAAGCTGCATAGTTTTTATTAAAAATCTTTTTGAATAAATCGACAAACGGATTGTGTTGTGGATGAGCACTACCGAAACAATAAATAGTAATGCGCTCAGCGCCAACAAAAACAAACTGATTCGTTTTATGTTGGTATTCAATGTTTTTATGTGCGAACGATCGTAATGAATGGAATCCACCAGTTCGTTGTTTTTAAACTGCTGTTCAATCAGCACAAAATTTTCGGGAGTAGCGTAGTCGGCGTAGAAATGAACTTCTAACGATGGTGGAATGGGATTCCCTTCCGCCAAATCTATGTAATTTTGTCCCAACGTTTCTGCCAAGCGGTTGCTGGCTTCCTCCGCCGAAATGTATTCCGTGGATTTCACCATATCCATCGCGTCGATTTTCTTCCGAAGTTCAAACATGTCGGCTTCGCGGACATCGGATTTCAGGAACAACGTAAATCCAACTTTTTCTTTTATATGGTTTGACAATGTTCGTTCGCTCGTGAGCAATAATCCAATCAGACTTAAGACAAATAATACCAATGCGACGCTAATCAATGTGGATGTGTACGATGTAATCATCCGTTGATGAATCGCTTTGTTTTGTCGTTTTGAAATATGTTTCATGTACCTCAAAATTGTATAACAACGTGGTTCATCGCAACCATACGCCTACAATATCCCCACGTTAAAAAATTTTTGCAAAGATATGTTTTTTTATGGATAAAGAGTGATTGTTTATACTTATTAATTTTTGAATATAAAAAAAGCACCTACAAATTCTTGTAAGTGCTTGATTTTCATAAATGGATTATGATTTATTTCTTGAAAAATTTCCCCAAGATACTTGTGGCTGCGCCCAAAAGTCCGTTGGAACCGCCTGCTGCCGATGCGCCAACTGCCGAAAGAACCGAAGTGAGGTCTATGCCGCTGTCTTTCGATGTGAGTTTGGCTATAATGGTTGGCAGGAGCGAAGTCGCTAATTGAGCGGTTCCGGCGTCCAAACCGAGTTTCCCCACAATGTTTTTGGTGAACAATTGCGTTGCCAACGATGTTACTGGGCTCGATTCAGCGGATGTTTTACCAGTAAACAACGATGTGAGTTGTTCAATACCGCTTGCCGATTGCGCTTTTTCTTTTACGCTCCCAAAAATTGAATCAGACAATCCTCCCAATACATCGGAACTCAGATTGCTGTCCGATGCAGCGGATTGTACTTGTTTTAAAATTAAATCTGTGATTTGTGACATACTGTTTTGTTTTTAAAGTTATAGTTTACAAATATAGAATTTATTTCGCAGAAATTCAATTATTTTTTCACTTTCGACTTCAGTTGGTCAAGAATTGCTTTCTGTTCTTTTTTGTTGCTGTCGGCTTCGGAAATTTCTTTTTCGGTGTTCCGAAGTTCTTTCTGTAAATCTTCTTTTTTGCTGACTAATTTATCGTATTCCTTTACTGCCTTTTCATACACTTTTGTTTGCTCTTCTATCTGATACTGAAGGTCCAATGCAACAACTTCGGCTGAAATTTTCTTCAAAAACTCTTTAATGCACGAAATTTCATTGTCGCCAGGAACCACAAAGTTTCCGTTTTCTCGTTGAACAAAAATATACAATGTGGAATTTTTATTGGAACCATCTATTTTTGTATATACATCGCAGTCTTTCACGCATAATCCTGCATAGGTCATTTTCTGGTAGAGCATCATGCCATTTGCCGCTTTCGCTTTCTGCTTGTCGGCTTTGAAATGGTTTGTTACTGCTTCGTCCATCAGTTTTTTCGAGAATTCCATTGTCAATGCCACTGCTGGTTTTTCCTCCTTGTTGAACGATGCTGTTGTTTCAGTGATTTGTTGGGCGATTGCTGTCCCTGCCCATACCATTACGGCTAATGCCGATACAACTAATTTTTTCATACACGTATTTATTTAATTGTTAATGAATACAATACAACATCTACAAATATACAAAATTGTAGTGTATCAGTCTCGAATATTTTTCAAATAATTATCGAAATCAAAGCCAATCACAATCACATCGTCGATTTGTTCCCATTTGGGGACTTCCCTTGTTTTTCCGTTCTCATCTTGTTCAATGGTCACGCCTTGCCATTCCTTAAATTGTTTTTTCAACTCGTTACCTTGTTTTATCATTGGCAAATGCTGAATCGATAATATGTTGTATTTGAATTGTTTGAATTTGATTTTCTTTCCTTTTTCTCCGCCAAATTGGTCGGCGTAGCCGTCGCTGAACAGGTAGAATCGGTCGCCTTCCTGCACGCGGATGATTTCCGTGGTGAACAGATTGTCCTGTTCGTTGCTCAAACCAACTGGATTTTTGTCGCCACGGTATATGATGAGTTGGTTGTTTCTTACGAGAATCATTCTTGATAAAGCTCCTGCAAATTCCAAAACGCCTGTGTTTGTGTGGAATACGCAGATGGAAATGTCCATGCCGTCCTTCACTTCGCTGCTGTCGTCCAAGTCATTCGCAATGAATAGCTCAATCAATGCTTTGTTCAGATAATCAAGGATTTCCGACGCTTTGTGTATGTTCCTGTTTTGCGTGATGGTTCGGAGCTGGTTATTTCCAATAATCGACATAAATGCGCCCGGAACGCCGTGCCCGGTACAGTCGGCGCACACAATGAATATTTTGTCGTCAATCTTGTTAATCCAATAAAAATCGCCGCTTACCACATCTTTTGGCTGGTAGAAAATAAAATAGTCGGGAACCAATTGGCGGAATTTTGCCTTGGCTGGCATAATCGCCGACTGGATTCGTTTTGCGTAATGGATACTGTCCATTATGTTTTTATTTTTTATCTCGATTTCCTTCTTTTGTATGTCGAGACGGTTGCTTAGCCGTTCATAGTCAATCAAACGAAGTTTTTCCTTTCGTACACGGTAACGGCTGTAAAGGAAAAACAGCAAGATTAACAGTGCTATGGTAAAGTATTTCAGCACCGTAGCGAATGGCGTTTGCCAGAATGGTGGGGGTACATGTAGTATTATGCTTTGTTCGCCAGTCCATACTCCGTCTTCGTTTGCAGCCATTACTTTGAGGGTGTAGTCGCCGATTGGCAGTTTCACAATATTTATGTAGTTCTGTGTTTTTAAGTCAACCCATTCGTCGGTTTGGCCCGTTAGGTAATATTTGTATTGGTTCATCAATGGTTGGGTGAATTCCAGCGCGGCAAACGAGATTATCAGGTTTGTGTTGTTCCACGGAATCGTGATTGCTTGTTTGTTTTTGATTGGAATTTCAATTTTCTTGTCGTCGGTCGTGTATTCCAATTTTAGAAATTCGAGATTTGGAACTACCGCCGAGGTTTTTATTGAATCGGGATGAAAAATGTTTATGCCTTGTGTGCCGCCGAAAAACATATATCCGTTCAACGTTTTGAATGCCGCATGGGGCGAAAATTCATAATCCTGAATGCCGTCGTGAACCGAAAACGACTTACAAATTCCCGAATCGGGGAGGAATGCGTTCAATCCATTGTCAGTGCCAACCCAAATGTCGGAATTGTTGGTGAGCACCGAAAAAATTTCGTTTGACGAGAGTCCGTCGTTTGTTGAAAAATACGTGCAATTGTTGTTTTGTGGATTGAATTTCACCAATCCCATGTTTGTTCCAATCCAAATACTACCGTTGAAATCCTCGGTAATGTCGTATATGGTGGTTCGCAGTTCGTTTTCCGCTTTGGGCATGAGCGGACTGTTTATGAACGAATCGTATTTATAGTCGAAAATGCTCAGCCCGTTTTCGGTACCGATGAAAATTTTGTTTTTATAATTTTCGTAGAAGCACGTGATTTTGTTCGAAGGAAGAACCTCTGTGTCGTAATGTTTTGTCGTTTTTGATGTTGCATCGTAGAAAATGATGCCGAAGTTTGTCCCAATCCACAAATTTTTACGGGAATCGAGCAGAAGTGACTTGATGCGTTTGTTTGTCACACAGAATGCGTGGAGGGCTGGTATTTTTTTGTCGATGGGATAGAATGTGTTCCGTGGAATGTCGTATATCATCAGATAGCCGTCGCCGCCAATCAGAATCTCACGTTCCGAAAGTGCTGTGATTGCCGTGATGTAGTTCGTGGGAAAATTCCCTTTGTCGGCGGAAAATATCCGTTTGGTGTGTCTTGCGAGGTCGTAGATTTGCACTCCGCCGAATTTCGTTCCAAAAAACACCAAGTTCTTTTCAATGCAAATTGCGGTGGTGTAGTTGTATTTCACACCATAGGTCTCGTCCTCGTTTCCCAATAGTTGGAACCGACGTGGTTTCACGTCCAATTTGTTCAAACCATTTTGGGTTCCAATCCAAACGATGTTTCCGTAACTTTTTGTGATACAATTAGTTTGGTTTGTCGAAATATCTTGCTTTTGACTTGTGTGTGTGTATTGGATGAATTTCCGCGTTTTCACATTAAAGCAATATACACCGTTGCTTTCGGTTGTAATCCACAGCTGGTCGGGGGAATAACCTTCGGTGATGCCGTTGACAATTGTTTTGAATTGATTCGAATAATAGAACGAAGTGAATTTTTTGTGCTTTTTGTCGAACAAGTTCAGTCCATTTTGCGTGCCAATCCACAAACGGTGCATATTGTCCTCGTAGATGGAAAGCACACGGTTGTCGCTCAAAAAATGAGGAAGGACAGCGTCCGATTTAAAGAAAATGAAATCGTCGTTCACGGGTTCATAGTAGCCCAATCCGTTGTCGGTTCCAATCCACAGGATTCCCTGCGAGTCTTGAAAAATCGGGTAGGCATAGTGGTCGAACTCTTCTTGGAAAATGTCGGATATAAGTGAATACGAACGTAATTTTTTCGTTTGCAGATTGTAACATTCTATATTATTGATTTTCTTAATCCAAAGGTTGTTTTCGCTGTCGCAGAAAATATTTTGGATAAGATTTTTCTCCGCATCTTTTTCGGCGTTCGCGTTGATTGAAAAACGTCGGCATTCGTAGTTTTCGCGGGAAATCACATTGATGCCGTATTCCGTTGCGACCCAGATGTTTTTTTCGGCATCCTCGGTAATTCCGTAGATGCTGTTCGACGACAGTGAATTAGGGTTTTGTGGGTCGTTTTTGAACACCACGAAATTCTTGCCGTCATAGCGGTTCAATCCAGAATTTGTTCCAATCCAGATAAAGCCTTTCGAATCTTGGAAAATACATCTGATGTTGTTGTTCGACAATCCGTCGGCGTTTGAAAATGTTTCGAATGAAATGATTTTTTCGTTTATTGACGAAATTGCAAAACACTGAATGTGAAATGCAAACGCAAAAATTAGCAGTATTGAAAAAAGTCTTTTCATCATTCTGCTAAAATATGAAAAAAATCCCGTTTCTCGTTCAGTTTCGGGCAATTTTTATCGGTATCGCCAAGCGGAATCGTTTTGAAACAGTTTTTTATATCGCAACGAAGGGGATTCTAATGGTTCGCCTAAACCGAGTTTTCCCCATTTTTCGTCAACTAATGTTATTGTCGCATTGTCGCTGGTGACGGGCATAGGCCAGTCGCGGAGCTGTTCTTGCTCAATTTTCGAACTTCCGTCAATTATAAGGCAATTTTGCTCTATCGTGCAGTCTTTGAGCGGATTGTAATTGTTCAGCACGTTCCATAGAATATCTTTTTGATTGGAACTGTCAAGTGTGTTGTCGTGCAAAACAATGCAACATATAGATTGCTCGGATTGCAGTATTTGTTTGGCTTTTAGTATTTTCGCTTCATGAGGCTCGTTTCCTACGGGAAGGAACACAATACGGTTGTTGTGTGGTTTCTCTTTTCCCGTTGCGTCAATGGCGAGTTTACTGCCAAAACCAATATATGGTCCCGAATGGTCGAGCACATCAAGCGGTCCTTGTTGAATGATGGTGTCGTTGCACGGATTGAAATTTGTTTCGATAGCCTTATAAACTGATTCTGAATTGTTTATGTCGCAATCATTGTCAACTATAATCAGTGTTTTGTTGTTTGCCATCTGTCCCGCTCCCCAAAATGCGTTGATGACTTTCTGCACTTGTCCGTTGTATGTCTTTTGGATTTTTGCAACGACTAAATTATGCGAAACGCCTTCGAATGGCATCACATAATCAATGAGTTCGGGGCAGAACAGCATTTTTATAGGAGCAAGAAAAATCCGTTCGGTTGCTTTTCCCATCCATGCGTCTTCCATTGGCGGAATGCCCACAATGGTTGCTGGGTAAATCGCTTGTTTTTTATGAGTGACGCAGGTAATGTGAAATTTTGGGTAATGGTCTGGTAATGAATAAAATCCAGTGTGGTCGCCAAATGGACCTTCCAAGAATTTTTCTTCCTGCGGGTCAACATAACCTTCTAACACAAAATCAGCATCGGCGGGAACTTCAAGGTTGTTGGTGATGCACTTTACAAGTGTGACGGGTTGTTTTTGCAGAAATCCCGTTAGAATCGCCTCGTCAATGTTTTCGGGCAGCGGAGCTGTTGCCGAAAAAATATTGGCTGGTGAGCCGCCAAGTGCAACGCTCACGGGCATTCGCCGTCCCAATCGTTTATATGCTTCGTAGTGGTTGGCTCCCGTTTTATTTTGATGCCAATGCATTCCAGTTGTTTGGCTGTCAATTACTTGCATTCGATACATTCCCATATTGCGCGCACCTGTTTCCGGATGTTGTGTAATTACCATCGGCAAGGTGATGAATCGTCCTGCATCGTGTTTCCAGCAATGAAGAATGGGGATTTTGTTGAGGTCAACTTCGTGTTCCACAATTTCCTGACACGCTCCTTTACGTTTGGCGTGTTTGGGAAACCATTGGTTTAGCCTTGCAATCAACGGCACAAACGAGAGTTTTTCCGAGAATGATTTTTTCGGGCTAATCAGGGTTTGGAATAAATTCTCAATTTCCGTTTTGTGCTCGTCTAACGAATTGCAGTTCAGGGCAATGCAAATCCGTTTTTCGCTACCTAACGCGTTGGTTAATATAGGAAATTCTGTTCCGTTGTTGGTGAACAGCAATGCTTTGTTTCTGTTTGTCGGAGCTTTTGAAATCCTATCGGTTATTTCGGTGATTTCCAAGTAAGTACTCACTGGTTCCGAAACTTCAACCAGTTCGTTTTCGTCGCGAAGCCGTTGCACAAAAGCGGTCAAATCCATGTTGCTTATTTTTTTATTTTGCCGCAGTGTAGTCCTCGTCGGTCAGGGTGTAGTAATAAACTTTAAGTTTATCGTCGGTTCCAACCATTGAATATTCCGCTCTGTTGTAGATGTTGTTCTTTTGTTCCAATGAATCTCTGTAGAACGTAAGGGTTTTGTTGTCGTCGAATACAATTTCTGTGGAGTCGGTGTATTTGTCAACCATACAAACATTGTTTTCCCAATTGTATTCTTGCTCGTAGTATGAATTTGCATCCACCGAGAATGTCATTTGTATGTAGTTGCCATAATACACTTTTACGACCGCTTTGTGTGAAGATTTGTTTTTCAAAACATATAAATATGATGTTGTGTCGTCGGAACATGCCGTGTACATAAGCACAAACGCAAAAACTGCAAGTATTTTTTTCATTGTTGTTTGATTTTTAGACGAACAAATATACGCTTTTTTGTGTTTGTGGCAAAAAGAAAGAGCGTAGATTACGAAATCTAATACAACAATCCGAACATCCACAGCGCGATTTTTTACTTTAGAGAGTTAAAAATGTATAGATTTTTTACTTTTGAAAGTAAAATTCATATATAAATTTTTACTTTATAAAGTAAATTTTCCACTGTAGGGCTGTCACATCGTGGCAACCATTTTATATTAGGGCAGCCGTAATACACCACAGATTTTTCAATTTTCAAAGTGTAGGTTTTACAATATCTCTACGGTTATTTTGCTAATTTTTCGAGGATTACTTATCTTTTTTCAAAACAAATTTCTATATTTAGCCAATCAAAAAAATGAAAATGGTGTGTTTTTCGAAAAATAAGGCAATTTTTTCTCCAAAAGATTTGGATAATTCCAAATTTTGTGTAACACACACACACACACACACACACACACACACACACAACTTTCTCGTAAATAACCACTTACGTGGACTGAATACGCTACGCGACTTTTCGGCACGGGCCGGGGAGGCGCTTTTTTGTTTATTTGGAATGTTTAATTTTTAATTTTATGTTTTATGAAAAAAGTATTTAAAATTTTGCTTGCACAAGTCCTTTTATTGGTTTGTTGTGTACAAGCGTTCGCAGAAAATTATGACGATTTCTTTTATGTACAAAGCAATGAAACAGGTGATTACGAACTCTATGTGTTTGGTAATAAAAACGAACTTGTCGGCGACATAGTTATACCGTCGCAGTTAGATTTCGATGGTGAACTTGTTTCTGTTACAAGAATTGGATACGGAGCATTTTTAAAATGTAACGGAATTACTTCGATAACAATTCCTAATACGGTGACTGTAATTGGTCCTATGGCCTTTGCGGGATGTTCTGGATTAACTTCGGTAACAATTCCTAACACGGTAACTACAATTAGCGATGGGGCGTTTAATCAGTGTACAGGTCTAACTTCAATATCTATTCCCAATAGCGTGACAACAATTGGTGATGGTGCATTTATGAAATGTACAGGGCTGACAAGTATTGAAATTCCCGAATCGGTTACGTATATGTATCGCTCGTTTTCTGGGTGTTCGAATTTAAGTTCTGTAACAATAAAAGGTTCTTCAACGTGGATTGATGACACATTTGCCGATTGTCCGATTTCCGAGATTTATATGCCTGAGGATTGGGAAATTTCTTATTATAGTGATTTATACATTGAAAAAGACGGAATACGATATATGGTGTACAATGGAAAAGAAGTTATGGTCACCAAAAGTAACTATTCAGGAACAGTTACGTTGCCAAATACAATAACGGCTGGTAATACGTTTTCAGTTACAAGAGTTGGGTATGATGCATTTGTAGATAATTCCGAAATCCGTTCGTTGATACTGTCCGACAATGTGACTTCGGTTGAGTGTTCGTTTAGAAATTGTCCGAATTTCCAATTCAACGAATACGATAACGGTTTGTACATAGGAACAGCAACAAATCCATATAAATTTTTGATTGAAGCGAAAAGTACCGATATTACTTCAATTAAGTTGCACGACGATTGCGAAAGAGTGTCATTTTCAGCATTTGCTTCTGAACTCACCTCAATTGAAATTCCCAAAAGTGTGAAATACATTAAGATTCCTTCTCTTAGGAAATTAACAGAACTTCATGTGTCTGAGGATAACGAGCAGTATTCGGTTATAGATAATGTGCTGTACAATAAAGATGCAACAGTGCTTGAGTGGTGTCCGCCTGCGAAATCTGGAGCGTTTGTAATTCCAAATTCTGTAACCACGATTGCAGATTGTGCATTTGAATATTGCGACAAAATCACGTCGATTGAAATCCCTGAAGGTGTAACCACAATAGGTTCTGGTGCGTTCTTTGGCTGTTCTGCTCTTACATCGGTTGTTATGCCGAATAGTGTTACCACGGTTGAAAATAACGCATTTAACCTATGTACGGCATTAGAATCGGTGGTATTGTCAGAAAATCTTACTTATTTGAATGAAATATTCTATTATTGTACAAGTTTAACATCGGTTTCTATTCCTGAAAAGGTCACTAATATAAAGTTCTCCCCGTTCAACGGGTGTTCTAACTTAAAACATGTAACAATTTTAAGTCCGAATATTGAAGAATTGTGGGGAGAGGGATTTAGTACATGTATAAACTTAGAATCTATATCTATCCCCGAAAATAGTGTGAATTATGTATGTATTGACGGTATAATTTATAAGAAAGAAGAAGAAGGAACAACTATGGCGGTTTGTCCGCAGAAAAAATCGGGTGCGGTTGTTATTCCTGAAGGCTGTAAACATATTTACGGCTGTTTAGAAAATTGCTCAAAAATAACTTCTGTTACAATACCTGCATCGCTTTCGGATATGTATTTTTCGGCTTTCAATGGTTGTACGTCGCTTAAATCAGTGATTGTAAGCGAGGATAACAAGAATTTTATCATGCAAGATGGTGTTTTGTATCGTGTTGCGGATGACGGAATGCTGTATGATATTTGGGTTACGCCTAAGAATACAGCAGTAGAGGATGTTCAAAAATCGCTTAATGTAAAAGTTTCAAACCGTCAAATCCTTGTAAACGGCGAAGCACCAGCATTCGTGGTAACCGTTGCAGGTCAGAAAATCGCAAATGCAAACCTCAAGGCAGGGGTGTATTTTGTGTCTGTTGAAGGAGAAACCGTAGGAGTTTCGGTACGGTAATTTCTGTAGAGACGCGATTAATCGCATCTCTACAAATCGTTGCAAATGTTACAAATCAAAGGTCGTCGCAAGGCGGCCTTTTTTAATGCACAATGCTCAATGCGTAATTCACAATGGTGAGATTCCTCGCTTCGCTGGGTATGACGGGCGTGGTGGGGCTTTTCTCTTTCTGCCCCAAATTCACGTCTTTTCGAGCGAAGCGAGAAATCTGTTTATGAACTTACCGCCATATATTATTAAAAAATACTCGGCGGTAACTGTGTTTTATTTTGAGTTACCGCCGACTATTATTTCAAAAATAGTAGCGGTAACTCTTTTAAAAAAAAGAGTCTTCACTGTATTATGAGTCCTTAAATAATTCAGTAAGAGTCACTTCGCTATTTATTTCGCCAGAATAGAGATTCTGTTTTACGCCCATAGTTGTTATCATAGTTAAATGGATTGCTTTTGAATTGTGCGTTGCATCTCTAAAGATGTCCCGGCGTTCTTGCATCCATTCGGCATAATCTTTTTTTATGACAAATGGTGTCGTGGAGTATTTGATTTCACAAAGGTTTATGGTTTGGTCGGCACGGTCGATGAGCATGTCAATTTGGGCATTTTTTTCGGTCCCGTGCTGCGTCCACGCACAAACGTCGCTTTGTATTCCGTTAATACCTAACGCTTTTTTAATCTGTGGTAAATGTTGGAAGCATACTTGTTCAAAAGCCCGTCCTTTCCAATTCCGCACAGGTGATGATTCCATGCTGTTTGCCCAATGGCGTTCGTCGCGACCGTGGTAATTCTCCACAAATCGCAGATGGAACAATGTAAACAAGTCGCTTAGCTGGTAGAGCATGTCGCGTTCCTTTTTACCAATCGAGGGATAGCGGCTTATAATGTCACAGTTGCACAAATTTTTCAATATTTTGGTGATATTCCCGTTGTCGTGAATCTTCAATGCCGTGATAATCTCCTTTCGGGTCATTCCGTACGGCTTCTGGCTCAAAAGTTCAACCACACGTTTGTAAGAAGGAGCGTCGTCGTAAAGCGATGACAACATAAAGTCATATTCCGATTTGAGCGATGCTGTTGATGAAAACAATAGGTCGTCAACATTTTGGACTTGGCTGAGTCCTTTTTGCATCATATTTATATAGTATGCCACACCGCCAAATACCATATAACATTCCAAAACTTGTCTGTCGTTCCATTTAATTCCTTGGTATGCAAGTAGTTGTTTTGTCTCAGACAGCGTGAATGGTTGCAGTTTTATGCTTCGTGTCACGCGGTTGTGCAGTCCGCCTTTGCCACCGAGTAGTTTGTCGGTCATCCACGTTGTGGCGGAACCACATACAATAAGCTTCAGCCCTGCGTGATTCGATGCCCAGCTGTTCCAAAACAATTCAAATGCTTTTAGAAATTTGGAGCGTGGCACATCAAGCCAGGGCATTTCGTCAATGAAGACGACTATTTGTTTTTTGTTTATGTGCGAAAGATACTGTTGTAGTTGGTCGAACGCGTCGTTCCAATTTCTCGGCATTGGATAGTAACTTTGCGAGTAATGGTTCAGTTGTTTGTTGAAGAATGCGAGTTGTTCCTTTAAACTGCCATTGTAAATGCCAGTTACGTAAAAATCGAATTTTTCACGGAAGAATTGCTTTACAAGATACGTTTTCCCCACGCGTCGTCGTCCGTAAACAGCGATAAATTCAGGTTTCTCCGATTGGGTACAAGCTTTCAATAGTGCTTGTTCCTTGATTCTTCCAATGATTTTCATTTTTGATATCATTTATGCCGATACAAATATACTATTTTTTCATACTTACCGCTACATATTATTAAAAAATACTCGGCGGTAACTATGTTTTATTTTGAGTTACCGCCAACTATTATTTCAAAATGGTAGCGGTAACTTTACTCATTGGCTTTTTCGAGTAGAGATTCCTCGCTTCGCTCGGAATGACGTGGCTGGCGGGGAATACAATGAAAGAAAAGTGAAAATGGCGGAGCCATTTTCACTTTTCTTTTTCTCCCTCCCCTGAGGCGCCGTCATTCCGCAGCCGAGCGGAGTGAGGCAAGAAATCTCGTATTTTTATAATATTGTGTTATTCCAACGCCTTGCTGATTGCATCAACAAATGCTTCCACCGATGCAGTCACAATGTCGGTGTCAACGCCGAGACCTTGGTAAAAATGTTTGTTGCATTCCACCTGAACCGACACGCGTCCGCTGTCGTCGCAGCCGCCGTTGAAGCCTTGAATCAAAAATTCCTGCAAACGGATGTTGTTTTCGGCAAAAATTTTCTTCACTGCCGTGTAGGCAGCATCAACAGGACCGTTACCCGTTGCCGTTTCTGTCTTCACTTCGTCTTTCACCTTCAACGAAACAGTTGCCGTAGGAATCATTGAATTACCGCACACAACCTGAAGTTGTTCAATGGAAATGATTCGTTCACGTTTTTTCTTGTCCTTTCCTACAAGAATCAGCAAATCGTCGTCATTTACAATCTTCTTTGCATCTGCCATTTTCAAGAAATCTTGATATGTCTTATCAAGTTCTTCTCCTTCAAGAGGATAGCCTAATAATTGCAGACGATATTTCAATGCGGCGTGACCGCTTCGTGCAGTTAAAATAATTGACGATTCGTCAACACCCACGTCTTTCGGGTCAATGATTTCGTAATTTTCGCGGTGTTTCAGTACGCCATCTTGGTGGATTCCCGACGAGTGAGCGAAAGCGTTTTTACCCACAATTGCCTTGTTTGCCTGAACAGGACTCTTCATCAGTCGTTGAATCATTTTGCTGGCACGCATAATGTTCGGCGTCACAATGTCGGTGTGAATATTCAGTGCGGGATGGCTCTTCAGTGCCATCACCACTTCTTCGAGAGCGGTATTACCGGCTCGTTCGCCCACGCCGTTTATGGCAACTTCCACCTGACGGGCGCCATTCAGCACGCCAAGCACGCTGTTTGCCGTTGCCATGCCTAAATCGTTGTGGCAGTGTGTTGAAATAATCGCCTTGTGGATATTCGAAACGTGTTCCATCAAGTATTTAATTTTTTCGCCATATTCTGTCGGCAGACAATAGCCTGTCGTGTCGGGAATGTTCACCACCGTTGCACCTGCGGCAATCACCGCTTCAACCACACGGGCAAGATATTCGTTGTCGGTACGGCCGGCGTCCTCACAGTAAAATTCCACATCTTCTACATATTTTTTTGCATATTTTACTGCGTCAACGCCGCGGCGAATAATTTCTTCGGGTGTAGATTTCAGTTTGTAGTAGATATGGTTGTACGACGTACCCAAACCTGTGTGAATACGCGGATGTTTCGCGTAGCGGAGAGCATCGGCAGCCACGTCAATATCTTTTTGAATGGCACGCGTAAGACCGCACACCGTAGGGTTCGTCACTGTTTTTGAAATTTGCACGACAGATTCAAAGTCGCCCGGACTTGAAATCGGAAAACCCGCTTCAATAATGTCAACGCCAAGTTCTTCAAGAACCCGTGCAACTTCCAGTTTCTCAATCATGTTTAACTGATTTCCGGGAGCTTGTTCGCCGTCCCGAAGTGTCGTGTCGAAAATGTAAACTTTATCGTCCATAGTTTTAATAAAAAAAGAAAACCCCAAAGCAAAACGCTAAGGGGCTTGTTATACTTAATAGTCCTGCGACCCCTTAGCGAACGCTAACGAGCAACAAGAGCAATAT
>JAEEGL013703332.1_pt1 | contig 16714 bp, 9 predicted proteins | sample 9134231 | NCBI WGS metagenome assembly JAEEGL01 (sample SAMN16246548, study PRJNA631951) | gut metagenome | biome: gut microbiome; feature: rumen; material: fiber-attached | host: Bos | place: Iran: Karaj | collected 2018-10 | reverse complement strand
TGGTTTTTCAGGCTGTAAAAAGCTTGAATGATACTGCAGATATTTAACTATTAAGCTGATAAAGGATTGATGATCATATAATGAAAAATGATTGTCAGAAGATTGTTTAATGTAATTGAACAGCAGAAGATATAAAAAAGGCTGCCCTATAACAGACAGCCTTAATAGTCGTTGCTATAATAAAGTCATATGATTATCTGAATAATTCCTGTGCCTGTAATTTCTCTTGCTGAGACATCTCATATTCAATATTCTTAAGGGCATTAATTGCTTTTCTGTCACCAGTAATTGAAACAAGCTCTTGCATTTGACTCTTAGCTTCATCCAATCTGCCCTGTGCCTGGAGCAAGAGAGCTGAATTGTAACCTGCAGAGAAATTACCGTCTTCATGATAAATCTCCTCAAACTTCTGCTGAGCCTCTTCTATATATCCACGGCTTGCAAGATTATCTGCAATCTTCATCTCAGGATTTTTAGTCTTATCAGAAAGAAGAGACAAATTAACTGTTTCATAATAAGGCTGAATCTGTTTACCGATTTTGAGAACCAGGCTGTTGATATCAGATCTTATAATCTGATAAGGTGTTTCAAGCTTGTTTTTATTTGCGTCCCTTTTATCACCATAAGAATCAAAAGTCATATAGTCGGTTGAAATGACGCGGTTTGTTGATGCGTTAATAACTTGATATACAATTCGTCCTTTAACATGACGGCGGTAAATTGGAATCTCTTCCTCCAAACTCTGCAATTGTTTCTGGTTTTGAATTTCATCAGTGACCTGATAATCTGAAATATAACCGTAGAGATATGCATCTGCAGGTATTTCAGTTCCACGTTCTAGAGCAACTTTGACCCTTGTTGAATTCTGAAGCTCGTAATACTCTGTTGATGCAAGAGTTTCTTCCAGTGCATATGTAAGGTTTGAGCAGATTTCCTCTTTATCTCGGATGTCCTTGTCGTTGCTGTTACTGCTGGAAAAGATACCCCTCATGCTGCTCTGACTGAGAGTAGGATCAACATACTTGGGCTGGAAAGGAAGAACTGCAAGAGTTCTGGCACCCTGCATGTCAAGTTTAGCGGGCCTCTTTACCTTAACAGGAACGGTAGTTGAGCAAGAAAAAACTGTTAGAACAAAAACCGAACACAAAAACGTAACGAGCAAAGTTTTAATTTTCTTCATAATAAATACACTCCTATATTTTCTTTTATATCAAACATGCCATTTATATGCTTGTTCTGGTGGCAACGGTTGACTGAAATAATAACCCTGTATAACATCAGCTCCAAATTCCTTAAGCATTTCAAACTGCCATTCTTCTTCAACACCTTCGATAATAAGTTTTTTACCGATATCATGAGCGAGATTGACAATATCTTTTATTATTGATTCTTTTCCTTCAACTAAATAAGTATCAACTAGAGATTTATCAAGCTTGATTATGTCTACAGGAATGTATGTCAGATATCCAAGAGAGGAATATCCTGTTCCAAAATCATCCATAAGGATTTTTACACCGAGGGCCTGAAATTGAACAAATAGATTATCAACTTGACGCGAGGTTTCCATGAACAAACCTTCTGTAATCTCAATCTCAATGTATTTAGGATCCACGTCATATTTCTTTAGCATTGCCTTAAGGAAGTTTACATAGCCAGTATCATTCAGTTGATTTCTTGAATAGTTGATTGAAATCGGTTTTAACTCTATTCCCTGATCACGCCATTGTGCAAGCTGCCTGATTGTATATTCTGTGGCCATGCGTCCTATCTGTGTGATGAAACCACTCTGCTCTGCTATTGGAACAAATACACCAGGAGAAAGCGTTTCATTTTTCATGCGTATGAGTGCTTCAAAACCAACAAGTTCTTTTGTCGCCGTTTCGATTTTCGGCTGATACAACATGTAAAAACCATCGCTTTCTATTGCATCAATTATCTTTGCCCTTGTGTTGTTTACCATTGCAACATGTCTTTCTATTTCTTCTGAGAAAAGAATCGTACAGTTCCTGCCATTTTCCTTGGCATGAGTAATCGCTATGTCCGCACTTAAAAACAAGGAACTAACAGTTGAATTCGGCTGAGAATTTGCGACACCTATGGAAATGGTAGCACGAACTTCTTCCATTCCGACAGTCATTGCATTATGGAAAAGTTTATGAATTCCTAAAACTGCATCATCATATTCAGAATAAATGTGACGGTTAACATACATTATGAATTCATCACCACTGTATCTGGAAATGTAAAATGAATTTGTCTCTGCATATTCCTTGAAAAGATTTGCGCAATGCTTTAAATAATCATCTCCAATCTGATGTCCATATGTTTCATTAAGTGATTTAAAATGATCCAAATCCATCCTTACTATTGCTATGGGAAGATGTTTTTCAAGCTGTTTTTCAAGATATCGTTCAGCGGCCTGACGGTTAGGGATTTCAAGTAGTATGTCATAATTGGCATCATATTCAAGCTGACGCTCAACAGCCTTAAGCAGAGCATAATTGATTACAAATCCGGCAAGAATTACTATAAGTCCGCAGATCGTAAGGGCAATAGGCAAAAGAATTTCCCTATACTCCTTGAATACATTAATTGGCTGGTTAAGTAAAATTGTCTCAGGAGGTAGAAGCCCGATGTCCAGATTGAACTTCTTCATCATGTTGTAATCATAAACAATGAAGCCTGGAGTTTTCTTGTTAAGCGGAATCTCGGAGATGTCACGGCCGTCAAGAATCTCTGCCATCAATTCTCCAGTCATCTTACACTGCTCGGTGAAATTCATTTGAGTTCCACCAAGAATTCCATTCCCCTGCCCTTCCGAATAATTTCTGAAAATTGGAATATGTGTGTGTTCGAGAATTATGTAGAGGCTTTCGGGGATTGTATAATAATTTGATTCTGCATCCTGAAATGCACTCAGATAAATTAAAATGACATCTCCGCTAAGTTCTTCAAGTTTTTCCTCAAATTCTTTTCTTGTACATTCACTTGTATTGATTCCGCTAAATGTAAAGTCAGGATATTGGGATGCAAAACTGAAAAAAAGATTTTTATCTCCCTGACCAACAGGTGTATTATCATAGATGGCAACTATTTTTGTTGCCTGAGGCAAAAGCTGACTCGCTAGATCAAAAGTATCGTTTAGATAGCTTTCTTCTGTAAAGCCTGTAATAAACGGAGACTTTGCAGCTGCTTCTGCAATTTCGATATTTTTAACCCCATAGAAAACAATTGGAACCCCGTTAAATAATTCTTCCTGATAAGCCTGTATGAATCTTAATGCGGCATCATCTCCTGCGATGACCCCATCATATCTGCTTTTTATGTCAGGATATCTTTCCTTGAAAAAACGATAGAATTGATCTATATCCTCATCGGTACCGTAATTCTTGGAATCCATATAGACAACATCATAACTTATGTTGTTCGGATAAAGTCCTTCCTGAATTCCCTTTTCCTGGAGATCATAAGAAGGATAAGTCGGTGAGAATGAATCAATGTAAAGAACCTTATGCTTTGACCATATGGGTTCCGTAATTGAGGAAGCCTGCTTTTGCTGAAGAGAAGGATTAAAAACAAAATAGAAAATCAAAAGCATGAGGGCAACAAGAATAAGAAGACTGCCAAGTACAATAAGAGCATTTCTGATAAATGTGGCGAATTTCGCTAGATTCTTTCGTTTTTCCATCTTGACCTAGTTTTCCTCTAAATCTCCCATATTTTTATATTATACCACATATCTGATTTAATCTCAATCTTTAATTCTACCATCAGTTATTTCAGTTCAATGACTGTGCATAGGCCCATAAACCATATGTTTTCCCATTTACAACAGCCACGGCATTTGCATGTGCACCCTTAAACGCCGGAGATGCAATCTTCCCCGGTTCCTGAATGAACTGAACCCATTTCAGGTTGGGACAATCGCGGCATGTGTTGCTTGGAAGATAATTGTATTGCCCTAATGTAAGCCATTGCAGATTCGGATGATTGTACAGGAAGAAATCTGGAAGCGGCTGGAATTTCTGGGCTTTTTCATTTACCTGCAGGACAGTGTTGCTCAAGTCAAGATAAATCATTTTGTCTGTCCTTGTACTGAGTTCATCTTCTATACGTTGGATAAGATTGTCTGTCATTTTTCCCGATGCCGTTACGCATAAAAGGTTCCCGTCAAGTTGAACCTCATCATTTGAGGCCGTTATGATACTAAACTGTCTTACGGTTGTCAAATCAAATTCTGTTACGTCGCATTGAGTCAAGTCGATACGGATGGTTTTCATAAGATCAAAACAGTGTTCTCCGGCCATGAAGAAATCATGCGGGAATACTATCTCCTCTATCTCTGAGGCATAAAAGCTGTATGGAGAAATCTCAACAACTGAATTAGGTATGACAAGCTGGTCATTCGCCCTTGTCTTGCCTCCACAGTATAAAACCACCCTCTTGACCGAACTGCCCGGTATCTTCTCCAGAATCAGATCCTCCTGAATGGAATAAGGTCCTGGATTCCCGTTCTCGACAAATTGAATTGAGGATGCATAGGAATCATAAAGATTTCCGTTTGCGGAAACAAAGGCACCCGCCTCTATCTTTTGAACCGATGATGGTATCAGGATTTTTTTTGCGGCAACCGTTATCGCTCCCCTCTCGATTCCTTTTGTAGATAAAGGCAGCGTAAGGGTATTGAAGTAACCTCGGATTGAGCCCTCCCCTATCGTGTCCTGAAGCGCCGGCGAAAAAGTACAGCGGCTCATGTCTAGATTCATGTTCCTGTTTTTTGAAAGCTCTATGTCTGGCGGAAGAAGCCGATACATTGCATCGAAAAATGACTGGTCAAGTTGCCCGGTCAGAATGATATCATACAGGCCATGCTCATCAAGGACCTTTACTGTTGATTCAAAATCATGGACATCAACCGTAATCTTTTCATAATTGAGTGAGTTTTTTTCAACGGTTACAAATGATTCCTGGTCAAATTTAAAAAGCCATGGTTTTGCATATGGTGCATCTGGGAGTAATTCAACTGGGCGCATCATCTGAACCATGAAATCATAGTTGCCCCATGGAGTCTGTTCATCATCTTCCATCTCGTAAAATGACATTAATGTTTTTAATCCAAGCTCATCTGCCTTATCAAAAACATATTTGATGTTCTTTCCTACAGAGTCCATTGCATCCAGCCATTGGCCGTTGCGGTAAACCGAACAAGAGAAATCTGATGTCACCTTGTTTCCGGCATCCGTGTCCTCCATGAATGAAATCATCACCGGATCAAAACCTTTTTCACGCCACATATGTTTTTTAAGCCGATCGTCCTGGAAGATTTCATTAAAAGATTGCTCAAGCACTGATGTATATGGATCTGCCTCGTAATCACCATCTGAGTTGACGCTAATCTCCGCCAAGCATGTTTCATCAGAATCATCGCCTGGATAAACAGATCTTATGACCATACGGATGCTGTCGTATTGGGCAAGTTTCCTGTATCCGTACAAAAACTTAAAGGTCTGGCTTTCCATCGTATCTTCCAAAATGATGGAAAGGGGCACTTTCTCATTTCCAAAATAAATGTCCAGGAGCTTTACCCGGTTTGTTTTCCAGAAGTTCTCCGTGTTGCCGTTTCCGTTCTTAAAAGTAATCGTGCTTACAGGCGTGCGTCTTGTAAACTGCATGAGGATTTCCGTTCCAACCCCGCTGTCTTGTTCCGCCTCAAACCAGGAATGCCATGAGCCGTCCGCAAGATTTTCCGGACCGTATCCTTCCTGGGATGAACTTGCCTTTATGCCTGCAAAAGTAACGGGTTTGGGTTCTATCGCCTTGCTGAAATTCCAGCAGTAATCATACCAGTCCTTGTATCCCAGTACATTCTTACCACAGTTTACCTGAGCCGAAGAAATTGGACTTCCTTCAAGCGGATATTCAAGGCCATCGCCACTATATGAGAAAATGTATATTCCCTGGTCGGATGCATTTATTTGCTTAAGGGAAACGCAACCGGAAAAAGCACCCCCCTCTATTGCCGTCAAGCGTTCCGGTAAAGTTACTGCAGAAAGGGATACACAGTCCCTGAACAAATTTTTTGAGACAGTAAGGAGATTGTCCGGTAATATGACAGATACAATATTTTTCATTCCGGAAAACAGGTCATCCGGCAGCTTAACATCCCTGAAGGATCCCGCAGGCACCTCTGCAGCATGAAGATCCAGCTGGATGCGGGTATCGGGTCTTTTTGATATCTCCTGAATCAGCCGATCACAGCCATCCTTGTCCAGTTCATAATCCACCGTGATTTTATGTGAACCCTTTAGCTGCGGCAGCTCCAGAATTTCCTGTGCCTGTTCAACTGAGGCAAGCACGTCCGGAGATTCTATTTTTCCGTATTCATATGGTTTTTTCTTGCAACCTGGCAGCATCAAAACTGTAAGCAACAGTACATGCAGCAGCCATTTTATTTTGCCGTCCATCCTGCAATGCCGCCTTTTTCTGAGCTGAAGACAACGACGACCTTGACACATTTTTTTTCATCCACAGCCATCTGTTCCTCGTAGCCCTTTTCCTCTATTCTGGCAAAAGCATCCTCCGTCACTTCCTGAATGGCAAGCCCCTTGTCCATCTTGAGCGCAAAGATATATGTTATCCAGTCCCCTTCCCCATCAGGAACACGGAACATGATGTCGCTGGATGTGATGCCGCTTGAAACATCCGTTCCCAGGAGGTTTGCAATAATGTGGAAAAGCAGCTTGAACATGTATTCGTCGTTAAAACGCTGTTTGTCGGAATATGGATTTACTATCGTTTCCTGCAACTTTGTAATAAAGCCACCGACATTCTTATTCCTAAGCAGTACCTCAAAAGATGATAGAAGGGCTGTTGAAGTTGATCCGCTGTCTATGCGCGCAAAGTGAGGCAGCATGGCCTCAAGAATTCCTTCCACGACCTCGGCATTGGGCATTGACGTGGAAAGCACAACAGAATTACCTCCCCTGATAGTCATATATCCAGCCTGGAATAAAAGAGGTAGAATGTTTTTTGAGGAAGGATTGTATTCAACCAGCTTGTTCCGGGGAAGCTCCGTTCCGTAAATAATATTGAACAGATCGTATTCTCGCCTTATCAGCAGGTCAACAAGTGCATCCGGCCTTCCAAGTTCAAGCCAGCTTGAATGCATGATCTGTCCGTCGTTAAAGTCCCTCTCGGAATTAAAGTCGAGGGCCGTCCAGATTGAATATGGATTGTAAACCATCTCAGCCTCTGGAGCAAAACGGTAACCTCCAAAACAACGGTCAAGAGTATCAAAAATCGTTCCTGTATCCACAACCGGAAGATCTGCGTCCACTTCCTCTGCGGCATCTTTCTTGCGCTGATTCTTTTCCTGAATGGCAGTCAAGGTTTGAACAGCCGCTTCCAGTTCCGGAGGTGTGATTCCACACAAATCACCATATGCCGGATAAAGCGAGATGTCCCTTGTCTGCATTGATCCGCGTATGAAATTATCCGAAGCAGTCTTGGAAATTCCTGTTATGAAGACAAACTTCAGGTAGAAATCATTGCTAAGCACTGCGGCAAAAAGCTCGTTCAAGATCTGGGAATTGTGTTCCCTGAGGTCTGAGAAAAGAGCATCTATGATCGGCCTGTCATAATCATCAACAAGAAGGGCAACCGGCTTACCGTGTTTCTCGTAGGCCCGGCGGATAATAGAATGGAGCCTGCGCCCGAATGTATGATTCCATTCCTGATGCCCGTAAACTTCCTCATATTCGCTTAGAATCGCATCAAGCTCATCCTCCAGGGCACCCTCCCTGGAATAAACAGATGACGAGAAATCTAGCTTTATTACAGTATGAAGGGCCCATTCCTTTTCCATTGATTCAATTGCAAGACCCTGGAACAGGTCCCGGCGGCCCTTGAAATATGCCTCAAGAGTTGACAGCAGGAGGCTTTTCCCAAAACTTCTTGGCCTGCAAAGAAAATAACAGCTTCCTGAATGAACCAGCTTGTAGATCAAAGCAGTCTTGTCAACATAAAGATATCCGTCTTCCCTTAGTTTCTCAAAATCCCTGACGCCAATCGGCAGCTTGCAATTAAAATCCATGCATACAGTATAACGGAAATCGGAACGGTAGTAAAGGCTGAAAAAAACACCATACGGTAAAAGCGGGGCTGGAAGGAGACCGGAGGTCGTACCCGTAAACCTACGGGTACCGCGCGTCAGCAAGTCCTGGAAGGCCGGAAATGTGCCGGTATCTGTCCGGGTTTCATGCCGCAAAAAAGAAAAGGATAATTGGACAAATAATAAAATGGGCTGTATAATTTTTTTATGAAAGATGAAAAAACGACAGTGGTTTTTGGGGCTGGCGCTGACTGCGGAATATTCCCGATGACAAACCACCTTGTTGCGGCGATAAATCGATTTCTGGAGCATGATGAGACCGGAAAACAGACAGACAGACTGTTAAAAAAGACCCTTGGACTTAAGCATTACGGCTACTCGAGCATAATGGACGAGGTGGCCTTTAAGTTTGTAAGGAAACCTGATTGCCTTCAGATTGAGAACATCATGCGGCGGATACAATCACTCTCCCCTACCCCGGCGGAAAAACCCCTTTGTGACCTTATTCTTGGACTGTGCGATGAGATGAGGAACTGTCCAAAAAAAGTAAGGGAAAATGACCGGATTGAATCCAGGCCCGATTTGCAGAAACTGCTGGATGCGGCCGGTTTGGGAAAAATGGTAACAGTTTATCCTGAAACTTCGGTCAACGCCTTTCTCCTAAAGTCTTTCAGGGTCCTGCTGCATGTATATCTTGAGGATCCGGAAAACAAAGCCCTGCATCAGCTTTTTAAGACAATGGTTCGGTTTGATGCCATTTTGCTTGAGCTTTTCCTGGGATTCTACAACGGCAACCAGACCGACATACGGCGCTATATGTATGTCAGCTGGACGATGTGGGCGTTTTTTGTATATACGGAGCAAAATTTTCTTTTGAAAAATGTAGAAAAACATTGCATTTATACGAAAATTAAAGAATGTTCCGCAATCACTTTGAATTATACCACGCTTGTTGACCGCTTTATGGGCATAAACAGGAAGGTACTGCATTTTCATGGTTCTGCCGTGAATTACATAGACTGCGGCACCAGGGAAGAAATCACCCTGCCCTCTTTTTCCTCCAGTAATTATGTCGAAAAAACACCCTCCATGCTTGAGGTCTTGGAAAACGATGTCCTTCCTCTCTTACATCCTGACTGGAACCACAGCATTATTCCGTCCATGATACCACCGTTTGAAATCAAGCCCATAATAGCCAGCGATACGATTGAAACCTGGCACAAGGCCCTGAAGGTTCTGGATGAAAGCAGAAAAATCGTGGTCATAGGTTATTCCTTTAATCATGTTGACATGCATTTCAACGACAACATAATCAAATGGGCTGGAGGAACTGAAAAAGAGCTATTCATAATAAACCCTGACTTGAAATCGATTTTGACGTATTTTGACTCATGCCTAAGGCTGGGAGCCTTTAAAGATCTTCCATGGGAAAAAGTTGCAATCAAAGGAACTGACATCATTTGCCTTAAAAAGTCTAATGTCGTCATAATTCCTGGAACAACAAGAGACATCATGTCCGAAACGGATTTTTATATCGACATTAAAGAGCTTTGCCTCCGGGAGGAAAATTAGTAACAGTTTATATTTATTATATGGAAGAAAACTTCCTTCTCTTCAATAGTTTGGTAACAGTTTATGTTGGAAATACAGGCTCTTTTCAATGTATCTGCAGTATTATATATTTTAAGTAACAGTTTATATCTGATTATCCACAGTTAGCTGTGGATAAATACAATTTAAGGTAACAGATTGTATTATCTTGCAATAAATTGCTAATTCTTTATATTATATTAAATTAAGTATTAATTAGTAACAGTATTTCCTATAATTGGTAACAGAATATATCGAATCTTCTATTATATACAATTAGTTATACAAATATTTATACAATTAGAATTAATAATGTGGAAAAGTGAATAAACCAATATAAACTGTTACTAATATATATTTTTATTAAGTTTATTTTAATTTTTATTAATTTTATTTTAAGCTTTTCTGATTATTTTATAATAATAAATTATCACATATCTTATTCTTCTTCAAGCCTTTTTAAAGTTTGTTAGCCAAACTATTTTACACACTATATAAGATGTAATATAAGTTTGTTAAACAAACTAATTTATCATTAGAAACTTAGTAACAGTTTATATTTTTTCTTGTCCAATTTTCACAATGTATATAGCTTTTGCTAGTAATAATCACTTTTAACCTGTAAAAGTTTGTTTAACAAACATCTAATTTTTTTTCCATAAATTTTCCAAATTTACAATTCTTAAATTATTAAGAAAAATAAACCTTTTCTTATTTTTATGAATTTTTTTAATACACTCTTGTTTAGATACATTTTATAAAAATTGGTAACAGTTTATATTGCTATTGGTAATGTTCCTTTCCTATATAAAAAAACCTTCCTTTTATGTTTGTTAAACAAACTTATATTTTTATCCATTTTATATCCAATTATCACTTTCATTATATTTTGGGAATTTTATGAAATTATAAAAATCTTTACTTTAAGTTTTTTTCCATTCATAGTTTTGTACGGTTAATTTAAGATAATAAATTCTGTTACACTTTTTGTTCTTTTGCTGATTTTCCCATAACTGAAATTCTTGCTTTCAAATCAATTTTTTATATTTCTCAAGAAACATTCTATGACTTTTTATACCTTTTACCTTTATGTTTGTTTAACAAATTATTTTTCCTTTTCGGCTGTAATTAAATATTTAATCAAATGAGTTTATAGATTGTCATTCATTTTAAAACAAAAATTTCATAAATTTTTACAGAAAAATATAAAATTTCAATGCTTTTTGAAATAAAAGAATTGCAATAAAGATAAACACAGAGTATAATGAATAAAAAATGGGAAGTGAGGGGAATAATGAGTGAAAAAATTTTCAAAACTTTCTGTGTATTCATGCAAAAAGGCGGGGTAGGAAAAACAACTCTTACCAACATGCTTTCGTATGAATTGACACAGTATGGAAAAGTTCTTATTGTCGATGCAGACCAGCAGGGTAATCTAACTTACTTGTATGATTCAGAAGGAAAACTTATTTCTGAGGAAAAATGTTTTCTTTCAGTCCTTAAAGAGGAGACGAATCTTGAAGATGCAGTAGTAACCTGCAGGGAACCAACTGAAACGACAAAAGGTCTTTATTTGCTGGGGACAAAAAAGAATGACAATGACTTAAGATCATACATGGAAAGTGGATTCCGTGATGATCCGAATTCAATCAGAATGCTTGTAAAAAAAGCCATGGAAATTGGATTCAATTACGTTTTCTTTGATTTGCCGCCGTCATTTGGATTTTATGAAAAAATAATCCTGGCCAATGCTACTGATATAATTCCGATTATTGAACCGGAAGATTTCGCAGTGGAAAGCCTGACAAATTTCAATACTCAGATAAAGAAGTTAAAAGTTCAGTATGATGCAAAATTTTCAAATTGCAAATATCTGGTTGTAAACAAAGGGAACAATCAGAAACTGGTACATAAATTCTGGACGGATACTTTGAAGAAATCTCCATATGAAATATTTGAGTTTCATGATTCAAAGGCAGTTTCCGGAGCGATATCATATCATCTTCCGATGCAGGAATATAATCCGGGAAATCCATTGTGCAAGGTAGCTGCCGAACTTGCGGGAAAAATCAAATAAGAAAAGGAGTGTGGGAATGGGTAGAAAAAGACAGCCATTATCAGAAATTCATAACAACATTAGTTTTGATGCCGTTATAGAAGAAAAACCGTTACCAGTAAAAACTGTTACTGAAGAGCCATTAAAAAAAAATAGTCTTGTTGAAATTCCAACAGAAAAACTGATACTTGATAAAAACATCCGAGATACATATGTTGATGATTCTCTAGAACAGCTTGGTGATTCAATTATTGAAAATGGCCAGATACAACCGGTAATCGTTACTCTGACAGATGAAGGCTATAAAGTCAAGGTTGGCCACAGACGCGTTAAGGCATGCCTGCTTCGTGATATTCCAAAGGTTAAATGCATCATAGAGGAAAACTTTGATGATGAGAAGCAAAGGATAATAATTCAGGCAATAGAGAATGAGCAGCGGTTGAACCTTTCATCCAGAGAAAGAGAAGCTTATATCGCTCAGCTGTTGGATTTCGGAATGAGCCAGGTTGAGATTGCAAAAGCGTTACATAAAACAAAAGGGTGGGTGAGTGAGGCCATAACGGCTTATAATTTTGTGAATGACAATCAGGAAATACTGGAAGATCTGGTTGAAGAACCTTCTACACGAGATGCCTGGATAGCAAGCAAACTGCCTAAAGAGCAATTAAAGAAGGCTGTTGAAGAGGCAAAAAGTCGTGGAGGAACAAAAGAAGCTTTTAAGAAGGAAATTTCAAAAAGATATAATCAGAATTCTGTGAATAAAAAGAAAGCTGATGTCCAAAACTTTGTTATAAGCAATTCAATTCGAATAGATTTTGAAAACAAAGAGGTTAGTGTAGAAGCCGTGAAGTATCATGACGAGGAGCTGGCTGGAATAATTCTCGATAACATCAAAAAGTATTATAAAAAGCAGGGATATACAGTATATGCAGAGTAATTGATTGGCAAATATAGCTGATAAAAAGTGGCATGTTCAGTTTTAAGACTTGAATATGCCACTTTTTTTGCACTTATATATAAGCAAAATAGCAAACTTCAAAAAAAGTGGTCATTTAGTAGATGAATTTAACGTCATGTACAATTATAAGGGTTGAATATGCCTTTTTTTGTGCGAAAATTTTTGGGAAAATGGTAACTCTAAAATATCTATTTGCTCCAATTACTCTTGTCTAGTAGACAGAATGTGTCTTTTTATAGACAAAATTTAAGTTTTTGTCAAAGTGGGGTAATCTGGAACACAAGTTTTCAATGTTTTTGCTGAAAAATATTTCAGCAAAGTTCCTGAAATTCTTGGTTAAATTCAGTCAAAAATGAATTTTCGGCCAAATTTCGCATTTCATTTTAAAAATCGTCATAAATTTCAGAATTCTTGAATGTAAAGTCAGGAATTTTGGAGAAATTTCAATAAATAAACCTAGCGTTGGGAAAATTTCAGAAAAATGAACAAAAAATTGGAAATGAGAAAAAAATTTTCTGTAAGAAGGAGGGTAGGGCATTTAGATCTAAAACCAAACGCTGGCTTTATGCAGGGAAAGAACAATTCTGGTATGGCTACAATTAATTTGTTAAAACCTAAGGATGGGTTAAATATTTATGTATTTTACCCGTTATATAAGGCGGTTTTTAATGAGGAGAACATACAATCGTTCGTTAGTTATGAGCAAATATTAGCTAGTAACCAGGATGTAACGGGTGTCCTTTGGTGCCATGATTTGAGGAGACTGATAAAATGTTATGCCAAGATAATTGCGGTCTACCTGAAATTGCAGGTCAGGATAATATTTTGTCTTTATTTGGTAAACCTGGTCAACAATGTATTTGAAATTGGCCCTCTCCTGGTCCTTTTGCTCCGGATTTGTAACAGGCATAAATTGGGATACCATACAGGAGCGTGGTATAAACAGTCCGTCAGACCCTATGGAATTATTCCTATATACTATCCAGGCATATAAATCCTTGCCCAAGGCGCTTGAAATGTCCCTATAGACAGAATAATCAATGGGTACAGAATGCTCCGCACATAATTTTACGAATTTATTGTTAAGGACGAAAGAAAAGGCAATGCTTCTTTTGTCAGCTGAACCGTCATCAAGCTCTATATGCTGCATGCTGTCAATGAACATTATGTTTCCGGTTGAATATTTGGTGGCCGTCACAAGGCCCTTGTCGTCAGGGGAGAAGTATTCGGGGAATAAACTTTTCTGGGCCGTCGTCGTCCTTTCCTCGTCGTATACAAAAGTAGCCGATTTAAATCTATTGAGTTGTTCTTTGATTTCATTGCTGCGCTGTTTCGGAAGTTTCATCTCATCCAACAGAGCTTGAAGGGTAGGGAAGCGAACGGTAACCGTTCCGTCGGGATTGAGGTTGTTTTTGGACTGAACGGCATGGGTCGTAAGGACGGACAGAAGCAGGCGGGCATATTTCCCATAAGGCACCATATTTGGGCTATTTAAATGAAGAGTAATGCTGTTGTATTTGCGTTCAAAATGCGTCTTTTTTACGTCCCGTAAGGGCAGTGAAGCGGCGATAAATATTCGCGGGATAAAACTGCGGTAAAATTTGGAGGTCTGCTGCTCGTTTAATGGAGCAGGGAATTTTTTTTCAAAGTCTAAAACTTCTTGATCAAGCATAATCCCCTCTGTATAGTGTACGGTTGTGTACGCTATATCTGCTTTTTCTTTAGTATAACATATAATCGGGGGCTTGACAATCCCTGGAAGACAGATTTATAATTTTTTGAAAAACCAAGGACGAATCAGGTTTTTACAGTATTATAAAGTATACTATATAAAATATATTAACAAAGAATAGGCTATAATGGAATAAAATCGTATACTATCTAGACTGAATAAGATATAAAAAGCAAGAGGAAGTATGAAAAAAGATACTGTAGAAAGCAGCTTCCGGCCCATAGAAGTAAGGTTAATTAAGAAGTTTGTTTTTGCATAAATATGCATTAAAGGGGAAAATATAAAACCCGGGTGAAACAGATTGTCATTCCCGGGTTTTTGGCTTCATTTTTTATTAATTCTGGTCATTTTGTATACTTTTTGAGCATTAAAACGGGTTCTTCTTCGAATCTCAGGCGAGGTAAAGATTTGATTTCAGTGTAATAATCAGTTAACCAGGGGCCAGATTCAGCTTTATAAGGGTCTTTGCCATCAAAAGGATGATTCATACCGTCCGATGGAGGTGTAAAAAACCGTATTTTGATGTCTGAAGGCTTTTTAAGTGGTTTTTCAAAGAAACAGGTCATCAAATCGATGCATTTTACGCCTGGTTTTTTATAGAACCAGTATCCCTCAACTTCGACCAGGAAATTCATCTTTTCAAGTTCATTTTCAAAATAGATTTCCGCAAAATGAGGGTTTTGTTTCAGCGAGACCTTCATTTCAAATCCCTCAGAATCCTCAGAGCCGCCCCAGCGAAGGTTTAAAGGCAATTCAACTTTTCCAACTGATTCTATCTTTGAACTAAAGAAAGGTTTATGAAGCTGCTCCTTATACATTGTCATAAGAGGCTGCTCAATGCCAACTTCACTGTTGTTTGGATCAGTTATCTCGAGACCAAGGCGGCCGTCATCCCTGAACTGATACATCGTCAGTGCACTAAGCCAGTGATCTTTGTCGTTCTGAAGGCGTTCCAGAAAATGTTTCATCATCGCTGCCTGCTCAAAGGGGCCGCTTACATCTCCGTCTGCATTCAATTCAGAAAGAACCATAGGCTTGTTCTGTCCTGTGATTTCTTTTAAACGCTTCCAGGTGTTTTTACCGACATCGTAAACTTCATCTACATCTGCAGAATAAAAACTATTTCCACCTTTTAGGGCGACATCTCCAGGCCAACCAAAATGGAGTGAAAGATATCTATCTCCAGACCAGATGTCAGCTTCCTTAAATGCCTCAAGGAAAACATCTTCCATTTCAACTTTTCCGGTCTCTTTATCCCACATACCCGCACACAGTATCAGTTTGATGTTTGGAGCATGTTTATGAAATACTTTGCAGCACCGGACAAAAAACGCAGCGAGTTCCTCATAACTTGCACGTTTGTTAAAACAAAACCATGTGCCGGTACATTCATGATTAATGCGGATAAGAAGCCTTCCATAAGGGCGTAGATCTTCAGCAAGTGTAACAAGATAATCGTCGGTTAAACTTGGATCAATTGTTAAAGTCAAAACAACATCCTGACCATGTGCACGTATCTCTTTCATAAATTTGAAAGGTTCATCATCACGCAATCCTTCGACACCACCACGATATGGAAAATAATCTTCATACGGATAATTCCATGCACCGCTAAAATCTTTTTGTGGAAAAGCGATGCTTGCTCTTTTAGGCCATCCCTTGTCGTTGGGGTAGTAAGTATACATTAAAGAAATACCCCGGTGTATTTTCCCCAGCTTTCTTAAAATGTAATCTTGATTGACATATAAAGCACGTTCACTTCCATCACCTAAATCAAGTGCGCAATCGGCACCTTTCAATAATACCTTGTTAATAGTTTCCATATCATAAATTATACTCTGCTATTAAATAAAATGAAAGTGATTAAACGTTTTTTTTGGAAGAAAAAAATAGCATCAATGTTCAATCGAATAAGAAAGCAAAGCTGATGGAATTGAAAAGAAAAAAAATTGATAATGAATGTTGAAAATGTCAGTTAGTCATAAAGATTAGCATATTCTCCGGATGCAAGGATAGGGGTTAAGCATCTTCAGGGAAGAATGAAAATATGCAAGGAAGTAGACAGAATCTTTATTATAAGCAGTAACACATTATGTCTGTTTGTTTCTAAAAAAAGACAGTTGCGGCTGGTTTTTCAGGCTGTAAAAAGCTTGAATGATACTGCAGATATTTAACTATTAAGCTGATAAAGGATTGATGATCATATAATGAAAAATGATTGTCAGAAGATTGTTTAATGTAATTGAACAGCAGAAGATATAAAAAAGG
>JAEEGL011659799.1_pt1 | contig 16714 bp, 14 predicted proteins | sample 9134231 | NCBI WGS metagenome assembly JAEEGL01 (sample SAMN16246548, study PRJNA631951) | gut metagenome | biome: gut microbiome; feature: rumen; material: fiber-attached | host: Bos | place: Iran: Karaj | collected 2018-10 | reverse complement strand
GCAGGAGTTCAATTACCTCCTGGAGGGTTCGTTGCGCGTGAACATCCACGGCAACGAATTGATTCTCCGGCCGGGCGACTGCGTGTATTTCGACGCCACCCACCCGCACTCGATGCAGGCGCTGGGCGGGAAGCCGGCCAGGTTCCTCGCGCTCATCATCTGAGCGGGCGCGAGGGATTCCGCCGCGGGCCGCGGCGGTGCGGTTGCCCGGGTTTTCGGGTTTTCGGTATTTCGGTATTTCGTGTTTTTTGGTTTTGAATGGGGCGAGGGCCCCGGAAAGTGACAGGTTTGCCATGTTGGATTTGTTGAAGCGTTTTTTGGTCCGTACGGAGTTTTCGTCGTACGAGGATTTTTTCAGGGGGTTCGCCATCCGGGTGCCGGAGGAGGGGTTCAATTTCGGCTATGACGTGGTCGATGCGCGCGCGGCGGACGAGCCGGGCCGCATGGCGCTGCTCTGGTGCAACGACCACGGGGAGGAGCAGCGGCTCTCGTTCGCGGACATGAAGGCGGGGAGCGACCGCGCGGCCCAGGTCTTCGCGGCCCACGGGATCGGCAAGGGCGACGCGGTGATGCTGACGCTCAAGAACCGGTACGAGTTCTGGTTCTGCATCGTGGCGCTCCACAAGCTGGGCGCGGTGGTGGTGCCGGCGACGCACATGCTCACGGAGCACGACCTGGAGTACCGCTTCACGAAGGCGCACGTGAAGATGATTGTCTGCGCCCCCGACGACGGCCTCTGCGGCTACGTGGACCAGGCCTGCGCCGCGATGGGCGAGGCGGCGCCGATGCGTGCGCGCGTGGCGGCGGCGCCGCGCGAGGGGTGGATCGATTTCTCGGCGGAGTGGAAGGCCGCGGACGGGCAGTGGGTTCGCCCGGCGTGGACGGTCGGGGCGGACGTGCACGAGCCGCTGCTGATCTACTTCTCGTCCGGCACGTCGGGGCACCCGAAGATGGTGCTGCACAACCACCTGTACCCGCTGGGGCACATCATCACGTCGCGCTACTGGCACAACGACCGGCCCGGCGGCGTGCACTACACCGTCGCGGACACGGGATGGGGCAAGGCGGTGTGGGGCAATTTGTACGGGCAGTGGATCGTCGGCAGCACGGTGTTCGTCCACGACTACGACCGCTTCCACGCGGCACGTACGCTGGAGCTGTGCTCGAAGTACGGGGTGACGAATTTCTGCGCGCCGCCGACGGTGTACCGGTTCCTCATCAAGGAGGACATGTCGAAGTACGATTTCAGCGCGCTGGAATACGCGTGCGTCGCCGGCGAGCCGCTCAATCCCGAGGTCTACAACCGCTTCCGCGAGGCGACCGGCCTGCGGCTCATGGAGTGCTACGGGCAGACGGAGACGACGTGCTCGGTCGGCAACTTCATCTGGATGGAGCCCAAGCCCGGCAGCATGGGCAAGCCGTCGCCGCTCTTCCGGATCAAGCTCGTGCGCCCCGACGGGACCGAGTGCGACGCGGGCGAGCACGGGGAGATGGTCGTGCCGCTGGGGACGGCGGGGGAGCGTCCGGCGGGGCTGTTCAACGAGTACCTGGAGAACCCGGAGGCGAACGAGTACGCGACGCGCGGCGGCGTGTACCACACCGGCGACGTGGCGTGGCGCGACGAGGAAGGCTACCTCTGGTACGTCGGGCGCGACGACGACCTCATCAAGTCCAGCGGCTACCGCATCGGGCCGTTCGAGGTGGAGAGCGCGCTGATGGAGCACCCCGCGGTGCTCGAATGCGCCGTCACCGGCAAACCAGACCCGGACCGCGGGCAGATCGTCAAGGCGACCATCGTGCTGGCCAAGGGCTACGAAGCGAGCGACGCGCTGGTCAAGGAGCTGCAGGAGCACGTCAAGAAGGCGACGGCGCCGTACAAGTACCCGCGCGCGATCGAGTTCGTGAAGGAGCTGCCGAAGACCATCAGCGGGAAAATCCGCCGCGTGGCGATCCGGCAGCACGACAAGGAAGCGGCCGGGAAGTGAGGAGGGGGTGAGCGGGGGAGAGGGCGGCACGGGGGCCGCCCTGCGGGACGGGGACGGGGGGCGGCCGTTGCGCGGCTGTGCCCCGGTTGTCGAAAAGTGTTGTCATTCCGGGCAAGTTGTCCCAAGATGGACGGGTTGTCTGCAAAAAGGAACCCACGCATGAAAACCCTCTTGAAATCCGCCCTTTTCCTGCTTTCCCTCCCGGCGCTCGCCATGGCCACGGAGGCCGAGACGGCGTCCGGCGCGCCCGCGGGGATGACGCTGGCCGAACTGTTCCGCATCGGCGGGCCGCTGATGTACGTGCTGCTGGCGCTGTCCGTCGTGGGGCTGGCCCTCATCGTGTACTACGCCGCCGTCCTCCGCGCCGGGACCGTCGCACCAGACGCCCAGCGGCTGCGCTTGCGCGAGCTGCTGCGCGCCGGGCGCGGACGGGAGGCCCGCGCCCACTGCGCCGACCGGCCGACGGCGCTCGGTGCCGTCGTCGCGGCGGGGCTCGATTTCCTCGAGGAAAACCCGGACGCCGACGCGGCCGCGGTGCGCGAGGTCATGGAAAGCGAAGGCGTGCGCCAGGCGGGGCGGATGCAGAGCCTGATCCACTACCTGCTGGACCTCTCCTCGGTGGCGCCGATGGTCGGGCTGCTGGGCACGGTCGTGGGCATGTTGCGGGCGTTCAATTCCGTCGCGTTCGACATGGCCAAGGCGCGCCCGATGGAGCTGGCGGGCGGCGTCGGCCAGGCGCTGGTCACCACCATCGCGGGCCTGTGCGTGGCGATCCCCGCGCTGATCGCGTGGGCGATCTTCCGCGGGCGCGTGGTGGCGCTCGTCGGGCGGCTGGAGACGGCGGTGGCCGACCTCTCCGCGCTGCTCCCGCGCAAGGGGAACCTGGTATGAACTTCCTCAAGGCCGATCCCTCCGCCGCGCAGGGCGGGGTGCCGCTCACGCCGATGATGGACGTGGTGTTCCTGCTGCTGTGCTTCTTCGTGACCAGCCAGATCTTCGCGCAGTGGGAAACGGAAATCGACGTGACCCTCCCGACGGCCGCCACGGGCGAAATCCCCCAGCGGCTGCCCGGCGAAGTCATCGTCAACGTCCTCCCCGACGGACGGGCCGTCGTCAACGGCCAGGAGCTCGACGACGCGGCCCTCCGCGGCATGATGGACCGCCTGGTGGAGCTGTTCCCCGGCCAGCCGGTGCTGCTGCGGGCGGACAAGAGCACGCCCTACGAGCACGTGGTCCGCGTGCTGGACCTGTGCCGCCAGGCCGACATCTGGAACGTGTCGTTCGCGACGCTGGCGCCCTGACGGCCAGGGGACGGGGCGGGGAGCGCAGCGGGCGGCGGCCGCTTTTCAGGGGGCTTCCGGCGGAACCGGGCAGGGGGCGTCCCCGTCCTTGGGGACCGGCAGCTTGTTGCCGTCCGCGTCCACGCGGACGAAGGTGATGTCGGTCGTGAACACGCTCGTCTCCCCGCTCGAAGCGATGTGGCGGCGGAAGACTTCCACGCCGTAGGTCACCGAGGTGCGGCCGATCCGCTTCCGCACCGTCTCGAAGCGCAGGACCGACTTCGGGTGCACGCTCTTGTGGAACGTCACCTCGCCCATCCCAACCGTGACGAAGTTGCAACCGGGGAACTCCCCGCTGACGGCCATCCACGCCACCTCGTCCACCCACATGAGCATCTTCCCGCCGAACAGGAACCCGTAGTGGTTCAGATCCCCCGGCATCACCAGCTTGTACGACCTCACCGCCGCCCCCTCCCTTCCGCGATTGCCGCCTCCAGGTTCCGCCGCGCCGCGGGGTTGTTGGCGGCGACCTCGCCGAGCGCGGGGCAGGATTCCATTTCCGCGCATTCGCCGCAGGTCCCGAACCCCCGGCCCCGGGCGCACCGGCGGATGGGGCAGAGCGACTCGCAGTAGGGCGTCTTGGGGCCGTCCACGCGGCAGCCCAGGCAGTTGATCATGCCGGGCGTGATTTCCACGCCGTTGAGCTCGGACCAGCGCTTGGCGGTCCTTTCGCGCAGCGCCTTGTCGTTGCGCAGCGTCGCGGTGCGCGCGTCGCACGCTTCGCAATCCAGCCCGCAGCAGGCAATGAGGTCTTTCATCGGGGTACTCCTTCGTTGTCGTCCATCCGGCGGACCGGTTCGGACGGGGGGAGTCTATCGCAAGGGCGGGGCGCCTCCAACCCGATTTTGCTGCGCGGCTTTGCGGAGGGCGCATGGGAGGGCCTTGTCCATGCGGGCGCGGCGGGGCGTGTGGGGCGGAATGGGGCGCGCTGGATGCTTGTATTCCACCTGGAAACCGGGTAAACTCCAAGAGTTTGTAATGGAAGAACAACTTACAGCCGAAGAACGCGAACGGATGCGCAAGATGGCGGCGCTGGCCAAGGTGTCGGCCGGCATCGCGTGGAAATGGGCGTGGTTGCTGGCGATGGTCTTCCTGGCGCTTTTCACCGTTTTTTCGTTGTATCTGGTGCGCCGGAGCTCGCGGAACCCGCGGCGGTACTCGGCGACCACGCGGTTGCTGTACATGCCGTTCCAGGAGGCGAAGGTGCCCGCGATGGGGGACAGGCAGCTGTACCGGGTGCTGGACCGGCGCTCGCTCAAGCTGGCCGTCCGGGAGAAAATCCCGCTTCCGCCGGGTGAGGAAAACAGCCTGGGCGGGGACCTGGAATTCAAGCAGGAGGCCCGCCCGAGCAACCTCTTCACGCTGACGTCCCACAGCGGAAGCCGCGAGGGGGCCGTGCGGAAGGTCAACGCGTACGCGGAGGCGCTGGTCGCGGAATACGGGGTGTGGCGGGTGAAGGAACTCAACCGCTGGAACGGGGACGCCACCGAACGCCGCACGGCGATGCGGACCGAACTGACGAAAATCGCGCAGGACATGGTCGATCTCAAGGCCCAGGCGGGGACGGACACTCCGGTGGAGACGCAGACGGCCCTGACCGCGCTGCTGGGCGAGCAGCGCCGGAACATGCTGATGCTGGACGTGGAAATCTCCGCGGCGGAGAAGGTGCGCGATTCGCTGGAAGGGGAGGGGGGCGAGTCGGTGGGGGCGAAACTCGTCGCGCGGGCCCCCGAGCTGCACAAGCTGAAGGCGGCGATGGACGAATTGGACACCGAAATCGCGAAGCTGCGCCAGGTCTACACGGACCTGAACCCCCGGGTGCTGGGGAAGCTGGAAGACCGCGAGTCGCTGGAGAAGCGCTACCGCGAGATCGTGGCGGAATGCGGGGGTGTGGACCCCGGGGAGGAGGGGCTCCGCCAGATGGAGCAGGAGCAGACGTCGGTGGTGGACGTGGCCACGAGGCTGGCCGCGCTGGAGGACACGAAGAAGGAACTCGCGGAGGCCATCGCGCTGAACGAGGATCGGGTGCAGGCGCTGATGGTGCTGACGCCCCAGGTGTCGTTCCTGGAGTTCCGGCGCCGGGAGCTGAACCTGGCGCTGGTGGAGCTGGACGAACAAATCAGCAACGCGGCCCACATGCTGGAAAACGCGACAAGCGAGCTGCAGCAGATCGAGCCGGCGGCGGCGGCGACCGAGATCGCCCCGTTCCGGCCGGAGAACTTCATCTACGCCGCGGCGGGCGCGGGGGCGTTCACGGGGGCGCTGGCGCTGGCGATCGTGGGGGCGGGGCTGCTGTTCGGGCGGGTGCGCGGCGCGCAGGAGCTGGCGGCGGCGGGGGACATCCGGGTGCTCGGGTCGGTCCCGCGGCGGTGGGCGATCCTGCGCCGCCGCGAGGAGGCGAAGGAGGCGATGGGGGTGGTGGCCAACCATTTCATGGCGGCCGCGGAGTCGAAGGGCGTGGTGCTGGTGTGCCGCCTGAAGGGGGCGAAGGTCGAACCGATGTTCGAGGAGGAACTGGACTGGGCGCTGTCGATGGCGGGGGTGCGGTCGTTCACCCTGACGGTGGTCCGCGAGGGCAGCCGCGACGTGCCCCAGGAAGGGGCGGCGACGATGCTGAACACGGTGCGGAAGGGCCCGAAGGGGTGGTTCCCGGTGGTGAACCGCTACTCGCTGGCCCCGACGGAGCTGCAGATGCTGTCGGCGGACCTGGCGGCGCTGAAGGAGGAGTTCGACTGCATCTTCCTGGCGGTGCACGACGGGCTGCGGCGCGGCGGCGACTTCACGGGGCAGTTGCTGGGGCTGTGCGACGCGGCGCTGCTGATGGCGGGGGCGAACCGGACGCGGCGGTCGGAACTGACGTACGCGCGGCGCCTGGCGCGGGACGCGGGCAAGCCGATGATGGGGCTGGTGACCGGCGCCCGCGGACGGGTGGTGCGGAAGGAACTGGAGGAAAGCAAATGGTAGGGTGCGGCAAACGGACCGTCCGGGCGCTGCGGGCGGCGCTGGCGGCCGCCGTGCTGGCGGCGGCGCTCGCGGGATGCTATCCGGGGCGTTGGACGACCAACTACAGCAAGGCCCTGAACTGGGATTTGGAGTCGAGCAACGCGGTGCTGGAGACGACGGGCCGCGACGCGGAGTCGGAGCGCAAGCGGATCGAGTTCCTGGAGGCGCTGTGGGCGGAGGAAGCGCCGCCGTACCGGGTGAACGCGGGGGACCAGGTCGAAATCCGGGTCTACGGCCACGACGAGCTGAACGTGACGACGCGGGTGAGCCCCGACGGGAGCGTGGGGATGCTCTTCCTGGGGCAGGTGGACATCGCGGGGAGGACGATCGTCGAGGCGCGGGACGCCATCGAGAAGGGGCTGTCGGAGTACATCAAGCACCCGGTGGTGGGGGTGACGCTGCTGAACGTGGACAGCGAGACGGCCACCATTTCCGGGGCCTGCGCGAACCCCGGGCTGTATCCGATTTCCGCCTCGACCCGCCTGTCGGACGCCTACGCGCTGGCGGGGGGGACGGCGACCCGCCTGTTCCACGGCATCACCATCGACGTGGCCGACCTGGAGCATTCGCTGCTGATCCGCGACGGGAAGATCCTTCCGGTGGACTTCCAGCGGGCCATCGAGCACGGCGACCCGCTGGACAACGTGCTGATCCGCAAGAGCGACTACATCTTCATCGCCCAGCGCATGGAGTCGAGCGTGACGGTCTGCGGGGAAATCGGCAACCCGCAGAAGCGCCTCTACCAGGCGCCGATGGGGCTGATCGAGACGCTGACCGACTGCGGGTGGATGAAGGACAGCCACTGGAGCCACGTGATCATCATCCGGGACGGCCTGGTGGACCCGAAGATGTTCAAGGTGGACGTGGACGGGATCCTCAACGGCTCGTGCAAGAACGTGTACCTGAAGCCGAACGACATCGTGTACGTGCCGAAGGACAACCTCGCCGAGTACAACGTGTTCGTCCGGAAGCTGTTCCCGACGGCGCAGCTGATCAACCTTCTCCACTCGAACGTCAGCGCGTTCACGGGGGACTAGGATGGGCGGCATGGAGGAAGAACGGGCCCGAGCGGCGGGGGCCGGCCGGCCTTCCGGCGCCGGGGCCCGGCGCCCGCCCGGGCGGAACGGCGGCTTGAAGTGGAGCTGTTCGTGAAATACGCGGTTTTCTGGGTGGCGCTGGCGGCCGTCCCCGTGCTGGGGGCGGTCCTCTCGACGAGCAAGCGGTGGATCGGCTGGGCCTTCTACGGGATGCTGGCGGGGCTGTACCTGTACGAAGAGACGAGCATCAGCTTCGTGTCGTACGAAAGCTATCCCGGCACCGCGAACGGGGTGGAAATCAGCGTCATGCACCTGCTGGCGATGGCGGTGGTGCTGGCGCTGGCCTTCCGGGGGAAATGGATGTCGCCGCTGCCGGAGGGCGGCATCCGCCTGTATTTCCTGTATTTCCTGCTGTGCCTCCCGAGCCTCCGGAATGCGGACAGCCTGGTGATCGGGTGGCTGGAAATCTGGAAGCTGATCATGCTGTTCGTGTTCTGGCACGCGATCTACGGCTACCTCGTCTCGACGGACAAGGCGGACACGGTGGTCGCGGCGCTGGCGGTGTTCGTGGTCGCGAACACCTTGAAGGTGTTCCAGCAGCACCACGCCTTCGTGATGCCCCGCGGGGTGTTCCCTCACAAGAACGGCATGGCGATGGCGATGAACATGCTCGGGCCGATCTTCTTCACGGGGTACCTGCAGCTGGGGTTGAAGGACAAGCTGGGGCGGTTGTGCGGGGCGGCCTTCTCAGGCGCGGCGCTGTGCACGATGTGGTCGTATTCGCGCGGGGCGATCGCGGTGCTGCCGGTCGGCTACGGCCTCGCGGCGGGGTGCTCCCTGCTCGGTTCGCGGCTCCGTTTCGGCACCGCGGCGAAGCGGCTGGCGCCGGCCGCCCTGGCCGCCGTGCTCGGGCTCATCGCCATCTGGCCGAACCTGGTGGCGCGTTTCACGGGCGCCCCGGAGGGGTCGAAGTACACGCGCGTCGCCCTGGCCTACTGCGCGGTGGAGATGATGAAGGCCCATCCCTGGGCGGGCGTGGGGATCAACAACTGGAGCCTGAACCTGGGGGAGGAGCACCCGTACCTCGAAATCGTGGAAGACAAGATGGACAACAACATGAGCTACACGGGGCTCGTGGAGACGGTGTACCTGCTGACGGGGGCGGAATGCGGGATCCCGGCGCTCCTCGCCATGCTCGCGTGGTTCGGCTGGCACTGGCTGCTGTGCCTGCGGGGGGTGTGGCGGCTGCGGAGGTCGAAGTGGCATTTCATCGCCGCGGGGCTTTTCGGGGGGCTGACGGCGAACTACCTGCAGAGTTCCCTGGAATGGGTCCTCCGGCAGCGGCGGACCATGTTCCTGCTGATGATTTGCTTCGCGTTGGCGGCCTGGTTGGGGACGCTGCGCCGCGGAAAGGAGATGGACGCGTGAACAACGGCCCGGTCGAATCCATGGAATCGCTGGTGGAAAAGCGGATGGCGTGCGTGCTGTGCGCCCATCCCGGCGTGGTCTGCGCGTACGAGTCGGATTTCATCAAGCGGAGGGAAACCTTCGAGGCGTTCGCGCGGGCGAATCCGGGCGGGTGCGTGCTGGTGCAGCTGGGGTGGGAGTGCGAGACGCCGGAGTCCGTGGGGCGGCTCGCCGCGGCGGCGGATGCGTTCCGGGCGGCGGCGCCGGGCGCGCGGCTGGTCACGATGTGCAATTCGGCCGCCGAGATGGAGGCGCTGGGGAAGACGGGGATGGAAACGCGCTGGATCCACCAGAACGCGCTGATGGACGAGCGGCGGTTCCGGGCGTTCCGGGGGGGCGACCGTCCGTTCGACGCGGCGTACATCGCGCGGCTGACGCCTTTCAAGCGGCACGGCCTGATCCCCGCGGAACTGGCCCCGCGGCTGCTGTTCCTGGGGGCGGGGGTGCGGGGGGCGGAGCGGGAGTACGCGGAGGAAATCCGGGCGAAGTACCGGGAGGCCCGGTGGCTGCCGGCCTTTTCCGGCTCCAAGGTTTCCCTCCTCCTGGCGCGGGCGAAGTGCGGGCTGGCGCTCTCCGCCGTGGAAGGGGCGTGCTTCGCGTCCGCGGAGTACCTCCTGAGCGGTTTGCCCGTGGTGGACACGGCCGCCCTCGGCGGGCGGGACGTGCTCTACCCGGAGGAGTACGTCCGGCGCGTCGAGGCCGCGCCGGAAGCCATCGCGGCGGGCATCGCGCACTGGCGCGAACACCGGCCCGACCCGCGGAAGGTGCGCGCGGCGTTCCTCGCGAAGGCCGAACCCCACCGGGAAAGATTCCGGCAACTGATGAAGGAGCTCACGGGGCGGGACTGCGGCCGCCCGCCGCACAAGCTGGGCCTGCGGACGCCCCATCCGGGCGGGTTCTACTCGCTGGCCATCCAGGCGTATCTTTTCGCGAAAGGGCTTTCGGCGTGATGAGCCGCGCAAGCCAGGACGGACGTGCGGGGGCGGCTTGGGCCGCCTCCATGACGGGAGAACAGTGATGGACGGCGCAATCAATTCGACGGTGGTGACGGCCGGGGACGCGGCGTATGCGTGGGGGACGCTCCTGCTGGTGGCCAGCATGCGGCGCAACGGCATGCCGCATCCGGTGGTGGTCGGGGCCATGGACTGGCCGGAAACCATGAAGCGGCGGCTGTTGGCCCTCGGCGGCACGAAAATCGTCGAGCTGCCGAAATCCCGGCAGTGCGTGGCCTGCCAGAAGCCCCTGCTGATGGGGTGCGACGAAGTGGAGACGGACTGGGTCTGCTGGGCGGACGCGGACGGGGCGTTCATCGGCGATTGCGGCGAGTGGCTGGTCGGCGGGAACCCGGACGAAATCGTCATCCGCCGGTACGATCCGGTGCCGCCGGATTTCACGCCGGCGAACCTGGAAACCTGGCGGCGCGACGTGGAACGGCTCTGCGGACGCGCGCTCCCCGAAAGCCGGCTCGCGACCCGCGTGAACAGCGCGTTCATCGTCGTCCACCGCCGCCAGCGCGATTTCCTCGCCCGGTGGAAGCGGCAGGTCGAAGGCGTCCTCCCGGCGGACGTCGGCATCGTCATGCAGCAGGGGGAGGCCTATTTCCAGACGGATGAGAGCGTGCTGGCGAGCCTGCTGGCGTTCGACCCGGAGGCTCCGGCGGTGGCGGAGGCATATCCCGCGGACGGACGCGCCGATCCGTCGCGCTACTACGCCCATTTCGCGTACAATCCGAAGCCCTGGCAGATGTGGAACGCCCGCGCGATGCGGTGGCGGGAAGACGTCTGGGCGGTGGCGGACTGGCTGGTGGAGCGGGGAATCGTTGCCGCGCGGGAGCTACCCCCGTCCCTGCGCCGGGGCTGGTGGCCGCTGTGGCGGGCGCTGGTGCCGGCGGCGCCGTGGGTGTGGCGGGCGAAGAAGCTCTGGCGGAAGGCCGCCCGGGCGTTGCGGGGATGAAGATCGACTTCGCCAAGCACGCGCGCCGGAACATGATGGCGGGATTGCTCTTCCGGGGCATCCGCCTGGTGTTCCCGTTCCTGAACCGGACGCTGTTCCTGTGGCTGCTGGGCCCGGAGTTCCTGGGCCTGAACGGGCTGTTCGCGTCGGTGCTGGGCGTGCTGTCGCTGGCGGAACTGGGGTTCGGGACGGCGGTCATCTGTTCGATGTACAAGCCGGTGGCGGACGGCGACAAGACCCTTCTCCGCGCGTACCTGAACTTCTACCGCACCCTCTACCGGTGGGTGGGGATGGGGATTTTCGCCGTCGGCCTCGTCCTCGCGCCCTTCCTGCGGCAGCTGATCCATGGTGACGTTCCGGCGGGCCTCAACCTCTACGTTCTGTATTTCGCGCACCTGTTCAACACGGCGGCGAGCTACTTCTTCTTCGCCTACCGCGGGTCGGTCCTGGCGGCGCACGCCCGCCGGGACGTCATCTCGAACATTTCCTCCCTCGTGGAGGTGCTCAAGTACGTCAGCGTGTTCCTCGTGCTGTTCCTGACGAGGAACTACTACGGCTACGTGGCGGTGACGGTGGGCTTCACGCTGCTCTACAATTTTCTGCTCCTGCGGGAGTCGCGGCGGATTTTCCCCGACCTCTTCCCCGAAGGGGAACTGGACGCGGCGCGGAAGCGGAGCGTGCTGTCCGACGCGAAGTCGATTTTCATGCACAAGGTGGGCACCGCGGTGACGAACTCGTCGGACAACCTGGTGATTTCGTGGGCGCTGGGGCTGGTGGCGGTGGCGGCCTACGGCAACTACTACTACGTCGTGACGTCGGTGGGGGGGCTGGTCGGGATGCTCTCCATGTCGATGATGGGCGGTTTCGGCAACAAGATCCACACCGAATCGCGGGAGACGAACTTCCGCCTGTTCCTGAAGGCGAACCGCGTGCTGATGCTCGCCGCGCTGTGGTGCACGGCGGTGATGGCCGCCGTCTACCAGCCGTTCATCGAAGTGTGGACGCGCGACGACCCGACCCTCGTCCGGCACTTCCTGACGCCGGTGCTGATGGTGCTGTACTTCTTCGTGAACCAGTCGCGACAGATGGTCCTGACCTTCAAGTCCGCGGCGGGGCTGTGGAAGGGCGACCGCTGGAAACCCCTCGTCGCCGGCGCGGCCAACCTCGCAATCAGCCTCGGGCTCGTGATCGTCCTGCCGGAGGGATGGAAGCTCGACGGCGTGATCTTCGGGACCATCGCCTCCGTGCTGTTCATCCAGGTCCCGTGGGAAACGCACGTGCTGTTCACGAGCTTCTTCACGAAGGAGCAGAAATACCGCTTCCTGCTCGAACAGTTCAGCTTCGGGGGGCTCGCCGTGTGGCTGTGCGGCGGGGCCTGGATCGCCGGGTTCGCGGTGATGGCCGAAGGCCCCGTGGGGTTCGTCCTCAAGGGCATCTCGGCCGCGGGCGCCACGACGGCCGCGCTGCTGCTGCTGTTCCGGCGGGACTGCCTGGATCTGGTCCACGCGCTGCGGCGGAAGTGAGGCGGGAAAAAATGCAAATGGACGTTGCAGAAAACGGCCTGTACAATAAATTGACATTGCGACAAGTCATGGAACAAAAAATTCAAGGACAAGCAGTTTCCCCGAAGCGGAAAGGGGAGGGCAAAATCGACTTCGTGCTGCCGTGGGTTGACGGGAGCGATCCGTCCTGGCTCGCGTTGAAGCGGAATTTCCAGGTGGACGACGGCGAGCTGTCCCCCGACGCCAATGCCAACGGAGACTGCCGGTACCGGGACATGGGGTTGCTCCGCTACTGGTTCCGCGCCGTGGAGCGCTTCGCGCCGTGGGTCAACAGGGTGTTCTTCGTCACCTGCGGGCAGAAGCCGGACTGGCTGGACGAAAGCCATCCGAAGCTGCGTCTGGTTGACCACCATGACTACATCCCGAATGACTACCTTCCGACATTCCAGGCATTCACGATCGAACTCAACCTGCACCGTCTTCCCGACCTGTCGGAAACGTTCGTGCTGTTCAACGACGACATGTTTCTCCTGCGTCCGTGCACATCCCGCGAGTTTTTCCGGGGCGGCCTTCCGGTGCTGCCGTGCGACCTGGGCATCCCGAACTGGCTGGGTCCTTCCCACGCCAGCCGGATCGTGCTGAACAACTACGGCACCCTGAAGCGCGGTCTGGACGTGAACCGGCTTGTCTGGAAAAATATCCTGAAATACACTGATGTCCTGTCTCTCGGGCCGTTGCGGGCAGTCAAGAATTTCCTCTCGCTCGCAGTCAACCGCACCGTTTTCCAGGGGTGTTTCGGCCACCTGGCCCTGCCGCATCTCAAATCCACCCTTGCGGAAGTCTGGAAAGCGCAGCCGGAAGTCATGGACCGGACCTGCCGCCACCGGTTCCGCAACGACGATGCCGTGAACCAGTGGCTCCTGTCGTCCTGGGAGCTTGTGACGGGGAAGTTCAGCCCCGGGAATGACAAGAGGATGGGATTGTATGCCGCAGTCTGCGAAGACAACCTGGACATGGCGAGCCAAGCGGTCCGGCGCCAGAAGTGGCCACAAGTCTGCCTGAACGACGCGGGAAGCGCCGCCGACCCCGAGCATTGCTTCGGCGTCCTTGAGGAGGCTTTCGGGGCCATCCTGCCCGGGAAATCGTCGTTCGAGAAATAGATCCGGCGGCCGCGGAGGACGGGACATGGACAGGATCGACTTCGTGATGCCGTGGGTTGACGGAAGCGACCCGGAATGGATTGCGCGGCGGAGGGGGTACCGGGGGAGCGAACCCGGTCGGTCCAGCGACCCCAATGCCAACGGCGACTGCCGGTACCGCGACATGGGGCTGCTCCGCTACTGGTTCCGCGCCGTGGAGCGCTTCGCGCCGTGGGTCGGCAAGGTCTTTTTCGTTACCTGCGGGCAAAAGCCGGACTGGCTGGACGAAACCCATCCGAAACTGCGTCTGGTAGACCACCGGGACTACATCCCCGCGGAGTACCTGCCGACTTTCAATGTCCGCGCCATCAACCTGAACTTCCACAGGATTGCCGACCTCTCCGAACGGTTCGTGATGTTCGACGACGACGTCTTCCTCTTGCAACCGTGCAAGCCCGGCGATTTCTTCAAGGGCGGTCTCCCCCGGCTGCCTTGCGATTTGGGCATTCCGACATGGCTCGGCAGCTCCCACACCAGCCGGATCGTGGCGAACAACAGCGGGCTTCTCAACCGGAACCTGGACGTCAACCGCCTGGTTTTGAGGAACTTCCCGAAGTTCATGGACTTTCGGTCCCTCGGCCTGGCAAGGGTGGCGAAGAACTTCCTGTCGTTCGCCGTGAACCGGACCGTGATCCAGGGCGGCTTCGGACACTTGGCCCAGCCTCACCTCAAATCCACTTTCGAGGAAGTGTGGAACGCGGTGCCGGAGACGATGGACCGGACCTGCCGCCACCGGTTCCGCAACGACGATGACGTGAACCAGTGGCTTTTGGCGTCGTGGAATCTGGTGACGGGGCGGTTCCATCCCGTCAACGACCGGCGGTTCGGTTGCCACATCGGTGTTTGCGAAGCCAACCTGGACAGGGCCTGCGATGCCATCAAACGAAGGGTGAAGAGACAAATCTGCCTGAACGACATGGGGGAAGTCGCCGATCCCCGGCACTGCTTCGAAGCGCTCGCGGACGCTTTCGAGACCATCCTGCCGGAAAAATCCTCGTTCGAGAAGTGAGCGCCCGCGCCCGGCAACCTTTAGTTCCTAGGCAAAGGCAAGCGGCAACAGGCCGCCACCGCCCGGCTGGCAGGAAAAATTGCAGCAAAGCAGGATGTCGTTCAGTTTGTATTCCGCCGGTTCCTGACCTGCGAAAGCGTGAAATAGAGACGGAAAAACCACTCGGCCAAGGGACGGAGGAGCGGATGCCCAACGAAGACCCGCATCCATGCCGCCGCAACACGCCGGCCAAGGGGGGAGCCGGCCATCAAAGCGTCAAAGTCGCCGAAGCCGCCGGAAAATAGTTCGCGCAGGGTTTCCAGCCGCCGGGCGCGAGGGATGAGGGCGATGTTCCTCGGTGAGAACCAGACATGGAACACCCACCTGGTCCACCATCTCGCCCAGCAAAGCGTCAGGCGGGAATCGAACCCCGGAAGAAGCCGGACGGAGGCATGGAAGGCGAAGAGAGACTTGTGGATAATGGCCTGGTCGCCCAGAAGCCGGGCATTGCCCGTCGACACCGTGACGGATCCCAGCCGTTTCCGGTAGATGTAGAACGTTTCATGGAGCGGAACGACGCGGCGGGCCGCAAAAAGGGCGCGGGGCGAGAATTCGCGGTCCTGTCCGCGAAGGCCCGGAATGCACGAGAGGCGGTTTTCCAGCAGAAAATTGCGCCGAATAATCGTCATCTGCATCATGGGGGTGGGATAGCTGCGGAATGATTCCGCCAAAAGCATGGCCTCGGTGCCGTTGAGTTCGGGGGGGGCGTCGGGGGGATAGTTGTCGCGGATTTCCGTGTCGAGGCCGGTCCTGTCGTCGTGGAATTGGGCGGCGCAGGGGTAGATGTCGGCGCCGGGACGGGCGTCAATGGCGTCGGCAAGGCGCGCGAGGGCGCCGGGGGCGAGCGTGTCGTCGCCGTCGAGGAACACCACGTATTCCCCGCGCGCCTCCTCGATGCAGCGGTTGCGCGGGACGGAGCAGGACCCGCTGCGAGGCCCTTCGAACACCCGGAACCGCGGATCCTTCGCCGCGTACCCTTTCGCGATTTCCAGGGTCGCGTCGCGCGATTCCTCGACGTACAGCAGGCATTCCCAGTCCCCGAAAGCCTGGGACAGCAACGACGCGATGCACTCGTCCAGGTACGCCGCGACATTGCAACATGGCACGGCCATGGAGAACAACGGCGTCCCCGGCGTTCTCTCTTTCTTGGCTGAATCTACAAGTTCGGAAGTCATCGTCCAAACAACTTAGAACCCACAGCCGTTTTGTCAAGGGATTGGTGGGGCGAGCCCTCCGGGCGGGCGGGCGTTCCAGGCGTCTGCGCGGCGGCAACACAGTTGCGCACCGCGCGCCAGGTGCACGGGCAAGCTGCCCGTGCTCCCAGAGGGGGGGCGAAAAGGTGTGGCACGGCGCTGGGAGCACGGGCAGCCTGCCCGTGCGCAAAGGGGGTGCGCATCGGGAGCAACTGTTTTGCCTCCCCGGCCGCAGGTAGGGCGAGCTCTCCGAGCGAGCCGTTCCACGCGTCTTCGCGGCGGCAACACAGCTGCGCACCCCGCGCCACATGCACGGGCAAGCTGCCCGTGCTCCCAGAGGGGGGGCAGGAAAATGTGCGGCACGGCGCTGGGCGCACGGGCGGCCTGCCCGTGCACAAAGGGTGCGCGCACCGTGAGCAACTGTTTTGCCTCCCAGGCCGCAGGTGGGGCGAGCTCTCCGAGCGAGCCGTTCCAGGCGTCTGCGCGGCGGCAACACAGTTGCGAACCCACGCGCCACGTGCACGGGCAAGCTGCCCGTGCTCCCAGAGGGGCGGTGGCGCGTCAGTGCGGGAGGACCGGGCGGAGGGCTTCGGGGGTGACGGGCTTGAGGAGGAGGGAGTCGAAGCCCTTGGCGACGTATTCGGCCTGGAGGACGACGTCGGCCGTGATGACGTGGACGGGGATGGAGGCGAGATGCGGGTCGGAACGGATGGCGCCCACCAGCCCGCCGCCGTCGAGGTTCGGCATCCAGTAGTCGGTCAGGACCAGCGAGAAGGGGCGGTCGCCGGCGTGGCGGAGCAGTTCCAGGGCTTCGTTGCCGTCGGAGGCCATCGTGATGTCGTAGTTGCCCAGGTGCTTGAGGAGGGCCTTGAGGACCATGAGGTTCATCTTGGAGTCGTCGACGATGAGGATGCGCGGGAGGGGCGCCGCCGGGGCGGTCGCTTCGGGCGCGGCGGGCGCTGGCGGCTCGAGGGCGGGCGGCTCGGG
>JAEEGL012974801.1_pt1 | contig 16715 bp, 13 predicted proteins | sample 9134231 | NCBI WGS metagenome assembly JAEEGL01 (sample SAMN16246548, study PRJNA631951) | gut metagenome | biome: gut microbiome; feature: rumen; material: fiber-attached | host: Bos | place: Iran: Karaj | collected 2018-10 | reverse complement strand
CAGGGCCTTGGAAAAGGCCAGGGCCATGGTGGTCTTGCCCACGCCGGGGATGTCTTCGAGGAGGATGTGCCGCCCGGCCAGTATCTCAAGGAGCGCCATCACCAGCACGCCGTCCTTGCCCACCACCGCTTTCTTCACTTCATCCAGGATGCCTTTGGGATCGTTCATATATGCCTCCCGCCTGTACGGCGCTATGATTCTACATATATATTGTAATCCAAGATGTCACAGAATTGCAACATGGACGTAAATTTCAGGTAAACCTTTTCCAAAGGGAGATCGCGCCCCCGGATGGTGCAAGAAAAACAGCGTGTTGACACGCTTTTCAGGAACCGGTATACTCAAATCGGAAGCCGGACTCCGAACGCGAACGTCCGCAAAGCCGCGCCCACAGGAGGAAGTATGGAACGAAAGATGTCAATTGGGGCAAGGATTTGGATCTGCCTGTGCCTGGCCGCCAGTTTGGCCATGGCCATCGTGTTTATCGTGCTGTTCGCGCTGTCCGACCGTTCCGCGCCTTTTGCGGGGCTGACGGCGGGGCAGCTGGCGGCCATCGTGGCGCCGCTCTTTCTGACCGCGGCGGGATATCTCATTCTGCTGTGCGGCAAAAAGGCCGGGTTTTATGTGATCCTTGCCGTAGCCGTCTTCTGCGCGGTGTTTGCCCTGATCGCCAAGATGCTGCTGCCGGCCCTCTTCAGCTTCCTCAATCCTTTGATCACCTGGCTGCTCCTGAGAAAGCGCTGGGATCGCTGGAACGAGATCGACAAACAGCGGATGGCCGTCCGGCGTAAGTCCAAAAAGCTAAAGCGCCGGAAGACGGCGCTGCTCCTGGCGGCCTTGCCCTGGACGGGATTTTTGGGCGTCGACCGGTTCTATCTCGGATACGTCGGCCTGGGTTTGCTGAAGTTTTTTACTGCCGGCGGCCTGTTCGTGCTCTACATCCTGGACATCGTGAAGATCGCCAAGGGGACCATGAAGGACCGCTACGGACGCCCGCTGGTGTAAGATTTGAAGGACAGTTTCACAAAAAGCAGCCGCTGAGCAACGGCTGCTTTTTTCATCGGTATTTGGCCAGCAGATCCAGGATGATCCCGTGGAGCCGGGCCCGGTCCACCGCCAGCATCACCAGGGCGTTCTTGCAGGAAAAGGGTGCCTTGGACCAGAGGTCGGTGACGGTCCGGCCGTAGGTCTCCGAATCCTTAGTCTCCACGACGACCCCCGCTTCCCGGCCGGAGAACAGGTCCGGATACAGGGGATAGAGCACGGCGGTGGGGTCGTGGAGGGCCATGCCGTCCACGCCGTGGGCCCGGGAGTAGGCCAGGCCGTGCTGGGCCGCGTCCCGGAGGAATTTGCAGACGGGGTTCAGCTCGCCCAGCTTATCCAGCTCCGCCGGGCTCATGACGGTCTTCAGCGTCATGTCGAGGCCGCACATCACGATGGGCACCCCGCTTCGGAACACCATGTCCGCAGCCTCAGCGTCGCAGAAGATGTTGGCCTCGGCCGCCGGCGTGGCGTTGCCGCCGGAGGCGGAGCCGCCCATGATGACCAGCCGCTGCAGGAGCTTTGGCAAAGACGGATGCTTTTGGAAGGCCAGGGCCACATTGGTGAGCGGTCCCACGGCGATCAGGACGAGCTCCCCCGCCGCTTCTTGGGCCGCGGCGCAGAGGGCGTCCCAAGCCGGCGTCGTCTCCACCGGCGCATCCGATTCCGGCAAGGTCACGTTCCCGAGGCCGTTCTCCCCGTGAACGAAGGCGGCCGTCCGAGGCGAGCGCACCAAAGGCCGCGATGCGCCCGGGTACACCGGCACGTCCCGGCGGCCAAAGAAAGCGGCCAGATTTCGGGCATTTTGAAAGGTTTTTTCCAGGGCCACGTTCCCGGCCACCGCCGAGACGCCCTTCACATCGTATTCAGGGATGGCGAACAGCAGGCCCATGGCCATGGCATCGTCCACGCCGGGGTCTGTGTCCAGCCAAACGGGGATAGGCTTTGCGTCGGACATATTTCCTCTTACGGCTCCAGCCGCTGGAGCTGCTGTTTGGCCAGCCGCTCCCGCCGCTTCTGACGGCTGACCACCACGTAGACCATCATGATGATGGTGATAAGATAGGGGATGGTGCCCGTGAGATCCGAGCTCACATAGCTCTGGAGCCGGAGGCCCAGGGCGTCGAAGAACCCGAACATCAGCGCGGCGATGTAGGCTCTGGGCGGGTTCGCCGCGGCGAAGATGACGCAGGCAAAGGCGATGTAGCCCCGGGAGGCGCTCATGCCCTCCACGAAGGAGCCGTTGAGGTAGCCGAGGGACAGGTGGGCGCCGGCCAGGCCGCAGAACACGCCGCAGAGGATGGAGGCGATCCATTTCATCCGCTCCGGGTTCTTGCCCACGGTCCGCAGCGTCTCCGGGGATTCCCCGGAGGCCCGGATCCACAGACCCATGGGGGTCCGATACACGAACAACCACATGAGGAACACCAGCAGCCAGGTCACGTACACGAAGATGGAGTGTCCCGAAAGGACCTTGCCGACAAAGGGGATCCTGTCGATCAGCGGGATCGTGACGTTCGGCAGGCTGGGCACCGCATAACCGGAGGTGCCGGACAGGCCGAAGATCTCCCGGGACAGGAAGGCGGTGACGCCCAGGGCGAAGGTGTTGAGCGCGCAGCCGATGATGAACTCGTCGCTCTTGAGCTTCACGGTGAACAGGGCGAAGAACAGGCCGATGAGGATGCCGAAGAGCATGGCGGCCAGGATGCCCATGGCGGCGCTGGCGCAGAAATAGCTGCCTACGGCGGCCACGAAAGCGCCCATGAGGATCATGCCGTCCATGCCGATGTTCATGATTCCGGCGTGCTCGGTCATGAGCCCGCCCAGGGCGGCCAGAGCCACCGGCGTGGCGCTGCGGAGCATCTGGCTGAAGGTGCCGGGATCGAAGATGGTGGACCAAATGTTGTTATGCATGCTCGTTGCCCCCTTCCTTCCGGGCCTTCACGTCCTGTTTGGCGGCCCGCCGCTCCCGATTCCTGGCGATGGCGGCGCGGATGCCGGTCTCCGCCGCCATGCAGAAGATCACGATGGTCTGGATGATGAGATACAGCTGCTTGGGCACCCCCGCCGCGGTCTCCATGCCCATGGCGCCGATCTTCAGGATGGCGAAGATCAGGGAGATGACGATGGTGGGCAGCGGCGCGTACTGGGCGATCATGGCCACCATAAGGCCCTCGAAATAATATTCGTTGGAGACGGTGGACTTATAGATATGCTCCGCGCCGTAGACCCGGAACATGCCCACCAGACCGCACATCATGCCGGAGATGACCATGGTGATGAGCACGATCCGTTCCGTCTTCATGCCCGCATACTTGGCGAAGCGGGGATTGTCGCCGGTGAGCCGCATCTCGTAGCCCTTGGAGGTCTTCTGCAGAATGTACCACACCAGGAAGGTGATGACGGCCGCCGCGATGATGGCGGTGGACAGGTTGGAGCCGGGCACCAGTTTTTTGAGCCAGAAGCTGCCGGGCAGGTTTCCCGTGCCGGCCACGATATTTTTGTTGGTGTTCTTCCAGGGGCCCTTGGCCAGAAACTGGCAGAGGAACACCGCCACGGTGTTGAGCATGATGGTGGTGATGACCTCGTTCACCTTCAGCTTCACCTTCAGCACGCCGGGGATCCAAGCGTAGAAACCGCCCACGATCATGGCGCCTAACGCCGCTGCGGGGATGGCCAGCCAAGGGGAGAGGGCTTTGAGCCACACGCCGATCTGGGCCGCGAAGATGGCGCCCAGCAGGAGCTGGCCTTCGCCGCCCACGTTGAAGATGCCCACTCGGGAGCCGATGTCGCAGGCCAGGCCGCACAGGCACAGCACCATGGCGTATTCCAGCATGTCGCCGATGTGGCGGGCGTTGGAGAAGGCGCCGCCCAACAGCGCCCGATAGGCCACCAGGGGGTTGTGGCCGGTGAGCGCCAGGATGCCCGCGCCGATCAGCAAGGCCACGACCAGGCTGATGAGCAGCGTCAGGATATATCCGTAGTCGAAGCGTTGTTTTTTCATTGTTCCGCCTCCTTGCGAGCGCCGGTCATATAGAAGCCGATCTCCTCCTTGGTGATGGCGTCCGCCCGGAACTCGCCGGTGACGCGCCCCTCATAGAGGGTGATGATCCGGTCCGACAGGCGGAACACCTCGTCCAGGTCCGCAGAGCTCAGCAAAATGGCCGCCCCGGCGTTGCGCCGCTCGATGATGCGGGTGTGGAAGAACTCCATGGCGCCGATGTCCACGCCCCGTGTGGGCTGGGAGATGACGAGGACCGGGGAATCGAAGGTGAACTCCCGGGCCACCACCACCTTCTGCATGTTGCCGCCGGACATGGACCCCACGGGGATGTGGATGCCCGCGCCGCGGATATCGAACTTTTCGTACAGCTCCTGGGCGTAGCGGTCGATGGTGGAGCGCCGCTGATGAAAGCCGAAGCGGTTGAAGCGCTTCTCCCGCTGCCTTCCGGTGAGCAGATTGTCCGCCACGGAAGCCACCTTGTCCACGCCCGTGGACAGCCGATCCTCCGGCACATGGGACACGCCCATGGCCCGGATCTCTCCCGGCGTCTTGCCCACGGCGTTCTGGCCGCACACGGTGACGGTGCCTCGCTCGATCTTCCTCAGGCCTGTGATGGCCTCCAAAAGCTCGCTCTGTCCGTTGCCCTCGATGGCGGCGATGCCCAGCACCTCCCCCTTGCGAACGGCGAAGGACGCGCCCCGCACCGCCGGCAGGCCCCGGTTGTCCGCCACAAACAGGTCCTTCACCTCAATGGCCACCGCCCCGGGCTCGCCGGTCTTGTCCAGATGATCGAAGAGGACCGGGCGGCCCACCATCATGGAGGCCAAAATGTGCTCGTCCACCTCGGCGGTGTTCTTCACGCCGATCAGCTTCCCGGCCCGCATGACGCCCACCCGGTCGGAGATGGCCATGACCTCGTAGAGCTTGTGGGTGATGATGATGACCGTCATGTTCTTTTCCCGGACGATGCTGCGGATGACCTCGAAAAGCTCGTCCGTCTCCTGGGGCGTCAGCACGGCGGTGGGCTCGTCCAGGATGAGGATCTCCGCCCCCCGATAGAGGGTCTTGAGGATCTCCACCCGCTGCTGCAAGCCCACGGAGATGTCCCTGACCTCGGCTGTGGGATCCACCTCCAGGCCGTATTCCGCCACCAGCTGACGGGTGAGCTGTTCCGCCTTCCGGTTGTCAAAGAGAGCGCCGGCCTTGCGGGGCTCCTGCCCCAGGACGATGTTCTGGGCCACGGTGAAGGAGGGGACCAGCATGAAGTGCTGATGGACCATGCCGATGCCCCGATCGATGGCCGCCCTGGGATTGAAGGCGGTCACCTTCTGCCCGCGGACGAACAGCTCCCCCGCCGTGGGTTCATTGATCCCGTAGAGGATGTTCATCAGCGTGGACTTGCCCGCCCCGTTCTCGCCGACCAGTGCGAACACCTCGCCCCGGCGAATGGACAAAGAGATGTCGTCATTGGCCAGAACGCCCGGAAACTCCATGGAAATATGTGAAAAGCGGATCTCGTCTTCCAAACCGTTCCCTCCTGTTGCATCGGTTGTGGGTGGCGCAGCCGTCATGCCCATGGATGGGGCTGCTTTTGAAAAGGAAGCTACCCGAAACGGGTAGCTCCCGACTGTTTTTCTGATTTACTTCCTGGTGGAATCCACCTGGATCTCGCCGGAGGTGATCTTCTTGGCCAGATCCTCCACCGCCGCCTTCACATCGTCCGGGACCTGCTGGGTGGAGCCCGCTTCGCCGTAGCCGATGCTCACATAGCCGTCGGACAGGTTGGCCACCCAGGTGGTGCCCCACAGGGACTTGTCCCCGGAAAGGTACTTGGCGATGGCGTCATAGATGGAGGTGCCCACCTCTTTCTTCATGGAGCAGATGATGACCTGATCGTTGATGTACTTCTGGTCGCCGTCCACGCCGATGGCATAGAAGCCGCCCTCCTGGGCCGCCTCAAACACGCCGTCGCCGGCCTTGGAGGCGATCTGGAAGATCACGTCCGCCCCCTTGTCGTGAAGGGCTTTGGCGCACTCCTTGCCCTTGGCGGGATCATCATAATCGTTGCTGTAGTTGACTTCCACCTTGGCGTCGGCCCTGGCATAGAGAGCGCCCTGCTTGTAGCCCACGATGAAGTCGTTGATGGTGTCGGAATCCTCGCCGCCCACAGCGCCGATCACGCCGGTCTTGGAGACGGAAGCGGCGATATAGCCCGCCAGGAAGGAGCCCTCGTTCTGAGCGTAGGTGATGTTCAGCACATTGGGCACGGGGTCCACGGTGGCGTTGTCGATCCAGATGAAGTCCACGTTGGGATACTCCGGCGCCACCTGCTCGACCTCATAGAATTCCCAGCCCACGCATACGACGACATTGGACACGTCCGCCGCATTGCGCATCTGGACCGTGTGGTTGTCGTTGTTGCATTCGATGTACTTCACTTCCACATTGCTGAAGTCCTTGGCCAGACGGTCGCCGCCGGCCTTGGAGGAATCGTAGAAGGAGCGGTCGCCGAAGGTGCCGGCCACGACGATGGAAACCACGGTCTTGCTGCTGTTGGTGCTGCCCTTGCGACATCCGAACGCGGCGACGACCAGGATCAGCGCCAGGACCAATATCAGAAATCTCTTCATTTTATTTTCCTCCTGTTGTTTCATCCTCTGGGGTATGTAATCAATATAATACGAATCAATGGCTTTTTCAACCCACTTTTTGTTTTCGTCCGCCTTTTCTTCCGCCGTCAGACCGTGCGGGCGCGCTTACGCAAGAAGAGGATCAGGATGACGCTGAGCGCCATGAGCGTCACGCCCAAGCCGATCAGCAGCCCCACGCCGCCGGTCTTCCCGTTGGCCGTCATCTCCTTAGCCCCCCGCCGAAATCCTGCCCCGAAGGCGTCGGCATAGGTCTTGTTGGTCGGATCGGCGTAGGCCTTCTCCAAACAGGCAAGCAGCTGTGTCACATCCGCCGCGGTGAGCGCGCTGCCTTCCCCCGTCCGAGCGGAGAGATAGTAGACGCCCTCGCCCCATTCGTCGTAGATCACCAGCAGATGATCCCCTTCGTTGAACAGCGCCCCATACTGCTCCTGGGCAAACGAGTCCAACGCCTCCGGTTCGATGCCGTTTTGCAGCGACAGATAGGGCTTGGCGCCGGTTTTCTTCTCAAAGGCCTTCATGCCGCGGATCAGGGGCCGATCATTTTGAATGCGTCCGAGATCGTCCTCATACCAGCTCCCGTCCCACAGGGCATCCTCCGACAGGGGTGTTCCCTCCCCTTCCCCGGAGGAGGGCCGCAACACCAGGATCAGGGCCGCCACCGCGCCCAACGCCACAAGGACCAGTCCCAGGAGACAGCCCATACGAGGATTCTTTTGCTTTTTTCGAGTGTATCTTTTCTTGGTCATCGCAAGTGATACGCCTATACGGCAACCTTTCTTCATTCGTATGTTCTTAAGTGTAAAGCTTCCTTCCCCCAACGTCAACAAAACTTTGCATGAATACCCATCTGGTTTCACAATGGGTTCAAAATGATGCGCCATACTGGAGCCATCACAGAAGGAACGGGATGAGGAACATGAAGGAACGCTTGCGCAGGTTTATGGAGGGCCGCTACGGCGCCGACGAGTTGAACCGTTTTTTGATGGTCTGCGGCTGGGTGCTGCTCCTGTTGGGGTTCGTGCTGTCCGGCTTCAGCAGCCGCGCCGCCCTGATCGCGGGCGCGGCGCTGATCTCCCTGTCCTGGGCGCTGCTGCTGTACAGCGTGTTTCGGACCCTGTCAAAGAAGACCAGCCGAAGGGCTTCGGAAAACTACGCCTATTTCGTATGCAAGAACAAGGTCCTGGGCTGGTTCCGCCGCATCAAAGGTCGGTGGCAGGATCGGAAGATCCATCGCTATTTTCGCTGTCCCCAGTGTCATGCCACGGTTCGGGTGCCCAGGGGCAAGGGCAAAATACGCATCACCTGTCCCCACTGCCGGCATCAGTTCGTGAAGAAGAGCTGAAACGTCTCCCTACAATTCACTCGCCACGGCCTCCAGCAGCTCCTGCAGGAGGCTTTTGTTTTCCATGTCCGTCACCAGCAGCATGGGCTTTCCGCCGGGGTAGGGTTCCTCCCGCGGCGCGTCGGGCAGCAGGCGAAGGGCGGAAGCGGTGGGTTTGACCAGCAGCCGATCATCGTAGACGCCGCCTACCACTCTGTCCCGACAGTAGATCAGGTATTCCCCCATCATAGGCCGCCAGCGCAGACCCTCCGCCCCGGCGAGCTGTTCCAGAACGAAATTCAGATATTCCCTGTGGGAAGCCATTCACGATTCCTCCTTTTCAGGCTTTTCAAATACACCTTCTGCTCCGCCGTGATGCGATAGCTCTCCGCCGCCTTCTGGATGGCTTTGTTGTGGGTCCAGGCATCCAGCGCGCCGCTCTCCAGGCGGGTGACCGCCGCGGCATACTGCTTGGACAGGGCTGTGGCGAAGTACCAGGCCCGCATCATTTTCACATAATACTCCTGTGAGCGAAGGTCCGCGACCCAATCCAGATAGGCCGGATCGAAGTCCTCGTCCAGAAAGTGCTGCATCAGCATCCCCACCCCGAAGCGAACGGGATAGGTATGTCCCGAGGCCATCCACCGCCGGATGCAGGGCAGCAGCTCCTGCCGATGCTTTTTGAAGCATTTGGGAGAGAGTTGATCGGAGGTGGCCCAGTTGTCCACGAAGGGCAAAAAACGCTCCACCTCGGCAAGGCACCGGTCAAACTCCTTCATCTCCAAAAGGATAAAGGCGTGAAGCTGGTCCTCGTCGAAGTACCGATGGGGCAGGTCCTCCAAAAATGCATCCGCCGACCGCTGTTTCAACAAAGCCTTGGCGTAGCTCCGAAGGGCCGGCGTGCGTACGCCGATCATCCTGTCCGTGGTCACGGTGGGGATAAGCTTCGTCTGAAACATCTGATACTCCGGGTCCCGGAGCCGAAACAGCTCCTGCCGGATCTCTTCCCGTATCATATCTTAGCTCCTTTTTGAAAGCGGCGCCGGGAGGTCCCGACGCCGCCGCTTGTACGATGCTTCCTCTGAACAATGCGCTTAGTTATAGATCCGGTACGCCATCAAGAAGTGATTTCTCCAATAGCTGCCGGACAGGATGGTGGTGGTGATACGCACCTGGCCCGCGCCGGAGCTGGCGTCGATCATCTTGCCGCCGCCCAAATAGATGCCCACGTGGCCCGTGGCCATGGAGCTGCCCTTGAATACCAGGATGTCGCCCCGCTGGATCTGGCTCATGCTGTTGATCCGGGGATACCGGGTACAGGTCCGCCAGGTGCGGCTGGTCATATAGCCGCCGCTGAAGCCGGCCTGCTTCATGCACCAATAGACGAAGCCGGAGCAGTCGAACCGATCGGGCCCCTTGGCGCCGCCCACGTAGGGGCAGCCCAGCTTGCTTTCGGCGATGGCAATGAGCTTCTCTACGCCCTTCTTGGCGGGATCCACCGTGGCTGTGGGCTTGGCTGTGGCCTTCTTGGTGGGCTTGGCTGTGGCCTTCTTGGTGGGCTTGGGGGTGGCTTTACCCGGCTTGGCCGTGGTCTTCGGCGTGGCTTTGCCCGGCTTGACCGTGGTCTTCGGCGTGGCTTTGGGCTTGCTGGTGGCCTTGACAGTGGTTCTCGTCGAGGTGGACTTGGCCTTCTTGGCGCTGGAGCTGTTCAGCTTCTCCAAGGTCTTCGCGCCTACGGTGCCGTCGGCGCTCAGGCCGTTGCGCCGCTGGAACTCCTCCACGGCGCTCTCCGTGACCTCGCCGTAGAAGCCGCTGACCTGGGAATTGCTGGTAAGATACCCCAAAGCCTTCAACCGCTTCTGGACCGCCTTGACGTCAGAGCCCTGCATGCCCAGCTTTATGGTGTACGCCTTGACGTTCCTGTCGTCCATGGTGCTCATGGTGGTCGGACCCAGGCATCCGTCGGGCGTCAGATCGTTGTTCTCCTGGAACTTGCGGATGGCGGTGACGGTGGCGTCGTCCATCTTGCCCTTGACCTTATAGTCCGCCGCCAGATAGCCCAGCTTCTTGAGCCGCTCCTGATAGGCGGCGATTGTGTCGCTGGTCTCTCCCTTTTTGAAAAAGTTGCCCACCACCTCGTCGCCATAGAGGACGTCCAATGTTTCATGGCCCACCATGCCGTCGCTCTTGAGTCCGTTGGCCTTCTGGAAATCAGCCACCGCGGCGCTGGTCTTTTCCCCGTAGCTGCCGGTGATAAAGCTCTTGCTCAGATACCCCAGCTCATACAGACGAGTCTGGACATCCTCCACGTCGTCCCCTTCGTCGCCATCCTGCATGACGCAGAGGCCCGCGGCTTCGTTCATGAGCAGCAGCCAGGTGCCCTCCCCCAGCTGACCGTTGGGGTTCAGGTCATTATGCTTCTGGAAGCGCATGAGGGCAGCTTCGGTGATGCTGCCAAAGTGTTCCGTCGGTTCGTCGCTGTCCATGTAGCCCAGTTCCATGAGCCGGGTCTGAACGACGGCCACGGTGGGAGAATCATCTCCCTTTTTCAGGATCTTATCCTGCAAAGGCTCCGGGATGGGCGTGGGCGAAGCAGGGGCTGACGTGGGCCCTTGCGTTTCGGTGAGCGCCGGCAGGGTGTTGCCGCCATCGGGGGTGGCTTCCGCGTTCTTCATGGCGCTGCGGGACACCTGAGCGCTGACCATCAAGGCGATGACCAGCAGGACCAGGGAGGCGCTGATGGCGCCGATACCGATCTGCACAGCCTTATTGAGGCCCTTGAAGCGGGCGGTCAGATACGCCGCCCCCGCCTTGATCTTGTTCCCCAGGAAGATCAGGCCCGGCTTGATCCACCGCCACAGCTGGAGGAGCGCCGGCTTCAACACCTTCCAAACGGCGCGCGCAGCCACGGACACCCCGTGAGCGATCTTTTTGACCACGGGGCCGATGACGGCCCAGATCCGCAGGAAGAAGGCGGCTACCGAATCGAAAGCGCTGCGCAATGTCCGGCAAAAGGCATTCCGCCCTTCCACAAACCGGGTCCGGGCAGGCTCGGTCCTTTGATAGGCCTTGCGCAGGATGCGTTTCAATCCCCGGGGAGCTTTCCCTGTATTCGCCTTGGACGCATTTTCCGGCTCTATGATGTTTTTTTCCTCAAACTTTCGGTCCATGCCGTATATACCTCTATGGATACCTATTTTTCGATATATCAATTTTAACTGAGCCGCCCGTTTTTTTCAACCGTCTTGTCCAGCCAAGGTGCGAAAAAACCGTGTCCTATCTGTAAATTATCTGACATCCGCCGGGCCCAATTGCGTACTTTTGGTAGAATATGGCAGAAAGAATTGTATTTTTCGGGGAAGGTGATATACTGCATATATTCCTTTTGTGAGGGGACGCCATGGAAGAGCCGAAGAAAACCGATGCGAAGAAGAAGCTGAAGTCCGCCGCCATCAAGGCCGCCGGAACGGTGACCGCCGCCGGGATGCTGCTGAACGCTGCGGCGGAACCGGAGGATCTGTTGACTTCCCGTCCTCAGAAGGCCGTGACGCCGGACGCCGCACATGTCCAATACGGCAGCGTCCCCGTCTACACCGTCCGAGGCGCAACCCCGGAGAAAGCGCCCGCCCCCACCAAGGCGGAGCTGTTTCGGGAGAAGATCATATCCCTGCCCGCGCCGGTGAAGGGGCTTATCCTGTTGCCCCTATGGACATTGGGCGCCATCGCCAACTATGCCCTCTCGCTCCTGCTCAGCCTGTTTGCCACGATCTTCGGCGGGTCGGTGCTCACGTTCCTCTTTCAGTTCGCTCTGCTCTTCGGTCTCTTTGCCGCAGTCCTCAAGCTCCTGTTCCCCCACAAAAAGCTGAAGGATCTGCTGACGAAAAGGAACCTCCTTTGGATGGCGATCAGCGCTCTCGTCCTCACCTCGGCGGATATGCTCCTCAAGACCTGGTACGAACCCTATGCGAAGATCCGCGCCCTGATCCTCCTCATCCTGGCCCTCCTCCTTTTGTCCCTGCTCGCCTGGCGCATCCTGTATAAACGGAAAAAGCCGGAACCGGAACCGCCAATCGCGACCTACGAGATCATCTGACCGCATCAACGGCAAACACTCAGAGCCGCCGGAACGACCGGCGGCTCTTGTCTGTCCGGAGGAGATCACTTCAGCGTCATCGTGGCGGCGTCGGACCATTTCTCCTCGTCCGCGTTCCACACGCGGCAGCAGTACTGCCAGCCGTCGTTGTCGGCGGAGGCGACCACGGTACAGGCGGCCTTGGTGGCGCCGGCGATCTCGGTCCAGTCATCGCCCTCAGAGGCGCGGCAGTACCACTGATACCGCAGGCTCGGGCCGGCGGCCTTCACGCTGATCCTGGCTTTCGCGCCGCTGCTCACGGTCATGTCCTTGGGTTGGGTCTTGATGGTGACGGGCGCCGGCATCACGTGCAAGGCCGCGGCGTTGGACGTCAAGGCCTCGTCGTCGTTCCACACCCTGCAGCGGAATTGTGCGCCGTCGTCCGCCAGAGTCGCCGCAAAGGTGCAGTCCGCCTTGGTCTGCCCGGCCATCTCGATCCAGTCCTCAGCCCCTTTGGCCAGCTTGTACCACTGATACTTCAGGTTGGGACCGGCAGCTCTCACGCTGATCCTGGCCTTCGCGCCGCTCTTCACCGTCACCGCCGCCTTGGGCTGGGTCCTGATGGCAGGCGGCCGGGGCGTCACCGTCAGCGCCGCTTCCGCAGAATACACCTCTCCGTCAACATTCCTGATCCGGCACCGATATTGCCGCCCATTCTCCGCCATGGAAACCACGATGCTGAGGATGGCTTTGTTCTCATCCGCCAGCTCAACCCAGTCGTCGCCCTCGTTGAGACGGCTGTACCATTGGTAGGTGAGATGTTTGCCGGTGGCCTTCACGCTGAACTTCGCCTTGCTTCCGCTCTTGACCTTCACGTCCCTGGGCTGGGTCCTGATCTCCGGCGGCTGCAGCATCACCGTCAAAACGGCCGCTTCGGACGTGACCTCGCCGTCAGGGTTCGAGACCTTGCAGCGATACCGTGCGCCGTTGTTGTCCGCGGAGCCGACGATGGAAACGGTGGTCGAAGTCGCTCCCTCTATGACGTCCCACTCTGCGGACGCCGGGTCCCCGTAAGATCCGTACCACTGGTAGGTGAGGTCCTTGCCCGTGGCCGTCACGGAGAACGCAGCCATGGCCCCGTTCTTCACCTTGACGCTCCTCGGCTGGCCGGTGATGACGGGCGGGTAGAGCAGCACCGTCAGCGTGGCTTCCGCGGTAGTGGCCTCTCCATCCTCGTTTTGCAGCTGGGCGCGGTAACGCCAACCGTCGTTGGCCCCCGAAGCCTCCAAGGAAAGGGTGTTGGTGACGGCGCCGTCGATGGGCGTCCAGTCCGCATCTTCGGGACCTTTGCCGTACCATTGCCAGGATATGTCCTTGCCCGTGGCAGCGACCGTGAAGGCGACCCAGGTCCCGTTTTCCACCGCGACGCTCTCCGGCTGGGTCTCGATGACGGGAGGATAGGTCATCACCGTCAAGGTGACCTCGTCAGAAAAAAGCTCCTCCCCCGTGCTGCTCTGCAGCCGACAGCGGTACCGGCTGCCGCAATCGTCCTTCGAGGCACGAACGGTGAGGGAAGGCCCGGCCCCGCCATCGACGGGCATCCAGTCCTCATCGTCGAGGCCCTTCCTGTACCAGGCATAGGTGAGGTTCTCTCCCGTGGCCTCTACCGTGAAAACGGCCGTCTCCCCCCGATCCGCCGTGACGCTTGCCGGCTGGGTCATGATGATGATGGGTGTGGGCACATACGGCCGGGGCTGCACGGTCAGGGCCGCCGCTCGGGTGAAGATCTCCCCGTAGCTGTTCCAGGCTCTGCAGCGGAACAGCATTCCCGAATCCGCCAAGACCGGCGTGATACACAGGGCGGTCTGCGTACCGTTCTCCGCCACATCGGTCCAGGTGGTCCCGGCGTCAGCGCTTTGCTGCCATTGATATTGCACAACGTCGCCGTTGCTGTTCAACCGGAGAACGGAGCACTGCAGGGTCAGGGTCTCCCCCTCCGTCACCGCAGCATCGTCCAGTTCCTGCTCAAACTGGATGTTGGGCGTCACGACGACAGTGCAGGCGGCGGTATACTGCCCGTCTATGGTGGTGGCGACGAGCTGGGCTTCGCCTGTTTTGCTCACAAAGAATCCGCCTTCCCGCTCTCCCACGCAGAGGATCGTTTCGTCGGAGGAGCTCCAGATCACATCCTTGTAGGTGGCGTTGGACGGGACGACGGCGACCGCCATACACGGATTCCAGGTCCCGGCGACCACAGAGAGGATCTCTTCCATGCTCACCCCCGTGACGGACACGTTGGAAAAGGGCGTCCCAGGATAGACGGAGCCGTCATAGATCAGCCCCTTGGCAGGATAGGCGCCGCTGTTCTTCTCCGGTTCCATGGCCCTCAAAGCCGCTTCCGCCTGCTCCGGGGTCAATATGAGGGCGGCGGGCAACTGATCGCTGAGAGTATACATGCACATGGCGGAATAGAAGAAGGGGGCCGTCCACAGGTCCTTGCTCTTGTCGTAAGAGTACATCACATCCTGCCGGTGGGCCGTGCCCCAGCGGTCCGTGTAGGACACGTCATGCAGGATGATGTCAGCGAAGGGGTGGTCCTCATATTTCGCGCCGGGCTCCATGATCTCGTTTTTATTGATATATTTTCCGTCCACCCAGGCGTCGGAAGCAGTGAAATTGTCAGTCTGGCTGAGGGGCACGCAGTAGGCGAAGGCTGGGTCGCTGGTCCATCCCACCACCCGCATCCAGGTGCCGCCGGTGGAGGCGATCTTTTTATCGAAGGTATCGCCCCGAATCAGATCCCGATACTGCTCCGCAGCCGTATCGGCCGCTTCCTCATAGGCGTCATACAGGCCCATATACTTCTCTATGGCGCCGTGGGTGCCCAGATCTGAGCTGCTTCCCGAAAAGGAAAAGGCTTTCGTCACCTTGTCGGTATATAGGGGATTGGTGCCGCCGCACCCGGCACCGCCGTAGGTCCTCGTCTCCCCCCCATAGGTGACGTCGATGAGGTAATGGATGCTGGTCCATTTCACCGTGGCGCCGGAGGCAAGCATCTTCGCCATGGCCTCCAGTATGCCGGGAAAGCTGAGGGAATTGAGGGCGAAGGGATACGCGTGGTTCAGCAGCAGCCCGTAGGCATGGGACTTGTACATCACATAGCGTTCATCCAGAGGCAGCTCCTCATAGCAGGAAGCGAACAGCAGGGGGTAGGGATAGGCGGTGCTGGGGCGGCTTAGATCGTTCAGGGTCCGAGGATACCGGGCGATACGGTCCAGCTCCGCCTGCAGGGCGTCCATGTTCTCAAAGAAGGATCGGGTCGAATCGGTACAGGCGTCGATCAGATAGTCTTTGGCGGACAGGAAGTCGGGGCAGTCGATCACCACGTCGGTGTCCGCATACCGGCAGTTGATGATGGAATCGGCCCGCTTCGTGATCTGCTGCAGGACCAGCTGGCCGCCGTCCGCCTCCGAATTCTGGTTCCGGAACAGATACCCGCCTTTGACCCGCCAGACACTCATGTCCTCATAGACCACATCGGCAAACAGGGCCTGCTCAATGTAATAGGTCCCCGCCTCGCAGATGCCGTAACTGTAGGACCCGTCTCCCCGGGTCGCCCAGATCTCGCCCTTGTCCCCCGGTGAAAAATACTTGCTGGACTTGTCCACCAGGCGGAAGCTGGCGGGATCGGGGTTGTCCGTCTGCACATAGATATATCGGCTGAAGGGGGCCAGGACCGGGGCGACGGCATAGCTGTACCGGGTCACGTCGATCTCAGAGCCGCCGCTTCTGACCATGGACGTCCGGATCGAAACGGTCTTATCCGGCTGCGCATCCTCCGCCGCCCAAACGCCCACAGGCAGCAGGGAGACGACCAGCAGGCATACAAAAACCAGGGCAAAAATACGCTTCATGTAAATACTCTCCTTTACGATGATCTTGCGTTTTCACCCATCAGGACAGATCGTGAGATCGTTTGGTTTTATCGGAATAAAAAAAGAAGGAGCTCTTTCGGCGCTTTGTCGGCGTCGGCGGGCTCCTTCCCTTGCAGTGGCTCGTTTTGGTTCACCGTTTGTTGGACTGACGCCAGATGTTCTGCTTCTCGGCGGCGGCGATGAGCTCCTCCCGATAGGCCGGGTGGGCAAGATCGACCAGCATGGCCGCCCGCTCCCAGGTGGTCCGGCCCACCAGATTCCGGACGCCGTACTCCGTGACCACGTAGTAGGCTTCGCTCCGGGGGGTGGTGACGATGTCGCCGCCGAAGTGGGGGACGATCCTGGAGTGCATCTGACCCTTCTTATCGGTGAAGGTGGAGGTGAGGCAGATGAAGGCCTTGCCGCCCTTCGACTTTGCGGCCCCGGTCATGAAGTCCAGCTGCCCGCCGGTGCCGGAGATGTGGCGGGTGCCGGAGCTCTCCGATGACACCTGGCCGTAGAGGTCCACGCTGATGCAGTTGTTGATGGCCACCATGTTATCGATGGCACCGATGAGCTCCGGGGAGTTCACGTATTCCAGTGGGCACACCGACAAGCCCGGGTTGTGGTCCAGCCACTCATAGAGCTTCTTCGTGCCGAAGGCCATGCCGAACATGCCCTTGTTCCGGTGCATGTTGTTCCGGGCGTTGGT
>JAEEGL014116667.1_pt1 | contig 16716 bp, 12 predicted proteins | sample 9134231 | NCBI WGS metagenome assembly JAEEGL01 (sample SAMN16246548, study PRJNA631951) | gut metagenome | biome: gut microbiome; feature: rumen; material: fiber-attached | host: Bos | place: Iran: Karaj | collected 2018-10 | reverse complement strand
CAAACAGTCGTAGATCCTATACTATCCGCTACTATGCTTCGGACCCCTCTGAATTTACACTGCTCTCAAACTATCTGATTTAATGACACACTTGGTACATTGCTTCGGACCCCTCTGAATTTACACTGCTCTCAAACAATGACACTGTATACTATGGCCGTGATCTTGCTTCGGACCCCTCTGAATTTACACTGCTCTCAAACTTATTAGCCTGTTCCTGATCCTGCAGCAAGCTTCGGACCCCTCTGAATTTACACTGCTCTCAAACCAGAGAAGCTTGTTGCAGTTTCCATGTATGGCTTCGGACCCCTCTGAATTTACACTGCTCTCAAACTGATAATGATAAAGGTTGTATGTTTCCACCGCTTCGGACCCCTCTGAATTTACACTGCTCTCAAACGCGTGGGTGTGTGGGTTACAGCGCTGTCAGCTTCGGACCCCTCTGAATTTACACTGCTCTCAAACCTCAAATTATATATATTTGAGAAAATCAGCTCTGCATACTGATGTATAAATCCATAGGAAATTGTGTCCTTTATATAATGCATAAATCCTTATCAACAATCAACTTCCTTAATCCTTTTAGCTTGTTTCCTTCATAATTATCTACTAACAAAACCATAATATTATGAGCAATACTAGTATCAATAAATTTTTGTAATTCCTCATCGTCAACATATGATCGCAAATTTACAAAAACAAATAATCTCTCTCCCAAAAGTTCTCTTACTATGTTCATATAATTGAATATTTTTTCTACCAAACATTCACTATCATCGACGATTTCAATTCCGCACATTTTTACAAGAGAACCCGCATTTATTCCGGTACAATCTATATTGACAGAAACTACATCTGACAGATTATCTATATAACGTTCAATATTTCCAAGCAAATTCATTGTTTCCTGATAATTATCTTCATTCAGAGCTTCTTTTTCCAGAATTGCATTTATCTTTGTAATCAAGCGTTTTTCATTTATCTCAAAAGGAATTATTGTAGTTATTAATTCAACAATCTTAGACGTTTTAACTATTTGATCATCTATGGAAATTATAGTGTTCCCTTCTTGTCCTTGAGTCTGATGATACAAATCTGTAATGAAATTATAAAAAACAGATTTATTCTCTATAACAAGATTAAAAGCCTCTTCATGACCTATATTGACTTCACCCTGAAATAACGAAGATATTAATCTCATAAAATCAATAACCTCTCATCCGAATCTATCACATCACTTGATAGTTTTCCACATATATTAACGGTATTAGCAAATTGTTTTTCCGTCACAACTATTGCCTGTACAAGACCGGCAATCGGCTTATTTTTCTTAAGCATTTCTATCACCGAATTCTGTACCGTTTGATTTAAAACCATTCTTGAATATACAGATTCCTGCATCATAACAAAGCCATTCTTTATTAACAGCTTTCGAAATTTTCTGTATTCTCTTTTATCTTTGTCTGTCAGCGTCGGTAAATCGAAGAATACTATTATTCTCATAAATCTATAACTCATAATTCTGCATATTTTATAATTTGTACATTCTCCTCACATAAGGCATCAAACACACTCTTTGTATATATCTTTATGGCATTTAACAAGGTCTGTCTCATATCTTTTATTATGACTTCCAAATTGAGTATTCCAGCAAGCTCATGTTTTTCATCCTTTGCAAATAATTCGTAATTCTTTGCAACCACCATCTTATCCACAAACACTCGAAATGGCTCCATTAAATCACAACTAAAGTTGAAATGATTAAACTGGTTATCATGAGCCAACCCAAGCTGTGTGATATATCCATTTGAAACCACTTCTCTATTAAAAGCAGATAATATAATTGAATAACCATAGTTTAGCGCAGCATTGATTACGTCATCTTCATCTCTTCTGGTAAAATCCATTCCAAAAATAGAATTAAAATATACCTTTGCAGCATGTCCCTCTCTATTAGAAACATCCCCCTCTTTAATATCAGAAATGTAGCTTTTAAGCATTTCTGATTCCTTTGTATGTCCAAGCAGTTCAAGTAGTTTTGATTGATTCAATATTTTTTCTTTTACTATACTTGTCCATATCTCTTGTTTTACTTCCTCTTTCCATGAAAGCTGTTGTTTTATCTTTCTTACATCATTATGGGCTCCATAATATGGATTTATCTCAGCCTGAGGATTGTGCTGATTATCACACAGCACAATCCTTATCTTTTTATCAATCATCGCTGAAATAAGGCATCCTGTCATTGATACCGCATTGTTCTCAAGAATTAATATAGCAATCTCATCAAGTAATACTCGCTTAGTTTCTTCTCCACGAATTACCATATAATTCATACTGTAATCAAGCTTGCATCTGTTAGAGATTACAACAATTCTCCAACTCATAACAACTCCAGTAAATTATCTGATATTTTCTCATGTATTCCAGCAGGAGACATATCTATTATTCGTACTTCTCCATAATTGGATTTAAATGTTGACAAACTTGCATTTAATACCGGAACTCCACTTTTCGGTTTTCCTCCAATTAATGAAAGATCACAGCCTCCAGCTCTTCCTGTTTTTAAAAGATTAATACAATTTTGCAATACTGAAATTTGGTCATCAAACGATAATCTAACAAATTTATCCTTTCCTAATTTTAAGGTACCACTTTGATTACCTGGCATTTTCAAAAATAGAGTATTTGATATTTTTTCTGTCAACACATCATATATCGAGCAGTTTTTGTCCTCTGAAAGCCCATCATGCTCCGAATCATGCTTGAAACTACGGTTTTCTTTTCTCTTTTCAGCATAACTCTCAATACATTTTATATATCTAATATCTTCTGAAGAATATATAGCACTCTCTGCATTGTTAACAACTATTCTCTTTCCCCCGCTATCTTTTCCACTTATCCATACCTTATATCCATCCAATGATAGAACTGTTTTTATTTTAATAACTCTTTTCCCTAAAGGAAGTTCAACTTCTTCTATTCTCTTCGTGTTCATTCCTTTCAAGACATTAGTTAAGTATTCTATTGCAAATGCATCATCTTTAAGGAATCTCTCACTCACCATTAAATCTATTGGAACAAATGATACTTCTCTCTTGCCACCCTTCAGGTATCGAACTACAACAAAGAAACTAGCAGCAGACTTGTTATATCCTCCGTATTTTGAAGTATCCATTCCTTTTTTAAGTTCTATTAATCCTTCTTTCTTCTTTATTGGCATTTGGTCAAAAAATCCACCTTTTTGGCAATAGGTATATCTTGTCAAATGAATGCTATTCTTATCGTATGTTTTCTTAACAAATGGAAGGTCCACATCCGCATCCCATATTACTTTATCGCCATGAATGACATCTCTGCCAAAAAGTGTTTTTGTATTCAAACTATACTTATCGGATATATTGAACCATTTCTTTGTAAATCTTTCGTGATAAACATTTCCGGCCACAATATTCAGGTATGCATCCTTAGCATGATGAAGATCATTTGTAATTCTTGTTTTAGGTGTAAAATCAAATTCATTTTTTAAATCAGAAGCTAGTCTTGCTTTTACAAATACTACCTCGGATTCAGGATATAGCGTATTAAGCAACTGAGTTACTGCCTTCATAGACTGCCTGGTTTCAACAAGCTGTCTGCTAATAAATCCCATCTTTTCATCATCCGTGAAAGGTGTATTTCTTATTAATCTTGAGTATTTTTCTTTAGTTATCAGGTTGCAGTCTAGAAGTTTCTTCCAGAAAGGCTGCATTTTAGTTCTTATCTCCGAAGCAATAGGATATACATCTGTTTTATCACCATTGATCTTTGATAATACTAATACCCTATTATTCAACAAGCTGTCATCCTTAACCATACTTTGTGGATAAATATGATCAATATTATATTTGGAAGATTTAAGCTGAGATATATCTATAGGTTCTCCACTATACATACATTTTCCGAGCTGTGCATAGTAAAGGAATAGTGCATCACTTTGAAGTTGATTATTTGCATTATCGCCCATTTCCTCAAGTTGGCGTTCAAATTCAGATGTATCTTCTTCAGCTTTTTTGTATAGTTCTAGTAATTGCTCTTTTCTTGATAATTTTCTTTGTTTCTTTTCATCAGCGCCTCGTGCCATCTCAACGAATATCTTTTCCGGAGTATGTCCCATAGCATCTACTACATCTTTTACTATTGCAAGAGTCCTCGTAACTGGTCTTTTAACCGCATTTGATATTCCCATTTCTTCCATTTGCTGATTAACAGTCATTGGATTATTTTGATAGTATTCTATTCTTATCTTAGATATTATTTCCTTGAATGTATAGTTGTCGGATTCTATTATCTGCATTAAATTATCGTTCGTAGTCCACAGAAAATGCATTATAGTACCGATTTCTCCCGTCCTATTATCTGCCCCTTCTATGCCTACCAACAGCTTTTCTGATAATCTCCCAAAATCGCTATATTTTAATTTTGAAATATACCTTTGATCATCAATACCCAACGTTGGAAATTCTCTTTTCAACCATCCTTTAAATCTTTGCTTGTCTTCAGCGTATGTGCTACGCGTAATAATCCTCTCAACATCATCTTCTGATAATGTCCCCTTACTTAAAAGATTACGAAAATCCCATCTGGATTTTAAAGAACTTTTTATAGTTTCATCAATCCCGCTAATTCTATCTTCCTTTTCAATATATCCTCTACTAATCAGATATTCTTTTATTCTTTTGGGCGAAACTTTTGCGTTTTTACAAAACAAATCATTGTATATCCCCTGCTTTGCTTCTACAGATATATCCTTATCATTCTGTTTTAAACTGTTTATCTCATTTAATACATTATATTTGGTATAGAGCAATGACCACTTAGGCAGCACATCTTCTCCTGGAAGATATGTGCAAGTGTTTGTCATTCTATTAATAAACTCGTTTTCACTCTCGTCAAGATCTACCTTATCATTAAAATTCCATGGATATATTTTCCCTTCCGCCTTTCTCTTCATCCACGCAAATCTGCTGTTGTCTGTTCTAAGCGGTCCAACATAATAAGGGATTTTAAATTTAAAAATGGATTTTATTTTTTCTATATTGCTATATCCATCATCGTCTATATCGCTTAAGAACGAGTAATGCTTCTCGGCATTTTCTAAAATCATTTCCAATTCTTTATAATACAACTGATAAGGTATTACCCTGTTATCTGTATTAACCTGTTTTGGCATAAAGGTGCCTGAATTAATTCTCTCAAGTATATCAGCTAGAAATATTTTATCCTCTTCACAATCACACTCGATACTATCAAGCGACAGATTCTTTTTAAGGAAGGCATAGAAATCCTCCCTTGAAGCCTTTCCCTTAGGAAGATTAGATTCTTTTGCCGACTTTATATTATAAGAATAAGCAGCGTAGTTATTAGCATCCTTGTCAACCTTCTTAAATACCAGATCATACTTTTCTGGTCTATATTTTTTTACAAAAGCTTTCAATAATCTCAAATCAGACTTATGTTGTTCATATTGTTTTACCTTTGATTCAGAAATATATTTACTTCCCTCAAGAATATCTGACAACACACTCCAATCATACATCTTTACAACCAGAGAAATGAAATCAGCATATTCACCCAATTGAGGTATAAGTATCTCCATATCATCACTTATCGACATAGATATCTCTTCTTCAAATTCCGCTCCCGGAAACAGTTTGGCAACTTTTACCTTTCCACCTGCCAAAAATGCTATCATTTCTTTTCTATCAAAATAATAATTTCCCTCTGGTATTCTATTTCCATATAATAATTCCTTAAGTTTTATCTTTTTATCGTTTACTCCACGAAGCTTTAATATACAACCTAGATCATCAGATTCTATTTTATCCCAAGGACTCTCTATTTCATTAATTTCAAAATATTCCGTAAATGCTCTATATATTTCTCCAAAATCAAGAACCTTATCCACGCTATCTGTCCCTACATCACTTAAAAAATGACCTCTATGTGCAACAAGCCAATCTATTGCTATATTTATCAAGCGAATATCAAATATAGTATCCGAATCCTTCATCAACGCACAAATAAGATGATGTATAGTCGGATAATCTGTATGAAATTCTTTATCCGAATATCCTTCATCATTAAAATATAGCATCCTTTGATTTACAATAGATAAATCATCCCCATATAATGCAGACTCTTTTTTTCTTATGTAAAAGTTCGGATCCACCTTTACTACTTCAGGAGCAAATATTTCATCAACAAGAGCAACTCTTTGCTGTCTTCTATCCAGCCTTCTTCTTGCTGTTCTGAAACCCCTTCTCTCTGAACACTGTTTTGCAGAATCAAACAGATGTGATCCCCACATTGGTTCTCCCTTAAACTTAATCAATTTGTATCTTTCATCTGTTACCGCATACCCCACAGAATCAGTACCTATATCAAGTCCAAGATAATACCCCATATCATTTTTCATGTTGACAAGTCCTCCTCATACGATTATCATAATATATGAAATTCAGATCCCTCTGAATTTACACTGCAAAGTTCAAATAAGAATTTTTTCAAACCGTCAGCTTTTGCTGACCGCACAGTGTGTGCTCTATTAAAGCCCAAACGGGCTTTTTTAGTTTTTTTTATTCTTAGTATTATATATTTTACTTCTCTCTGTCAGAGTATTCCTCATCATATCAACAACCTCCTTTGGTCCGATAATCTCAACACCGTTACCCAATGCAATTATCCACCCAATAAACTGTTCGCTTATATTTACTTCTATCTCAAACAAAGTATGATGCTTGTCTTTTTCACAACTATTAACATCAAATCCAAATCTATCATATATCACGCCTGTTAATTCATTTTTAACACAAAGCTTTACAGTTTTGACTTCTCCATTGAACATCCCAAATGTACTTTTTGTAAAACTTACGACGTCAAAATCTTTGAATAGCTTCTTCCCATCCCTGGACTCATCAGATAAACCCACTCTAATCATTTTATCAACTCTGTAATGACGAATCTCTTTAGATCTGTCATCATATCCAATAAGATAATAGTTCTGGTTATCCCATACCAACATCCATGGACTTACTTTATATGTTTCTCCATTTCGGCGAAGTCTCTTTTCCTTATTTCCATGCCATTCAAAATATTGAAATGTAATCTTTTTATTCTCGTTAATTGCTTCATGAATACTGTTTACTGTGTAATATATACTTTCGTTTTCTGATTTAACTCTGCCTGAAACATATACCTGTCTACTTAACTCCTTCCCTCCGTACTCACTGGATAAAGACTCCAGTTTCTTTATCAGTTTCTTAGACTTCCTTTCCGTGATGAACTTGGATGACTGCACTGCATCAACCATAAGCTTTAATTCCGGCAATTCAAAAAATCTATTACCGACATAATAAACAACACTTTTTCCATTCTTTTCTTTTATAATATCCAATCCATATACTCGAAGGGCATCTATATCACTGTATAGAGTCTTGCGTTCCACGCAAATGGTATATTTTTCTAATTCTGTTTGTAGATCTTTTATACTTAATCCATGACTCTCGTCCGACTTATTCTCAAAAATATCCTTTAAATACAGTAATCTTAATCGTTGATTATTATTCATACTACTATCCTCTTGAAGTTCTAATGACTGTTGACAATATCCGTTATACTTGTTATATTTAATACATAAAAAAGGTGTTACCACAACATCTTTACCTATTTAATTTTCGCAAAGATAACCGCTACTTTTGCTAGGAGAGGCGGTTATTTTTGCGTCTGTCTATAAAATCTATTATCAGCTTTATTACGTTATAAACTGTTGTTATAGCATAATAAATTACAGCTATTATATCTTTTATTTTCATTCGCATACCTCCGTAGTCAATCTTAAAATCGTTCCGACGAAGGCTCCCGTTCCTACCCCACAAGGTAAATTCAGTAAGTGATAACACCTAGTCATTATTATACAACATAAGCAAGTCTATTAACAACTTGCTTTCCCTTTATAAAAATACAGAGTCCAAGAATTTGGACTCTGCTCTTAAAAAATATCACTGCCTTTCTACTGTGAACTTATTACGAGATAAATTATTAATATTCATCCAACATTATAGTGGAATCTTGTAGCCTCTTCCCTACCAGGTCATGTTATACCACTCTGACTTACACAAAGCTGTACTCTATTTCTGTTTTTGTAATGAGTATCGTGTCAGTATTGACTATTTCCTTCAGCTTCGTTCCAAGTAGTGTCATTTCGTCTTCACTGATTCCTATGATTACAACTCTCAGACTTGTTTCTGTCGTATAACCTTTATCATGTGTATATCCGCCTAATTGTGTAAGCATGGTAAAGCTGATCTGCTTTTCCGTACATATATCGGTCAAAACTTCCTTGAAGCGGTCAACATCAAGTAACTCTTCATAAGTATCCTTGTCTTTGAGGCCGATAAAGATCTCATATTTAATTCCCTTTTGAAATGTATTATCACCCATACAACCAACACCTCAACAAAAATCCGACTTAACCAGTTCTTTTATAACTAGAGAACACTCCTGATTCATGAACATCGACAGATTCTTAGCAAACCTTATAATGTCCATGTCACTCGATCCTATTATATTTATGCACAATGAATCCTCTGTATCAAATGTACCATCAGCATACAGATATCCCCCTTTAGCTGTATACATTGAAAAATCCATTTCTTTTCGTCTGAAAAACTGAGCTACCATATCTCTCAGTTCATCTATGCTTACATCTTCCTCAAACGAATGTGAATCTTTATAACCGATATATATTTGATACTCTGTATTTTCTTTACTGATTTGACTCAAAAACATATCTCCTAAACATCTCCGCTACAATAATCGTCTCACCATTTTTATCGCTGAATTATAGTCATAAGTTGCAAAAGTGCTTTTTTTATCTATTATAGGCTTATAATATCGTATCTCATTTCCATTTTACAACATTTTTCCCATTAATTTATCCACAAATTTACACCAAGTCTTCCCTTTACATTATGCATGTTCCGGCGACTGGTGCCCGGTGGGCACCCTTAGCACAGATCGAGTAGGAGGCGGTGACTAACCGCCGTCCTCTCACAGCAACGTACGTACCGTTCGGTATACGGCGCTTTCAATAGTTGACGTGCACAGACTGATAGGCTGTGGCTAAATCATAAAAGCCGCTGTTTATCAGTCTTTCTTTTGTCATTGCCATATTTACGGCAACTGTATGTGTCGTGAACCATTGTCCTCTGCGACTGTTTCCAGCCTGCCATGCCAAATCTCTAGGCACTCCCATCTTGATAAGATTTCGTGTTTTCGGCTATATCCTTCCCACTACCGGGCGGATTCGGGACTTTAACCCGTTAGAAACGTGCGCCGCTAGGCGCACATAAAAAGATAGGTGCCAGAGCAAGCCCTGACACCTATCTGTAACCCCTTGAATTATTTATTTACTCAATCAAACGAACCGAGATATACCGGCACTTCATTTTCTGCATATGCCACTGCTTCCTCAAGATTCATACCATGGAAGTTCGGCGCAGCAAAACATCTACCGGACTTTTTGTCATCAACAAAAGCTCCAACCACAACTCCCGGAATAGAACTCTCGGGAGAATTCGGAGCAGATGGTCCTCCAAGATCTGTTCTACACCAGCCCGGATCAGTAAGACTTATAATAACATCCGTTCCATCATATACAGATGCAATATCCATAGTAACCTTATCCAGGGCTGACTTACTTGCAGAATATCCGGCCTGCTGAGGTTCCCTTCTGATTCCACTCGTTGTATTAACGATTCTTCCAAAGCCTCTTTCAACCATCTGAGGAAGGAAATGATATACGATAAGCATAGGTGCGATCGTATTGATCTTATAGCTCTCTATATAATCAGAAACCGGAGTCTTCAAGAAATCATCTCTATACGCTATCTGAATTCCTGCATTGTTAAGAACTATATCGATAACCGTTCCCTTGTCATCAATCTCCTTAAGAATCCTTTCCACTGCATTCATATCAGAAAGCTCGCCTGCAACAGCATAAGCCTCAACGCCGAGAGCCTTTACCTCGCCTAAAACCTTTTCTATGTTTTCAAGCTTTCTTCCATGAAGCACCAGATTGCAGCCCTGCTTTGCCATAAAAAGAGCCGCTCCATAGCCTATTCCTCTTGTTGCACCGGTTATCAGTGCCCAACGTCCTTTAACATCTACCATGACTCTAATCTCCTATTACTATTATTATTTATTTTCTATTACTTTGACGAGCCACGCTCGTCACCTGTAACTAATAGTACATTAGAGTTAATCTGTATAAAAGTTTATATTTAAGATGATTTGACCGTTTTTTGCGGTGATGCACATTCTACTGCATCTATCTCTCATCCACCACCTGGAAGATGATGAACTTGAGATAATAGCTCTCATCTGCAGCCCAGAGGATCGGATGGTCAGGCGCCTGAGTTCTGAACTCAACCTGTCTCAGTCTCTTATGCACAGCCTTTGCTGCTTCTTTAACAGTCTTGGTAAAAAGCTCCTGCGTCATAAAATGTGAGCAGGAACAGGTTGCGAGATATCCACCATCTGAAACGAGCTTCAGCCCCTTCATGTTTATCTCACGATATCCTTTAACTGCTTTCTTTGTCGCTTCTCTTGACTTTGTAAATGCAGGCGGATCGAGTATTACTACATCATACTTTTCTCCTTCTTCAACAAGACGTGGAAGCTCATCAAATACATTTGCTGCCTTAAAGCTGACAATGCTATCAAGATGATTTAGCTTTGCATTTGCTCGTGCCTGCTCCACAGCATATTCCGAGATATCGAGACCCAGTACACTGCTTGCCCCACCATAGCCAGCATTAAGCGCAAATGTACCCATGTGTGTAAAACAGTCAAGTACCTTCTTACCACGGCAGATCTTTTGCATCGCAAGACGATTATACTTCTGGTCCAGGAAGAACCCGGTCTTCTGACCATTTACAACATCGACCATATAGTGGATGCCGTTTTCGACGATTTCAACATCAGTATCAAACGCATCACCAATAAAGCCTTTATGCTGAGGAAGACCTTCCTTCTTTCGTTCTCTTGCATCGCTTCTCTCATACACCCCGCGAATGGCTATTCCGTCTTCTGCTAGTACCTTCTTAAGCTCATCTATAATTGTTTCCTTGAATCTGTCTATTCCCAGTGCAAGCGATTCAACAACGAGAACATCCTCATACTTATCGATGGTAATTCCCGGTAGGAAATCCGCTTCCCCAAACACTATTCTACAAGCTCCGAGATCCGGCTCAGTCAGAACTGTCTTTCTGTATTCCCAGGCAGCCTTTACTCTATCATAGAAAAGCTTGCTGTCTATAACTGTATCCGGCTTTCTGCTAAGCATTCTGACACGTATTTTGGAATTATCGTTTATATACCCGACACCCATCGGGTATCCATCAAAGTCGATAAGGGTGATTATATCTCCATTCTCATAATCACCTATACACTCATCTATTTCATTATCAAAAACCCAGGCACCGCCTGCTTTGAGGTATCTGCCCTCACCCTTTTTTAATTTTACTATCGCTCTATCGTTCATACTTATCCTTTATTTATAATCCCTATTTTTTTGCAAAAGCCTCAGCACCATACAATTATCGCTTATTTTTATTTCATTTTCAAATATAAATGGAAATATGAGAAGTGAAGGGAGATTAAATTATGAATGATAAGGTAGTCGACCCATTTAATCTGCTTGGATAAAAATGAACCTGCTTTTTTTTGCCGATATTAAGCACCGGCGACTGGTGCTGGTGCCCGGTGGGCTGAATAAAATAATGGGATACCCCCTACGGAGTATCCCATTATTTTACTGTATGCCGGCGACCGGGGTCGAACCGGTACGGGTATTACTACCCACGGGATTTTAAGTCCCGGGCGTCTGCCAATTCCGCCACGCCGGCTTAGGTGCCGATTTGTTTACAAATCGGTGCTGCGCCATGGGGCGCATGCATTCTGCAAACGTAGTGCCGCAGAATCGACCCAGACGAGACTCGAACTCGTGACCTCCGCCGTGACAGGGCGGCGCTCTAACCAACTGAGCCACTGGGCCTTAAGCTGACCACTGCTACTAATCAGTATCACAAATCAGCTTGTTTATTATATAATTTTTCGATAGTTCTTGCAACCTATTTTTATTCCTTCACATCATCGATGGTAAGTGTCTTTAAATCATCATCTGAGATATTTTCTATTGAAACGATTCTTGTTGCCTGACGCTGGATACATCTTTCCAGATAGTTACGTGCTTCTCTTGCATTTGCAAAGTTCGGTTCATGAGCCTTTGCTTTTTTCGTCAGGAATTCTTCAACGAAAGCTGCCGCATCCTTATCGGTTACATATTCCTGTTTATTTGCCATATTCTGATAGATCTTTGTAAGCTCTTTTCCTGTGTAATCACTGAAGAAGATGTACTTGTTGAATCTTGATTTAAGTCCCGGATTGGAGTTAACAAATTCCTCCATCTTATCTGTGTATCCGGCAACTATTACGATCAGGTCATCTCTATGATCTTCCATCATCTTGAGGATAGTATCAACAGCCTCCTGACCGAAGTCTTTTTCATCTCCACCCTTTGTAAGTGTATAAGCCTCATCGATAAAAAGAACTCCTCCAAGTGCGCTTTCAACTATTTCTGCAGTCTGTGTTGCTGTCTGGCCTATGTAGCCTGCAACAAGGTTGGATCTATCTACCTCGATCAGCTGTCCCTGACTTACTACTCCGAGAACTCTGTATATCTTCGCTAGAAGTCTTGCTACAGTTGTTTTACCTGTACCCGGATTTCCGGAGAATACAAGATGAAGCGTTGTTTCAGGCTGCTTCATTCCCCTTTCTTCTCTCAGCTTTCTTATCTTCAGAAGATTAATCAGGTTCGTAAGATCCTGCTTAACAGACTTAAGACCTACCAGACTATTCAGTTCTTCCATCAGATGCTCAAGAGTTTCCTCAGGTTCGTCACCCTGATTACCGGCAGGCTGCTTCTTTTCTGTTTTGTTTGTTATGCTGTTTATAGCTGATTTGTTTCCTCTGAGATTTCTGCTCTTAGGATTATTCTTACTTTTTGGTATTCCATCTGTAAAGTACAGATCGTATTCCTTTAGAAAATCATCAAGCATAATTCCGTAATTGGAAAGGTTTGCTACCTCTGTTACACTTTCACCATTGATTGCAACAAATGCAGCTCCAAAATCCTTAAACAGATCCACTATTTCCTTTGATACAGGGCGTCCTGTGGATGGTTTATAAGGTGCATCTGAGAGGTCGTTCTTTACTGTATAAAGAAGGCACCTCGGAGGCGTATTTATAAAGTCCGCATCCATACATTTTCCATACTTAAAGTTCAGGAACTGGGAAATGTTCATATACGTTCCCAGATAATCTCTTATAAAATCCAGTTCTCCCCTGCCATCTGTTCCATCGGACTCAAAAAGAAATCCGCAGAACTGAATCAGGTTGTACTTAAGCATCTCTCTTACAGTCATTCCTGTTGATCGAGTAAGAAGTGAATTGTAATTCTGAAGATCATCGACCATTCTGAAGGTCGAGTCTATTTTATTTTTCAAACTATAATCCATCATAATATTTATTCCTTGTTCTTTCTTATGACACTTAAAACCAGTTCCTTTAGTGCTTCTTTAGTATTTAACTCAGGCTCCTCCAAAACCTTTTCCATAAGGCTATGAAGTATCTCTCCCATCCTTGGTCCGGCCTCGATGCCCATCTCCTGAAGATCCTTGCCATTTATTGCAAGTTCTTTTATAGATAGCGCATTTCCGTCACTGATGATTTCATCATGACATCTGATTATTTCGTCAAGAACAGCCTTTCGTTCGTTCAGTCTGTAATCGCTCTGGCCCATCATATCAGCCTTCTTGATATCAACATAATCATCAAAATACTCAGGTCCCATTTTGCTGAGCATCCGTCTGACGTTTTTCTTATTTATGACCTGCCCACCGATTCCGAAATCATGCCAGCGTACGATAACCTTAACATCACGGATAGTATTGTTATCCATCCTGAGTCTTTTCAGGATCTTTCCGGCCATATCCTCACTCTTAAGTGCATGTCCCTTGAAATGATCGATTCCCTTTTCATCCGTTGTTTTTTTATTAGGCTTACCGACATCATGAAGGAGCGCTGCATATCGCATAACCTTCGTCGGTTTTACATTTTTAATGACCTCTATCGTATGTCTTCCAACATCATACTTATGATACGGGGTGTTTTGTTTAGTCTCGATCATTCTGTCAAATTCAGGAAGCACTACAGCAGTAATTCCCATCTCATACATGTCGATGAGTCTTTCAGGGTGATCGGACAGAAGAAGCTTGGTCAGCTCAACCTCTATTCTTTCGGCACTTACCTCGCGAAGCTCCTCAGCATGCTTTGCGGCAGCCGCTCTTGTAGACGGATCTATCTCAAAGCCCAGCTGAGCCGCAAATCTTACAGCTCGCATTATCCTGAGTGCATCCTCGTCAAATCTCTCGTCCGGATTTCCGACGCATCTTATCACACCCTTATCCAGATCCTCCAGGCCTCCGTATAGATCGACCACGCCCTTCTCGTCATTATACGCCATGGCATTGATCGTAAAATCGCGCCTCCGAAGATCCTCAGAAAGCTCACTTGTAAAGCTTACCGCATCAGGACGCCTGTGATCCGTGTACTCTCCATCGATTCTAAATGTAGTGACCTCGTATGCTCTATTCTTTATGAGAACACTGACCGTACCATGCTTTATTCCGGTATCAACTGTCCTCTTGAAAAGCTTCTTAACCTCTAGCGGCTTTGCCGAGGTAGTTATATCCCAGTCATTTGGACATCTTCCGAGAATACTGTCCCTTACACATCCACCTACGATATATGCCTCATAACCTGCATTATTTAATTGTTCGATTATGAACCTCGCATCCTGAGGCATATTAATTGTCATATTCCTGCTCCCATTATAATAGACAAAAATTTAATGCCAACTATTTTTTAACCCACCGAGAGCGTATCTCAGTGGGTTATTTTTTTAGTATGCTCTACCAAAGTAAACCATTTTCTTGGCAGGCTTTCCGCAACAGACACAAACGTCTGATATTTCTTCCTGCTCAAATGGCATACATCTAGTTGTTGCTCCGGTCTCAGCCTTGATGTTATCTTCACATTCTGTCTCACCGCACCACATAGCCTTGATAAATCCAGGCTTGTTTTCAACTATATCCTTGAACTCATCCCAGTTCTTTGCTGTGTATGTATGTGCATCTCTGTGAGCTCTTGCAGTTTCAAGCATATCCTTCTGGATTGTCTCAAGTAGTGTTGAAACCTCCTGCTCAAGGTTATCCATATTTACTGTGATCTTCTCGCCATTATCACGTCTTACAAGAACACACTCATTGTTTTCTATATCACGAGGTCCAACCTCAACTCTGATTGGAATACCTCTCATCTCGCACTCAGCAAACTTAAATCCCGGTGACTTATCAGTCTTATCAACCTTTACTCTTGCTACCTTACTGAGTCTCTCGCAGAGCTCATCAGCCTTTTCGATTACGCCCTCTTTCTTCTGCATGATAGGAACTATCATAACCTGTGTAGGTGCAACAAGTGGTGGAAGCTTAAGTCCATTATCATCACCATGAACCATGATGATCGCACCAATAAGTCTTGTTGTTACTCCCCACGAGGTCTGATGTACATACTTTAACTGATTATCCTTATCAGCATACTGAACTCCGTATGCCTTAGCAAAGCCATCTCCAAAGTTGTGGCTTGTTCCTGACTGAAGAGCTTTTCCATCATGCATAAGAGCCTCTATTGTGTAGGTTGAAACTGCTCCGGCAAACTTCTCCTTTTCTGTCTTCTGTCCTTTTACAACAGGCATGGCAAGTACATTTTCACAGAAATCTGCATAGACATTCAGCATCTGAATAGTTCTTTCCTCTGCTTCCTCAGCAGTTGCATGTGCTGTATGACCTTCCTGCCACAGGAATTCTCTTGAACGAAGGAATGGTCTTGTCTCCTTCTCCCAACGAACTACTGAGCACCACTGATTATAAACCTTTGGAAGGTCTCTATATGATGTTATATCCTTCTGATAAAAATCACAGAACAGAGTTTCTGATGTAGGTCTTACACAAAGTCTTTCCTGAAGCTCTGAAAGTCCACCGTGAGTTACCCATGCAACCTCAGGTGCAAAGCCTTCAACATGATCCTTCTCCTTCTGAAGAAGTCCCTCAGGAATAAGCAGCGGCATGTATACATTTTCTACTCCGGTTTCCTTAAACCTCTTGTCGAGCTGGCTCTGTATCAGCTCCCATATAGCATAACCCGCAGGCTTAAGAACCATAAAGCCCTTAACACTTGTATAACCTGTAAGGTCTGCCTTAACGACTACGTCAGTATACCACTGTGCAAAATCTTCATCTCTTGAAGTAATTGCTTCAACCTTTTTGTCTGCCATGATTTTTCCTCTTTTCCTTTTATCTACTATTATCCGTTCGGAGCAACGATTTGCTTCGCAAATCGTTACCTATTGTACCAATAATGCTTCGCATTCTTGCAGTGCTTCTTCGAAGCCCTGGTCCTGCTTCGCAGGACGTATCCTCACTTCGTTCGGAGCAACGATTTGCTTCGCAAATCGTTACTTATTGTACCACAACAATTCATGTTTATAAAGACTCT
>JAEEGL011470927.1_pt1 | contig 16716 bp, 13 predicted proteins | sample 9134231 | NCBI WGS metagenome assembly JAEEGL01 (sample SAMN16246548, study PRJNA631951) | gut metagenome | biome: gut microbiome; feature: rumen; material: fiber-attached | host: Bos | place: Iran: Karaj | collected 2018-10 | reverse complement strand
TACGCCTGCAAGGCTTGACCGAAAAAATCCATCCTGGAAGGACGGGCCATTTTTATCGCAGGTAAAAATTGTGGATTATTTCGAGGCAACTGTGCATGGCCTTGCAGTATCACGATGCCCGCTAACTTTGCGCCGAAAAAGTTATACACCCAGCGACGGCGGGGGCAATGTCACATCAGAAAATCATCATGGCGGCTTCCCATATCAACTCCTCTCCCGACATGTAGAGAGACAAAAACAAAGACGAAGCAAGGAGGGATCGCCCCAAGGCGTTTCCCTCCTTACCGATAAACAAAGAACCGCCATTCGGCGGTTTCTATGTGATAATCGTATTTAATCTGCTCTTTGTCCCAAGGTGTGTTATCCCTTCCTAATTAAGAAGACGGTGTTATTATCCAATTAAATCAATTCTACTTGGCCATTCAAGAATGCCGAAATATCAATATTACAACGATTTGCCATATCGATAAGGTAATCTTTTTCTTTTGGATAATGATTGAGATTAAACCGCCTCTGAAATGCCGTAGCATCACGACTATAAATTATTAGTGTTATCCAATTAAATAATACGGTTTCCTTCTGATCCTTGGACATATTATAAATTGTAGTAAACATTTCGTTCACACTCATCAATTTTGATTCTTCAAATGCTTGCCCTGGATTTGATATATTTGCAATTGTACAGATCATGCTAAGGCCTGCCTTTTCGTTATCCGTAACACAATTATCAGCAGCAATAAAATAACATGCAGATTTTATTAATGCTATTAGTTGATTGTGTGAAAAAGATGAATAACCATTAGATTTGAGAGCAACTTTTTTCGGCTCTTGAAAATGAAATTGATTTACAAAATTCTGCTCCATAACAATAATAGGATTATATATTAGTTTAACACATATTGCTTTAATTGGCCCCATTGTGCTTTCCAGTCCTTGAGGAGAAAATAGCTTAAGTCATGTCCTGAATAGACTTTAATGTCATCATCTAATGGTAACACTTTTTCGTTGATGGATTTGATGAAGTCTTTTTTGTTGCTCAGAGGGAAGTCGGTGCGGCCGATACTGTCCTCAAATATCAAGTCCCCTGACATGAGGCAGTTGCAGGATGGGATGTGAAGAATGATGGAGCCTGGGGAATGGCCTGGAGTATGCATGACTTCAATCCTGTCCTCGCCCATGATGAGGATGTCCCCGTCTTCGACATACTGATCAATGCTCAACGGGTTAGTAGACATTTCTGGCCCATGACCGCTATAGATGAACTGATACTGAATGGGCAATGACTTCGCCAAGATCTTGTCACCCTTATGTGCTATGACAGGGGTGTTGTATTTCTCCTTGATTTCGTGGATGTTGGTCAGATGGTCGGCATGACAATGGGTCAAGATAATACCACGGAGATGTACATCGTTAAATCGAAGGAAACTATTCAAATCACCCAGGATAGGGCAATCCACCAAATACCCCTCGTCGTCATTACCGACATAATAGGAAGAACACGGACTGTAACCAATTATTTGTACTTTGATCATAGCGCTGTTTATAAGATTAAGATTTGAAAAATAGGTTGCCAAGGCGGAAGATGAAATGCTTGTTCATATAGCTGTCACGATAGCGGGATTTGGCGCGCTGTCGGGCGGTGTCGAGGTCCCAACGTGGGTCGGTATCAACAGGTTGAACATTCTGCAGTACCTGTGGCATCTCCACATCGGGGGCGATGGAGCAGACCACATCCATCACTGTCCTCGCAACTTTAGCCGGAGAGTCAATACATTGTTTTTCGCTAAAGCGAAGGACTATCCACCCAGCGGCAGTGACATCGTTATTCCGTTGATCATCCTTACCAAAGTAGTGGGTGGGAATACACTTGCCTATGCTGTAAGGCTCGTCGTTCTCGATGTCGATGAAGATACCACGTCTTTCATCGATGTAAGCCAGGTCCGGCTCATAGCGGTGCCCCTTGGTCGGCAACGTCAGGTTATCGTAGAATCCTTTGAGCCTGTGGGTCCAGATCCACAGGGCCAGCCACTGCTCGCCCGGTCCTTTCTTGCAGTTCTTCCCCTGCTGAGGCATGACGATGGCAACGCCCTGCTGAGGAGCAAGCCGCAATGGATAAAGATGCGAGGCATTACCATTGGGCAGCACATAACCGACAGCCTTGGGTCCATTGCCCAGCAGGTGCAGCTTGCGCCCAAGGAAACTGAGATCGAACCGACAGATAGCATGATATATCGTTTTCAGCATGGACAATGGAATTAATGGTTTATCTTTAATATATAGCAATGACAAAGGTAAACAAATTTCGTCAACCCACGTAGGTGTAGTACTTGTAATCAATGAAGTTTTTGCTGGCTTTCATATACAGCTTGATGGGTAAGTGCTTTTGGTAATTGTGGGGCTTTCTGCCGCCATCTGAGTGATTCATTAAGGGACCGAATAGTGACTTACCAACGTAAAGCCCTGTGTGGTGGGCCTCATGATTTTTGTCGAAGAAAACGACTATGTCACCTGGCTTGGGATTGTCGGTCTCCTTGAAGCCCAATTTCTTGTGGTGGTTCACAAAGTAGATGCATTGAGCCCAGTTAGCCTCGGGACAGTAAAATGCGGACACTGTGTTCATGCAGGTCTGCGGATATTTGCCGACGGTACCTGAGTAATCTTTCTTCCACGCTTTCGGGAAGTGGATGACGTGAGTAAAATCGTTGTTTGGATGAGTGCATGCCTCGGACCTTTCTACAGCGATTTTGGCTTTCTCAGAAATACCTTTAGTTGATGGTGTCCAAGTAAAGTAATAAGCAACTACAGCCACTATCGTGAGCAATAGAATCTTCAATGTTTTCTTCATGACTTTTTCTATGTTAGTTAAATAAATCTGTTTATCCCTTTATGATGAAAAAGAGCAGAAGGTAAACAGAAATAAATAAGAATCTTATAAGTTTTGGGCCTTAAATCATATTGCCTGTTTAACAACATTTATGTAGACGGCAAATACTGTGCCATACCAATTAGGCGCATACGATTCTCAGCACTATGAAAAAGTCTAAATTGTTATAATAGGCTCAAACGCATCTTGAATTATTGACAATTCGCCTTTTTGCGAAAATCAATAATGATAAGATAAAGCAACACAATTGCCACAACAACATCTATGCAATTCCAAATCATTCTGCCAAGTGCGACCTTGAAGAAAGGTTGAAATAATAAGACTAAAGATGCAAATAGTACACCAAGTTTTTCTTGCTTACTTTTGAAGTATTCATACGATAAGTAAGCAAACGCAACAGTTGCAGCAAATCGAACTAGCATATAAAAGCCATATGGCATATTTGCCAAACATAGGAATAAGAGAGCAGCAATTACTATTTTGATAGTTGTTTTCAATATTATTCAATAACAAATAATAGATTATGAATATTTTTAAAGCATGACAAACCCTAATTTCGTACTATTATAACTTCTGCAGGGCGAAGTAACCTACCATTTCTTTTATATCCTGGTTTTTCAATAGAGACAATTGTTCCATCAGGTTTTGATGTATCTGGTTCTGTTTCATAAATTCGACATTCAGCATCACGCATCATTCCATCATCGAAAGTTATTTCCTCAACATGATAATTATTGAGAATATTCAACACTTTCTTTTTGGGAGACAGTAATCTCTTAATAGCCTTGCTAGCATTTTCATCATTATCCAGTGCTCGCTCTTTGATAATCTGTTCGGCCTTATTAAAGCTATCTAGCACTTCAAGAATATCACAAAAGAGTTTGTCCAATGCCTTCTCGTGTTCTTTGTTTACATCTTCAATTTGATTGCGTTGTTCAATATTCTGACGTTTGAGATTGGCTATCTCTTGTTCTATTTTATCAAAGTTCATTTCCATATTCTGACATTATAATGAGTTAAACTTATCGGCATCAATAGAATCTAGATCTATTGTTTTACTATGAGCTGATTGTTTTATCTCCTCTACAATACTTGTATCGGGGAAAATCGGAAGCATGAAATCCGCAGCCAAACGGGAGTCGGCCTTTGACAATTGACTTCGTGCAACTGCTGCATCATGCAGAAGGCGCGGATTGCGCATTGCCATTTGAAATGCACGCATGATTTCAGCATTAGTTGCATCTTGTCTAATTCCTAATAATTGATATGGATTTTTCATTATTTTGTTAATTTATCAAAATATCTAAAACCTTCTTTTAATCTCTTTGCTTCATCAGTTAACCGATAATCAGGAAGAGTGAATATAACCATTGCGGCTGTTGGCAAACCAGCAAGAATTGCTGTATGAGCTTTTGACAGTTCCGTTCTGTTTGACTTGAACACCGGGCTTAGGTTAAGAGCTAATTTATCAAGTGTTGATTTAACTGTTACACTTCCGTACTTGCCCTCAATAATGTATTCAATAATGCAGGCGGAGGCAATACTAGCTAATGTCTCGCACACATGTTTATGATTTGGATTAGTCCGATATAAATTATAAACCTGATCGAGAGCCGTCTTGTTATCAATTCTATTATTATTAGCATCATCAATAATCTTGTTTAATTTCTTATCAAACTCTGCCGATTGGATTAATGCATCAATATTGCCAAAATGGTTACGCAATAGAACTGATTTTGTACTTAAGCTATTAGCAAAGCGTTTCACACGAGCTGAAGCATTCTCTCTAACGACTAAATATATCATATAATCTTTGGGAACTTCTGATATAACCTTCTGGTCAAAATCACGCGTCGCGTTGAGAACTTCGACCAATTCATTCAGATTATCAACCTGGCCTTTCGATAAATAATTATTAGCAAGCATACCGACTAATTGTTCGAGATTCTCCCTCACCTGACGGTTAGATTTATCCATCAAGTGAAGTTTCAAAATAATCGGAGCAGCTTGAGCTGGGGTCATTTTATCATCATTTACTTGTCCTACAACGTTTGACATCACGTATTTTGAGAAAATAAATGTAAGACTTTGTTCTTCCATTCTCTCACAGACAGCGCTGTAGCAATCCCACATCCTAGTAAAGGTAACTTTATCTTTTATATCTGATGCCATTTTCGCCATGATTGCAGATGACATAGAGTTAAAGAGATTTGGGTATTGCCTTATCGAACGTATGGCAGTATTACTAAATGCAGACTTATAATTATGGAACGTATTGACGCTATCAATGCATTTTTGATAATACTGCTTAGCAGTATCAAATCTTGAGAATTCACCATTAGTAAGGCCATAAAGCAATCCAACTTCCAAGCAGCGCTCCCAATTAAAGTCGTAGTGTTGTTTGATTTCGTTTTCTAATGCATCATTTATGCTATTAAAAATACCTGGTGTTGATTTCATCGCAACAGAGAACAAATAGGGACATACATAATCGCATTTGTCGTCCATTTCCAGATTAATAAATGAATCGAGTGCAGATCTTTCGCTATTCATAAACTGAAGATATGTATCATTTTCTGAAATGGCCGCCTCAAATCTTTGAATCAAACTTCTTTGAACATCACCTATTCCGATTATTTTTGCACCTTCATCTGTTTCATCATATGTAACATTGTCTGGTAAATTACCATAGCGCTCGCTATCATAACCACCAAGAGCATTGTCAAGAGTAAACGTAAATGGGTCATCCCATGACGTAAAATCAAGCGATTTGACAAATAGATGCTGTTGGTATACTAATGACAAGAACAAAGAAATAATATCTTTATAATTATTTTTTGTGATTGCGTTGGCCTCTGCAATGCCCATACAGGCAACAGCAAGATTCCTAGCGGCTGTATCGTCATCAGGCCAAGTACCATAAACCTTTTTCATAGCCGTGAAGGCTTTTGCGTATTCACCTTCATCAAGAAGTTTCTTCATGGCATATGCCTTTATCACGTCTTTCAATTTCTCACGCTGATTTCGATTCATTGACGTAATCAAAGAGCAAGAGTCAATCACTAGATCGACCTCTCCAACCATTTTGATTGCAGAATTAGCATCGAGTGTGCCCGCCTTCAATTCTGCTATTTTTTGGTTGAATTGAGATAAGGTTTGTTCTTGATTAATCATAAAACCGTTTTCTGCGGCTTCCTTTAGTTCTGATTCATCTGGTAGATAATTATTAATTATGTCAAGAGCTTCCTTGATTTGGCCATTTTTGATCAATGATAATGCAAGCCGATAAGCAAGATCATTCTGTTCTTTCTTAATCGATTTATAATTTAAGTTCAGAAGTTCAAGCGTATTTGCATAATCAACAAAGGAGCCATTCTTGACTTGACAAATAGCGATACGACAAGCAAGACGTTCGCGCTCTACACCTTGTTTAAGAATAGAATAGGCTTGATAATAACATCCAGTTGCATTATCATAATCAGCGCTAATTTCTCTTCTCTGCCCTTCCGCTTTATATATTGCGACTAGTTTCTTAACAACTTTTTCTTCAAGGGCCTCTGCTTCAGGAGCAACAAGACCATTATTAATTTCAACTCTTAGGCTGTCTAAAGTAATAGCACTAGCATAATCACTAACTTTTATAATCTCATCTACATATTTTTGCCATAGAGATATGTATGAAACCGATTGGGAAATTGCGGAGTTTTTATACTTGCAGACTGAATCTATAGCTGATTTCAAGAAAGGTAAAAGTTCAGATTCATCTAGTGACTCAGCCTCAATAAGTTTCAAGTCGGCAAGTTGTATAATAGCAGAATCAAATGCATGTAGTTTTTCACATATAGCGTATGCATCATTAGTCTTTCCTGCCTTATGATACTTTACGGCTAAATCCAGATATCTTCTAACAGCTTCATTACATATTGGAGTGAAAGAGTCTTGATCAAATGGATCTGCATGTTCAGATTGTAATGCTATAACTTCATCTAGCAGTGACATTTTTTCATTGTCCTCCTTCAAGTTTGCCTCTATGCCAAGCTTAGCTTTTGCAACGACAACCTGCGCGAGTTTATGACTTCCAGCTAAAGATGCTGCAACAGAAATAGCATCTTGAAGCCTGTTTTGTTCAAGGAATTTATTTGCACACGATAGTTTTAATTCAACAAACTTGGGGCTAGCACAATGTAATAAAGCTCGGTTAATTAAATCAAGCTGTTCTTCAATCATTGTATGATTTTGGATTGCGGTCACAGCCCGGTCTATGTATTCATCTTCTATCTTGCAATTAGAATCTAACAGGTTCTCAAGTATCTGGAGTGAGTCATTATCCGGCAGTTCCTTAGCCCAATCAATAAATGCATTCTTTGCATCTTGTTCAATAAAATATTTTTGATGATTTCCTATAACAAAATTACATAGAGTCCTTGAGAAATCAGAACCATCAAGTAATTCTTTAAAGTATTTCCCAGAAGGACAAACATTCCACCACTTGTCAAAAAAACGTACTGCTTCAGTTGCATTATCATTAGAACGTGAGTGGATATCTAAAATCGCTTGTTTTAGGAAAGCTTCTTTATATTCAGGCACATAAGGCAGAAATAAAGAATAGAGTTCTAATTTCTGCTGACTATCTAATACTTTCTCAATTTCTGTTTGAAGTAAATCAGTCTTGACGATTCTACTCTTTTTTTCTAATAATAATTGAGCAGAGCTGAAAAGAACACTCCTAAAAGAAGAATCTGATTTGACGCGACTTGCACTTAAAATATAACTTAATTCCGGTTTCTGCGACAATGACTGAGTCGCCAAATCCAAGGTCCGACGATGGAGATTATCTAAGTAATTCTGATCAAGCCCATATTTCTTAGCATCAGCGATTACACTATCAATGCCATCAAGGACTGACTCTGCATGATTGCTCATCGTCTCGGGTTTTGTCACTTCACTATAGCGAAAATTGCAGTAGTCAGTAACAAAAGGCTTGGAATTATGCAGATATGGCATTGCTAACTCGCAATACTTTACTGCAGTAGAATAATCTTTATACTGGGTAATATTCTTTGCTTCACGATGCAGATGCTTAGCTATAGATTCTTGAAGTTCAGCATTTTTCGTAATTTTTTCGATAGAGAGATTAGCTGGAGTCTTACCCTTCAACTTTTGTTGAATAAGTTTTTCAGCCCAAACACTACATTGTATCAGTATAGAACAATCTGAAGGATAGAGTTCTATTAATACATCAATAGCCTTTTGATACTGTTTCTTTCCGGCAATGCCCTTTGACTCAGTGAGAATCTGATTCTTTCTGTTTGTTGCAGTCTTTGGGTGTGCGGTGACGAGTTTTTTTAGTTCAGCGATTACAGTTTTGTAGTCTTTTTGATTCTTTATATTTTGGAGCAATCTTTGCACATGATATTGTGTAAATTGTTCTTCATAGAAACCAAATTTCTGACTATTATCATCTATTAATAAACCCAAGAAGGAACAGGCATCTTCGTACTGCTCATTTTTATATGATTCTCTCGCTTTTGTTCCTGCAAAGGTCAAAGCTTTTGAGCGAACCTCATTATAAGCTTCATAAGATTGTTTTGTGCAATCATTAATCAGCCGTTTCAGCTCCTGTATCCAATTTATAGCTTCTTTTTCAGTTCTAGACCTTTGCGCTAAATTGTAATATATCTGTGCTAGAGCTGGAAGGGCCTCTGCACAAGTCTGAAACATTGGTTTTAAAATGTCTCTTGCCTTATCAATTTCGCCATCATAACTTGCTGAAACGGCTTTATTAATCTTATGACGATTGATATTGTCTTTAATCCATGTGATTAAGCCCATAATAATGCCTTTTAGATTTAATACTTTAGTTGGTCTCCAACTTGTAATACACTATTTACATTTAAATTGTTAAGCCTGGCTAATTCTAAGCAACGGCTGCCATCACCATATAACTGCTGAGCAATTGTCCACAAACAATCTCCTTTTTGAACGGTATAGAGTTCTCCATCTGTAGCTTTGGTATCCGATGGGCTTTTTTGATTCATAATTACTATAATAGAATCTTTGAGATCCTGGACTTCATTTTTTAGGCTATCATTTTGAACTTTCAAACCATCATCAGTTGATACAACAGCTGTGCCGTTACCAGCACGAGGTATAAAGTTGGCTCCTGTCGTCAAAAGAGCAACTGCACCAGCAGCTATTGCTGTTTTTTTCCAACGAGAACTCGAAGGAGAAGCCGTGTTGCCGACTTTCTCCTTCAACTCGTTAATTTCACGGAAAATGCTCAAATCACTTCCACATTGCGGACAAACCACATTCTCGTGCCTATAATCCGGAATTCCGGGTTTGCCACAAACTGGACATTTAATCTGTTGTTCCATATAATTATCCGTTTTTAATCTGAGTGCCAGTTCCGATTATTATCACTGTTCCGTCATCAGATTTCATTAGGTCTGTATTATCTTTTATGAGTTCTCTTATTGCATTAACGTCACCCATCTGCAAGGCATTCTGGCACTCCTCGTAAACAGCTGAAGCCCTTCCTGCTTTAATCGGGTCAGATGTTGAATGTGCAACGATATCAAAAAGCTTCACATGTAACAACAATGAATAGTTATTGGCTATATCAAACAATTTATCATATAGCTCTTGACGTTCAAATGAGTTACCAGCTTTCTTTGCCTTATCAAGAAGATCTCTCATTTTGGTCCTATCTCCTGGATCAAGGTACATATTAAATTCACTCAGCAATATCATAGCTAAAACCTCACCCAGATTATTTTCACCTGTTTGTTCTTCGCCTAATTTTGCTGTGCGAGCGGCTTCTTCTACCCGACTCTCGAACTCACCCCATTTTCCATCAGTTGGAGAAAGCTTATTTTTTTCTATTTCATCGATGATATCTTGAACACGGTTAATAAATACTGCTTTCTTATTGGTGGAAATGCTGCTATTGCCAATAACCTCATCAAAATTAAAGGCGATTGATGATAAGCAGCTTTCATCATTCTTACCTCGTGAAAGAACAAGGTCGTGATTCTTACCAGTAGAAACGACTTTTACACTTGCTTGCATTGTCTCATTGACATCAATTGAGAAGGTGAAATTGAGATCACTATTGGCCGGTAAATCTTCTTTAATTATAAAGAAAGCCAATGAGATTCTCTTATATGTATCACCCGTATCATCATTGAACAATTCAACTTGTACAACCTTTTGATTATCAACCGTGGTGCTAAATTTACGATTAGATTGACAAGGCATTGGCTCTTGGCTATCAAAAATCTTTTCCATTTTTGACTTGCCACTATTATCAAGGACCTTGATAAAATACCTGTGCTTTGTTGTAAACACTACACCTCCTGTTGAAGCCAATGGATCTGCACCTTCTTCACCCCAATCAGGAATTTCTACATCGTTGTCTTCAATGGGGAGGCGTTGAGACAAGATTGCAGCCCCTTCAGCAATAGCAAGCATCGGCTTTTCTGAGAGTTTTACCTTTTCCTTGCCATATTTGTCCACTAACATTGTCTTGACTAGGGGGATACAAGATGATCCACCTACAAGCAGAATGTTGTCTATCAAATCCATTGTCATGGATGTTTTTTGCATCAAATCCTCAATCAAATCAATCGTGCGCTGTATGATTGGGCGAATCATGGCCTCAAAAGCATCTCTTGTAATATCAATATCCTCAATAGGATCACCATTCTCATCTTCTAGAAATTCTCCAATAGGAATTGATGCAATATTGACATTTCCTAAGGCTTTTTTCGCTTTCTCAACTTCGAGTTTAAGTCCTGCATAAAATGCCTTTTGCTCTCTTTCTGTTTTATTATCTAACAACTCTTCAAGGTCGATGTTGTTTTCTTTCTCTATCTGCTTGCACACATAGTTCGAAAGCATTCGGTCTATGTCATCACCTCCAAGCCAGCAGTCTCCACCAGCACCCATCTCAACAAACTGGGTTCCATTCGCATCTGCAGTAGCTGCGAGAATTGAGAGGTCAAACGTTCCTCCTCCAAAATCATAGATTAACAGATTCTTTGCTTCTCCTTCTTTGAGTTGATCAAAGCCATAGGAAATAGCGGCCGCTGTTGGCTCAGCAAGTAATTGCTGAACATGTAGCCCTGCCATTTCTGCTGCGGTTTTGGTTGCGGTCTTTTGATTTTCATTAAAATAGGCAGGAACGGTTATCACGGCATGTGTAATCTCACCCTGAGACTTAGATGCTTCTTCTTTGAGATATTTCAAAATCATTGCACTAATTTGTTCAGGTGTGTACTGTCTTCCGTTTAGCACAATGGCTACAGAATCTTCTGTACCGCCATTAAGCTTTGTAATGCCATATGGATATGTACGAGAATCGGCTTTCATTTTCTGAACATTCTCGTCTTTAATTGCTCCACCCATCAATCGTTTTGCCGATACAACAATGTTAGGAGCGTATCTCTTCCATCCATTATATGCTTCATTACCAATAACAACTTGGCCATTTCTAGCATTAACAGCTACACATGAACGGCACAAGTCCTCATGGTTCGGTCCTATCTGAACAACTCGAACTGATACATCTTTAAATGCTACAACAGAGTTGGTCGTTCCTAAATCTATACCTATTGCTTTTCCCATAATAAGAAAAATGATTTATTGTTTATATTGTATTTGATTATATTTTAATTGAAGTTTCGCGCGCTTGACTCTTTTCTATTGATGCGGAATTATTACTTTGAAGGGAAATCCATGAATATCCACGTAATCCGTGAGCGACCGGTTTCGTGCGATTGGATGATAATCATTGTCTTCGACAGGCTCTTCATTAAAGCCTGTCTTATCATCTGACGTTTTTTCTTCAGTACTTTGTGAAACGTCAAATAATGCTTTGTGATTATCCAACCATTCGTCGCGGATTTGCTGCCAACTATTTAGATTATCTTTTTCAATTTCGAGATTTCTTGCCACTAAATTAGCATGCTTTTCCTTCAGTTCATTTTCTTGTTGTTGCAAATATTCTTTTTCCTTCTTTCCCTCAAACACTTGTCTGTGATTGATCTGGACCTTTTGCTTAAAGTCATCGATGCAGTGTCCCCAATCTTCAATAGAGAAATCTGGTGATAATTCTTTATTGGCAATAAGTCTTTTCAATTCATCGAGTAAAAATAGAGTCTTTTGCCTGATGGTTGCCAAGGGAGACGTGTCTTCAATTTCTTGCAAATGATGCTCAATTTTCTGTTCAATATTTGCTATTTTTTCATGAAGTTCACGACCTTTAATTCTCAACTTAAAAAGTTCAATTCCATAACTGAGTGCATCTAATTTAAGCAATGCGGCAACAGACATGTCATCATGACTAGCATCATGACTTAATTTAGAAAGATAATCTTTTAGCCCAGGAAGCATGCCTTCAGCATCATTAGCATTATTCACAAAAATTTCTGTAATTTGTGAATAAAACTTTTTTAAATGGTCTATTGTGCCCCATGAATCATCAATTCCATCAGAACCCAAATAAACACCTGCAGGGAATTCACCTTTCCCATTGAAAGCGTATCTAAAGCTATTCCATGGTTGGTGAGAATCACATAATGATGTTGTGATGTTCAAGAAACAACGACAATCCCAGGGAACCGGCTCAGTCCATTTCATATTACGATCACAAGTGAGAATTTTGCCATCTCCAATTTGAAATGCAAGCCAATAAAGAGGAGTTTGAAGATATGCTAGCAGAGTGCAACCATAGGCCTTTTCAATATTGTTATTACCTAGGCACTCACTCTCAATTTCATTTAGAGGATTGGCTTCAAAATGCTGATTTATAGCGGTCTTCCACTGGTCAAAAATACTTTTAAATAAAGCATTCAGCACTTCGTCCTGTTGCTCGATACCATCTCGACCTTTAGCATATGACAAGTTTTGTCGGACAATCTCTTGTTGACTTTCACCCAACTCTTCATATTTTACCGTCTTGCCATTGGCAGACTTCAGTGGGTTATTCCAGGGCCGAGCTGTCAAAGCGCCAGCTCGGTCCAAGAAGTATTTTGTCAAAGTCGCATCTTCCGAGAAGCGCTTTAATGCTTCAATTGTAATTTCACAGGCCAACCTTGAACCCTCATGACTACGGACATACGTATCACTGCCATGACCATCAGACAATACCAATATATGGATACACTCATCTTCAGAATTCCACTTCATTGCAAAATCCTGACATGGCTTGCCGTTAAGTTCATGGCTTGAGCCTTTTACACTTTCTGCAAAAGAGAATAATTTTGCCATCTGTTATTCTACATGAACAGAATCATAAATTACCAACCAGTCCAATCGTCTGTACCTTCATTATCATTAGAGTCGCCCTGGTCTATACCTTTTAACGTTTCATCGTTATCGATATCAGATTTAATGCCATCAAGAATCTCATCTGCCTTGCTTTCAGGTGATCCCAATCCTACTGATGCACCCTTACTAGCAACTCGTGAAGCTGTAACCGATACCGTACGAATCAATGATTTCAGTTGGGGAATATTATGAACTGTCAAAACACATTCAACGTTGCCGGTGACCTCAGAGAGAACCTGTTTGTTGGCATCATCTCCAATAGCAATAGCTAAACGAGCTGCTGCTGCTTTGTACCAATTATTTTGCTTCAGTTTATCAAGACCGTACTGATAATTATCGGTGGGTACACCATCTGACATGAATATGATAACAGGAGCAAAACTTCCAGCAGCCTCAGACATGAAACCATGAGAATGAGACAATTTGTTGTTCAGTTCTTCACATGCCAGTCCAAGCTGAGTCAAACCATCAGCTTCCATAGTTCTCCATTGGAAACCTTCTGCTAATTGAGGTGTGTCATACATCCATTGGCAGTCAGTAGAAAATTCCATCGCTGCAATCTTAATCTCAGCATCTGGGTTGCTATCAGAAATCTCTGCAATGATTGGTATGGTTTCTTGAAGTGCTGTATTTACAGCAGCGATTTTTGTGCCATACATACTACCTGACGTATCAATCAGGAAAAAAATAGTTAACACTCTACGCGGTGGGCGTTCAATTTCATCAAATGCACTCATAATGTTTATAATTATTTAGTTAATGATTCTTCCTCTAAAGTTTTTGTTAAATCTTATTTGTGCATCAGCAAGCACGGGCATCGCACCTTCATGATGCACAATATGGGTTGTACCACTTGCTGTAGTAACAGTCCAATCTTCTCCCGATATGTTGTGAATACCAATACGCACTCCATCATTCTTATTAACGATAACGGTACCTGCGACCTTATTCAAATCCGTTGTATAGGAGATTTGACTGGAATAAATCTTTTGACCAGGCAAAATCGGTATATTATAATTACCAACCTTTATCTCTTTGGGTTTAACTATTGGATTACCACACTCAATACACTTTGTCGCTGTATATGACAGGTCAAGAAAAGTCATTCTGCCACAATGAGGACACTGTACCCACTGTGAACGCAATTGTGTTAGTATTACTTGCCATTCTTTATCAATGACTCTCTTCATGGGATTCTGAATTGCTTCCTTTGAGAACGTCTTAATAAAAGCTTCTCTCAAAACACGAGGGAACAGTGGCCAACGACGTATGACATTTGTATGCAAGCCGGCAACTGGATGGTTGCTAGTGTCATTGGGGTCCATGATAAACACACAGTTTTTACCATATAGTTTACGCTCTGCTTCTTCAGTGAAACAAGGGATGCGTGTCGCGCGTAAACCATCAAAGGGGCGGTTCATATAGAACAGAATGAATAAAACCACGGCCAGAGAAAAATAATCCGAATGGCGATTGGGCATAGTTTCTTTTTCAACAATCTCAGGTGCCATGTAACCTGTTTTTCCAACGATACCCATATTAATGCGATCAGGGGCGACATTGTCGTTGTCACATATCAGCACATCGCCAGTATGAGGATTGATAAAAAAGTTGCCATCATTCATGTCTTGATAGCTCAAACCTTTAATATGAAGTTGTTGGAATGCCGTACAAATTTGCATTGCAGCATTTATTAATGCATCAATGCTAGAGAATCGCGTCTTCACGAGTATAAACGAACCAACTTCCTCATATCCTGCCGGGCGCAGCTTCATAATATATCCAAAACTGCCTTTTTCTCGATTGGACAAAGCAATAGGCCATAGAAAATGGTCGTTGGGAGCACCAATCTCCACGTTGCTTTTAAGATTGTCATAGAAGGCGTCCTTGTACTTTTGAATATACCATTTCAGGGCATACTCACCGCCATCATAATTGACCTTATAAACAATACCTTGACCACCTCGGCCAAGTTCGCATATAATGGTGCATGTTTTACCATTTATGAGATGAATAACGTCTCCTGTTTTTAACTCTGCCATAAATAACTCTATTCTAATGTTAACAATCGATTCATTACAATTTTCAAATCAGCCTTTCCAATCGCATCCATGATTGACTTGACTTTTTTGAAACCTACTCCATAATTTGGATCAGTATTAAGAAACATTTGCTTGATGAGGATATCCGAGATTTTGTTGTTAATACTTTTGTACATCAAGTATGAACCCAAATTAGAAAACCCTTCAGACAACTCACTTCGCAATTTTATGTTATATTGGTTTTGCCAAACATGTAACAACTCATGAGCTAATGAACCTGCGAATAATATTTTCGGCTGATGGTCCAACAGAAGTATCTTTTGCTTGCAAACCCTTTTATTATATAATACTATTTCCTCGCATAAGGTTAACCCTAAATGCAAAGCTTTTTCTCCAATCTCCTCATTTTGGAATTTCTTGGACATTGTTGTACTATTTACTATTCGAATGGGAACAGATAAAGGCAAATTATCTATACCGTTATCATAAAGCATCGCCCTAACCCTTTCATCAACCCATTTGATCTGACTAGGTTTCGATACTATAGAATCCAAACAACTTGAGCAAATAGTGCGACCATCTGCTAAATACTTAGTATCCTCCAGAATAAACCGTCCACATGCATAACAGGTATTCAAATGATGATTAGCATGAACAATGGTTCCCCATATATCAATTGCATATGAACCCAATATAGGCTCATTGCAACATGGGCAATATTGAATCTGGGGAATCATACTATTATTAAATTAGCGGTTTCTTGATATCAAGAAGGTTCGACTTCTGTTTGACACATTCTATTTGACAAGCGCAAATTTACAACAAATTTTCAAACAAAAAGAGAAATATCCTACAAAAATCAAGGATGTTTGAAAATTTTGCTACAAATTGTTTCGCAATGTTAAAGAAGCAAAAATCATGCCAATGCACCATCTTTGACGGGCATTGTCTTTAAAAAGAAGATATAAACTTAATAATCAGGTGATTTTTATTCGATAGATCCGATAGAACCTATTTTTTAAAAAGTATTTTGAAATTGTTAACTGATTCTTATTTATGGTTCTGTTCCAGGTAATTTAACTCGGATAATGCGAAGTCCCTGCATAACGGGTCGTTGGCAATTTCCGTTAAGTAGGTTTTTGCCTCATCAAATTCACGCATATCGATGAGTACATAAGCCTTTCTCCTTTTGAGGAACGCCATATGTTTTCTCCACTCTTTTAAGTGCTCTTCACTTTGTGGTTCTGGCGCATGAGCGATTGCAGTTTCAACTGCATTTAAGGCCAATGGTGATTTTGAGTTAACAATGCAATTGATATTTTCTTGAATTACCTCAATAAAACCAGCCGGTTGAGCTACATCGAGATAATATGCTGCTTTCTCAAATTGTTCCAGCTCCAACAGGCAGAACCCGAGACGATAGGCTGCAAAATAATACCATTTTAATAAACCTTCATC
>JAEEGL011261486.1_pt1 | contig 16716 bp, 12 predicted proteins | sample 9134231 | NCBI WGS metagenome assembly JAEEGL01 (sample SAMN16246548, study PRJNA631951) | gut metagenome | biome: gut microbiome; feature: rumen; material: fiber-attached | host: Bos | place: Iran: Karaj | collected 2018-10 | reverse complement strand
CCGGTGGTATAGGCCTCAGGATGCAGCCACTGCCAGAGTCCGTAGAGACTCACAGCTGCGGCGCTCAGCGTTATTCCCGCGATGCAGCGCCGCAGGCTCTGCCGATCCGTAACGGCACCGTAGGGTACAAAGACGAACAGCACGAAAAACGCCATAAGGAGCCCCGGCCTCAGGCTCTGGACAGGTGTCACGGACAGCGGGATGGCCGCAAGGTAGATGGCGGCCATCAGCCCTGCCAGCCGCAGTCCCGTACTGTATAGGTTCTCCCGCAGCCGCACGGGACCGTTTCCCGTCCGCGCCAGACTCCGGCTGAGCATTGCGGAGGCCATAGCTGCCGCACACAGGCACAGTGCCGCCATAGTCGGCAGGAAGGGCAGCAGAACCAGCGTCAGAAAGGCCCACAGACCAGGCCTCAGCAACAGGCTTCCCTCCAGCAGACGCTGCAGATGCAGGGCAGTACAAATCCCGCCAAGTCGCTCCGTAAGCCCCTCTTCCCACCTGTGCAGCAGATCCGGCGTCTCCATCCTGTCCGGCTGCCCCGTGAGCCACCGTATCGGTGCGGATCCCATAAGGCGGCCGCGACTCTGTCTTTTTTCTGTGAATGCACCCAAAACCACGGCCTCCTTTCGCACAGACTTTTTCATTTTACTATATCATAATCCCCGGAGGATGTCAAAATCGCCGGGCACGCAGAAACCCCCGGCCGCTGATACGGCCGGGGGCTCTTTTATGCTCAGATCTGGGAAGCTGCGCCGAAGGCGGATCTCATACACTTCTGTACGTTCCCGGGCTTGTCACAGTCTCCGATGACCACACTGTAAGGCACCGCTGCGGCGAGTTCCATCGCTTCGTCGGATTTCGACTTCATGCCTATGGCCAGCAGCACGTTGTCTGCCTGCTGCTTCTTCTCGTTTCCGTCGGGATCCAGGTAGCGAACCCCGTCGGGGTCGATGGCTGTGCAGGTGACGCCTGCCTGATAAGCAAAATTCGCTGTGTGCCTCCAGTAGTTGACAACCATGTTCCGGTAGTGAGCGTGGGGCGCATCCAGGATCAGGTCGTACTGCATCTCCAGCACTGTGACCAGATGGCCCAGTTCCGCCAGATAAAGGCCGGTCTCCACGCCGATCTCGCCGCCGCCGATGATGGTGACGTTCTTGCCAAGCTGATCCTCATGGCCATAGATATTGGCTGCGTAGCCCACGTTGGCCCCGTCCTTGCCGGGCAGGGGCAGAGAAGAGGGCTCCGCACCCAGCGCCAGACCCAGGACCTCATATTCGCCCTCTGCAAGCAGCTCAGGGGTGGCCTTGGTGTTGAGGCGTACCTTCACGCCCTCCTTGTCCATCTGCTTGATCATGTATTCCATGAACTGCCGCAGAGGCCACTTGAACGAGGGGTATTTGGCGTGCTTCAGCATGCCGCCCAGAGAGTCAGACTGTTCAAACAGGGTCACGTCGTGGCCGCGCTGGGCACAGATCCTGGCAAATTCCATTCCTGCGGGTCCGCCGCCCACCACCGCAACCTTGCGCGTTCCTCTGGGCGGATCGATCATCCGATCGATCTTGTCCTCCAGGCCCAGGATCGGGTTCACAGAGCACACCGTCCGGAACAGGTCCGGTCCGTTGGGCACATGGCACTTGTTGCAACGGATACAGGGGGTTATGTCCTCTTTGCGGCCTTCATAGACCTTCCGTCCGTATTCCGGATTGTTGATCCAGCTTCGCGCCATGTAAATAAGGTCTGCGCCGCCTTCGGAGATGAGGTTGTCGGCAATCTCCGGATCCTGGAATCCAGCGGATGCGGCCACAGTCATGTGGATGCCCCGCTTTTTGATTTCCCGGCACACATAGCCCATGGAATCGATATAGGGGGCGGGCTTGTCCTCCGTGGAGGTAAAGCCCAGAGGATGCTGGGGATCCATATCCCCGGAGCGCAGATGGAAAATGTCGCAGACGCCCTCCATCATTTTCGCCAGATTGATGGTGTCCTCTTTGGTGTAGCCGCCCATATCCTCCTCGTCCACACTGAGCACACACTCCAGGGGGAAGCCCCGGCCTACAGCCTTCCGAAGGGCGGTGAACATCTCCACCAGGTACCGGCCCCGGTTCTCCAGGGACTGGTTCCCGTACTCGTCGGTGCGGTCGTTGGTGATGGGGGAGAGCAGCTTGGACATGGGACTGTTGCGGTAGCAGCAGTAGATGGAAATCATGTCGAAGCCAAGTGCTTTGAGATCCCTCGCCTGCTGGCAATAGTCCTCGATCATGTCATTCAGGTACTTCCTTGTCAGAGCAGAGCAGCTCTGCTGGGGGCCGCCGTCGTTCTGGGCGTGGAGGTCGTTGTCAAAATCCACGCCGAAGTCCTTGTGCTGGGGAGTGGTATCCTCCCCGGGCATGGGCGGCATATCCCCGCCGGGGCCGCCGGGGCCGTCCGGGCCGCCAGGGCCGTCGGGGCCACCGGGGCCGTCGGGACCGGGACCGCCGGGGGCACCCATGCCCATGCCGGCCATCATGTCCATATAGGCAGGGCTCATGATATAGCCGCAGGTCTTGGCGCCGTAGAAATGGATGGCGTCCAGGAGCTTGCACAGGTAATCCTGGGCGTTGGCGTCGGTCATGTCAAAGAGGTTGAAATGGGCGGGGGTGTTATCCAGCACCCGCTGCCCCGGCATGCCGGGCATGGACTTCTCAAACAGATGGTTGATGGTTACAAGGGATGCGCCGTTTCTTGCGCGGTTCGCAAAGTGGGCAATCACCTTTTCTGTGGGATTTTTCTCTGTGCCCTGGAGAAAGTGGGGGGTGGAGGCTGAGGATACCATGCGGTTTTTCAGCACCATATCGCCGATTTTGATAGGGCTCAGCAGCGCTTTGTATTTCAGTTCCATGGGATCGTTCCTTTCGCAGTATTCTGTATGCTATATTATAGCACAGAACATGTTACCGCTTTCTGTTCTCTTTATGAGGATTTTCAACAATATCCGCTTTAATCCACCTCTGATAGCGGGCCTCAATGCCGCACTCCGGGTTTGGGTAGATCCGGCACAGCAAGGCACGGAGCTGATAGGCGCCCCCCTCAGGGTCATGCGGCGGCGCTCCCACGGTGAGGATGTTGGCATTGGACTCGTCCCATCCGTAATCCGGGGCACCGGCCTCCGGATACCACCAGCCCATTTCGCAGGACACTACGTCCTCGTCCATATCCGTCAGGAATTTCGCTTTCTGTGTGATCCGGCCCCGAAGCGTCTCGATCCATACCCAGTCTCCCTCTCGAATGCCGTACTTTGCCCCTGCTGCAGGGTGCATGGATACCAACGGGAAGGGATGGAGCTTTCTGAGTGACCTGATCTGCCGGTTGTTGGAAATAAAGTACGGCATGGTGCGGCTGCCGGTGGTAAGAATCAGGGGATAATCCGGGAGCAGGTCCGGCCGGCTCACCGGGCTCTCCGGTACCTCCCGCCAGTCCGGCAGGGGATCTGCCCCAGCCCTCCGGAGTCTGGGAGAAAACAGTTCAAATTTCCCGGTCTCTGTGGCAAATCCGCGTTTTTTATATCCGTAATATTCCCGCTTCGGAGCAATCCAGCCAAGCTTCCTGAACTGTTCAAAGTCGATTCCGGCATATTCCGGGCGACGGTTTCCGAGTTCTTTCAGAATGTCATTGAGAATCTCCTCCTGGCTTTCCGCCCCGTAGTCCAGACCCATGTACCGGGAGATTTCCATGAATACCTCTTCATCGGATTTGCACTCCCCCACCTGTACTGTTTTCTGCATGCAAAGGGCCGCCACATCGCCGAATTCCGGCATGCAGAAGATGCTGTCCACCTCCGGCCACAGGGCCGCAGGAAGGACTATGTCCGCAAGCTCCGCTGTCGGGGTCATGAAGAAATCCATGTATACGAAGAAATCCAGGTTCTTCAGGCTTTCATGGCTGTGGCGGCTGTCCGGAGCGGAAATCAGGGTATTGTTTGCACTGGAGATCAGTGCCCGTACCGGGTAAGGCCTTCCGGTGCGCATGGCCTCCATCGTCAGCCACGGATGGGCGAACCGTTTTGGTGACAGGCGGCCGTCATTGATGGGATAGTCGCCGTAGATGCCCTTTTCGGCAGTTTCCGGTTCCAGTCGGTCAAAGAGCAGGTCCGCCGTGGGGGCAATTTCCATGCTTTCCACAAAGCCCCCGGGCACATCATAGTTACCTGTGATCGCGGGGATCATGAATATGGCCCGGCAGGTCTGGAAAGCGTTGGTGGACTGTTCCACAGCACATCCCCATTCCATGGCAAGGGGCTTGATGGAGGCAATCAGCCTGGCCGCTTCTATGATCTGCGCTTCCGGCACCCGGGTGATCTTTGCCACCCTCTCTGCCGGCCACATGGCACACCGTTCTTTCAGCGCTTCAAACCCGTATGTATAGCCGCCCACAAAATCATGGTCATACCAGTCGTGTTCGATAATCTGGTGAAGGATTCCCAGTGCAAGGGCTCCGTCTGTACCAGGCCTGAGCCGGAGCCACAGCACCGCCGCCTCCGTCAGTTCGTTGGGCTTTGGGTCCACAACGATCAGCGGTATGTTCTCCCTGAGGGCGTCCTTCATATGGAAAGACAGTTCTCCGTCCGCCCCGGAGATGGCAGGATTGGCTCCCCATACCAGAATGCCGCCTGGCCGTACATCTCCGTAATAGTCTACCCCTGCGAAGTGCCCCGCGGTAAAATCTCCCGCATTCTTCCTGGGACCCAGACAGATCAGCGCCCCTGAGGATGTGGCGTTTGGGGTGTTGAGCACGTTGCCGAACCGCCAGAACTGAGGCAGGTGGTGCCGTCCAGTGCCCGTGATGAGAGCCACGCTCTCGGGACCCGATTCCTCCCGGATTTCTGTCAGTCTTGATGCTATGGTCTCATAGGCTTCATCCCAGGAGATGTCCTCCCACTTTCCGCTTCCCTTTTCACCGATCCGGCGGCGTGGATGCAGAAGGCGGTCGGGATGATACATCTGCTCTATGATACTCATGCCCTTGATGCAGCCCCGGCCCCGGTTCAGAGGTCCCTCGGGATCCGGGCGTGCCTTTACCAACTTTCCTTCCTCCACGGTCAGTACATACATGCACCCTCCGTGACAGCCTCGGCACGCCGCTTTGTACTCCGCCATACAAGCACCTCCTCTTACCGCTATTATAGGGGTTCTCCGATGAAACCACAAGAGGAAATCCCACGCCCTCAGGACGTGGGATTTCCTTACTCTTTATACTTCAGGCTCTCTGCCACCGCCAGCTCGTCGCAGCGGTTGTTGTAGGGGTTTTCCGCATGGCCCTTGACCCAGTGGAAGGTCACCTGGTGTATTTCCAGCAGGTCAAGAAGCTCCTGCCATAGGTCCGGGTTGAGTGCCTTCTCCCTTTTGTTCCGCATCCAGCCGTTTTCCCGCCACCGGACTGCCCATCCCTTGGTCACTGCGTTGACGATATACTGGCTGTCCGTATAGAGCTGAACAGTACATGGCCGGTTCAGGGCCTTCAGGGCGGAGATAACCCCGAGCAGTTCCATCCGGTTGTTTGTTGTCAGCTTCTCCCCGCCGGACAGTTCCTTTTTGTGTTCTCCGTACATGAGAATGGCACCGTAGCCGCCGGGGCCGGGATTCCCGGAACAGGCCCCGTCGGTATAGATCGTCACATCCACGGCTCAGTCCTCAGCGGCCGCTTCTTCCGGAGATTCCTCCTCGGCCATCGGCTCTGAAGCCACCTTTTCGATGGAAATAACACGGCTGCCTTCTTCCACCCGCATGAGGATGACACCCTGGGTGCTGCGCCCGTATATGTTGATGTCTTTTGCGGGCATGCGGATGATGGTGCCGTCATCGGAGATGATCATCACATCATCGTCCTCCGTGACCATCCGGATTCCGGCCACCAGGCCGGTCTTCGCGGTGACATTATAGTTCCGAAGTCCTTTGCCGCCCCGTCTCTGGGGTTCGCCGCCTTCGCCGCGGGTATACTCGGAAACCTCTGTGCGTTTTCCATAGCCGTTTTCCGTGACGGTCAGCAGGGTCGCGGTATCGTCGGCAATCTCCGCGCCCACTACGTAGTCATCGCCGGAAAGGCGGATGCCCCGGACGCCCGCAGCGTCTCTGCCCATGGGCCGGACGTCCGTCTCCTTGAAGCAGATGGCAAGTCCTTTATGGGTCCCGATGATAACATTCCTCGTACCGTCGGTGATGGACACGGAAATCAGCTCGTCTCCCTCATCCAGGCTCAGAGCCCGGATTCCCGCCTTTCTGGCGGTATGGATTACCGGCAGATGCAGGCGCTTGACTGTCCCCTTCCTGGTGACCATTACCAGATACTTGTTTTCCTCAAACTCCCGGGTCAGGAGCATGGCAGTGACCTGCTCGCCTGGCTCCAGCGGAAGGATATTCACAATGTTTGTACCTCTGGCTGTGCGCCCTGCCTCCGGGATCATATAGCCTTTCTTTCTGTGGACCTTGCCGTGATTCGTGAAGAACAGCACATAGTCGTGGGTGGAGGCAATAAAGAGGTTCTTTACAAAATCCTCTTCCTTAAGGTTCTGGGCACTGATGCCCCGTCCGCCCCTGCGCTGAGCCCGGTAGGTATCCACCGGCATACGCTTGATGTAGCCTGCCTCACTCATGGTGTAGCAGCAGTCTTCCTCCTCAATGAGGTCCTCAATGTCCAGTTCGTCCTCGACTTCCTGGATCTCAGTCTTTCGGTCGTCTCCGAATTTGTCAGAGATGGTCTGGAGCTCCTCCTTCAGAATTCCCTTCACCAGGTTTTCATCGGAAAGGATCTGGTTGTAGTAGGAGATCTTCTCCTCCAGTTCCTTATACTCTGCCTCCAGCTTCTCCCGGTTGAGTCCCTGGAGAGAGATCAGGCGCATGTCACAGATGGCCTGAGCCTGTACCTCATCCAGGCCGAAACGATCCATGAGCCGTTCTTTGGCGTTATCGTAACTGGAGCGGATAATGCGGATGACCTCATCAATATTCTCCTGGGCAATGAGCAGGCCTTCCAGCAGATGGGCGCGCTCCTGAGCTTTTTTGAGGTCGTATCTCGTCCGGCGGACAATGATCTCCTCCTGGAACCGAAGGTACTCGTCGATAATGTGCCGCAGGGAAAGGATCCTAGGCTGCTTCTGATCGTCCACCAGAGCCAGCATGTTCACCGCAAAGGTGCTCTGCAGTGCTGTCTGGGCAAAGAGCCGGTTCATAACCACCTGGGGGTTGGCATCCCGCTTCAGCTCGATAACCATGCGCATGCCGTTCCGGTCTGTCTCATCCCGAAGGTCGGATATGCCTTCCAGGCGCTTGTCTTTCACCTGCTCGGCAATATTCTTGATAAGCTGGCGCTTGTTAACCTGATACGGCAGTTCCGTAATGATGATCCGGGTACGGTCCTTGCCGAAGGTCTCAAACTCATGCCGTGCCCGAACCACAATCCGGCCCCTGCCGGTTGCATAGGCGGCCCGGATGCCGCTGCGTCCCATGATTATTCCCTTGGTGGGGAAGTCCGGGCCCTTCACATGCTCCATTAGATCGGACAGCTCTGCCTCGGGGTTGTCCAGCACCTCAATGCAGGCACCTATCACTTCCCGAAGGTTATGGGGCGGTATATTGGTGGTCATGCCCACGGCAATGCCGGAAGAGCCGTTGACCAGAAGATTTGGGAACCGCGCCGGAAGCACCCGTGGTTCCTTTCGGCTCTCATCGAAGTTCGGATCCCAGTTGACGGTGTCCTTGTCGATATCCCGAAGCATCTCGTTGGACATTTTGGACAGTCTGGCCTCGGTATATCGGTAAGCCGCCGGAGGATCGCCATCCACAGAGCCGAAGTTGCCGTGGCCGTCTACCAGCGGGTAGCGCATGGAAAAATCCTGAGCCAGGCGCACCAGGGCGTCATAGGCAGCGGTGTCTCCATGGGGGTGATATTTACCAAGCACGTCACCGACACAGGTGGCGGACTTTTTAAAGGGTTTGTCCGCAGTAAGACCATCCTCGTACATGGTATATAGAATCCGCCGGTGTACCGGCTTCAGGCCGTCCCGCACGTCCGGAAGCGCCCGGCCCACTATGACGCTCATGGCGTACTCGATATAGCTGGTCTGCATCTCCTTAACCAGCTCAGATTCTGTGATAGTCTGATTCGGGAAGGCGATGTCTTCCGGCTTGTAGTCGCGGTTATGTGCCATATTCCATCTCCTCCTTCTTAAACATCAATGTTAACGGCATACTGGGCGTTGCGTTCGATCCACTGTTTTCTCGGCTCTACCTGTTCACCCATAAGGACCGTGAAGACCTGGTCGGCAAGCACTGCGTCATCCAGGGTGATCCGCCGCAGGGTTCTGGTCTCAGGATCCATGGTAGTCTCCCACAGTTCATGAGGATCCATCTCGCCAAGGCCCTTAAACCGGCTGATGTCTACCTTGGCATTGGGGTTGTCTGCCCGCATCTCCGCAGATATTCTGTCCCGTTCCTCATCAGAATAGGCAACTCTCTGCTGTTTTCCCCGTACCAATTTATACAGAGGCGGGACGGCGGAATACACGTAGCCGTTATCTATCAACGGCCGCATATACCGGAAGAAGAATGTCAGCAGAAGCGTCCGGATATGGGCGCCGTCCACATCGGCATCCGCCATAATCACGATTTTGTGGTAGCGGAGCTTTTCGATATTAAACTCTGCCCCAATTCCGGCTCCAAGGGCTACGATCATGGGATAGAGCTTGTCGTTGCCGTAGATTTTGTCCGCCCGGGCTTTCTCCACATTGAGCATCTTTCCCCACATGGATAGGATCGCCTGGAATCGGGAGTCCCGGCCCTGAATAGCGGAGCCTGCAGCGGAGTCACCCTCCACGATGTATATCTCACACAGGGCGGGGTCCCGCTCGTTGCAGTCCTGAAGCTTGTCCGGCATCTGTCCTGACTCCAGCCCGGTCTTTCTCCGAACGGATTCCCTGGCCTTTCTGGCCGCCTCCCTGGCGCGAGATGCCATAAGGGCTTTTTCAATGATGGTCTTTCCCACAGAAGGATTCTCTTCCAGGAACGTTGCCAGGCCTTCCCGTACCACGCTGTCTACCAGGGACCGCATCTCAGAGTTGCCAAGCTTGGTCTTGGTCTGTCCTTCGAACTGGGGCTCCTCCAGTTTCACGGAGATAACCACCGTCAAACCCTCCCGGCTGTCGTCACCGGAGATGGTCTCGTCGTCCTTCAGAAGCTTTTTGCTGTGTCCGTAGCTGTTGAGGACACTGGTCAGTGCTGTTTTGAAGCCAGTCTCATGCATACCGCCCTCGGTGGTATGGATGTCGTTGGCGAAGGACACCAGTATATCGTTATAACTGTCATTGTACTGCATGGCGACTTCTGCCTGGGCGCCTTCCTTTTTCCCGGAAAGATAGATAACCTCCTGATGCAGGGGCGTCTTGCTGCGGTTGATATATTCCACAAAGGAACGGATACCGCCTTCATAGCACATGTCTGCGTGAAGGTTTTCCTCTCCCTCCGGCTTCAGACGTTCGTCGGAGAGCTCGATCCGTACACCGGCATTCAGGAATGCCTGCTCGCGAAGCCGCTTTTCCAATACAGCATAGTCATATTCCAGTGTCTCGAAAATCTGGCTGTCGGGCTTGAAAATGATCTCAGAGCCATGGTCGTCACTGTCTCCGATGATTTTCATTTCCTGTGTTACATGACCCCGGGAAAACTTCATCTCATAGATTTTTCCCTCCCGGTGGACCCGGACCTCCAGCCATTCAGACAGAGCATTGACCACAGATGCGCCTACGCCGTGCAAACCGCCAGAGACCTTATATCCGCCGCCGCCGAATTTGCCTCCGGCATGGAGCACGGTAAACACGACCTCCAGAGCCGGCTTGCCGGTCTGAGGCTGGATACCCGTGGGGATGCCGCGTCCGTTGTCCCGGACGTAGATGACATCTCCCTCCAGAATCTTCACCTGAATATGGTTGCAATAGCCGGCCATGGCTTCATCAATGGCATTATCCACGATCTCATACACCAGATGGTGCAGTCCCGCGGAGCTCTGTGATCCAATATACATACCTGGGCGCTTTCGGACTGCTTCCAGTCCCTCCAGCACCTGAATTTGTTCGGCACCGTATGTCTTGATTTCTTCTTCTGACATACATTGACCTCCTTTTCTGAAATACAGGGGTGCGCATTACCCGTCCGGCAACGGGATCCGGATGCGCAATGCGCGCCCCTGCATAATTTTATTTTGTCCGTTTTTCGATGGTAGCGGCGGAAAGCTGAGTGAAATACACCCGTTCCATGCCGTATTCCTCCGTCACGAGAAAGGACTTCGGAATGTCCTCCTTGACACTGATCAGCCCGCCTTCCTCTTCGGCAGACCTTAAAAACTCCATTGTTTTTTTTGACAGAGATGCCCCGTCCAGATCAAAGATTCCAATAATACTGCGGTCCCGGACAGCCATATCTCCGCCGATGTCGATATACATGGAATCATTCCCCGCTTTCCGCAGACAGCCTGCCGTCCTTCACATGGAACACCCTTCCGGCTGTGGTGACTTTCTCCGTCTCGCAGCAGGTGATAAACACCTGTCCCGACCGGATTTCATTCAGAATGAAATCCTGCCTGCCCCGATCCAGCTCGCTGAGCACGTCATCCAGCAGAAGAACCGGTTCTTCTCCCGTGTCATCCCTGGCGATTTCCCGCTCAGAAAGTTTCAGGGCGATGGCCGCAGTGCGGGTCTGTCCCTGGGATCCGAAGCTTTTCAGGCTCCTGCCGTCCAGAAATACCTCAAAATCGTCTTTGTGAGGACCGGTCAGACAGCGTCCGCTCTCCAGTTCTGCCCGATAATGGCTTTCCTGATGGGCCATAATCTGCTCATAAAGGGTCTGTCTGGAGACAAAAGGATTGTCAATAGTGGAGACAGTCTGATAGGAGATGGAAAGATCCTCGTTGCCTCCGGAACAAATACCATGATACTTCTTTGCCAGAAGACTCAGCTTCTTACAGTACTCTGCCCGGTAGCTGATAATTACCGCACCGGTGACAGCCAGCTGCCGGTTGAAATCCGGCAGTGTTTCCAGGAGACCAGGCTTCATGTAGTGATCCCGAAGAATCCGGCTCTTGCTTTCATAGAGCTTCTGATAGTCGCTGACCGCTTTCCTGTATTTGGGCCTCAGCTGTGAAATGGCACTGTCAAGAAACCTGCGGCGCACGGAAGCTCCTGCCCTCAGAATCTGAAGGTCTTCCGGACAGAACAGCACAGTAGTCAGGCTGTCTTCTGCTTCCGCGGCAGTTTTCTGCTTCACATCATTGAGAAGGATCTGACGACGCCTTGGACCACGGTACAGAACATAGACCAGATTCAAATCCCGCCGTGCGTTCTGGATTACCGCTTCCAGTCTCGCATAATCCTGATCCCATCGTATCAGTTCATCCTCCCGCCGGGTCCGGTAGGAGCTTCCCTGACTGAGGTATATCATGGATTCCAGCAGATTGGTCTTTCCCTGAGCATTGTCACCCACAATGAGATTGACTCCGGGGTCAAATTCCATATCCAGGCTTTCATAGCTGCGGAAATTGATCAGATTCAGACGTGCAACCTTCACTTTACAACCTTCCAGATACTTCCGTCCAGTTCCACCGACATACCGGGAATCAGCTTTTTTCCACGCATGGTACAGACTGTCCCATCCACCAGAACATCACCGTTCTGAATACGGTTTTTTGCCTCTCCGCCTGTTTCCACTGCACCGGAATATTTCAGAAATGCATCCAGTTTGATGAACTCCGTGGAAATTGGAATATCCTGTTCCACAGGAGCGGTCGTTTTTTTTATGTGCATAGTATTCTCCTATTATTCCGCCTTCAGCCGCACCGGAAGCACCATATAAATGAAATTATCGCCTTCGCATGGTGTAATGACGGCCGGAGAAAGATTGGTCTTCAGCTCCAGAATGAAGTTTTCTGTAGGCACGGCCTTCAGCGCATCCAGCATATATCTGCAGTTGAAGCCGATTTCCATATCTCCCCCGTTGCCGGATGTCGCACATTCGTCATAGATATTTCCGAGTGCATTTGAAGTCCGCAGGGCTGCTACATTTTCTCCGAAAGTGCAGCGCACAGGGCTCTTGATTTTTTCGGAAACAATCAGACTTACACGTTCCATGGACTGCGTCATGTCCCGGACATTGATGGCAAGACGGATTGGATTGTCGGTGGGTACCACGCGCCGCCAGTCCAGAAACTCTCCTTCCAGGAGACGGCATACAAGCGTAGCAGAACCGACCTTAAACATAATATGTCTCGTACCAAGCGTAAAGGAGGCATCGTCATCAACATCGCCCAGTATTTTTTCCAGTTCCCGCAGTGCAGGGGACGGTGCCACAAATGACAGGGATCTTCCATCAGCATTATCGATTTTCTCCCGGCGCAGAGCCAGCCGGTATCCATCCACCGCCACCACGGTAATAGTTTCCGGATCGATTTCAAATTTGCATCCTGTCTGGATTGGACGTGCCTGATTTTCGCTTACGGCAAAGATCGTGCCGGAAATCATATCCTTGAGCACATTCTGGGGAACAGTCACAGCCTTGTCGTATTCAACATCCGGCAATGAAGGATAATCCTCAGCCGAAGATGCCATAATGGAAAAAGAACTGATACCGGAAAGTATTTTTACCCGGTAGCTGTCATCCACCTGTATGGTAACGGTATCACCGGGAAGCTTCCGGACTATATCGCTGAAAAGTCTGGTTGGAAATACTGCCGCACCCATCTCTCTGACGTCGGCTTCCATGGAAACCGATATTCCGGTCTCCAGATTATATCCGGTCAGACTCAGGAGCGCACCGGCAGAAACAAGAATTCCCTCAAGAGCAGGAATCGTGCTTTTCTGGGATACGGTTCGGGAAGCAACAGTTACGGCAGTGGCCAGTTCGCTTGTCTCACAGGTAAAATGGATCATAAGTATGCCCCTTTCGTATAGTCTGCAGAAAGTGTTATTCATAGCAAACAGTCTTTTCGATGGAATGACTCCATTCGGATTGTTTTTTACATAAAAGAAAAAGATATTTTAGAGTTAGCAGTAGGTCCGGTGGATACGGTGGAAAAGAACAGAAAACCTTGCAGCATAAGGCAATAATTGTTCTTTCTGCATTGTGAATAACATGGGGAGTTATCCACAGAAAAACAGTTGAAAAATTATGATTATCGTTTTACACAGCCTTTTCACATATCTTTTCATGTGTAAAAGTGGAAAACTTATTGGAAATTACAGTTTTCCGTTGATGTTGGCTGTGATCTCTTTTACTACAGTCTGCAGATGAATACTGCTTGGCAGGTTTGTTTCGATTTTATCGACGGAATGGATTACGGTAGTGTGATCCTTGCCATATTCTCCAGCAATATCTTCATAGCTGAGATTGGTCAATTTTCGGATCAGATACATGGATACCTGGCGGGCTTCGGCGGTATTCTTATCCCGGGCGGTGCCGCGTATCACAGATTCCGAGATATTGTAATAGGAACTGACCTCGGAAATAATAAGCTGCGGTGTTGGAAGGACTTTGTCCTTTCCGCGGAACATGTCTTTTATGGCACGCGAAACATTGACCAGATTGATTTCCAGTCCTGTAATGTCCCGGTAGGCTTTGATTTTGTTGACGGTGCCTTCCAGCTGACGGACATTGGAAGTGACGTTTTCCGCTACATATGAGACAACATCTCCAGGCAGCTGCAGTCCGATGGATGAGGCTTTTTTCTCTACAATTGCCACACGGGTTTCATAGTCCGGCGGCTGAATGTCAGCCAGGAGACCCCATTGAAACCGGGTTTTCAGACGTTCTTCAAGTTTGCTCATGGAATCGGGAGCCCGGTCGGAGGTCAGTACAATCTGTTTTTTATTTTCATACAGGGTATTGAAGGTATGAAAGAATTCTTCCTGGGTACTGTCCTTTCCGGCGATGAACTGAATATCGTCCATAAGAAAAAGATCTGCAGAACGGTATTTGCTGCGGAATTCCACATTTTTTCCTTGTCCGATTGCGGTGATAAGCTCGTTGGTAAACTGGTCTCCCTTTACATAGACGATATGATAGTCCGGGTGTAGCTGCTGAATAACATTGGCAATAGCATAGAGAAGATGTGTTTTGCCCAGACCGCTCTCGCCGTAAATCAGAAGGGGATTATAGGATTCAGCCGGACGGTCTGCCACAGCCTTTGCCGCTGCATGAGCGAAGCGGTTGGAGGGACCTACCACAAAATTCTCAAAGGTGAATTCCTTTTGAATGGCATCGAGTTCCTCACCTTGTTTGCTCCGGTTCTGATATTCCTTGAGTTCTGCCTCTCCGAGAATTTCCACCTGGATCTGCTGCTGTCCCACGGCCAGCATGGCTTCTGTAATATAGGGGATACATTGGGTCTCCAGAATGGGCTTTCGAAACGGGTTCGGCGTAAACAGCACCAGTGTATTGTCCCGGAGTTCAACCACATCTACATCATCGAACCATGTACTTACCAGAGCCTCGGTATGATGCTGCTCAATATAGGTGAGAATTTTTGCCCAGATAAAGGTTGCGGAGGCCATAAAATTTCTCCTCTCTTATTTGAAAAACGAACATTTCCCAGCAAAAAAGTTTTATATGTTATTATACCAGAATAATCGTCTGAAATCAACAAAAATGACCCTGATACATTATTAAATAAACAAATGTTTTTTTTGACTGCTTTTGTTCATAAAACCCGTGCTTGACAAAATCATGGGAAACGATATGATATATCAATAGACAACAATTTGGAAAGCGAAGGATAATAGTATGCTGGAATTGAAAAATATCAGTTTTTCGGCTAGAGGGGAATCAAATGATGTTGAGATTCTCCGAAATATTGATCTGACAATCCCCAGTGGAAGATTTATTGTAATTACGGGGCCAAATGGCGGCGGCAAATCCACATTGGCCAAGGTGATTATGGGAATCGAAAAGCCGACAGAGGGCAGAATTCTGCTGGATGGAGAAGATATCACGGATCTTGGTGTTACTGAACGTGCAAAACGGGGCATAAGCTACGGTTTTCAGGCACCTCCCCGGTTCAAGGGAATGAAAGTGAATGATCTGTTATCCTGTGCCGCGGGACGGACTCTCAGCCACAATGACGGATGCCGGTATCTGACTCAGGTAGGCCTTTGCAGCCGGGAATATATTGACCGGGACGTGGATTCATCACTATCCGGCGGCGAGCTCAAGCGTATTGAAATTGCCACAATCCTGGCAAAGGGCGGAAAAGTAATGATTTTTGATGAACCGGAGGCAGGCATTGACCTCTGGAGCTTCAGTCGTCTCACTGGCACATTTGAAGCAATTCATCGTGATACAGATGCCTCCATTGTCATTATCTCCCACCAGGAGCGAATTATCCGGCTGGCAGATGAGATTATACTGGTTTCAGGCGGACGGATTGCAGAAATCGGACCGGTGGAGGAGATATTCCCGAAAATTCTGGCCAATACCACCGGATCTTGCAGTTATCTGGAAGAGGAGGCTTGACATGAAGGAACTGACTGAAGTCCAGAAAATGATGCTGCAGAAGGTTGCAGATATGGCGAAGATGCCCACGGAAGGAGCGTATAACCTTCGTCTTAACGGGAAAGGCTTTGTCCGCCACTCCTCCGAGCACATTGATATTGTTCCCAAGGAGGACAAGCCGGGTATTGACATCTATATCAAAGAGGGAACAAAAGGGGAAACGGTATCCATTCCCGTGGTTATCGATAGATCTGGAATGGATGACCTGGTGTATAATGATTTTCATATCGCAGATGGCAGCGATGTGACCATTGTGGCAGGATGCGGTATTCACAACTGCGGCTGTGACGATTCCAAGCACAATGGAATCCATACCTTCTATGTAGGGAAAAACTGCCGTGTACGCTATCAGGAGAAGCACTACGGTGCCGGTGACGGGACCGGAGGACGGATTCTGGATCCTCAGACAGTGCTGTATATTGGTGAGGGATCTGAGGTTTTTCTGGATATGAGCCAGATCGGCGGCGTGGATTCCACCCGGCGCTACACAAAATGCGAACTGGCCGAAGGTGCGGAGCTTCAGATTCTGGAACGTCTCCTGACGCATGGAGAACAAACTGCAGACTCGGAAGTGGATGTGTTTTTAAACGGTGTGGATTCCCGCTGTCAGATTACTTCGCGGTCTGTGGCAAAGGATACCTCCAGGCAGGTCTTTTATCCCAGAGTTCAGGGAAACAATCAGTGTTTCGGTCATGTTCAGTGCGACTCCATCATCATGGGAGATGCCAAGGTCCGGTCCATCCCGGAAATCAGCGCCAATCATGTGGATGCCAGCCTGATTCATGAGGCTGCTATCGGCAAGATTGCCGGAGAGCAGATTCTTAAACTGATGACACTCGGCCTTGACGCGGAAGAAGCGGAGCAGAAAATACTGGAAGGTTTTCTGCGGTAATAAACAGGCTGACCCCCACGGAAGCAAATTCCGCGGGGGTCTTTTGTATTTCATGATGTATTTCTGCTGTCTGTATGTTTTGTCCAGAATTATCTTTTCCCAGCCTCTTCCCTGATTTTCAGGATCAGGAATGAATTACAGGGAGAAGACGGCAGCATATGATTTTAAGCCTCGGCGCTCCTGGTTTCGCTGAGTTCAAGGCCGGGATTCTTTTTGAGATTGAAATTGATGGACCAATAGCTGGAGAATACAAGCAGACTGTTG
>JAEEGL011099740.1_pt1 | contig 16716 bp, 14 predicted proteins | sample 9134231 | NCBI WGS metagenome assembly JAEEGL01 (sample SAMN16246548, study PRJNA631951) | gut metagenome | biome: gut microbiome; feature: rumen; material: fiber-attached | host: Bos | place: Iran: Karaj | collected 2018-10 | reverse complement strand
ATCTACTGTCAGCCCCGGAACCATTGATAAGTTCGTACGTCCTGTTATTGAGGCTAACGGCTTCAAGATAGGTGAGGATATCAATCTTGTTCATGCCCCTGAGCGTATTATACCTGGCAACATGGTATATGAGTTATTGCATAACAACCGCACCATTGGTGCAGACAGCCGCGAGATTGGTGAGAAGGTTAAGCAGTATTATGCCTCTTTCTGCCAAGGTGAGATTGTTGTTACCGACATTCGTACTGCAGAAATGACCAAGGTGGTAGAGAATACCTACCGTGCCGTGAACATTGCTTTTGCCAATGAGCTCAGCCGTATCTGCCGTCACGACAATATGGATGTGTATGAGATTATCAAGATCTGTAACATGCATCCGCGCGTAAACATCCTCCAGCCTGGTCCAGGAGTTGGTGGCCACTGTATCTCTGTGGATCCTTGGTTCCTTGTGGGTGACTATCCTCAGCTTGCTAAGGTGATTGACGAGTCTATGAAGACCAACGACTACCAGCCTGTGTTCGTGCTGGAGCGCATCCACGAGATTATGGAAGAGCATAACATCACTGATAACCGTCGTGTGGGTCTGTATGGTCTCACCTACAAGGAGAATGTGGATGACATTCGTGAGAGCCCGACTCTCCAGATGCTGGATATTCAGGAGCGACACTTGGCTCGTCCGCTCAAGACATTTGATCCTTTCTTTACGCAGAAAGAGATTGTGAAAAACCAGATTCTGGACTTTGATCAGTTCCTAGACGAGGTAGATATGGTAGTCATTATGGTGAAACACGACCATATCAAGCAAAATTGGGATAAGCTAAAAGGCAAGGTAATCCTAGATTGTCACAACATTTGTCCATTAGAGGGAGTGTATCACATTTAGTTAACAATAGGCCACATATTCAGATGGATCCCTTTTTTAAGAAATCAGATTTTGTGCTTTGTGAAGTACCGGTCCCCAAGGGTTATAAACAATCGCAGACTCATGCTGGTGTGGCCTATTATGAAGGGAACGTATATCTCACAACTTCTCCTTATCCGTCAAATATTAAACCATTATGGATGCTTTATATAATGGCAGCGGTAAGAAAGTTGACATTCGGTCATCTTTTTAAACCTTTTATTGCTGAGCAATGGGAGAATCCCTGTATTTATATTGGAGATAGTAATAAAGACAGTTTTCCTATACACTTCAAATTGTTAAAAGACGCTCCATTAATGCCTTTACCCGTCTCGGAAAATGGACTTCCCGCATATAATAGTGATCCGGATCTTTTTATTGATAATAACACTATTAATGTTTTGAATCGTTCCGTTTTTAGAGAGGTGCAAAGTGATGGGGTTCATCCATATAAATATGTTACACGTATCTTCCTAATACAGGGGCTGTATGATAATGGACAATTTGTTATACAGGAAACAAAGTTGCTGTTTGAAACGCACCGTAATGTGATTTCTCCTTGTTTGATTAACTATCATGAAGAATATATTATGACCGAATTGGAAACATATTCTTATAATGATGGGGAATCGTTTGATGGTTTGTATTTAACTCGATCCAATACAATTGATAGTATAGGAAGAGGACAAAAATGGGAGGTGGTTGAGATAGATTCTGGGAATTATTTACCTTGGCATATGTCATTATTCAAGGAAGGAGATCATTTGTATGCAATAGTTGCTTGCGTGAAACGAGGAGAAAAACAACGCTGTTGGCAGATGCTTGGTGTGTTTTCAGATGATTTAAAGAGACTGCATATTTATCAGAAACCACTTACTGATTATAAGTCATATAGGTCTTCAGCATTAATTATGAATGAGCAGTTCGTATTGTACAATACTGTTGTACATGAGAAAGTTAAGGGAAGTAAGTCTGTAGACGGCCGTGATATTATAATGGCATACACTGGTTTTGAGCATTTGCTTGATACATTAAAGGAAGCCGAGTCGCAATAAGTAAATAGCTTATGATTACGATAGAAAATAAAAGAGAGTGTTGTGGCTGTAAAGCTTGTGAAGATATATGTCCTAAAACTGCCATATCATTCAATATTGATGAAGAGGGTTTTTGGTATCCTCAGGTTGATTTATCAAAGTGTGTAGACTGCCATCTATGCGAGAAGATTTGTCCAATCCTTCATCATGATGGGCTGAATAATGGAAATTCAGAAAGGCCAGCAACGTTTATCCTTCAACATAAGAATACTCAAGAAAGGTTCGATAGTACTTCAGGTGCTGTTTACCCTGCGATTGCGCGATACTGTCTGGATAATGGTTATTATGTCGCCGGACATATCTTTAATGAGGATTACACGGTACGAGGTTATATAACGAATAAATTAGAAGACTTAGAGATCCTTCGGAAGTCAAAGTATTTGCAGAGCGATTTGCATGGAATATATCGAGCAGTAAAAAGTGTTCTTAAGGAAGGGGGGAAAGTTTTGTTTAGCGGTTGTCCTTGTCAGATTGCAGCCATGAAGTCTTTTTTAGGCAAAGAGTATAATGGATTATTAACTATTGACTTCACCTGTATGGGAATTGATTCGCCTCTTGCATTTATGAAGTATATAGAGTCAATGGAGCGAAGATATGGGGCTAAGATGGTTTATTTTAAATCCAAGAGCAAAGAAACAGGTTGGCGTGATTTGACAAACAAAATGATTTTTGAAAACGGAAAAACTTATTTTGGTGCAAGAACTATGGACCCTAACCTAAAAGCTACTTTCATGGATATACTTATGCGTCCTTCATGCTTTGAGTGTAGGTTTAAAGGACTTCCTCGGATAGCAGATATTACAATCGGTGATTACTGGCATAGGCGGGACAATATTTACGATGTTCATATTGATGATAATACTGGAACATCTTATTATATGGCAAATAGCACCAAAGGATTAATCTTTCTGAAGAATATTGAGGATCTATTCCGGTGTGAAGAAAAGGATGTTGAGGTTTTATTTAAAGGTAATCCGTATATGTTTAAAAGTTTGCCTGAGCCATCAACGATTAATAGGGCAGATTTTTACACATCCATCAAAGAAAAAGACTTTAAGGAGGTTGTCGATAGTATTTACGACAGAGTACATAAGCAGTCAAGGGCTAAACTTGTAACTATTTCTTTATTAAGGGCATATAAACGATATCATTACAATCCTTTACGGTTTATTCGTTTTTTGTACTATAATGTGTTTAGTAAAAAAATAAAAGTTGATTTGGCTTCATCATTATTCCTTGTTTGGGATAGTGTAAAACTTGACTTGGCCAAGGATTCAAGGATAGAAGTAAAGGGTATTTGTACTCTTGGTAGAAATAAAGGTCCAGAAGGAATTATAAGATTAGGCAGAGGAGCGTTGCTTACTATGGATACCATAGAATCCGAAGGTTCTAATTTTAGCATTTCTATAGAGAGAGATGCTGAACTGAATGTTGGATATAGGTCTTTTATTGGGAAAGGTGCAGATGTATCAGTGGCTCAATCGATAAAGATAGGGGAGTTTTCTTTTGTTGGGAGCAATACCACTATTACTGATAATAACTCTATGGTAATAAAATCAGACGAGAATTGTTTGATGATTGAACCTGTTACGATTGGCGCTCATTGTCTGGTAGGAGAGAGTGCTGTAATTACCCGTGGAACCACCATAGGCGATGAGGTAATCATTGAGCCCAATTCAAAAGTAGTAGGTATAATCCCGCCACGTGTGGTTGTGTGTGGATGTCCTGCAATGATAATTAAGAAAAATGTTTTGTGGAAAAAATAAAATATTGATATTATGACAATTGAAGATTTGCTTGCGCTTTTCAACAGCGTTTTGAATGAGGATGGAAATCATCCTGTATCAGTTGATACTGATTTTAAAGAGAGTGATAACTGGTCTTCTTTGACTGCTTTTACAATTGTTACTAAGCTTGAAGAGAAGTACGGTGTTAAACTAAGAGGAATTGAAATCAGACGTTGCGCTACGCTAGTAGATTTATTAAACCTTATCAATTCAAAGTAGGTGTATGATTCTAAATGAGTTTATTAGAAGCTTCCAAAAGAATGGAGAGAAAAAAGCATTTTGCATTGATGAAACTTTCTATTCCTACAAGAAGTTACTTGCCCGTATAAATTCTATACGGAAAGAAATTCAGGCTTACATACCTGAAAGTGAAAACAATGTTGCTATAATAGCGCATGATGATATAGACACTTATGCATCTATTTTTGCTCTATGGTTTGAGGGAAAGACTTATGTTCCTTTGCTTAGCAATGCACCGGAAGATAGAAATATAAAAGTTATAAAACAGGCATGTTGTAGATATGTTTTATCATCAAAGAAACTTAATCAGAATCTTCCTGCAAGGGTGTTAGTGAGTAAGGATTTGGCAGATGTGGAAGAAACTCAGCCTGTGAAAAAAGAGACCTTGGAGCAAAATGCATACATTCTTTTCACATCAGGGAGTACCGGTGTCCCCAAAGGAGTCCCTATTACCTTGGGATGTATTTCTGCCCTTATTGATGCAGTAGAGGATGCTGGAGATGTTATTACGGACAATGATAAAGTCTTGCAAATGTTTGAACTTACATTTGATTTGTCTGTTATATCATATGCGCATCCCTTATTGAAAGGAGCTTGTGTTTATACAATACCGGAAGGAGAAGTTAAAAATTTGTATATCATGGATCTTATGGAGTTTCATCAGTTAACCGTGATGCTTCTTGTCCCTTCCATTATTATATTACTTCGACCTCACTTCAAAGATGTTGTTGGCAATAGCGTACGCCTCTGTTCATTTTGTGGGGAGGCACTCCCTCTAGATGTGACAAATGAATGGCGTAAATGTGTGCCTAATGCCAGAATAAGAAACTATTATGGGCCTACAGAAGATACTGTCTATTGTACTTATTATGATGTTAATGATGATAATCAAAAGAACTACAATGGTTCAATATCAATAGGACGATCTCTAAATAGTGGTGAATGTGTTATTGTTGACGATAAGAATAATGTCTTAGGAACAGGTGAAAAAGGAGAACTATGCTTGTCTGGTAAGCAGTTAACCCCTGGTTATTGGAATAATCCTTCGAAGAATAATGAGGTTTTCTTCAAAATTGAAGGTAAACGCTTTTATAGGACGGGAGATTTGTGTTATGTTGATAGCGATGGAGATATTATGTATATAGGCAGGCTAGATTTCCAGACAAAGATTAACGGCTTCCGTGTTGAATTGTCTGAGATAGAGATGTTTGCTGCAGAATCACTTAATAATGAATATACATGTGTATGTGTAGCTTATACAAATCACTTCAATGCTACAGAGATAGGATTAGTTATTGATTCAAGTAAATGTATAGATACTGAAAAGGTTGTGGCTTATATATCAGCCCATCTTCCTTCATACGAAGTTCCTGCCACAGTAAAAATACTGAATGGACTACCCTTAAACGTTAATGGTAAGATAGACAGAAAATCAATTAGAAAATTGTTCGAAGATGAGCATTAATAGAGTAAAGCTGTATCATTTTGTGCACACGTTGCAAGTTTTTTACCCTTGGATTCTGCAATCTATTTATTTTAATTTTCATTACCTCCCATTTAAACAGGCAATAAAATTACCCATAGTACTTAGGAAACCTAGATTTATAAAATTAAAGGGTAAAGTCATTATTGATTGTCCTAAAGTTGAGTTTGGAATGATAACCTTGGGGCGTTTTGTAAACACTTGTAATCCTAGTAATGGGACAATCTTTGATATTGATGGAACATTGATTTTTAGAGGTTGGGCAGACTTTGCAAATAATTCTGCAATAATGATACTGAATGGGGGAACTATAACACTTGGTGATCATATGGATTGCGCTGGTCAGCTGAAATGTGCTAAAAGTATTGAATTTGGCAATGATTGCGTTCTGGCTTATAATAGTATGGTGATGGATTCAGACTGGCATGCTTTGACCGATGTCGTAACAGGAAAGCTTGTTAAGAAGACGGCACCAATAAAGATCGGTAATAATAACTTTATTAGTTTTAATTGCCTGGTCACGAAAGGCACTATTACTCCTGACTATTGTACGTTTACCTACAATTCTCATTTGTGCAAAAAATATGATGTTGAACCCTATTCTTTACTTGGTGGTAATCCATGTGTATTATTAGATGAAGGGTATTATTATGATCGAAACAACAACTAAAATGGAATACATAGAGTTATCAAACGGAAACAAGATACCCAAGATTGGGTTGGGAACGGATAGTGTCCTTTTTGTTCGGAAGTTGCGGACAAGTAATAATATCATATTAAGAAAAGCATGGTCTTTTTATTATAGCAGGATTATGCTCAAAGTATGGAATAAACAACTCTCTAATAGTATCATCAAAGCCTTTCAAATGGGCTACCGCTTAATTGATACTTCAGCAGCCTATGCTAATGAGGAAGCTATTGGACGAGCAATTAAGAAATGTGGTATTCCACGAGAGGAGATATTCATACAGACTAGAATAACAAATAAACAACAGTATAACCATTCCGTAAGGGAGAGTTTCTTCACTTCTCTAAAAAAGCTTGGTGTTGACTATGTGGATATGTATATGATCCACTGGCCTGTTACAGACGTTTTTTTGGATACTTGGAGGGAAATGGAAAAACTATACGACGAGGGGTATATAAAAAATCTAGGCGTTGCTAATTGCCATCAGCATCATATTGAAGATATATTAAACATGTGTGAAGTGCGTCCTGTTCTTAATCAGGTTGAGGTTCATCCGTTATTTACGCAGAAGCCTTTGATTGATTATTGTAAGTCTGAAGGGATACAAGTGGAGGCATATTCACCTATAGCTCAAAATAATGACAGACTCAGAAATAGCAAAAAATTAAAAGGTATAGCTTCAAATCATGGCAAGACATTGCAGCAAGTTGTTTTGCGTTGGCATATTCAAAATGGAGTAATCCCCGTACCGCGGTCAACTAACATAAATAGGTTGTCATCTAATATTGATGTGTTTGACTTTTCTCTAACGGAGGAAGAAATGAAGATAATAGATGCCATTAATATTAATTCACGACTCAGATACGACCCTGATAATTGTGACTTTACAGAACTATAATTATATAGAAATAAATGAGCGATAATAAGCGCATAGCAAAGAATACCATCTACCTCTATTTCAGGATGATTCTTACAATGCTGATTGCATTGTACACGTCAAGGGTTATTCTGGAAAAGCTTGGTGTAGATGACTTTGGAATCTATAATGCCGTTGGAGGTATTGTAGGATTCTTGAGTTTTCTTAATAGCGCTCTTGCTACTGGCAGCTCTCGTTTTCTGACTTTTGAACTTGGAACAGGGGATACAGAAAAACTTAAACGAACTTTCTCTTCGCTTCTTACTGCTCATATTATTCTTGCCGGTATTATAGTCGTCTTGGCGGAGACCGTTGGATTATGGTTTCTTTACCATAAAATGGTTATTCCGCCTGAACGAATGAGTGCTGCTGTTTATGCGTTTCATATATCAATCTTAACGGCAGTTTTAACAATCACTCAAGTTCCGTATAATGCTTCTATTATATCACATGAACGTATGAACGTTTATGCTTATGCAAGCATTTTTGAAGTTGTGGCAAGACTAGGAGTCTGTTATCTTCTTGATATAGGCAGTATTGATAAACTTGTTTTATATTCAACTCTTCTTTTTATTGTTCAGTTCATTCTTATTCTGTTTTATAGGGTCTATTGTCGACGCAAGTTTGAAGAAACAAAATTCTCGTTTATTTGGGACAAAAGTATTCTCAAACCCATTTTGGCATTTTCCGGCTGGAGCCTTTTTGCAGATGGTACGACGGCTTTATCAAAGCAAGGTGTATTAATTCTGCTTAATATGTTTTTTGCCCCGGCTGTTGTATCCGCGAGAGCAATTTCTTTACAGGTTAATAGTGCCGCGAACCAACTTGTCAACAATTTTAGGACTGCTGTGAATCCACAGGTAGTTAAACTATATGCCGCGAGAGATTATGAGGGGTCAAAGAAACTATTATTGTTTTCAACCAATGTGTCCTATTATTTAATGCTAATGATAAGTTTGCCACTTATCTTTCTTGCAGATCCAATTCTCCATTTCTGGTTAGGCAACAATGTCCCTGAATATACAACAGTCTTCTTGCAGATTGTTATTGCTCAAAGCCTTTTTCAAGTATTTGACCGCTCTTTTTATGTTCCGCTATATGCAAAGGGCCAATTGAAAGAGAATGCCATTCTTACGCCATTATTTGATTTCTTGCCTTTCCCTATAGTATATGTGTTGTTTAGACTTGGTTATTCTCCGGTAGCATTGTCATGGGCATATTTGGTTTCAAGTATGATAATTGGATTGATAGTTAAGCCGTCTCTTATTGTCAAATATGTGGACTATACATGGCGCGAGATTATTTCGGTTTTTATTCCATGCATACGAGTAACCGTCCTTGCAGCGATACCCTGTGTATTGTGTTATTTCTTCATCCCTAAGTCAACAGCATGGGGGTATGTATTTGAAGCCCTGCTGATGATGTTTTTTTCTCTCATTGTTTCATACTTCTTTGGTCTAGATAAGGCAATGAGAGGAAGAATAAAATGTTTTATTACAGGGAAGTTACATAAAACTAAAGAAAATGAGTAAACGTATTGATTACTTTGATATGCTTCGAGGAGTGGCTATTATCTTTGTGGTAATCTGTCATTCTTATTCAGGGAACCCATTAAGTGGAAGTTTCAAGGAAGAGCTATATCTACTGATTAGACAGGTAGTGACATGTGCTGTCCCTATCTTCCTTGCTGAATCGGGGTTCTTTCTTACTAATAAGGTGCTTGCAAATAGAACTGAGTATTTTAAGTTCTTCGGGACGCATTCGTTCAGGGTCTGGTTACCTATGGTGATATGGTCAATACCATTATTCTTTATAAAAGAACACGATAATCCTATAGTTTCTATAGTATTCCTACTTCTGGGTGGGTATAGTATATATTATTTTATAACACTTATTATTCAGTATTATGCATTGCAACCGGTATTGAGAAAAATCAATAGGGGGGGGGTATTTTTGTGTATTATAATAACTGCAATGTTTTTAGCAGCTGACAATTATTACACGTCAATACAAGGTCATCATCTATCCCTTTTTTTTGAGTGCGCTCCTTTTGTGATGTGGCTAGCCTATCCGGCAATAGGATATTATATTGGTAAGAATAAAAGAGATTACAAAGTTTATACTTGGATTATACTAATGATTTTAGGACTAGTGTCATGTGTGTTTGAAACTAAATGGCTTTATGGCTTTCATGAGAATGGAGTTGGGGCCACGAAATTATCTGCCCTGGTATTCTCCTTTAGTGCCATTATGGTCTTGTTTAATGAGAGAACACAGCGGTATATTGAATCAGATAAGTTATGGTATAAAATTTTAGTATATATTGGAGAATTGAGTTTTGGTATTTACCTTATTCATAAATATTTTCTTGATTATTTAATCGCCCCATACATTAATGATACTTTCTTAAGAACTATTATTACGCTTTTTGCGTCTATTGCTATAATAACATTAATAAAAAAAATAGTTCCAACACCCATCTCAAAGGTTTTGGGATTTAGATAAAGTAGGTATATGAAAATAGGAATTGTTACCCATTGGAAAGATATGGATAATTATGGTGCAGCGTTACAATCGTTTGCTCTACAACGTTATCTACGAGATCTTGGGCATGATGCTTTTGTTATACGGTACTATCAAAAGTCCAAAGCACCAACCTTGGCACAAAAACTATTGTATGTGGCGGTGCATCCCATGGTTTTGATTAACCGAAAAAAGAATAAGGCAAAGTTAAGTAAAATCCCAGAGTGGAACAGATTACGTGATTTTGATAGTTTCAGGAATAAGAATATTGCACTGTCGAAAAGTGTATATAATGGGCTAAATGAGTTGAAGAATAATTATCCCGAAGCTGACATATATATAACTGGTAGTGATCAAGTATGGGGAGGCTCATTGGTTAATGAACAGAATAGAGCTTTTTTCCTTGACTTTGGTAAAGAAGAGACAAAAAGGATAGCTTATGCAGCATCGTTTGGCCGTGGTTATTTCCCATGTGAAGATGAAGAATTATTTAAAAAACTATTAAGCCGTTTTACTGCTGTTTCGATGCGGGAAGAAAGTGGTGTCCAATTGTTGAAAGAAAGGGGAATAGATTCCATTCGTTGCTTGGACAGTACTCTTTTGTTGCCGCTTGATAAATACCAGTTATTGGTATCGGAGAATAAACACAATTTTCCTTTTGCATTCTTTTATACAGTTAATGTTTCTAGCCCTCAGGAGATTTATTGGGAACAAATACACGCGCTTTTACAAAAGAAGGGGATAGAATCTATTGTGACTACTGGCTCTGGTTATCTTCAACCCGAGGAAATGTTTGATGGGGCGGTTTATGATTATGCAACTGTTGAAGGCTGGCTTTCAAACATTGCATACTCTAACTTGGTAGTTACGGCTTCCTTCCATGGAATTGTGTTTTCTTTTTTATTCAAGAAAAACTTTATCTATATGCCTCTTAAAGCTAAGAGTGCAAAAGGAAATAACAGAGTTATAGACCTGCTTGAGTCAGTAGGACTAATAGGTAGAATGGCAAATGATTGGGATGATGTTGAAAGACTGGTAGACGTGGAGATTGACTATGGGAAGTTAAATGACTCTAATTTTCAGGCTTTGCTTGAACAGAGTAAGGAGTTCTTATACAAGGCTATAAAGTAGTTTTTACAAGGAGTAGATGAGAATAGCAATTTTAACAGCAGGGGACTCTGCTGATACTGGCGGAATAATGAGTTTCGTCTGCGAAGAAGCCCGCCAATTAAGAAAGAGGCAAGGAGATGGTATAAACAGTGACGTTTTTATGATTAGGATAAAACCATCTTTTATCCTAAAAAAAGCCTTGTCTGTTTTTAGTAATAAAGCTATTTTAAAATCATGTTACGATGAGCGCCCCTCAAATTGTATAGATGGTGTTGTCTTTCACAATATATGGGTAAAAGAAAACCTTCTAGGTTTTTTTATTAGAACAAAGATAACTCACAAGGCATTCACCAACAAGAATACTAAGATTATATGTTCTGTACTAAGGGATTATGAATATGTTATAACCCATAAGCCTCAATGTCATTTTATTGGTTGTGAGCTTTGGGAACAATGCAGAATTCCGTTCGGTGCATTTTGGCATGGTTCTGAGTTGGCAATCAATGCTTTATCATCTAGAGAATCAAAAACGCAGGCCAAAAAGACACTTGAGACGGCACATGATAATTTCTTTGTAAGCGAGGCCCTGTTGAAAATGTCAGATAGTATTACTGAGAAAGGAAGAAAGAAGGTGATATATACGGGGCCTTCTGATGCTTTTTATTGTTATACTAAAGAAAAAAAAACTGATTTGAGGGCACGTTTTGGAGTAACTCCAGATACAATTGTATTGGCTTATGTGGGTCATGTTATTGACCTGAAGAATGTGATGCTGCTCCCCCAGATTTACGAATGTATAAAAGCAAAGTGTCAGAATAAGAAGATGGTGTTTTGGGTGTTAGGTCATGGGGTGTTAGAAGAACCGTTAAAAGCAGCATTTGAAGAGACCTCCTTTCCATATAAAATGTTTGGAAATGTTCCACCAAGTGAAATGCCGGACTATATGAATTGCATTGACATTTTATTGCTGATTAGCAAAAAAGAAGGTCTTGGACTTGTATGTTTAGAGGCGATTAAATGTGGAGCTAAAGTATTTGGCTCTAAGGTGGGGGGAATACCTGAGGTAATTGGTGTCTCAAATTGCACATCTTTGGATAGTTCGTTTATTGATAATATATCAACCCTTATTGCTAATTATATTCAAGAAGAAAAAAGGAGCGTTACTTATGACGAATTGTTCTCATGGGAGAATGCCGTGAATAGTATTCTTGAGTCAATAGAAGAATAACTAACAAGTCTTCAGCTGTGGATTATATTACAATTTTTTCTTTCCTATTATACGTTGGTACTTTCGTCGCTGGTTTCTTACTGGACATTCATCCGGAAAAGAAAGTAACTGCAAGAAAGATATATGTAGCTTGGCTCTATATTTTTCTTTGCTTTGGCTATATGTGCGGCTCTGATTGGAATACGTATGAGTTGGACTATACCAACGGGCGAGGTGTTGATCGTTATATTACTGAGCCAATATCATATTTCCTCTTTACTGCTTTCCCTAAATTCTTGCCGGATTTCTGGGCGTTTTGTGGAATAGCAAAGTGTATTTATTTATATACATTAATTAGATTACTAAAATGTATGACAAATAAATGGCTATCGTCATTAGCGTTGTTGATGCCATTTTCTTTACTGTTTATGCTTATTAGTAATCCTCTCAGGTATATGATGTCGCTTTGTTTTGTCAATTGGGCATTAATATGGATTGTTAATAGTTATTGTAATAATATAAAAATAAAGCATCTATGGATTAAAGTCTTTGCAATGGTGGCTATATCTGCTTGTATCCAAAATACAAGCGCTGTATTTTTACTATTGTTACCATGCATATTGCTCTATAAGAGAATATTTAAATCAAATAGAGTCGTAATTTTTATCCTATTTATTATAGTAATATTACTCACTTCAGAGTTTTCTGTTATTTCCGAACTAAAAACAAAGATTAATGCATATTTATCTTTAGTGATCGGATTAAGGGATTATTCCTCTTGGTATGAATATGAGGATAATTCTTCCTTGTTTTCTCTAGGTAATTTGTTTAAAGTATTCTTTTTGTTCGTTGTTTTAGTATATAGAGATAAAGTGGCGTCAAAATACAATAATGGGGTCATGCTATACGGCGTTTCTGTATTGGCGTTGTTTTTTGAAAGATTCTTCTTGCTTGTTCCAACGGCATTTAGATGGGCTATTCCTTTTGACTATTTCTATGTTGTATATTTTATTTGTTGTTTGTCATGTCATTTGACATACGCACGGATAATATTGCTTTATGCTACTTTCCTTCTTTGTAAAAACTTATGGTTCTCATATGATTTAATACCTTACTCTAATAGTATTCCGTATATTTTAACAGGGCATAAACCCTATTCTGAAAGAATCCACTATAACACAGATGCCTATCAGAAAAGAACGGGCAAAACAATAGATGAGTTTATTGATTATAGTTATTAATGTAAGATAATTTATGGAAAAAATTAAGATTGGTGTAATCGGTCTTGGTTACGTTGGCCTGCCGCTGGCTCGCCTGTTTTCTACAAAGTATGAAACGGTTGGATTCGATATGAATCAGGCCAGAGTGGATGCTCTTATGAGCGGTCATGATGCTACTCTTGAAGTGAAAGATGAACTCCTTCAGGATGCTATTAAGAACCACGGATTCGTGTGTACTACGGATTTGGAGAAGATTCGCGACTGCAACTTCTATGTTGTGGCCGTACCTACTCCCGTGGATGAGAACAAGGCTCCTGATCTTCGTCCCTTGTGGGGCGCCAGCGAGACCGTTGGTAAGGTCATTAGCAAAGGAGACATTGTGGTGTATGAGTCCACCGTCTATCCTGGTGTTACTGAAGACGAGTGCATTCCTGTCGTTGAGAGGGTTTCTGGCCTGAAGTTTAACGTTGACTTCTTCGCAGGTTACAGCCCTGAGCGTATTAATCCGGGTGACAAAGTTCATACCGTTGAACTGATTAAGAAGATTACCTCTGGTTCTACTCCTGAGGTTGCAGACATTGTTGACAATGTGTACAACTCTGTTCTGAAGAACGGTACACACAAGGCTCCTTCTATGAAAGTTGCTGAGGCAGCTAAGGTCATTGAAAATTCAGAGCGTGATATTATGATTGCTTTCTTCAACGAGCTTTCCAAGATATTCACGCTGATGGGTATTGATACGACAGATGTTGTTGAGGCTGCAGGCACCAAATGGAACTTCATTAAGATGAATCCTGGTCTTGTTGGCGGTCACTGCATCTCTGTTGACCCTTACTATCTGGCTCAGTGCGCGCAGCGCTTGGGATACAATCCTGAAATTATCCTTGCCGGTCGTCGTATGAACGATGGTATGGGAGCCTATGTGGTTGACCAAACTATCAAGCACATGCTAAAGAAAGGTATTCAGGTGCTACATTCCAACATCATCATCATGGGCTTCACCTTCAAGGAGAACTGCCCTGATGTCCGCAACACCCGTGTGGTTGACATCTATCATTCTTTGCAGGAATACAATGTGAATGTGACCGTTTATGATCCTTGGGCTAACCCCGAAGTGGTGAAGCATGAATATGGAATTGACATTGTTACTGAACTGCCAAAGGGTAAGTTTGATGCCGCCATTGTGGCTGTGGCTCACAAGCAGTTCAGGGACAATGATGTAAAATGGGATGAGTTGCTGGAAAAGAACCATGTCATCTTTGATGTGAAGTGCATTCTCCCGAGAGAGATTGTGGATGGTAGACTTTAGAGTACTTATGTTGAAACGTTGAAAGCTGTTTGTTATGGCAGATAAGGCAATTAAAGTTGCAATTATCAGGAAAGTCAACAACCTTGAGAATGACGACAGGATTAGGAAGGAAGTGACTTCTTTAACAAGTCTCTTCCCTAATGTGTCTTTTAAGGTTTTCGTGATGCTTGATGATAAAAATGAAGAGAGTGAAGGGGTTACGAGTTATGGGCTGCCATTCCGAACTGTATATTTGAAAACAAGAGATAAGTATCCGGGAGGTTCCCACCTTATGCTTAAAAGTTGGGATTATTACCGTACAATAAAGAAGGATATTCGTGATTATGACTATGTCTGGAATTCGGGTAATGAACCAACTCCAACTCTTCTGTTCATTAGAAGGCAGAAGCTGATCTGGGATTTAAGGGAATTGCCGTTATTCCTAATGGGGAATCCTGTTAAAACAAAGATTCTAAAGTATATCTTTAAGAAATGTTCTTTATTGCTTCACGCTAATCAATATAGGATTGATTACCTAAAGGAGAATGGGTTAGTAGATGTCCCGTCAAAACATGTTCCTTTACGTAATTTTCCCGAATTTGGCGCTGTTGATACTGAGTATGATGCACGTTACCACGAAGTAAAAGAATGGATAGGGGAAAGGCCGTGTGTATATTTACAAGGCTTGAACAATGATTCCCGAGCTGCGGTTGAGAGCGTTTCTGCTGTTATGGATACACCTGGCTTATGCGCTATTGTACTTGGACGTTTTTATAATAAAGCATTAGAAACACTTAACCACAAATATGGCGAGGAAGCTATTAGAAGTCGTATATGTTTAGCGGGTAATTTCAAGGTGTTGAAGATACCACAGTATATGGCCCTTTGCAAACTGAGTTTAGTGTTCTATAAAAATACCAGTCCAAACAACTGGCTTTGTGAGGCCAATCGCCTTTATCAAGCCATTGATGCTGGTCTCCCGGTTGTTGTGGGCGCAAATCCTCCAATGAAGTCAGTCGTCGAAGACTTAAAAGTTGGTGTTAGTGTAGATACTGACGGGAGTGATATTGGAAAGATTACAGAAGGTATAAAAACTTTATTGGAGAATTTTGATACTTATAAACAGAGTATTGAGAATTTACATGACGAAATAAAGTGGGATTCTCAGACTAAATTGTTGAAGAATACATTTGATAAGTTGTTTAATTTATAATAATATGGCAAATTTTGCATTGATTGGTGCAGCCGGTTACATTGCACCTCGTCACATTAAGGCAATTGCTGATACAGGCAACAACCTGGTGGCCGCTTATGACCGTTTTGATAGTGTGGGAAGGCTTGATGCTTCTTTCCCCGAGTGTTCATTTTTTACCGAGCAGGAGCAGTTTGACAGGTTCTGTGCTAAAGTAAAGGGTACGAAAGACAACATTGACTGGCTGTCTATCTGCACCCCTAACTACACGCACGACGCGTTCATCCGCTACGGATTGCGTATGGGAGTAGACGTAATCTGCGAGAAGCCCGTTGTCTTGAATCCTTGGAATCTGGAAGCTCTTATTAAAGAGGAGGAAGTAACAGGTCACAAGGCCTACAACATTCTTCAGCTCCGTCTTCACGACAGCATTGCTGCCCTGAAGAAAAAGGTGGAAGAAGGTCCCAAGGATAAGGTGTATGACATTGATCTTACATACATCACCTCCCGTGGTAAATGGTATTATACCTCTTGGAAAGGTAACAACCATAAGTCTGGTGGTGTGGCTACCAACATTGGCGTTCATTTCTATGATATGCTCCAGTGGATCTTTGGCCCTGTACAGGAGAATATTGTTCATGTGATGAGTTTTGACCGTGTGGCTGGCTATCTTGGACTGAAGCAGGCTCGCGTTCGCTACTTCCTGAGTATCAACTCTGAGTGCTTGCCTCCAAATGCAGTACAGGGAGAGAAGAAAACCTATCGTACACTGAACATAGATGGTGACGAATTCGAATTCAGCGCAGGTTTCACGGAACTACATACCAAGAGCTATCAGCATATCCTTGCAGGTGACGGTTTCCGTATTAGCGAAGCACTTCCCTGCATTAAGATTGTTCACGACATCCGTAATGCAACACCTGTTGGACTTGTTGGAGATTATCACCCTCTGGCGAAAATGCCTCTTGCTAAGCACCCGTTCGGTTGGGATGATGTGAAATACTAAACCCTAGGACTATGGCAAATAAGATTCAAATGGTTGACCTCAAAGGTCAATACCTCAGGAT
>JAEEGL015698299.1_pt1 | contig 16718 bp, 18 predicted proteins | sample 9134231 | NCBI WGS metagenome assembly JAEEGL01 (sample SAMN16246548, study PRJNA631951) | gut metagenome | biome: gut microbiome; feature: rumen; material: fiber-attached | host: Bos | place: Iran: Karaj | collected 2018-10 | reverse complement strand
CCAGCTTATCTCCCAGAGAAAAGAGATATAGCGTTCCCACCGGCGCATGCGTAAGGATAAAAAGCATGATAAGCGTATTTATCGTCACCATGATCTCCAGGAATACATTTCTTCTCACCCTGTTTTTAATTGGAAAAACTACTATTCCGATTCCGCACAATATGGGAAGCAGGATCGGAAGAACCAAAACATACAGGCTCATGAATACCGCATTTTACCTTTCTATTTCATTAAAACAACGTATTTGTTATATAACTTATATAGTCGAGCAGTCCTTTTTGCCATATTCCCAAAATCACCGAAAGTGCAGTCATTATGAGCATCGGAAGCAGCATTAACATGCTGGGATCCGCAACGGAGCTGCTGTCCTTTTTTTCACCGGTCTCTTTCTCATTTTCATAGAGAAATGCTCTTATGGATACCGTTAAAAGATATCCCGCCGTAAGGAGCGCGCTGACAAGCAGGATCACAGGTCCAAGCCAGCGTATAACAGGGATATTCATCTGAAGCGCCCCCTGTGCCAGATACCACTTACTGATAAACGCACTTGTAGGCGGTATACCTATAAGCGTGATTGATGATAGAGTAAAGCACCACATGGTCACAGGCATTCTTTTTCCGATGCCATCAAGCTGTGAAACCAGCGTTTTATGCGCCTTAATGATTATCGCTCCCACCGACAAAAACAGCGTATCCTTCACAAGACCGTGGAATATCACATGCAAAATAGCCCCGATAAAGCCCACCGGTTCCATTGTTGCAAGCCCAAACAAAACATAGGACACCTGGCTGACAGTGGAATAAGCCATCCTCTTTTTAAGCACCTTTTCCTGATATGCCATCATGGATCCCATAAGAACCGTGATCAGCGATAAGATAAGAAAAGTATACTGAACCCATGTGCCTTTCAGTCTTTGTACTCCCAGACAGTAGAATACGCACCTTATTATTCCAAGAACGCCTGCCTTGGTGATAACGCCGGAAAGAACCGCAGATGCCGGAGCCGGTGCCACGGGATGGGCTGTGGGAAGCCAGCCGTGAAGCGGGAACATTCCTGCCTTTGTGGCAAATCCAAGTATCATACACATCGCAGCCACAAGCTCTAATGTCCCAAACTGTACTTCAGCCGGAATACTGCCTCCCGGCACGAAGCTTAGATCATACCCCCTCGTCATAAACAGGAAAAAGCCAAATAATGTAAGGAAAGCTCCGCCCATGGAATAGAACAGATACTTAAGCGCCGCCATGATCGATTCGTGACTTCTTGAATTGAGAACCATTGGCATGGAACACAAAGTCATGGCTTCAAACAGGCAGTAATATGTGAAAAAATTGCCTGCAAACGCCGAGAGAACCAATATCACTCCCGTAATGGCATAGAACACATAAAAGCCTTTCCTGCGCTTTTCATGCCCCATATATTCAATTGCAGCAATTGCGACAAGGATCCACACAAAAGAAAAGAGCCCTGCAAAAAGCAGTCCCAGCGAGTCTGCCTTAAAGACTATATTTATGGAATCCGCCACAGTAAGAACCTTTAATTCCGGCACAAAAACCTCCAATTACACTTGTTATCCAAAGAGCTCAAGCCCTCTTGAAATAATGTCTAAAATCGTTGGGGACATTGTTCCAAGATATATATTCAGAGCAACAAATCCCACAACTCCGACCTTCTCCAAAAAATACGCTGCTCCGGTCATATGCTCTTCTCCAGATTCTTCAGCATTCTCCTCTTTATCTACAGGAGTATAAATGACCAGAACTGTCCTCATAAAATACACAGCATTCAATACCGTACTTACAGCCAGCGCAGTCCAGGCTGCCACCATCTTCACGGTATTTGCCTCCGTCGCAGCTGATGCAAACATGAACTTGGAAACAAAGCCTGTCAAAAGAGGCATTCCAATCATGGACATAGCACCAACAGTAAAGCCAAAGCCTGCAAGTTTATTTCTGAACCCGGCGCCTGCAAGACCTTTTCTGTCTATCCTCCCGTTGGAGCTGTCCGAAAGCCCTGACACGCTGATAAATAGAAGCGCCTTCATAACACCGTGGGAGATCACATGAAAAAGCGCTGCAACAATTCCCGCTTCTGTGCCAAGTCCAAGTCCCATATAGATATAGCCGATCTGAGCCACGGATGAATACGCAGTCATACGGCGGACATTGTGCTCCTTTATAGCATCAATGGAGCCTATCATCATTCCTATGATACCCAGGATAAACAGCACATTGAGCATCTGGTTCCAGGCAAGGGTTTTATTTGGTAAAACCCTTATCATAAGCTTGATCAAAAGAAAAATATAACCCTTTGATACCAGCGAAGAAAGGATTGCGGAAGCCGAAGGCGTTGTATAACCATAGGCATCCGGGATCCATGTGTGGAAGGGATAAAGTCCTGACTTTATGCCAAGTCCCACCGTTAACAGGATCAGAATTACCGTAAGAGGCACCTCGTATCGCCCATAATATACAATTCTTTCCAGTGCGAGCTTTGCCGGAGACATCAGCAGATGCCCTGTAATACAGTATAGAAGCGACAGTCCGATAAGAAACAGTCCCGATCCAACAAGGCTCATAACCATATATCGAATTGCAGAAACATAGACTCTACCTACCCTTTTTGCCATTATGAGCCCACAAGCCGCGATGGTGCATATTTCTATAAATACATAGGCTGTAAAGAGGTCATTTGTGTAGATAAGAGCCAAGAGAGATGCCATCAAAAGATCCAGCTGAATATAGAACAGATTCTTTTTGGAGTCCTCTATGTCTTTTTCTATATGCGCCAGCCCTCCGATCACGGAAAAGAGCATAATTCCCGAGAAAAATGCCGCCATCAGGGTCTCTAAGTGCCCTATCCTTATCTCATTTCCCCAGGGGGCAGGATAATGCCCCATCATGTAGGTATAGCTCTCATCGCTTCCTATGCAGAAAAGGAGCGTAGCGATCGACATGACAAGAACGGATATCACCATAAAAAAGTGCACATTTCTGGCGCCTTTACCCTTTAATGCAAAAGAGATTATGGCGGAAAACATGGAGAGTATTATGCAAAAGAAGGGAAAGTTCTGTACAAAAGTCATTCCACGTCCTCCCCCTCACTCTCCAGTTCCATTTCGCGAAGCTCGTCATTTTCCTGCTTTCTCAAAAACATCATTATCTCGTCCAGATTCAGGGTGTTGTATTCTCTGTAAAGATTGATGGTAAGCGCCATCATAAGAGCACTTACGCTTACAGACACCACAATTCCCGTAAGAACAAGCCCTGAAGGCACCGGATTGATATAATATGACGCATCGGTAATCCCATCAACGTAAATGGGCGCAGCTTTCCCTGCGATATATCCCTTTGAAGCAAGAAAAAGATATACCGCCGCATCCATGATATCCAGTCCTATTATCTTTTTTACAAGATTCGGCTGCATCAAAAGGTTCATCATACCAAGCACAAACAGTATGACCGATGCCACCTCTTCATAATTTGTAAAAATGCTCTCTCCCATCAAAAATCTCCCTTGCGGAACATTACATAAAACGAGTACATCGTGCAGGCAACAACTATTCCCACACAGATATTCAGATAAACTATAAGACCTGCACTTAAGATATTCCCCGGCGTTCCCGGTGTGATTATGTTGTCCAGGTGATTAGCACCGGTATAAAAGGAATAGCTCTTGGCAACACAATAAAAAGTCAGCGCTGATACGGTCAGTGTTTTAATGACCCTCTCAGAAAGGAATTTTTGGGCGTTTTCAAAGCCGTAAGCTGTCAAATAGAGGATTAACCCGGATCCTATAATAGCGCCTCCAGAAAAGCCTCCTCCGGGCGAAATATGACCATTTAAAATCACATAAATACCAAAGATGATAATGATAGGTACTAAAACCTTTCCGGATTTCTGCAGGATAATGTCATTCTTGGGCTCAAAAAAGCTGTCGGAGTACTCCTCCTCTTCTTTTTCCTTCGCTCTTTTGCCATCTGTTTTAAGGAGCATAAGAACGCAACATGCTGAAACAAACAACACACAGGACTCTCCAAAGGTATCAAAAGCCCTGTAATCAAGGATCATACCGGCAACAATATTTACAGCACCGGTCTCTTCCAGCCCCTTCTCTATATAACGGGTTGCAACCTCGTTATTCTCCGGGGCCCTGACATCTCCAAACTCCGGAAGGTAACTTATAGTCTTCAAAAGAAGGATCGTCATAAATATACCAAGAATCACCGCCACGACATAATATGCCTTTTGAAAGCGGCTCAGATGCTTTTGACGCCCCAGTTCAAACATCTCCTCATTGGCGGCGATCATCTTATCAACATAACGCTCGATATTTACAGAATCCCTGTCTTTAGGCGGAGTGTGAACCTCAAGTTTTCCTTTTAAAGGGTCATAATCTCCCTTCACCCAATGAGCAAAATGCTGCCATATGCTGTTTTCATATTTAGGATTTCTTTTCATATTGTTCCTTTATCAGATGGAATCCGCTTCATTTTCTTCGTCAAGACTTGTGTGGTATGAATCCTCAGGCTCCTCGATACCACCATATCTCGTTTCCGTACGAATGGATCTGATCTTCTTCAATGTGACAAAAAGAAGAATACTGGTCACTCCTGCTCCTACAGCTGCCTCTGTGATAGCCAGGTCCGGCGACTCTAAAATAAGCCAGATTATTGCCATTACAAGGCTAAATGCCATATATATGGACACTGAAACAAGAAGCCTTCGCGAAAAGCTTACAGCTATTGCACATACTATAAGAAAAAGGAGCAAAACAATTCTCAGAATATCCATTTATTCCTCTTCCTCCTCAAGTTCTTCTATTCTTACCACTCTGGCATCCTTTTTGTAATCCTTGTTGGTAGCCACTTCCAGGGACGTCAGCAGGTGACTGCATATGGGTGATGCTATCCAGAAAAGACATATCATAACCAGAAGCTTAGCTGAATCATAAGAAAAGCCTTTTATCACCATAACCCCCAGCGCAATGAGAAAAAGCCCCAATGAATCCAGCATAGCAGCGGAATGAAGCCTGTTAAGAACATATTTTATTCTGAAAATACCGATAACACCTATAACAAGAATCAGAATACCCAGTGTTATCAGTACTGCAGCGATAAAGAAAACCACCGGGTCAGTCCTCATCTTCTTTTTTCTCCTTTTGCCTAAGATATCTTTTTTCCCTGTAAATGCCAATGTAAATCTGGGCAAGTACGATAACCGCCACAAAACTGATGACAACATATATAAGCGCCACATCAAGCATCATGCTCTCCGAAAAAAGAACGGAAAGGATCATAATGATGGAAATCGTCATCGTTCCGATCATATTTACCGCCATGATCCTGTCTGCCAGCTTGGGGCCGATAATCGCTCTTACAAGACAAAGCAATGCCAGAATTGCTATCACAATGATGCAGATAAGAAAAAAAACACCAAAATCACTTCTCATAATGATTCCTCCATTTTTAACAATAAATGCACAAATTTAGAATCATTAATTCCCTTAGCCATGGACTTATCAAAACAATGTACCTGGAACTCGCCGTCACGAAGCCTTACTGTAATTGTTCCTGGTGTGAGAGAAATGGAATTAGCCAGAATAACCTGCAGAAATTCAGATTTTAGCCTGGTAGAAAAATGCACGATCACCGGTTCGGGAACATCTCTCATATTGAAGATAAGCCCTGCCATAGTAATGGTGGACAATATCACCTCTTTTATCAAAAGAAGCAGATATTCTATGATAAGCGGAAGATTCTTTAGAAAAATAAGTTCATTTCGGGGGCTGTAACCCAGACATTTATAGGAAAAGACATAAAGAAACAGGCTTATGACTACACCAAATACTACTATCTCTGTGGTCACGCGCCCGTTTAGTATTATCCAAAATAAAAACAGTAAAACCCCCATTTATCTCCCCACCTTTTCTTTCTGATTTTATAACATTGACCCCTTTTGGGCAATCCTTAAAAGTGGTAAAATGGCATCTATGAATGTCGAAGCATATTTAAACCCGGATTTTACCTGGTACAAGAAAGCAATCTTTTGCATTATCACCTTTTTAATGCTGGCTGTGGCTATCCTGATCATTGCCGGTATTGAAAAGATATTTGTAAAAGAAATGAATAAAGAGGACAGAGAGATCGAGTATAGGGACAGGTTGACCGGCCAGAATCAGAGGCTGTTCGAGATGATAATCTCAGGAACCAGCGTAATGCTCTTTTCCTGCTCCTATGTGATAATCAACCACATTTACACCCTGGTGACCACAGGCGCTGCAAGAGCCAATACCAGGGCTATTAGGATACTTGTTGAAGCCTGGGCAGAGGGAAAAGATTTTTTCCTGCTCCTGTTAATTGTGATGTCCTGCATAGTTAATTCTATTCTGGACAGGTTTCTTATCCCATTAAACAGGCTCAGCAAGGATGAAAAAGCCACAATGAGAATGCTTGGGATGTTCTATGTCATAATCATCCTTATTTACTTGAATTACATTGGAGATGAGAGCCAGTACAGTCCTGTTATGATCTATTATTTTGGTCTGATGATCGGTAGATTTGTCTATTTCGACGCTTCATTTATGGATTTTCTGTCTGCACTTAAAAATGTATTCTTTAATCTGCCATTTTTACTTCTTAATCTGACCCTGACAGGGTTATTATGCTTTATTGGATTTAAGTGGGGATTTTTCATTGAGCGAAACTATTACATCGTAGGAGTTTTCTATGCCCACCTGTTCATGATCCTCTGCATCTTCGTTATTTACTGGGTTTACAGGCTTTCTTCCATGCTTAGAAAAAAAATTAAATATCATTCGATACCAACTTAATATTTCTTTCCAAGGTCCGATATACAATTTGTAAGTGGTTAAGAAAGGGATCTTGGTATGGATTTTAGCTTTTTAGCAGCAGCAAATGGCATAACAAGTACATATCTGAATCAAAATGTCACCCCTTCAGTATCTGAGCTTAACGGTCTTGATGAGGAAACCAGGAAGAAGTTCGGCGCCGAATTTGCCGAAGCCTATGACTCCATGGTGGCAGCAAAGGCACTGAACGCAAACATGAGACAGAGCTATTCAAACAAGCATCAGGACGACTTCAAAGTCCATGCAGACAGACTTGGATACTCAATTGACAACAGGGTTATTGACATGCTTCATCTGCAGTTATCAGATGATATGAACAGCAAAATCAATGATGCCATGAATAACGCAATGAACAACATGTAAAAAAAGCTGCCTGGATTTAATTCCAAGCAGCTTTTCTTATGCCTTATACAATTAAGATCAGTACAAATCTCTGACTGCTGAGATATCTCTTGTAAACCAGTTTACCGCTTCTTCAGGACCGATTATCTTCACATTTGTTCCCAATGAAAATATCCATCCCAGGAACTGATCGCTCAAAGCAACGTCAAAAAGCGCTTCATACCAGCCTTCTTCATCAGTCGATCTTATGGTTATATCTTTTCCAAAACGATCTAGCAGTACTCCTACTATTTCATTTTTGAACTTCAGTTTGACTTTGCACTTTTCTCCGCCAAACATTCCGAAATTCATTCGGGAGTAGGCAGCCATGTCTATCTTTTCAAAAAACTCTTTCCCCTCACGCCTGTCCTGCATCATCTCGATGCCGCGCATCTTGTCCACACGATAATGCTTGATCTTCCCTGCAGCAGAATCATACGCCACAAGATAATAATTCTCGTCATCCCAAGTCAGCGCCCAGGGACTTACTTCGTATTTTCCGTCTTTTCTCGGAACCATTTTCTTTTCCAGGTTCCAGTTATAGTAATCAAACCTTATCTTATGATTGCTTGAAATGGCATTGTGAATCTCGTCTACAGTGTAGTAAATGCTCTCGTTCATGGTCTTAATTCGTCCCTGAACGACCACCTGGCGCTTTAACTGAAGCGCCTCATACTCACTGACAAAAGAAGTGAGCTTCTTGATAAGCTCATTGGATTTTCTTTCAGTAATAAATTTGGACGACTGAATGGAGTCCACCAGGAGCTTTAGCTCCGCAATCTCAAACTCCTTGTCGCCCATATAATAATTATAGTTTCTGCCGTCTTTTTCTCCGATAACATCAAAGCCCAGAGTCCTCAGGGCATCAACATCATCATATAAACTCTTTCTGTCGGCCGTAATCCCATAGCCCTCCAGCCTCTCCCGTATCTCAGGCATGGTAAGCTTGTGATTATCGTCTGTTTTATCATGCAGTATCTTGTATAGATAGTATAATTTTAATTTCTGATTTGCACCCTTTGGCACCTGCAGCCTCCGCCACAATAACACACGTTACTGTAATTTTTTCATTATTTTCAGGATGTTTTTGTCATCCTTGCGCTCATATTCCATGTTATCCATGCTCTTTTTTACCATATAGATACCAAGACCGCCGATCTGTCTCTCTTCCGCAGACAAAGTCACATCCGGGTCCTCTTTCTCCAACGGATTATATGGTATTCCGCTGTCAATAAACGTTATTATCACTCTGTCGGGATCTTTTTCACCTTCAACCTGGATAATCGCATTCCCTATCTCAGAGCCATATGCATAGCTTGCTATATTCACAAAAATCTCTTCAACCGCAACATCAATCTGCAGCTGAGTCTTCATTGGGCATCCCAATGCTTCAAGCTCCTCATCCAAAAAGATATTTACCTGATTAAGATTCTGAATTGTAGCATCTAACGTCAGCTCTTTCATAATTCACATCCTTTATGTGCGCATTACGGTTACTATACAATATTATAGAGCATATTTCGAAAAATCGTTATATTTTTTTATAATTTTATATTTTTCTAAGGTTGAAAAAAGAGAGCTGCCCGCTCTCTTTTTTATGTCAAATGCAATTATATCCTTTATTTATCAGTATATTCTCAACCTGAACTATATCATCTGTGTGCATCACCATAATGGGAAGTCCTGAGTCTCTGTTAAAAGAGAGATATGTATAGTTTACATTGATATTACTTGAAAAAAGCGTTTTCAGAATTTTATCTAGTGCTCCGACTTCATCACGGCACTCAACTGCAAGCACCTGTGTTCCCTTGCAAATATATCCGTTGCCTGATAAAACTTCCAGACATTTATCAGGGTCAGATACCACCATTCGGATGATTCCATACTCTGCAGAATCATTTGTAACCGATCCCAGAATATTGATCCCGTTTTCCCCCAGAAGACCTGTAATCTCCTGCAAACAACCTTTCTTATTCTCTGCGTAGATTGAAATCTGCTTTAACATTGTTGTCTCTCTTTCTGTCGTTAATCTTCATTGAAAAGTTTTTTTACCGCAAGAAGTACATCATACGAAGTAAATGGTTTAATAACGAAATCCTTCGCACCTTTTTTAAGCGCCATCATGATCATTGACTCGTATTTCTGATCTGAGCACATGATAACCTTAGCATTGGGATCAAGCTTCATTATCTCAGTAAGCGCATCAATTCCGTTCATTTTCGGCATATTGATATCAAGAAGCATAACGTCTGGTTGCGTTTCTTTATACAACTCTATTGCCTTATCTCCAGAAGTTGCCTCACCTACAATCTGATATTCCTCAGCCGGAAGCGAACCTCTGATCATCTCTCTCATCAGCGCAGTATCATCAGCAATAAGTACCTTTTTACGCATATTGTCTCCTTTTCCACAATACCTCGTTGCATGTACATCTACTTCTACTTATATATATTATCACATGTAATATTTCTTTTACTAGCCTATATCTTCTTTCCGTGTTATACTTCTTTTCCGAAACATCTTTATTTATGAAAAGGATTTATTATGGCTAAAGAAAACAAAATGGGTGTAATGCCCGTTAAACAACTAATTATCTCGATGGCTTTACCAATGATGATATCTATGCTGGTACAGGCATTGTATAACGTAGTTGACAGCATATTTGTATCTCGTATTGGTGACCATGTCTCAGCCCTTACAGCTGTTACGCTTGCTTTTCCAATGCAGAATCTCATGATTGCTCTCGGTTCCGGAACAGGTGTAGGTATCAATGCTCTTTTATCCCGTTCTCTGGGCGAAAGAAATTTCGCTAAATCCGATGCTGCGGCAAATATGGGGCTTTTACTTACATTTTTCAATTTCATTATCTTTTTGGTAATTGGCATTTTCTTTGCAGGAACATTTATTTCTTCTCAGACCGACAATGAATTGATTGTTTCCTATGGTACTACTTATTTAAGAATAGTCTGCTGTCTCTCCTTCGGAATCTTCTTCCAGATGACCTTCGAAAGGCTGCTTCAGTCTACCGGAAAAACCATCTACAGTATGATTTCTCAGGGAACCGGCGCTGTGATCAACATTATTTTCGACCCTCTTTTGATCTTCGGAATCGGTCCATTCCCTGAACTTGGCGTTGCAGGAGCAGCTCTGGCTACGATTTTTGGTCAGTTTATCGGAGCATCAATAGGCCTTTATTGTAACCTGAAGTTTAATAAAGAGATTGTATTCTCATTTAAAAAGATACTTATGTTCGATTGGGGAGTTATTAAAGAAATATACTACGTTGGCATTCCGTCAATCCTTATGATGTCCATCGGTTCTGTTATGACCTACCTCATGAACCTTATTTTAAGCACATTCTCAGATGCAGCGACAGCTATTTTCGGTGTTTATTTCAAGCTTCAGAGCTTCTTCTTTATGCCGGTATTTGGATTAAACAACGGTTTGATCCCGGTTTTAGCGTACAATTACGGCGCCAGAAAGAAAGATCGTATTGTTGAATCACTCAAATTTGCTTTGGTTTTAGCATTATCTATTATGCTTGTGGGTACTGTCACTTTCCTCACAATTCCCGCAACCTTGCTGGGCTTTTTTGACGCTACCGATGAATTGCTTGCGATTGGTATTCCTGCTCTTAGGACCATCTGCCTGTCCTTCCCTCTTGCCGGTATTTGTATCGCTATGGGATCCATATTCCAAGCGTTTTCCAAGAGTTTCTACTCTTTGATCGTATCTATCGGCAGACAGCTTGTTGTTCTGATTCCTGTTGCATGGCTTTTATCAAAAACCGGAGTATTGGAATACGTTTGGTGGGCATTTCCTATTGCGGAATTAGCTTCCCTTGCTCTTTCATCCTACTTCTTCTTGAAACTTTACAGAGAAACCGTAGCAAATCTCTGAATTTGATTATTCTAATCTTTAAAAATGTCAATGTTTTTGCGCTTTTTCGGTATTGTGCACCAAAAAGCGCTATATTTTTATTTATTTTTTCGTGCTCAATGCCTTGTGAATGCCCAAAATAAGGTGTAAAATTTTTCTTGTAGTTTAAATCACATATTTAGGGAGGTATTAAAACCATGAATAAAACTGAACTTATCGATGCTATCGCAAAAGAGACTGGTCTTTCAAAGAAGGATTCAGAGAAGGCTGTTAAGGCTTTCACAGATACTGTATCAAAAGAGCTTAAGAAAAAGGGCAAAGTTCAGCTTGTAGGCTTTGGAACATTTGAGACAGCCAAGAGAGCCGCTAGAACAGGTAAGAACCCTCAGACTGGCGCAGCTATCAAGATTCCTGCAGCTACAGTTCCTAAGTTTAAAGCCGGAAAAGCTCTTAAGGATGCTGTTAACGGCAAAAAGAAATAATTAAGCAAAAAATAGCCCCTCTGAGACGAACTCAGAGGGGTTTTGTTTGTTCTTGATTAGGATCTTCCTTTAAGCTTTTCTTCCAGGGCTTTGTGTGCCTCATAGATATCCATGTTTTTATCCATATCCTGCTGGATAAGCTTTCTTATGTATTTTGTGGCTGAAGTATTAGCAGCCTTTGCCATATGCTCTACATAATCCCTGTATCCTCTGATATCCAAAAGCAGAAATTTCTCTTTCTCATAACGGCTTGTTCCTTTTGCAGATGTCTGTTTTTCAGCATTATCTACATTGTTAACGCTAACTTTAACTTCTTCCTGTACAGGTGCTTTTTCTTCTGCAATCTCTTCCTCAACAGGCTCAACTGCGCCGATTTCCTCTACTATCTTTTCTGTCGGTTCTTCCTTTACGACAACAGGTTCTACTTTGACTTCTGGCACGCTGACTGTTTCAGTCACTTTTTCTTCAATTATGATATCATCTGTTTCTTTAATATTTTTGGAAGGCGCATCCTCGCTGGCATTCAGAGGGCTCATTCCCCCAAATAAACCTTTACCTGTTCGGTTAGCACCCTGTTTTAACATACTAGCTTTGCTTGCCATTATTAACCCTCCCCAAGAAATTCATCAATAAAGTCATCATAGTCTCTTGCTGCTGCAGATCCTGAAGAATAAGCAAATATATCCATTTTCATTGTCTGTGCTTCTTCTACAGAAACATTCAGTCTTACCTTTGATTTATATACCCTTGTACCCAGTAATTCAGCCTTCTCTTCTATATCATTTATCCAGATCTTGGAATTTGCTGTATTTCTAACCTTTGTAACCAATATTCCATTTATCTGGAGCTTATCATTAGTAAACTCGTGGATTTGATCAATAAACTTATATAATCTGGATAATCCCTGCAATGAATATGCTCCGGGCTCCAGAGGAATGACTACTTCATCAGCAACAGTAAGGATATTCATCAAAACCACACCCAGTGCAGGACTGCAATCAAAAATGCAGAAATCATACTCTTTTTTCAACTTACCAAATGCTGTTTTAATAAGTCTCTCTCTTCCAAGATCCCCAAATGTCATATCAGCTGATGCCAGGTCAATTCCCCCAACAATAAGGTCCAAATTCTCTCCAATGGGAATAATGGCATTATTTATGTCTTTTTCCCCTTTCATGACCTCAAAAAGCTTAGCAGGGACGTTTTTTAAGAAATATTCCTGCTGTTCGGGTGTAAGTGCCTCAACGTCCTCAGGATCCGGATCTACCTCGTTTAAATCGATTCCTGCGGTCATCGACAGATTCTCCTGAGGATCCGCATCAACCACAAGAACTTTATATCCCCTCTTGGACAGCCCTACAGCCATTGCATAACTCGAAGTGGTTTTTGCTACTCCACCCTTCTGATTACTAAATGCAACTATTCGCATAACTCCTCCTTATATATATCATATATTTCTTATATCTCTTATTTTCCACATATAATTATATTCCTTAGCTCATTTAAATTCAATAAGTAATATCAAAAATATATGAGATATATTATATTTTTGTTATATAACATTTCTCTTTTTTATGATTTGATATATAACATTTTCTTTTTTATGATTTGATATATAACATATATTTTATATTTATCACATACTAGTAACATTTCCAATTTATAATTACTTTGATTCCAGCTTACAACGCAATATAAACTCATATATTTTTAATATGTTATATATGATATATTTATATTTATTTTTTTGTCTTTAATGATCAGTACATATTGCTATTCCTTATAATTCTAATCTGGTATTTCTATGTAAAATGTTATTGCATCAACAACACATAACATATATTTGTTATATAATTTATTTATTGTTTATGCTTTCTTATTATTCTCCATTTTTCTTTTAGCTATTTGGTAACGTACATTTAATCTCAGGGCATATATGTTATACATGTTATATATCTTATATTCTTATAATGTTTTTTTCGATGTATTATTCATCTATTCTTTATTCCAGCAGTTCAACATTGAGTTCATTTCGCATCGTTATTATCCCTGGACTGACGCAGAGACATATGAAATACAGGATTTATTATATAACATATATGAAATATATTATATAAATTTGTTGATCCGACTGAGCCATTAATTGTTACTATTTGCAGTAATTATGCTCTGGTAAGCCTTGTTCTTGCATAATGCGCCGCTTCATATGTTCTGGATTTATATCCATTATAAACATATTTAGTATATAACATATGTATATGCATAATTATATGTATCATATATATCAAATGTGCTTTAAGTTTAACTCATAGCATATATGTTATATATTATAAATGTAATATATCTCCATTTTTAAATATCATATATGTACAGTACATATAGTACATATTATATATATGTACTATATATTATATTAACAACATTTTTCTATTCCACATGTCACATCTATTATAAATATCATATTATTGATATATATGTTATGTGCTATATTTATTTCATTTATCATATTTAGTATAGGAAAATAGCATATATCTTGTATATTACATATCTGTTATATAGCGTATATTCTATATATATTCAGTTTTTATTCTATATTTTATCTATGTTATAAATGTCATATATGTATCACATGTCATATATGTAATATATGTATGTCATGTTATATACGTTATATTTGCATTATATTATAGTGTTTTTATATAGCTACGATATTATATATGTTTTATATATCTAATATGTATATTATATTTTATAGATAGATTATATGTGCAATATTATAAATATTATAGCTATTGTATATTAAATATGTATCTGTTATAATAAATATATATGATATCGATTCTTTTATTTATATATTTTAAATATCATATATGTTTACTATATAATATTTACTTTCTTAAAGCAGAAAAAATGCCATAAAAACCCTGATCCTCCAAAGAAAGATAAAAAAATAATAAGCCAGGATCTAAATACCAATATTTCAAAAATCCAATTAAAGATCTGGCCCAGGGATTTGCATGATGGGCGAGATATAGTAAAAAATGAGGAAATTTTTCAGATAATTCATTAATAATAATCAAGTTTTGCACTGTATTTAAGCATTATTGTCACATTTACATGTTCAATAGACTTAAACATATAAAATATCTAATATAGTGTTTGAAATTTTGATAAACCATTTATAAAGAATTTCTAAACAGCAATACCATAAAGGTGCAAGCACCAATCAAAGCACAAGATATCTGAGAAATCGAGCAAAATACGGTACTACACAAGGAAGAAAAGTAGAAGTGAATAAAGAAAATATGAAGTTGCAAGATTTATTGCATATAAAAAGACAAGATAAGAAGAATTTTATTATATATCGTCTGCTATCTTTTTTGTAATTTGGCATAGTTTTTGCTATTATTAATATTAGAATTAATATTTATATGCATTTTTATCAATTAACGAAATATCATTATGCAAAATTATCCAAAACGGTCAATATTAAAAATAAGATTATGCGTATTCTCTGTTAATATGTTAAACAAAAATCTAAATAGTAAGTAATACTATATCATCTGTTAGGTATTAAATCCTATATAAAAATAAATTTTTGTGCACAATATTTAAGTGATTTTAAAAGATTTTCATATTAATTAATATTAAATATAATTATTTATAACTAATATAAGGCAACCGTTATTTGATTTATAATAACAGTTGTCTTTAATTCTATTTGTTATATTTCTGGTAATTACATGTATCATTTTTGTTAATCTTTAATATGTTGCAATATGGATATAAACCGCAATAATGAATTACCTGGCATTATGACAAAATTCAATCATTATACGATGACTTATTAGCTTTTTGTATTTCATTCTGCATCCTAATAATGTTATCTTTTTTGGCAGCTATATACTGTATAATCTCATTACTAATTCATAATTCATAACATCTTGAACCAAAGATTCAAGATGACTGCAAACAAGCCAATTATAGTCGACTTACGTCGAAGGGCTTGTTTGCCAATTGAATCATGTTCTCACGAAACCCGCAGCAAGTGCGTGTTTCTGTAATTTCATCTAAGAATACATAATTATCCAACCTATTTTACATATTATTTTCTACAAAACTAAGTGTCAGATCCAGGATCCGATATATAGACTAATTGAAATTCATCTTGTGTTACACGCAATGTGTTGTTTTATTTTATATATAAACAAACAGTTCTTTTATTAATTTATGCGCTTTAAAACCTAATAAAATAGCGGGATTAAGGGAAAAACAGGAACGAAAAAGGGGATAAAAAGTGTAGATTTAGGGGCTTAAGAGTATAACTAATGGGTATTAAAGGTAAATAAAAGGGGAAGAAACTGCTCATTGCAAAAGATAACAGAAAAGGGCTGTGAAGTATATATATTGGGAGTTAAAGGTGACTAAAAAGGGAATTTATGAAACATATAGAATAGTACCTGAAAAATCGCGTAAATAGGGACATATTTCGAAATGTTTTACTAAAGGTGATATAAAAGGGAATATAAAAGTGTACAAAAAGGGAATGATAGAACTATAGAACTAATAATATGTATTCTATAAAGAATTGTAGTATAGAGATAGCTTAATCCCCGGTATCAATGTATAGAATGAGGCAAATGGGATAATACAGGATAAAAGGAGCAGTAATGCCGGATAACTGCCAGGAAAAATTTACCATTACATTATAAAGGTGAACAAAAAGGGAATATAAAAGTGAATAAAAAGGGAACAGAGAGAAAACATACTAAAGATTGAGATATATTGGAGCCTGATTTTGTGGGAAGGGTAATAAAAGGGTGAAGAAAAAGGGTATAGTATTGAGCATAACGGTCAGACTAATGAAGTCAAAAGGTGAACATAAAGGGAAGGCGGGTGCAAAAGGTGCACAAAATGGGAATTTTAAAAACTGACTAAATGACTCAAAAAACTATAGTGTTTAAATGATGAAAAAACCACAAAATATTGTGAAAAACTGCTTGTAAGTGATAAGAAAGGGAATATAATATAACTTAGGATAATAAAAAGGGAATGTTATTTAAAAAGATATTTCTTTAAAGTGCACAAAAAAGGAATATAATAAT
>JAEEGL015390809.1_pt1 | contig 16718 bp, 29 predicted proteins | sample 9134231 | NCBI WGS metagenome assembly JAEEGL01 (sample SAMN16246548, study PRJNA631951) | gut metagenome | biome: gut microbiome; feature: rumen; material: fiber-attached | host: Bos | place: Iran: Karaj | collected 2018-10 | reverse complement strand
TATGGTTGAAAGAACCAATAGTGAGACTAATAATGTTTATGACGAGTATTTATATCTTAATAATAGTTGGGAGAAAATTGGGAGCACCGAAGTTGATTTGACTGATTATTTAAAGAAAACCGATTTAACATTTACTAATGGCTTAACTGAAAGCGATGGAACTGTTAGTTGGAATTTAAATGATAGAATATGGGGTAGTTCACTTACTGGGGTTGTAATTGAAGGGGACAGCCAAAATACAATAGATGGTTCTAATGTAAAATACGCACATATAGAAGGATATAATACACACGGGGCTAATGGTTGGGGCATTCATACAGAAGGTTATGGGTCTCGTGTAAATGGTGGCGGCGGTAGCGGCGGTGGAGACGGCAACCACGCCGAAGGTTATTCCACCAAGGCTAATGGTAGATTTGGAAGTCATAGTGAAGGTTATTATACAGAGGTGTCTGGATGGAATGGCGCACACGCCGAAGGTGCTTATACTGTTGCGTCTGGTTAGAGCGCCCACGCCGAAGGAATTCATATAATAGCAAATGGATATGGGTCTCACGCCGAAGGGATGTATAATTTAGAAGATAATTATAATATTTTTTAGCATATTGTTGGAAAAGGAACTTATGAGGGGAATAGGTCTAATTCATTTGCTCGTGATTGGGATGGCAATGAATATTTATGCGGAAATCTTTATGTTGGTTGTAATGACTACGCTACTACCAAAGATGGATTAACTACTGCGAATGCTGGTGGTAGTAAGGTAGCAACAGAGACTTATGTAGAAACCAGTTTTTCTACAAACATTTAGTATTTAACTAATACAGATATTTTAAATATCTGGAATGGCGAAAATAATTAATTAAAAGGAGGAAGAGCATTATGCCTTCTTATGATAATAAAGTTTTAACTGGCGACCAGTTAGTATATTTTAGTGGTTTAGTAAAAACCGCATTAGCAGAAAAAGCAAGCACTTCTGCGGTAAGTGCTAAACAAGACGCATTAGTGTTTAATACTGCTTATGATGCTTCTACTAATAAAGTAGCAACAATGGCTGATATTCCTACTACAACTGAATATACTGCCGACTTATCTCAAACAATGGGCGAAGGGGTTAGTATTACTTCTAAATTAACCGCAATGGATGGTATCAGTAGCGCAATTTCCAATAGTGGTAGTGAGTTATACAAACTTACTGTTTCTGCGTTTGGAATGAAGGGTTATGATAATCTTCATAGTCAAGAAGTCAATGTAGGTATTAGCGATTTTATTTGGAAAGATAATGCCAATAGCAAATAGGTTAGTTTAACCCCAGGCTCTGGTTATGATGGTTTATATGTAAATGGTAATAAACTTGCGACTGTGGCTGATGTTAATACTGCCATTGGTGGTATTAGTTCATTTAGTTTTGAGATTGTGAGTTCATTGCCTTCTACTGGTAATAGTTCTAAAATTTATTTAGTAGCAAAAAATAATAGTGGGACCAATCAGGTTTATACCGAGTATATTTATGTAAATAATGGTTGGGAGATTATTGGCGATACTCAAATGACAATTGACACTTTAAGTAATACAGAGGTTCAAACTATTTGGAATACTGCCTCTGCTACTTAATTAAGGAGGGTTATATATGGCTGGTGATATGAGCGACGCAAGCCCAACTTATGAAGGTATTGATAGTGGAAGGGTTTTAAACAAAGAAGGGCTATTGTCGTTATGTAGTTTAATTAAGACCGAAATGGCGAATGGCGGTGGCGGTGGGACCCCTAATTTATTATTATTTACTATGCGTCATAATAATGGGGTATTACCTAATGTTGTTCCAATGTCAAATAGTTCTACTTTTGAAGAGTTTATTAGTAATTTAAAAGCCAAGAAAATTGTATATGTATCTGCTTCTACTTCTTATACTTTTAATAGTAATTATAAAATCACCCCAGCATTATTAGAAGTTCCTACTTTATATGCGATGAATTGTGATGCTATGAGTGTGGTTTCAATTAGCGAAGGTTTAAGTGTATATGGGTCAGGTGGCATTTAGGTTTATTATTATACTTATTATTATTTTGATGGGACTATATTATGGAGTTGGAAACGACCAGGAGATTTAGGTAATAATATTATGGTAAATCCATCGGCTCCTAATGGTAATCCAACCGCATTGGGTAAAGTAATTAAAGATATTAATATTCGTATTCCCGTGGCACCAACTGCTAACGGCACTTATACACTCCAATGTGTTGTGTCTTCTGGCACACCCACATATTCTTGGGTATCAGTATGATGGGGGGTGTAGTAATGCCTGAAACAATTATTGTAGCGTTAATCGCTTTTATTGGTTCTTTAATTGGCAACTACCTTTCAAATAATAAACACCAGGCGTTAATTGCTTACCGCCTGGAATAGTTAGAATAGAAAGTAAATTTACATAATAATGTAATTGAGCGCACTTATCAATTAGAGAAAGATGTAAAAGTTATTGAGACTAAAATTGATAAGGATTAAAATTTAATCCCTTTTATATCTTTTGATTATTTTCAGTATATAGGACGATAAGTAAAAAGCCAAGAAAAATAAGCAAATAATCCTGAATTAATAGGAGAAGAATGATTTTGAAGTGGAAAAAAATTTGAAAAAATCCCAACCTAAAATGGTAGTGAGGTCAGCGTCCTATCTGCTGTAATACACTATTTTTTGAGTTGAGAAACCGCATAAACACGGCACTTTTCGTCCTATGTTATCGCGTTCTAATCGTCCTATGTTTTGCTTTGAAATCCTGGGTGAGTGAAACATAGGACGAAAACTATATAAGGAAGTTAGGTAAAAAAATGGGACTTTATGTTAGTTTTACTCCTAAACAATTTGGTTATCCAGAAACACTTCATTAGAGTATTCTACAAGAATTTTTAGAAGTTGAAGTAGATTATGCCGAAGCGTGCCAAGCATTTTGTGATGTATTTATTGATGTAGCAACAACATTAGTTCCAGTAGATACAGGATATCTACAAAGCACAATAGACGCATCAACAGATGGCTATGAATGTGAAGCAGAGGCAACCGCAGAATACGCTCAATATGTTGAATATGGCACCTGGAAAATGGCGGCTCAACCTTATTTCACTCCCGCATTAGAAGAGGCTTTGGCGGCTTTTCACGAGATAGCAATGGAAGCGGTAGATGAAGCCCAAGAAATGTTATAGGATTTGTGTGAAGAAGTCATTGCCGAGGCTGGGGAGAGTATGGGCTTTGGCTTATTTGAAGGTGGAGGTTTTTTAGGTGAAATTGGTGGTATGTTGTTAGGGGGAGCAATGTTGTGGTTAATGTTCCCTTTATTGTTGTATGCGTATGGCATTATGGATACTATTTTTGGCAACAATGACAATAAAAGGTCAGGACCAGGCGCAAGTCTTGGCGTTGATATAATAATAACTTAAAGGAGGTCGCGTAATGGCATTTTTAAATAACAGAATGACAGCCTATACCGCCCCTGATGGGTATGTCTATGATTATGCTACTCCTCGTGAAGATGGGGAGCATTTATATGTAAAGTATTTATACTTAACAAAGTTTGATAGTATAGATAACTACATATTAGTGGAGGACCCATATGGTAGAAAAGATAAAAACTAAATTATGTGGTTTAATTAAACAATTAGGCTACAATATTACAGATAACGGGGCTTATGTAGAAAATTTCCCTTGGTTAATGGCTCGTGTAAGTAGCCATTCAAGGACTGACACAATAGACACCAGAATTGACGCAGTGGCTATTACGATTGATATTTTTAGTAAATATAAAGGTGAAAAAGAAATACTTACCATCACAGAAGATATTGCTAATCATATCCAAAAAATTAGAACCGATAATCCAGAGGTAATGTTTATCGCTCAAAGAGATTTAAAAATATTAGATGATAATAAAACAGGTCCAGTAAAGAAACACGGAGTTCTTACTTATCAATTTATATTATCATCTACCTTGCCAGAAGAGGAGGATGCTACTGATGATACAGAAGGGAATTGATGTTGTTTTAAAAATCAATGGCAAGCCAGTAGCAGGACAATAGGGAGCCATTTTAAATCGCTCAATGTCTCCAATAGATATCACAAATAAAATCACTGGTGATTGGAGCGAAAGCCTTGCTGGAACACGCACTTGGCGTATTACTTGTAGTGGATTATTTGTTGTTAACGCGGAGAGTTTATAGGCGTTAGAAGAAGCGTTTATGAATAACACCGAGATAGAAGTTTCTGTCATTGTGAACGGCAAGAACTATTTTGGTCGGGTTTTGATAACTGATTACCCACTTTCCGCTATATTTAATGCGTAGTTCAAATATAACATTTCTTTATTGGGTGTTGGTGAATTAGCGTATGAAAATGCGTGAATTATCACCATTAGAGATTAGAAAGTGGTATGCCGTAGCGGTGGGCGAAATCGGCATACCACCAACTGATTTCTATGAAATGACGCAAGAAGAATTACAGTGGGCGTATGATGGTTATAAACAACGCCAGCAAGATTTAGCAAATATAATCTTATTGGCTATTGGTAGAGCGCATACCGAACATAGAAATGAATTGTTTGAGTTTGTATAGGACAAAGGCTATGATATTAGTAGTCTTGAAGATAGATAGAAAACATTTATTGCTCTTGGAATAAAGGAGGAATAAACAAATGGATGTTTCAACATTACACGCGGAAATTGAAGATAGTATGACGCGTCAAGCCGAATGGGGCACAGATAATTTTATTGGCGGGGCAGATGGAACTGATTTTCGTGGAATGAGTGAAGATGAATTAACCCAATATTTTGCGGAATAGATGGGTCAAGGAATAAAAAGACGAGGAGGAAATTATTGATGTTAATTAATGGCATTGATATTTCAACACTGGGCGTCAAACTGTATGATAGAGTTTTAAATTCTAACTCAATTAATACGGTTGATGACTGGGTAGATGGAGATATTCAACCTACAAACATTCGTCAGCAAGAAAAGTTTAAAAACATATAGTTAAAGTTCTTGGTGTTAGGAACCGATGAGGAGGACGCGTTCTTCCGCATTAGCAAATTAACACAACAGTTAAAGAAAGCATCCGTAGTGTTTGATGATATCAATTTAACATTTGATATTACAATGTATGGTCCCGCAAAGCCAGAGCGTTTAAAAAATGGCAACTTCATTGTAAGTTATAATTTCCATAGTGATTATGCCAAAGGCGAACGCGAGATTTATACTACCAATGCTAATTTAACCAACGCATTTAAATTAACTGTTTTATACTACAAAGACACAAACAATTTAATTATGAGCGATAGCATTACTATTCGCGCATCAAGTTTTACTGGAACCAATGACACTTTGGCAAGCATTGGTGTAGAGGTAGATAAATACCTACCAGAATTCTATAACCACGGTGTTGCGACTAATTTAAATGGCATAGAATTAACTTATGCTAATTTACAATATCTCAATACCTTAATCATTAATTACAATCCTGTTGTTTATAATTTAACCGTCAATTATATGATGGATGATGGCACTGGTTTCTTTAATGATTTATTTGAAGAAACTATTAATTTTACAGCCCCTCAATTAACTGGATTATAGACCATTGGTTAGTTAATCCGCCCACAAAGATTTAAACCAGAAGGATATAAAAGCAATATCACATTTATGGGAGACCTTACTGTTGCGAACATTTTATCACAAAGCCCAATGTAGGTCTTATTTTAGAAGATAGACGCGCCTACAACTAAAAATGTTTTACTAAATTATTATAGCGAGACTGATAGCGGAGAGTGGCAACCAATAGCAACACAGGTTATCAATGTAAATGAAACTCAATTTTATGACGGTATTACTTTAAAAGATATCGTAAATATTTCAGCCTATCGCCCCAACCCATCCTACTTTACTCCTGGATATATTGTTGGCGCGAATGGTAATGATTTAATTACTTTTGAAGAAATTGAGGCAAGTTATGATATTCGTTATCCTCTTGCTGAAAACATTGTCTTTGTTGAGTATTATTTAGGTGTTTATCCTGATTGGTATCGTATTACCACCGCAACTATTAAAACAAAATATAAAACTGATTACGAAAATGGTTTTGAACTGACTGATATAGGAATTGACCTTAATCGTTATAAAACTAATGAATATTTAAATGGCGCAATTTATAATAGCGGTTCATTAGCAACCTATGATGATGTGATTGGCGCAGGTGTAATTTAGATTTATTATGAGCCAATTGATTATCCTATTACAGTTAGATTTTAGACCGAAGGTGAACAAGGTTATAATGAGTAGACATTCACAATTAATGCTCTTGATTTCTTAAATAACCCTGTTTTAACTGATTTAATTCCTATTGGAGACTATCGTCCAGAGGGATATCAATTAGACACTGAAAATTCTTATAATGGAGAAATTACATTACAAGCATTAACACAGGCGTCTCCTATTACTATCACCTTTGAAGAGATAGAAGCAGACCGCACAAAGAATGTTTTAATCCATTATAAACAAGAGTTATCTAACGCATATTCAACCATCAACACCAGTTTAATCACTATTAATGAAAGCGACTGTATTGGTGGTATTAGATTGCGTGATATTATTAATTTAGACCTTTATCGTCCAGAGTTCTATGATACTGGTTTAATTGATGGTTATGGCGCAATGACCTTATTAACCTTTGAAGATATTTAGAGTGCCTATAATGTCATTTATAATGCTACTCGCTATACAACCCCAGTAAGATATTACACCGATGATGTAGATGACGCTAACTGGATTGGTAGTTCTTCTATTTCATATCGTGTAATTGATTTTGAGGTATCAACTACTCTTTACGATTTAGGATTTAATCTTAATGAGTTTAAACCCACTTTTTGTGATGATGGTGTTTTACAATATAATGGTCCTGTAAATTTCACCGCATTGCGTGAATTAGAAAGTATTAATGTTGTGTATGATACAGTAGCAGAACCAGGAGAAGATGATGGAATTGATTATCCACATCGTTTCTTATTCTTACAACATAATGATTTAGGCAATTTTGAGGGATTACACCCCGAATGGACCTTAAACCACGCCTACATCAATACAGGCGTTGTCGCGCAGGATATGTCTAAATTAACTGTTGTTATGGAGTGTAAGCGCGTAGATGAAAATGTGCCTCTACACGATGTTAATGTCGGATACTCATATTTGTTTGGTTCTTCTTCTGCTCTTGGCGCTTTTTATATGCGTTTTAACAACCAAACACAATATGGAAATAACCTTACTGGTGTTAATACTTATGAAGCCAAAGCGGGTTATGCCTCTAACCAATTAACAATTACCGAAGAAAACGGTGTTGGTTGGAGCGAAAATTCTGGTATTTATTCAAGCGCTCGTGATGGATACAGTTATGCGACATTTACTTACACCAATCCATTACAAACTGATGGAGCCCCTATGTCTTATCCTCTCTACTTATTTGCTAATAACAACGCAGGTAGTTATGAAGGTGGTTTGGCGGGCATTGGTATTTATGGTTGCCGTATTTATTATGACAATCTTTTAATTCGTGATATGATACCTGTTTAGTTCTATGATAAGATTGGCGACCAAGTAGCGCCAAGCAATTGTCTTTATGATAAGATTACCAAGACATTTTTTGAGGATGCTACTGGTATGAATAGTTTTAATATCATAGATGATGACAGATATGAAGATGATAATCCAGACCATAAGATTGGTTTTTGCTATGTAAATTATTATCAAAATGGAGTGCGCTTTAAAACTCATATGTATTATTTTAGAGCGAGTGATTTTATTGATAAAGTCTATAATCCATATGATAAATGGCAAGTAGAGGAAAATCAACCACCATATTATAAACCAGGTGTTATTTTAGATTTTGATAAAATTGATAAGAGTTTTGATGGTTTAAATAATCGTTCTTTCTCTGTAAATTATGAAGAAGAGGCTAACCAAATCGTTGTTAATTATTACAGACAGGACGATGAAAGCGCAGACCCAATCCTTATTAAAACTGAAAATATCACTTTGAAAGAGAGCGATTTCTATTAGGTTCCTACTTTTGGTGATATTGTAAGACTTAATAAATATAAACCATCTGGTTATAAAACTGATTTTGCTTATACAGAACCAAAAGTTTCATTGGCGAGAGTTGTTAAGAATTCTCCTTATAATATCATTTATGTGCCTGAAACCGAAGAACTTATTGATTATACAACTACTGTGAGATATATCAAAAAAGTTTATGGTATCCGCACTTATGAGACTATTGGGGAAATAACTTTACACTTTGATTAGACAATGTTTAGAGATGGCGAATACATTGACTACTATATTGATAAAAATGCTATGAAGCCAGAACATTATTATTTAGATGGCGAGAATTATGAATGGTATGAAATGGATGAGCGCATCGCTACTCCTGATGCCTTAAAAGAATTATATATTATTAAATATGATTGCGAAAAATAGAGCATCCCAATTAATTATTATACTGATGAATGGGATGAAGATAACCTTATCGCATCTAATGTTTGGAATGTCTATTTAGATGATTTTGACCCAGAGTATCCATTCTATATTGTTGATTAGTTGCCTAATTCTGCTATTAATCAATATAAACCTATGAACTGCGCTGGCGGTGTTTTATAGAATTCTAATGTTGAAATGACTTTTGAAACATTAGTAGCGTTAGAAGAAATTGCGATTGTTTATGAAACTATTGCTGAACCAGATGACCCAGATGAAGCATATTATGAACGCAAGGTTTTATATTGGGGCGATATGTGTAATGGATTATACCCAAGCATTGATGAAATAAATCCCGCATTATAGCGTGGACAATTAGTTTATCCATATCAAGTGCCTTATATTGATTTAGGTTATACGCCAAAAGAAATTGGTAGATTAAGAGTAGAGATAACTTGTGCTATGAAACCTGTTGGCGTTAATGGGGATGGATTTGGTGGAACAAGTATTTTTGGATATGCTGGTATGCCAGATTTTACTGCTCGTATTGGTAAAGCAGAAACAGAATTAATTCCAGCGGAGGCTTTAAGGTCTGCGCGCTTTAATAAGCAAAACACAACGCATATTGGTAGTGCGGGTTTCTTTAATATTTCACCGAGAATGCCTTCTACAAGTGGCGCTATGTGGATTTATAACTATAATGGTCCTTCTGGTATTGATGGGCAAGGGTATAGTAATAATGTATTAGCAACAACCCAAGGTAGTGAGAACTTACATAACGCTGTTGGTTATATTCATCCAGGCATAATTGCTGGATTTCGCAGAGGTTTCCAATTTGATAGCGATGATGATTATGAACCTATTGATGTATTCCAAGACCATATTTATAGAAAAGATTTTGATATTCGTAATTTCCCAGGGTATAAAAGTTATACAGAAGAAACCAGTAGTATAAAAACTGATGGATGGATGTAGGTTAATAGTGATAGATTAACTTCACGAGGTATTTATTCATTTAATGATAATTTCCGCCCTGACTTACAAGATGGCACTTGGGTAGAAAACTTTGTGGCTCTTGCTAATCCTTTTACAGTTGTATTAGATGCTTATAATAATTATTGTAGTATTTGGAATTATCACGATAGCAACTATCCTATGACTTGGAATATTCCAGAAGATAAACAGAGTATTTGGGAAGATATTGAGAGACCAAGAGGTTCACTATCATTATTTACTACAACAAATCCATACACAGGAAAGCCCAACTTTATTGATGATGTTTATTGGGATTATCCTATTGCTGGTTTAAGTGCTATTACTGGTTCTTATGGTATGGCTTTTAGCAGAGCATTAAATGGAGTAGATTTTTATGATGCCGAAGGACCAGACTTTACATTAAATTATGAAGTAGATGTTTTAGTTCCTGCCGGTAGTTCTGTCGCAGGAGGAGGCTCAATAAGGGATGAGCACGGCGTCCTGATTGGTGGCGATGAAACTGGTGGTGGTTATGTTTTAGTAAGTCAAACATTATCACGCAATGTTCTATTTATAAACTGGAAAACTCCAACTGTCCCTTGGAACGCAGGTGGATGTATTTGGGGTATTAAAATTTATGACCGCGATAGATTAGTTCGTGATTTAATCCCAGTGAGTGCTGGGGACAAAGTATATGATTATGTAATGCCTGAAACTGGTATGTTTGATTTAATTACCGAAATATTCTTTGGCAATAAAAACCCAGGTAAAATTAAAAGTTTAAAACGAGGCGAAATAACATATACTCCTGCTCCTTTATATGCTGTCCCTGATATCCTTTTATATGGTAAAACCACTACAAATTATTATGATTATGATAATACTTATCTTGGTAATAAATTTGTAGATGTGCCAATGTGGTTCTATGATTATAATACCACTATTGAGGATATTCTTGAATGGAATGATTATAAACCAGATGACTACCATCTTGATGGTTGGCTTGATACTGATTTGGACTGGTCCTTCTGGGGCACTCCTATGAGTTTATCCGCCATTTATGAAATGGGAACTGTAAATGTATATTATAAATTAAGGACATTCACAAAAACAGTTGTGTATTACCAAGACAATTGCCGTGTCGGTAGCCGTGATATTATGTATTCATTAAAAGATATTCGCGACGCAAATACATTGGCAGATTTGGGCGTAGATGTTGATTTATATTATGACCCTAAATTTAAACACGGTAGAATAGTTTTTAATGAAACTGTAATCGCAGATGACGATATTGAAACATTTATTAACGCATCAAGCCCTATTGTTGTTTATGATAAATTAACTCGTCAGGAAGCACCAAATCTTTTATATGTAGAATATTATCGTGGCGGAGCCTATGATGATAATTTAATTACATTAGATGAGAACGATAGTAATTATCTTAATTGTAATTTAACCGCACGCGTATTAAATCCAAATGGCGCAATTAAGTATTTAAATCATTACCATCAAGCCTTATATGAAGATGAAAACTTTGGTGAGTTTATTCCTTATCAGGTTAGAGTTTTAGATAAATATATTGGCTTACATTATGGTCCTGGACGAAAGTATAAGACTTTGGCGATGATTGTAAAGAAAGATGTTTATACAATTATCCAGGAGCGCAGAGGCTGGGGACGCCTTAAAGAATATCCTAACGCTTGGATTTTATTAAGCGCGACAGAACCTATCACAGGTCCTGGTTAGAACCCTGATTATGACACTGGTTATGGAAAGGCTTTAACAGTCAGTTCTACAAGCGTAAGACTTCGTTCTTCTACGAGCGCCGCAGACAATGAAAATGTCGTGGCATTAATTGGCGGAGGTCTTGAAGTAGAAGTTCTTGGAGAAAGTATTTTTACAGGCACTGTTGAATGGTTGCCAGTCCGTTATAAACAACTTCAAGGGTTTATGATGGCAGAACACTTAAATATTCTCTCACCATATGTCAAAGATGCTACTTTCATTCCTTTTGGGGATTATGTAAATATTTCTAAAATGACAGTAGATAGGTTATGGTGTTATGCTCCTGAACTTGAAAGTTGGATTAAGGCAGAGGATATTAGTTTTAATCAAGCGGGTAAATTATATAACGGTTTAAAGATTGAAGTTATTGATTTAGATGAAGTTGATTTTACTAATGCTGACAGTTTAGACGATATTGGTATTGACATTCAAAAATGGGCTTTGCGTTTCCACGATAGAAGTAATTTTGAATATACTGGTGAATATACTTATGAAGCATTTAGTATTTTACACGATATAGAAATTGTATATCCAGAAACTATTTATCATTATACTTGTTTGTATTATCACGATAATGTAAATGAAAATAATTTATTAGGTTCTTCTGGTTTTAGTTGTTGTATTAGTGATTGGAACCCAGATTGGGATAAGTTTATTGAAACTTCTTGGCATACAGAAGTTGTCCCAGTAGCAGGTGAATTAGATAGAAGAAACGATACCAGCACATTTACCTATGGTGAGTTATTTACAATTGATGACAATGATAAGACCCATAGTGTAAGGACAATATCTTCGTGGTATGGGGCTCCAATTATTGGACCAACAAAAACAATAGATAATGTGCCATATTATCCAGTAGAAAAAGACCCAGATGGTAATCTTGTTTATTTAAAACAAGATAGATGGACTGTTATTAACAAAGAATTCGATGGGTATGAGACAATAACAGTTAATCCAACTCTTTATAGAGAAACCGCATTAACATTAACCTGGGATTATTTTGGTTTTGAAAAAAATCTATTTAAACCAGATGGTTATGGTGATGGTATTTATCTATGGAATTCTCGCACTTGGGACAAGGATAATAGAATATTTACTTTTGACGAATTAATTCGTTGTGGCACTCAATATGTATTTTATCCAATTTTTGACCCAGATTTATATAAAATACTAATTGCCCCTAACAGGATTGGCGCCTATTAGCCTACACAATATGCGGGTGGTTATGTTTATTATGATAATCCTGGTATTAATATATATTTAGGGAAAGCAGATAAAGGTCAAACTTTCTGTAAAGAAGAGCCCTATGATGTGTATTGTTCAGGCGAATATCGTAATGATTTAAAATAGGTCTTATTAGACGAGTGGGGAATTAGCAGAAACGCGGCGAATGCTACCGACGCTGTAAACAGCCCTGTATTTTATAATAGAAATATATTTTTAGTTCCATCTATCAATGATATAGCCGACGAAGAAACAAAAACTCAATTTGCTCGGGATTTAAATCGTAATGGAAGTAAATATATATATAATGCCTCTATTTATAGACCATATTCTCGTTATGTTTTTGGTCTTGGAAATGAATACGATTAGACTGAAAATATGTATTATAGATGTTATCGGTCCAAAGGGTCCCTTATAGTTGATTTATTACAAGAAAATACAAATTTATCAATAGGTTCTGGGATTGAAAGAGAAGATGTTAATGTTTCATCAACACACACGACTGGTATTATCTATGATGTAATTAGTTATTATTAGTTTATGATGATACATTATTGGGTTCCTGTGCCAAAAGGATTATATTATAAATATAATGGAGTAGATTTACGCATCCCAGACAATGGTATGTTTGATTTATTAACAGGTGATTTTTAGACCAGTTTTAAATGGAGCAATCATACTACTACACATCCATATACTTCAAACTGGCTAAAAACAGGTCCTTTAAGCGATGGCAAATAGTATATATTCCTACGAAATGCTCCTATATAGAGAAGCGCAGAATATAATTTATTTACAGATTGGGTTTATGATACTACTGATGTATAGCAATTTAAACGACTTACAGAGAATACAAAATCTTATGTATAGCCAGATATTTATGCCACGCAATCTCGCGACCTTCAAACTGATTTAATTTTACCAATTACTAAAACTACTAATGATGCCGAACATAAAGTCGTAGGAACCTGGGATAAGAGTTGCGATTAGTGGATTGAAAGCGAAAAATTAGAAAGTGTCGCTGGCTATGATAGCATCCAAACCTGTGAAAAGACTGTTAGTTTGGTGCCAGGAGCCCACAGCAATTTCTATGTCTATCAAGACCCCGCGACGATTGAAACCATAGGACAGCAATCTAATTATTCCTATGGCACAGGTCCAGCGGTTATTAAAGTCTTCTATTCATATCCTTCTGCTCTTGGTAATATCTTATTTGATGGCGCACATTGGTTCCCCGAAGTATATACCAATCTAAATACAGAAGTTCTTAATAAGAATTACGCGCTAACAAAGGATATTACTTATTACACTTATCCGTGGGCTAATAATGATTATTTTGCTGGAAAATATTATTATGGCGAGCGTATTACAGTCTTATACACAAGTGCTAACAATCCTAACTGGGGTTATACTGGTTTAGGCTGGATTGAACTTGAAGGCAATGTAAGCGAAGTATTATAAAATTTGGGGGAAATCAAATGAATGATAATTATTATCCAATAACATTTGAAGGGGACAGTTTCGTTATTACAAATAACGGGACTGCCCCTACCCCGTGTAAAATCACAGTAATCCCATAGGTGGATTTTATGAATTTTACGATTTCGGGGGTAAGCGAGAAACCTATTACGGTATCTCGTGTAATGGCGAATGATGTGTTAGTAATTGATGGCGAAGAGCGCACTGTATTAATTAACGATGAACCCGCATTTGATAAATACAATGGTTGGGAGTTCCCCAAATTAAAGGCGGGAGTTAATGAAATTACAATACCGAATGGAGCGCATACTCAAATTTCTATTGAGTATAGTTTAAGATACTTATGATAAAAGTATATGACACAAACCATCAATTTATAACGCTAATTGACGCCAATCTTACTAATGTTTTTACAACAGACGCATTAGATACGGGGCAAAGAACATTATGTTTCCAAGCCCCGTGTCAAGAATAGTTTTTATCTTGTTTAGTTGAAGAGAACTATGTGAAAACCGAAGATTACGAATATGTTATTAAAGAGGTAAAAGGTAATAACAATAAGTATTTTACTGTTTATTGTAGCGCCAACATTGAAGATATAAAAGGCTCTGTATTTTTATATTTTGATTGTTATGACAAAAACCTCAAACAAGGATATGAATATTGCCTTACTAATACTGATTGGACTGTTGTTTATCACAGCCCCAATAGGACAGTAATTACTTACCAATAGCCTAATGTAAATGCGTATGATATGTTGCGTCAAATCGCATATGATTACGCGCAGGAGTTGTGGTTTGATACAAAAAATAAAGTCCTCCATATCTATGACAAGATGGGGCAAGACCTTGGCGCATATTATTCCAATGAATTACGATTAAAATAGTTAAAATTTTAGTCTAATACATATGATTATGCGACAGTCTTATTTCCTTTTGGTAAGGATGGACTGACAATTTCTAATGTAAATAATGGTAAATCTTATATAGAAAATTTCAAATATTCTAACAAATATTTATCAAAAATTTGGATAAATGAAGACATAGAAATTCCAGAAATTTTACTGCGAGACGCTACCAATTATTTAGAAGAAATTGCGCAACCCAAAGTCAGTTATCAACTATTGGCAACTGAATTAGGACCCGATGTAGCCTTGGGGGATAACATAATCATTGTAGATAAAATCAAAAATATAAAAACTAAATAGCGTGTGGTTAAAATCACTCGTTATCCTAACCAACCAGAAAAAGATGTATTAGAGATAAATAATTTAGCCACAAGTTTCTATGATATGTTTATCGCGGGAGAAAAGCGCAAGGATAAAGATATCAAGTATATCCGTTCGGTTATATCTTCACTTGAATAATTTTTAAGGACAAAACTGTTCTATCGGTCTATTTTAATTTTCATATATATACGGAAGGGCTTGGTAATGAGCCCAAAAGTTGATTTTTTTAAAAAAATATTATATAATATATATAGAAAAAAGGAAAAAAATAATTTAAAAATGAAAGGTAAAAATTATGAATAAGCATTTTATCACTATTACTATTACAACTGATACCAATGTGTCCCGCGATGATATGATTGATTACTTCACTGCTTTAATGTTTGACGGTGATGTTGAGATGCTATTTAACCCCAAAGGAATTGTCATTGACGCATCTCGCACCTCAACAGAATTTGGCAATGGCGTTTGTGTGTATGGTAAGGCTGATTAAATAATTATTTAAGAGGAGTAATAAAAAAATGGCTAATAATTTTATTGATAGTTCTTATAGTGATGTGTTGGGTATTAACCCCAAATATGATGCTATCCTTAACACTTCTCTTACCGAGAAGGGGTTTGTGGCATATAAAGCAATCGTAAATAGATGCGCCCATTCACTCCTCCATTATGATGAAATCCGCGCTCGTGGTTTTGTGGGGAGTTATACATTTGGAGTTGAGCGTCATCGCGATGATGGATTGCTTCATCTTATGAGTTTTAATACAAATCAAATTGATTACTATTGTGGTGTTAAGGTCGCAGGAGCAACGATGAGTAAGTTGGTTAGAATGGGACTGCTGAAAATTACATCCAAGGGAACTACTACACAGTATGCGCTCCCTGATGATTTCTTCACTACGAATGATTTGTCTATTGGGCTCTATCAGCCCGTTAATACTTCATTTTAATAATCACTAATTTATTAGTGTTTATATAGTCCTTCAAAGAGAGGTAGGGCACCGATTATTTCGGTGCTCTATTTTTATACCCAAAAAGGAGATAGTTATGAGAGACGCTATAAATGAATTAAATAAAAATTCAATAGCCAAAGCCACAGGCATTTCATATGGTCGTCTCCGCAAATTTTCATCTGGTTTAATAAAAGAATTAACGCCAGAAGAACAAGAAAAAATCTACAAATATCTAATCAAATTAGCCGAATGTTTCAAGTCAGGTTAATTAACTAATTACAAAGGAGAAGAATTATGAGAGATAAATATGATATTGAAGCCCAAATCTGCCCTGAACCAGGAGAAGAAGAGATTTGGCTACCAGCGCCTCAATACGAGGACCGCTATGAGATATCCAGTTTCGGTCAATTAAGAAATAAAAAAACAAAGAGATTGCGAGAAATAGGCTATGATAATTGCGGATATCCAAAAGTAAATTTAAAGATTAATAATGTAGTTCATTGCGTTTATATTCATAGATTAGTATGTGAAGCATTTAATGGTCCTCCTACCACAGAACATAATATATGCGACCATAT
>JAEEGL013733369.1_pt1 | contig 16718 bp, 24 predicted proteins | sample 9134231 | NCBI WGS metagenome assembly JAEEGL01 (sample SAMN16246548, study PRJNA631951) | gut metagenome | biome: gut microbiome; feature: rumen; material: fiber-attached | host: Bos | place: Iran: Karaj | collected 2018-10 | reverse complement strand
CTTATGCCCCCGATATATTTGGACAAGGAGGTAGACAATGAGTAAGACAAAGACAGAGACAAAACTGAAAAACCTTGAGGGAATGAAGGGAGCAATCGAAACGATAGTAGCACAGGCGTGGGAGCGTGGATACAAGTACGGATTGCACGAAGCCGAACAGAAGAAGCAAATCAAAATTCTGATAGGAAGCGAACAGATATATCCAGAACAGGAGGCAGACAATGAGTGAAGATAAGCCGAAAATAATGGAATTTGCCGGATATAATAATCACGATGGAGGATTTGAAAAATGTCCTTATTGTGGTGAAGTGTACAATGGGTACGAGAGATTATATATGGGACTAAAAAACGAAGAGCCGTTTGAATGCAGAAAGTGCAAACATATAATTGCGTTTAGACCATAAAGGGAGGAGGCAGACAATGACACAAAAATGTTTTAACTGTATTTATTATGAGGATTGCAAGGATAATGGCGATGAAGATTGTGAGGAGGCAGACAATGACAATCTTTGAAGCTATGATTCCTCTTGATCCCAAGGTGAAGAAGAACAATCAGAAGATCATTACTAACCCCAAGACCAAAGCTCCGATGATCGTACAGAATGACCGATACCGGCAATACGAGAGGGATGCAGGATGGTTCTTGAGAGAACCAAGACAGCCTATAGACTATCCGGTCAATGTCAGATGCATCTTCTATCGGCAGACAGCTCGAAGGGTAGACCTGACCAACCTACTCGAAGCCATAGACGATATCCTCGTCAAATACGGTGTCCTGAAGGATGATAACTTTCAGATCATAGCAGGACATGACGGCAGCAGAGTCTACATAGACCGGGAGAAGCCAAGGACAGAGATTTACATCGAGCCAATTAGCGAATATAATTAGAGGAAGGAGGTATTTGCATGAATGACAAACTGAAGAATGATAACAAGAAGACCGACCGGGAGCAGAGAAGGAAGGCCTGGCAGAGCAAATACATGTCAAGGCACAAGACCCTTTGTGTAACCTTGGATAACACAGAAGATGCTGATATCCTCGAATGGTTAGGAGCACAGGACAACAGATCGGAGTCGGTCAGGACGGTATTAAGGAGAGAAGCATGGAAAGTAGGTACATTAACGAAGAATATGCTCTGATCGGGAAAGAATGGGTTGATAATGATCCCGAATTCACCGACATAGCCAACAGCCAGGCAACTATCGTATATTTGTCCTCGGATTACGAGAAGAAGAAGCCACAGCAGAGCAAGTTCGTGCTTGGAGAGTGTGAGAAGGTGCAGGATAAGAACAAATGGGCAATCCCGGCAGACTTCACGATCACACTTTACGAGCCGAACCTGATAGGGAAGTCGGACGAGGTTATCAAAAGAGTGATCTTTCATGAGCTTCTCCATGTGGGGATAGAATTTAAGGAAGACGGTTCGGAGAAATATTACATCCGGGATCACGATTGTGAAGACTTTAAGGAATGCATAGACCGTTGGGGTACAGATTGGAGCGAAGCATGAACATAGAACAGATGAAGGTCAAAGACCTCAAACCATATGAGAAGAATGCAAAGAAGCACGACAAGACACAGATCGCTAATGTAGCAGAATCGATCAAAAGGTTCGGATTTGCTCAACCTCTTGTGGTGGATAAAGACAATGTCCTTATAATCGGGCATTGTCGTTTGCTTGCTGCAAAACAGCTCAAGCTCCGTGAAGTCCCGGTGGTAAGAATGGACGATCTCACCGAAGAGGAAGTCAAACAGTTAAGGCTCCTGGATAACAAGCTCAACGAGAGTGATTGGGATTTTGACCTGCTTATGGACGAGGTGGGAGAGCTTGATTTTGACGGATTTGACCTCGATTGGGGGTTCAAGGAACTCGAAGAATCTGCAGTTGTAGAAGACGAAGCTCCCGAGCCGGACATGGAAAACCCTCCGATATCCAAGCTCGGTGATGTATGGCTTTTAGGAAACCACAGGATCATGTGCGGTGATTCCACCAACGAAGATGATGTTGCAAAGCTGATGAACGGAGAGAGTGCCGACCTTCTCGTTACAGATCCACCGTATAATGTCGACTACGAAGGCGGTACAGGAATGAAAATACAGAATGACTCAATGAGTGATGAGAAATTCCGCAGTTTCCTGAAAGATGCATTCACCAATGCGATCAATTCTATGAAAGCAGGAGCTGCATTCTATATTTGGCATGCTGACAGTGAAGGCTTTAACTTCCGTACGGCTTGCAAAGAGGTGGGATTGCAGATAAGACAGTGCCTTATTTGGCAGAAGAACTCCATGGTTATGGGAAGACAGGACTACCAATGGAAACACGAGCCTTGTCTTTACGGTTGGAAGGAAGGTGCCGGGCATAAGTGGAACGCAGATAGAAGACAAACCACTATCCTGGAATTCGACAGACCTACCAAGTCAGACTTGCACCCGACTATGAAGCCTGTCAATCTGATCTCATACCAGGTAAGGAACTCCTCCGAACAAGGTGACCTTGTGCTTGACCTGTTCGGTGGTAGCGGATCAACTCTTATGGCCTGTGAACAGTTGGGCAGAACATGCTATACGATGGAATACGACCCTCGTTATGCTGATGTAATAGTCAAACGATGGGAGAATTTTACGCATAAAAAGGCGGTGTTGCTGAATGGAGAAGAAGGACAAACCAAAGAAGAAAACTAATCTTAAGAATACAGAAGCAACACAGTTCAAAAGCGGCTCAAAAGCGGTTGAGAGTGGCAGAAAAGGCGGTATTGCTTCAGGCAAGGCTAAAAGAGAGAAAGCCGACTTCAAAAAGAAGTGCCAAGCTTGGATGGAAGCAGAGGTGGCAAAGGACAAAAACGGCAATCCTATGACCGGAGCAGACCTCATGATCGCTGTCGCAGGTAAGGAGATCAAGAACGGATCTTCCAAGTTCTGGGAGCTGATGCGTGACACGGCAGGGTTTAAGCCTATCGACAAGGTCATGGTCTCCGAAGTGGAACAATCCGTTATTGACGAGGTCGAGGCAGCTGTACTTGGAGCGGAGGAAGAAGATGCAAAAGAAAATTAAAGTCCCTATGCAAAGAACGATGAAGCTCGAAATATGGAACAAATGTTCTGGAGGGGGGGCAGACATCACCGAGAATATTGTCTACACAGGCGGTTCGGAGAAGGAGATACTATCGCTCATAGATCATGACCAGGAAGAGATCCTGTATTACATGAGGACAGGGGACATGAAGAAGGAGCGGTGCTTCTGCTTTCAAGGTCTGATGATCAAAAAGGCAGGGATAACGGCTATAAGGTTATCGGAGGCAGATTATTGACAAGGCAACAAGCTGTTAATTTTTTACGGAATCATCCGGTTAGGTTCGGTCAGATGTTGGGGTTCACCAAGCTGACCGAATTGCATAACGGATGGATAAAGAAGATGGCTTTCGGGAAGAAAGACCACACACTGCAGGGGCATAGATCGAGCTACAAGACAACCTGTCTGTCGATCGCCCTTGCTTTAATTATAATATTATTACCAAATAAGCGGACTTTGTTCATGCGTAAGACCGATGACGATGTAAAGGAAATCATCAAACAGGTCAGAAACATCCTGATCAACCCGATCACGCAGGTGTTCGTGCAAGCGATCTACGGTGTAACACTGAAGTTGAATGTCGATAATTCCACGGAGCTGTTGACGAACCTCACAACCGATATCAAGGGAACGAGTCAGCTCGTAGGTATTGGAACGCAATCATCATTGACAGGCCAGCATTACGATTACATATTCACGGACGATATTATCAATGTCAAAGACCGAACCTCAAGGGCAGAACGAGAGAGAATCAAGACGGTCTATCAGGAACTTATGAACATCAAGAACCAGGGCGGTAGGATCTTCAACACAGGAACACCGTGGCATAAGGAAGATGCATTCACTCTGATGCCTGAAGCAGAGAAGTGGGATTGGAAGTCGACAGGAATATTCACCGAAGAAGAAATGGAGCAGAAGAGACAGGAAATGTCACCGTCCCTGTTTGCCGCCAACTATGAGCTGCGGCACATCGCATCAGAGGATGTGATCTTCGAGAATGCGATCACAGGCGGAGATATCGCCAAGATCTACAATGCTCCTGTGGTGCATATCGATGCGGCATACGGTGGCGAGGACTACACGGCTATGACCATCTGCAGAAAGAGCGAGGACAAGTATTACATATATGGGAAGCTCTGGCACAAAGCGGTTGATGAATGCATGGACATGATCATCAGAGAGAAGAACAATGTCCTTGCCGGGAAGATATACTGCGAGAAGAATGCGGACAAGGGATACCTTGCTAAAGCTTTCAGAGATCGGGGAGAGAGAGTATCGTCTTACAATGAGAGCATGAACAAGTACATTAAGATCGTCACTCATTTGAAGGGCGATTGGAAGAATATCGTTTTTGTAGAGGGAACGGATGAGGAGTATATAGATCAGATCCTGGATTATAACGAATTTGCAGAACATGACGATGCTCCCGACTCTGCTGCCTGTGCGATTAGGATATTACATCCGAGCAAGAACGAGGAAGAGAGAGTGGTTGGAAATTGGTAATGTGTTATAATGCAAAATAATGGCTCGAAAGGAGGCAGGGAATGAAAACATATCAAGATTGGCTCGAAGTAGCGGAGAGATCAGAAGAGGAACGCATGAATTTTATACATGCGGCAATAAACGAACATAAATCAAGCCAGGAATACGAGGATGCTGTCACGGCAGAAGACTACTACAATGGCAACAATACGACCATAAAGCAAGTACAGAAGATGGTATTCAATGCCATGGGACAGGCGGTGCCGGATCTCATATCGGCAAACCACAAGCTCGCTAACAGGTTCTTTTATCGTTCCATAACACAGGCAACACAGGTCTTGCTTGGCAACGGAGTGACCTGGAAAAAGGATAGCACTGAGCCTTTAGGCAAGGACTTCGACAAGAAGATCGTACAGATAGCGAGGGCGGTACAGGCAGAGGGTACATGCTTCGGTTTTTGGAACTTGGATCATGTAGAGGTGTTCGAGCTTCGCAATTTCAAGCCTCTTTATGACGAAGAGGACGGAGCATTGAAGGCAGGCATAAGGTTTTGGCAGATAGACGATAAGAAGCCTATGCGAGCAACGATGTACGAGCTTGACGGATATACCGAGTATAGATACGAAGGCGGCAAAGGCGAAGTCCTGCAACCTAAAAGGCCTTATATCCTCAAGACGGTCACGACAGTTATAGATGGATTGCAGATCTATGACGGAGAGAACTACCCGACATTCCCGGTCATACCTTGCCATGCGAATGCGACCAAGACATCGGAGCTGAACCCGATCAGAGCGACAATCGATGCTTACGACCTGATATCCTCGGGATATGCCAACGACATAGACGATGCCAATCTTATCTATTGGACTATCACCAATGCTGGGGGCATGGATGATGCGGATCTCATCACTTTCTTGAACAAGTTAAGGAAGAACCACATCGGACAGCTTTACGATGATCAGAACATAGAAATGCATACGGCAGACCTTCCCTTTGCAGGAAGAGAAGCTGTCCTTGACAGGCTTGAACAACAGCTTTATAAGGATGCAATGGCTCTGAATACCTACGACATAGCAAACGGAGCGGTCACGGCTACGCAGATCGAGGCGGCATACGAACCACTCAATCAGAAGCTCGACCAATTGGAAGGATACATAACCGACTTTATTGACAGGCTTCTCGAAGTGGCAGGAATAGTGGACGAGCCAACCTATACAAGGTCGATAATCGTCAACCGGACAGAAGAGATTAACTCCCTTGTGAGTGCGGCTCTGTACCTGGACGAGGATTATATCACGGAGAAGATAATGACCTTATATGGCGACAAGGACAAAGTGCAGGATGTTATTGATGCTAAGGCAGAAGAAAACACATCACGAATGACAGGTGGATCAGGTGGCGAAGATACGGAGGTATAATTCGGACTTCATGTCCAGGCAAATGGACGAGAGATTAGAGCTGTTAGAGGAAGATCTGACAGCTCTTTATGCAAATGCAGCAAACAATGTAAAAGCCGAGTTCACGGATTGGACAGCCAAGAACGACAAGAAGGAAAAGGAAATGAACGAGAAGCTCAAGAATGGTGATATCACCGAGGAGGAGTTCTCGGCATGGCGAAAGAATGCATACCTCAAAGACCAGAGATACAAGGAAACAGTCGATTCCATGACAGATATCCTTGTAAACACCGACAAGGCGGCAATGGCTATTGTCCGGGGCGAGCTTCCTCTTGTTGTGGCTGAATCCTTTAATTTTACACAGGCCTTGGGGTTTGCGGCTGCAGATGAAGCAGGACTAACTGTCGGAACATTCCAAATATATAATGCTCGGACGGTTCAGAAGCTGATCAAGGACAACCCCGACCTTCTGCCTCGTGTCGCTGTTTCCGAAGACAAGAAATGGAACAAAAAGAGGATAAACAGGGAGATTACACATGGCATCATTAAGGGCGAGCCTTTGGATAAGGTGGCTGATAGGCTACAGAATGTAACCGATATGGACAGGAGTGCGGCTGTTCGGAATGCGAGAACGGCAATGACAGGAGCAGAGAACCTCGGAAGGGATGAAGGCTTTCACGAGCTGAAAGACAAGGGCATCCCTGCAAGGATGCAATGGAGTGCCGTGCACGACAACAGGACAAGAGACACGCATATTCTCTTGGACGGAACTTACCAGGATGAGAACGGATACTTCGGAGAGGGCATACTTGCGACACCTATTCAGTATCCGGGAGACCCTGCAGGTGATCCGGAGGAGATATATAACTGTCGGTGCAGAGCTTCGTTAGTTCTTGAAGGTATCGACCACAGCCAGGACGATGATCTGTATGAGAAGTTTATGAAGGACAATTATCCTGAAGATTGGGAACAGGTCAAAAAAGACAGAGAAGACAGAGAATCGGCATATTCTTCTAAAAAAGAAGGAGCATCGGACAGAGTAAAGGCAAGAAACGAGAGAAGGAGAAATAGATAATGGCGAAGGTTGTAGAGGTAACGGTGGACAGCCATACACAAGAGGTGATCGATGAAATGAAAGCCAAGGTGTATGATTGGTTTGAATCGATAGGCGAGGATGCGGCAAAGACAGCTGCAGACAAAGCCCCTGTCGGAACACCTGAAAGCACAGGAATACCCGGATACATAGGCGGTACACTGAAGAACAGTATATCCTCTGCCGTGGTGGAATCGGAGAATGCCGTGTATATCGGCACGAATGTGGAATATGCACCATATCAGGAGTTCGGTACGAGGCGAGGGATTAAGGGCAAGCATTTCCTGCAATTCGGAGCTTCTGCCCATACCGAAGAATACAAGCGAATGCTTGAACAGAAGTTACAGAGCGAGTGATCTGAAAAGGTTGCTCGCTTTTCATTTGATTTTCATTTTATTGCAAATGAAAATCATTTGTGTTATAAATGAAAATATAGTCTAATGAATAAAGCAATTTTCACCGAAGCAAAGGAGACATATTATGGCATCACTTACAAGGAAGTTCCTTACAACACTTGGAATCGAAGAGGACAAAGCTGATCAGATTATCGAGAGGCATAACGAAGTCTTAACCGAGATCAAGACGGAAAGGGACGAGTACAAGGAGAAGGCAGAACAGCTTCCGGACATTCAGAAGCAGTTGAATGATTACAAGGAAGCGGAGAGCAAAGCCGAGAAAGACCCCTACAAGGTCAAATACGAGGCATTGAAGGAAGAATACAACGATTATAAGACCAAGGTCACCGAGAAGGAGACCACAGCCAAGAAGGAAGCTACCTACAGACAGCTCCTGAAAGAGTGTGGGATCTCTGAAAAGAGAATCGATGCGGTTCTTAAAGTTTCTGACATCAATGCGATCGAGTATGACGATGAAGGAAAGGTCAAGGAAGGTGACAAGCTCAAGGAATCCATCAAGGCTGAATGGTCAGACTTTATCGAGACCAAAGGCGAAAAAGGTGCATCCGTTGCTACCCCTCCGACAAGTACCAATTCCACTGTAAAGAGCAAGAAAGAAATACTTGAGATCAAAGATACTACCGAACGGCAGAAGGCCTGGGCGGAGTATATTGCACAATCGCAGAAAGGAAATTAATATGGCAGCATCAAATGTTGAATCTTTAACAAACCCTAGAGACTCCCTTCCTAACAGCTACACAAGCATCCAGGCAAGAGAGCTTGACTTCGTATCGAGATTTACTAACTCTTGGCAGGCACTTGCCGAGGTTCTCGGTATTATGAGACCTATCAAGAAGGAAGCAGGCACAACCCTCGTATCTTACACAGCCTCTGTTGCTCTTGAAGATGGCGATGTAGATCCCGGCAATGTCATTCCTTATTCCAAGGCTTCAGTTACAGCCGCAAGGAAGGCGGAGCTTTCTCTGAAGAAATATGCAAAGGCAGTTCCGATCGAGGATGTCGACAAGTATGGTGCAGAGGTTGCCGTACAGAAGACAGACGATGCATTCCTCAATCAGCTCCAGGGCGTTATCCTTGATAACTTCTATGACACACTTTCAGACGATACATACGCAATGACAGACGAGTACGAGACATTCCAGATGGCTGTTGCAATGGCTATCGGCAAGGTTCGTGACAAGTTCAAGAAGATGCGTAAGACAGCAACAGAGGTTGTTGTATTCGTCAATACTCTCGACCTGTACGAGTATCTCGGTGGTGCCCAGGTATCCATTCAGAGCCTCTTCGGTCTTGACTACATTCAGAACTTCCTCGGTGCTACAACGGTTATCGTATCCTCCGAGATCGAGAAGGGAACAGTTATAGCCGTTCCTTCCGAGAACCTTGTTCTGTACTACATCGATCCTTCCACAGAGTTCGCTTCCCTCGGTCTTTCCTATACCGTAGATGGCGATACTCCTCTGCTTGGTTTCCACGCACAGGGCAACTATGGAACGGCTGTCGGTGAGTCTTTTGCAGTAATGGGTGCAGTCCTTTGGGCAGAATATGCGGATGGTGTCGCAATAACTACCATTAACGCAAACCCCTCGGAGGGCTGACACTTAAAGCCGAGAGTGATCAGTCCGAACTTTTCGAAGTCCCTGTATCTGACATGCAGGAAGACATCGTAATCGGCAAAGAGTCCATCACAGGTACTCTGAAATATCTGTCCGGTAGCAACCCGATCACTGATGTATGGGGTGAAGGCTACTTCTTCTGCTTCAACTTGGCAGATAATACCTTCACAGGACTTGCAAGTGTCAAAGTTGGCATGAGACCGTCCGTAAGTTCGGGTCTTGTAGAGATAATCAATGATCCCGATAAGAATGGTACTGCAAAAGTCACCAACAAGAACGAGCAGGTGTTCATCGTTGAACAGGTTGCAGAGGACGGAAGAAAACACAGGCAGGTCTTTGACCTTTCCGGTCTTACTTTGGAAGAAGCTGACGGCTGATAGGTGAACCATATGGAGAAGATGCTTACACAGATTTGCGATTACTTAAACAACTACTTTTGGAGACAGAAGTTAGAGGACGACTTCAAGATCGAGGGCGGAACTATCACCGTTCCCGAGCTGAAAGAGGGACAGTACTTTCGCATTATTGGAAGCATCCTCAACGATGGTGTTTACAAATATCCGGCAACAGGTCTGAAAGACGAAGAGTTCACAGGTGCTATATGGTCTATGGCTGTCCCACAGGCGGTCATAGACCTCGCCTCTGACATTGAGGCTTGGCTTGCTCTGTATGGCGGTGTAGATTCACAGGCAATGTCACCTTTTGCATCCGAGAGCTTTGGGAACTACTCCTACAGCAAGGGAACAGCAACAGGCGGAGCTTCAGGGAATTCTAACACCTGGCAGGCGGTATTCGCTAACAGGCTCGCACCTTATAGAAGGTTGAGGAACATACCATGAGCTTGGTCGACAATGCAATGGAAGCATCCTACATCATGGATAAGCAAACGGCACCGGACGGTAGAGGCGGAGTGATCACGACCTACACTGAAGGTGCTCCTATCAATGTAGCTTATTCTTTTGATACTTCGACAGAAGCAAGGGTGGCAGAACAGGCAGGAACCTCCGACAGGTACACTCTTACCACAAAGAAGTCGGTCAATCTTCAATATCGAGATATCGTGAAGAGAGTGCGAGACGGTAAGATGTTCCGAGTAACATCGGACGGAGACGATAACTATACACCTTCCACATCAAGCCTTGATATGCGACAGGTAGAAGCGGAGGAATGGCATGGATAAGCAACAGGCCTATTACAAGCTATGGAGTAGCTTTGGAATTCCTGCATATGATGAGAATTCTGTGCCGGACGATGCGATATTACCTTACATCACATACCAGGTGATAACAGATAGCATTGATAAGCCTGTTTTCCCGACCGCTTCGCTTTGGTACAGGGGCAATTCCTGGACAAATATTGACTTGAAGCTCAACGAGATCACGAACTACATCGAGGATCTTCAGCCTATCGAGATAGACACCGGATATATGTATGTAACCAAAGGTCAACCTTGGTCGCAGCGAATGACAGACCCTATGGAACGAGATGTGAAGAGGTACCTTCTTAACCCCGCTATCGAGTTCCTCACCAAATATTGAAAAAGGAGAAAATAACCATGGCAAAGAGATTTACACAGGTTAAATATGATGCCTTCAAGGAAATCCAGGTTGAAGCAGGTGTTATTCTCAAGAGGTTCAACCCTGCCAATCCTGTTATTAACAGACAGGATATCGTCTGTGTTACAACAGGCGGTATCACAATCACAGCACAGCCTTCCTTCATCGATGTATTCGAGGATGTGGACAATGTGCCTAACAACACAATGGAAGGAAAGCAGGTCGAGGATTGGACTTGCACACTTGCTACAACGGCTCTTGATACCTCTGCGGAGTCCATCAAGATGGAGCTTGGTGTAGCAGACATCGATGCGAACGATACTACAAGGATCACACCCAGGAGAGATATACAGCTCACAGACTTTATCGATAGCCTTTGGTGGGTTGGAGATCGTGCAGACGGTGGCTTTGTAGCCGTACAGGTTCTCAATGTTCTGTCTACAGACGGCTTCGCACTGCAGACCACGAAGAACGGCAAGGGCACGACAGGCATCACATTAACAGGCCATTTCAGCCTTGATGCTGTTGACACAGTTCCCATGAACTTCTATGTAATCGAGGGCGGGTCTGCTGCAACAAGCCTTGTCCTGGACAAGTTAAGCCTTACAGTTGAGGCAGGGAATACGGCAGCGATCACAGCTACCAAGACAGGCACATCGGCAAGTATCTCATGGCAGAGCCTTGACACAGATGTTGCTACGGTTGATGATGGTGTTGTAACAGGTGTTGCAGCAGGAACGACTGTTGTTATTGCCTCGCTCGTTGAGGATGATGTCACATATATGGCAAACTGTGTTGTTACAGTCACAGGAGAAGGCTGATAAACAAATCAAGGAGGTAAGAACATGAGGTTATCAGACATTAAAGGAGTAGAGGCATTCAAGACGATAGGAAAGATCGTGGGGTGTCTCCGTGGATTATATGAAAATGAGAAGTTGCTCAAGATAGCAACCGAGCAGAAGACAGGGTGGATAATGGACTTCTTCTCCACAAGTCTTGAAGAAGAGTCCGAAACCTGGATGAAGATGTTCGTTATCCTCAATCCCGGTGTTAAGGAGGAGGATATAAACCTTAGCTCTGTCATCAAGTTTGCATATGATTTCAAAAACGATCCTGAATTGATGTCCCTTTTTTTCTCGCAGGGCGAGCAGACGGTGAAGACCTCTTCTGGCTCGCCTATGGTGAATACCGAGGAGACAGAGAAGAAGTAACCTCATTTCTTCGATACCTTACAGCTAAAATTAAGGAAAGACAGCGAGCGGAGGCATACGAAATGTATGTTACTGACTCGCTGTTCTATTTACAACACCTTGTCGGTGGCGGCAAGGAAGATGATAGCAGGCAGATGTTCAGCTCGAAGTACCGGGAGATCATGGACAATGTTCGTAATCCCAAGAAGAAGGAATCTGCCAATGACATACGAGAGCGAATGATAAGCAAATCGATGTTGTTAATGACAGGAGAAGAAGAATGAATGTATTTGAACTTTTCGCAAAGTTAGGTCTTGATACAACCGAATACGATAAGGGTCTTGATAATTCCGAGAAGAAGGGAGCGAACTTTGGCAAAGGCTTGAAGACAGCTGCAGGGGTTGCTGCAGGAGCTGTTGCCGCCACAACAGCGGCAGTAGGAGCAGGAGCAAAAGCATTTCTCGGTGTGGCTAATAGTGTCAGCTCCATGGGCGATACCATAGGCGACAATGCGGCAAAAATGGGAATCTCCACGAAGGCATATCAGGAATGGGATTATATTCTGCAAAGGGCAGGAACATCCATTGAAGCTATGAAGCCTTCCATGAAGACTCTTGCTAATGCGGCTGTCGAGGGTAAAGATGCCTTTGATGCTCTTGGCATAAGTCAGGAAGAGATTGCATCTCTCAATCAGGAGGAATTATTCGAAAGAACTATTACGGCTCTGCAAGGGGTTAGTGATGAACAGGAGAGGACAGCTTTGGCTTCCAAGCTCCTCGGGAGGGGAGCTATTGAGCTTGGAGCTGTTTTCTCCATGACCGCAGAAGAGACCGAAGCCGCAAAGCAAAAGATGTATGAATTAGGAAATTACATGGACGAAGACGCCATATCTGCCTCTGATAAATTTCAAGACACGATGGCAGACATGAACGACTCCATTGAAGGTGTAAAGACAAGGCTGATGGTCGATTTCTTGCCTTCTCTTACAGAAACGATGGGTGGTCTTTCAAAGATCTTTTCCGGTTCTGATGTTGAAGGGGGGCTTGCAGAAATAGAGAAGGGCATAAGTGGCTTGGCTTCTAATCTTGTTGCTAAAGCACCACAGATCATGCAGATAGGAGGAACTATCCTTAAGGCTCTACTTTCTTCGATAACCTCTAATCTGCCTGTATTGCTGAATGCAGCCGTGCCTGTAATCATGGAGATCGGAAACGGGATCATCTCAGCTGCCCCTGACATCCTTACTGCCGTAATGTCCTTGATTGGCACAATAGGGTCAGCCCTGGCAGATCCTGCTAATCTTCAGAATTTGTTGGAGTCAGCGGTGGCTATTGTATTGACGATATCGAATGCAATTTCAGAGAATGCACCAACCGTCATTCCTGCAATTGTAGAAATCATCATGCAAATGCTTACTGCATTGACCGATGAGTCGGTTCTTATGCCTCTGTTGTCGGCTGGATTATCTGTAATTGTTGCCGTGGTTCAGGGCATCCTCAAAGCCATCCCTGTTTTGATAAAAAATCTCCCTGCCATTATCAGCAATATCACAAATTTTTTGGTAAATTCCACACCTTTGATAATCTCGGCGGCGATACAGTTGCTTGGAGGCATAATTTCTGCAATTCCCGAAATCATTGTAGAATTGGGAAAGGCAACCCCGCAGATCATATCTTCTCTTGTTTCAGGTCTCTTGCAGGGGACAGGTCAGATCGTAGCGGTCGGAGGTCAGTTGCTCGCAGGCCTGTGGCAGGGCATTTCCGACAAGACCAAATGGCTCTTAGATAGGATCAAAGGGTTTGGTGAGTCTGTTCTTAACGGCATCAAGGGCATTTTTGGTATTCATTCGCCTTCAACTGTATTCCGTGACGAGGTTGGTAAGATGCTCGCATTAGGTCTTGGAGAAGGCTTCGAAAAGGGAATGCCGGGTGTGGTCGATGATATGGTCGATAGTGCCAAGGGAGCAGCAGGCGAAATATCAGACGCAATGAGCTTAAATGGTTCTATAGACATGGAAAGATATGCGATGAAGTCGACAGGCGGTTTCAACACAGCCAACTCGCAATTCGTGGAAAACCTCGGTGCTATGATAGATAAAAAACTGTCCAATATAAACCTTACAATCGAAAACCCTGTATATATCGGACAAAGAAAGATAGATCAGCAGGTCAAGACAGCTACGGCTCGCAATAATGTGATATCGGGAGGCAGATAATATGTTAAAAACAGACTATCCTACAATTATAAACGGAGTTACATATGAGCCGTTCAAGACCTGGGATATCACAGGCAATGATGTCGTTACCGTTCACGAAACAGAGGGTGGTACACAAGAGGATGTAATCATAAGAAAGGGAAGGCGGTCGATAGCGGTATCGACTACTTGCCTTCCTGCTGTTGCCAGGTCTCTTGCGATCCTGGAGGATCTTAACTCGTTTGAAGTTCAATATTATGATGTCAAGACGGATGGCTATGTTACAATAGATATGAGGGTAGCACCTTCATCGATGGTGATATCGCTCAAAGAAGGGTCTTCAAGGCTGACGGTGAACGGTGTATATACGGTATCGTTCACATTGGAGGAGTTCTGATGTATTTTGATGTTTCTCCCGAATATTTATATACAATGCACTACAAGAGCACCAATAGGAGGCTCTCCGGTACGATAGGCAATATATCATTCACAGGCGATGATGTAATACTTGATTCGTTTGAGATTACCAACCGATGTGCAGAAGAGTCGGAAATGAAGATCGGTGGTGTCTATGTCGGACAGCTCAACATGGTCTTTGTTCCCTCTTTCCTTTCAAAGATCCCGAAAAGGAGTTACATCGGGCAGAAGATCGCACCGTCAATCGGTCTTTATGTGCCGGACAATAACGAGTGGGAAGACATCCCTCTCGGTGTATTTACCATACAATCTGCACAAATAAGCAAAGAGGGCATCACGATAGAAGCCTTCGACAATATGAAAAAGTTCGACAAGACCTGGGATCTCAACAATTCTATGATGACAAGCACACCGTATGGCTTCCTTAAACTTGCCTGCCTCGAATGCGGTGTCGAATTAGGTGTAACGAAATCGTATGTCGAAGAACTTCCGAACGGGACAGAAGAGCTGTTACTTGTTGATGAGAACGACATCGAGACATATAGGGACATAGTGTACTACATCGCACAAACCCTGGGTTGCTTTGCCACGATAAACCGTGAAGGAAAGCTTGATATAAGAAAGTTTGGACTTGGCACAACTGAATTGGACGAGAACCACAGGGATGTTGATGCTGTTTACTCTGACTATGTTACCAAGTGGACTTCAATTACCATGTATGATGTTGACTCTGGCGAAGAAGAATATTATTCAATTCAGCCGGATGATGGCCTGAACATGAATCTTGGAAATAATCCGTTCTTACAGACTATCTCGGACAAGACCATTCAGCAGGCTATCACATACCTCGAATTGGAGATAGAAAGAGTCGAAGATGACATAGATGCTCTTGAGACACAGTTGGGATTGCTTGAAAATGAAATCGATGAAGTTGAGGAAGCCTTAGAACATGATCCTGACAATCCTGAACTGATTGCTCTTCACGAAAGACTCCTGGCAGAAAAGAATGTGCTGCAGAATGATATTCACTTTAAGGAAGAAGAGAAAACAGGACTTGAAGTGGAATTGGAACAGGCGAGGGCAGGATTAATAGATGCATCAAAGGTCTTCAAAAAGAAGGCAAGAGAGGCAATATTGAGAGCGATAAACGAGATCCAGTATACTCCTTTCTATGTCAATTCAGCAAGAGACCCTATCTTTGACCTCGGCGACAAGATCCTGTTCACAGGCGGCATGGCACAAGGCGAAGAAGGATGCATTATGGCTCTTTCCTACAAATTTGATACCTTTTGCTTTGAAGGCTACGGAGACGATCCTTCTCTTACCGATAGTAGAAGCAAGACCGATAAGAGTGTAACCGGAGCGAAGAGATCTAAGAGCAAAGAGGACAAGATCAATGTGGACTTCGCCACCTTCATCAATGCCGATGATATCACTATCGAGGCAGGGCAGGAGGAAGAGGTCGGTTATATCCGTTTCGGTGTAGCCAATACCACCGATGTCGAGTCTTGGATAGAGATCAAACTGGATGCGACTCTGATCGATGGCAAGGCAGGAGTGAAGATGACATATTACTTCGATGGAGAAGAGATAGTCGGGTATCATCCTGTCGAGACATGGAGCGGAGCGGCAGTCTCTTTGGATCTGGATGATGAAGAGGACACCATGATATACGATAGCGAGCCAGACAGTGCGACATCGACACACACCATAGGCTTTCATTATCACTTCGTCAATGTCGATCCAGATCATGAGCATACTATCACTTACAAACTGAAGAGTCTCAATGGAGAGGAATATATTGATACTGCATGTGTGCATGCGACAGTATGGGCAAACGGACTTTTGAACGAAAACAAATTCACTGGTACAATAAGGGCAACAGATGAGATCCCGATGTATGAATTCGGTATTCTGGAGTTGCTTGATGATATAGACGAAGATGTAACTGTTGGCGGCATCACTCCTCCAGTTACGGAATATCTCATAACGGAAAACGGAGAGTATATTGTAACAGAAGATGGAGACAAACTTATAGTATAGAAAAGGAGACCAAAGATGGCAGACAAGAAGATAGATCAATTACCAAGTGCATCAACACTTGACGGAACAGAAGTGGTTGCAGGATTTCAGAGTAATGCCACGAAGAAGATCACTACGCAGGCGATAGCAAATCTCGCCAGTGGAGGAGCATCCTTCACGGATGTAACAGGCACACTGTCTGCAGGCAGTACCACTCTTACACTGCAGGATGCTTCCATCACCACATCTTCTACACTTGAT
>JAEEGL013524986.1_pt1 | contig 16718 bp, 11 predicted proteins | sample 9134231 | NCBI WGS metagenome assembly JAEEGL01 (sample SAMN16246548, study PRJNA631951) | gut metagenome | biome: gut microbiome; feature: rumen; material: fiber-attached | host: Bos | place: Iran: Karaj | collected 2018-10 | reverse complement strand
GTCGCCGTAGTTCTTTATATCGCTGTAAACAAGGTGGGTGCACCTGCAGATGGGATAAAGGATAATCGTTTTCATATCCTTTGTGTAAAGCACGCCGTCAACGTCGCAGTAATTAGGGTTTGCCTCGTCGACGCGTATTTCCCTGAGCTGTTTGCAGTAAACAAACGCCTGCTCGTCAATGTATTCAACCGTCGGGCCGATGTTTATGTATTTCACATATTCATCGGAAACAAAGGTGTATCCGTCAACAGCGACCACATCCTTTGTTTTGTCCTGAATCCATTCTCCGCCGGATTTGAAATAGGGATGGTCTATGTTGACAGTCTCTGTTTTGGAGTTGCCGTTGAATCCGTTGAAGACATAGCCGGTAAGACCGGTGCCGTTGTAGTCCTCAATGTATTCAAACTCGAAGGCCGGTCTTGAAATCATATTGAATGACATTGTGACCGACGCCCCGATGAAAATCACCAGAAGGATAATGAACAGCGCGCGTTTCCCTTTACTCATAACAGCCCTCCTCTTAAGGTGCCTTAACAGAGAGTATTATATTTTTTCAACGCCGATTGTTACGCTCTCGCCGTTTATGTCAAGCTCTTTGGCATAGCCGCCTTCGCCGTAAACGACCTTTGCGGCGAGCACATCGCGGCAGATGCTCTCTCTGTTTGCCTCAAAAATACCGGCGAGTCTGTCGTTGCCGGAGAGGTAAACGGTTATGTTGTCCATAACCTCAAAGCCTGCCTTTTTGCGCATATCCTGAATCTTTGAAACCATTTCTCTCACGAAGCCCTCTTCAATGAGTTCGGGAGTGAGTGAGGTGTCGAGAATAACTGTAACACCGTTGTCACTCTCCGCCTGGAAGCCCTCTTTCTGAACGGTTTCTATGAGAAGGTCTTCTTTGGCAAGGGCGATTTCGCCGCCGTCAATATTGAGCTTGATAGCGCCTTCGCTGTCAAGCTCCTGCTTGGCCGCGGAGCCGTCAAGACTCTGAAGGGCGTTTCTGATCCGGCCTATCAGCTTGCCGTACTTGGGTCCGAGGGTCTTGAGCTGAGGCTTGAAGGAGTAGGAAACATAGGTGGAGGAGTCGTTTACGAATTCAACGCTCTTGATATTGAGCTCATCCTCAACTATTTCAAGATACTCCTCGGGCAGCTCGCGCGGCACGGCTACGAACATCCTGCCGAGAGGCTGCCTGTTTTTGATATTTGCGGTGTTTCTCGCCGCTCTGCCCAGAGTGACCACATTGAGCACTTCATTCATATAAGCTTCAAGGTCCTTGTCTATGAGCGAGGGGTCGGAAACGGGGTAATCGCAAAGGTGAACGCTTTCGGGCGCGTTCTTGTCAACCGTTCTGACAAGGTTGCGGTAAATATCGTCTGTCATAAACGGAATCATCGGAGCGGCAAGCTTGATAACCGTGACAAGAGCCGTATAAAGAGTCATATAGGCGTTTATCTTGTCGCTGTCGCCGGTCTGCTTCCAGAATCTCTCTCTGCCCCTGCGAACATACCAGTTGCTCATTTCATCCACAAAGTCCTGAAGGGCTCTCGCGGCTTCGGGAATTGCGTAGCTGTCAAGATATCCGTCAACGGTATCTATGAGAGTGTTCATTCTTGAGAGCAGCCATCTGTCCATAATGGAGAGGGAGGCGGTGTCAAGCTTGTGCTGAGTGGGGTCGAATTTATCTATATCTGCGTAGAGAATGTAGAAAGCGTAGGTATTCCAGAGGGTGCCCATAAACTTTCTCTGCCCTTCCACAACGGCCTTGTCGTGGAATCTGTTGGGAAGCCAGGGGGCGGAATTCGTGTAGAAATACCAGCGGATAGCGTCCGCGCCGAGAGTGGCGAGGGCGTCAAACGGGTCAACGGCGTTGCCCTTGGATTTGCTCATCTTCTGCCCGTTTTCATCCTGAACCAGGCCGAGAACTATAACATTCTTGTAAGGGGATTTGTCAAACAGAAGGGTGGAAATCGCCATAAGGGAATAGAACCAGCCTCTTGTCTGGTCAACGGCCTCCGAGATGAACTCGGCGGGGAACTGCTGCTCAAAGAGGTCCTTGTTTTCGAAGGGATAGTGGTGCTGCGCAAAAGGCATTGAGCCGGAGTCATACCAGCAGTCGATAACCTCGGGTACTCTGTGCATCTGCGCGCCGCACTTTTCGCACCTGATTGTCACATCGTCTATGAACGGGCGGTGCAGCTCTATATCTTCGGGGCAGTTGTCGCTGAGCTCCCTGAGCTCTGCGATGGAGCCCACAGCGTGCCTGTGGCCGCATTCGCACTCCCAGATATTGAGAGGCGTGCCCCAGTAACGGTTGCGGGAAATGCCCCAGTCTTGAATATTTTCAAGCCAGTCGCCGAATCTGCCCTTTCCTATGCTCTCGGGAATCCAGTTTACCGTGTTGTTGTTTTTGACAAGGTTGTCTCTCACGGCTGTCATCTTTATGAACCAGGACTCTCTCGCGTAGTAAATCAGCGGAGTGTCGCAGCGCCAGCAGTGAGGATAATCGTGCTCAAATTTCGGCGCGTCAAAGAGTTTGCCGTCCTTGTCAAGGTCAATGAGTATCTTCGGGTCGGCTTCTTTTACAAAGATGCCGCCGTACGGAGTCTCGGGTGTCATATTGCCCTTGCCGTCAACAAACTGCACAAAGGGCAGGTCATACTTTCTGCCCACTTTCGCATCATCCTCACCGAAGGCGGGAGCTATATGGACTATACCGGTGCCGTCGGTCATGGTGACATATTCGTCAACCGTGATAAAATGAGCTTTTTTGTTTTGCTTTGCCGCCGCCTCTCCGGCACAGGCGAACAGCGGTTCATACTCTCTGTATTCAAGGTCTGTTCCCTTGTATTCCTCAATGATTTCATATGCCTTAACTCCGTTTTCCTCATCGGCAAGCTTGCCGAGAACGGTGTCAAGAAGGGCTTTTGCCATATAGTAGGTAAAGCCGTCAGCGGCTTTCACCTTGACATAAGTTTCTTCGGGGTTCACGCAAAGCGCAAGGTTTGAGGGCAGAGTCCAGGGAGTGGTTGTCCAGGCGAGGAAATACGCATCCTCACCGGCAGCCTTGAACCTGACTATAGCGGAGCGTTCCTTGACGGTTTTGTAGCCCTGAGCGACCTCGTGGGATGAAAGCGGTGTGCCGCAGCGCGGGCAGTAGGGCACAATCTTGAAGCCTTTGTAGAGCAGCCCCTTTTTCCATATCTCTTTAAGTGACCACCACTCGGATTCGATAAAGCTGTTGTGGTAGGTTACATAGGGCTCGTTCATATCTGCCCAGAAGCCGACCGTGCCCGAGAAATCCTCCCACATTCCTTTATATTTCCAAACGCTCTCCTTGCAGAGTTTGATGAACGGCTCAAGACCGTATTCCTCTATCTGCTCCTTGCCGTTAATGCCCAGGGCCTTTTCAACCTCAAGCTCAACGGGCAGGCCGTGAGTGTCCCAGCCGGCCTTACGGGGCACATAGTAGCCCTTCATGGTGCGGTATCTTGGAATCATATCCTTGATAACTCTGGTGAGCACATGGCCTATGTGCGGCTTTCCGTTTGCGGTGGGAGGCCCGTCATAGAAGGTGTAGGTCGGGCATCCTTCGCGGATTTTCATGCTTTTTTCGAAAATACCGTTCTCGTTCCAGAATCTGAGAACTTCTTTTTCTCTGTTTACAAAATCGAGACCTGAAGAAACTTTTTCATACATAGTGAATCTATCCTTTCCTTTGCCTACGGATTCTGCCGGGAACACGCAGACAGCGTGAATTATATCTTATGCTGATTTATGCTCTGCCAGACAAACGCCACATCGGGGCCTATCTGTACAAAAGTGTCTTTAACGTTGTTGTCGAGTTTTTCAACTCTCCTGAAGCCGTTTGCCTCAAACGCGTTTGCGAAAAGCTCCGCCATTTCGGCGTTCTTGAAGGTGATGTGCGCAATCATACGGAACTGGTCTCTTGAGCGCATGGAAGCAGCGGACTCCATACCGATTACAAAGCCTGTGCACCACCAGTAGTCATTATACGGGCGCAGGAATCTCGGCTTGTAGTTGCCGTCGTGGTCTTCGTCCCACACAAAGCACATTTCCATCTTGAGCCAGTCGGTTTTATCTGCGCATACATACTGGGAGGAGTTGCTCCTTGTTTTGGTGTAAACTCCGATTTCCTCGCCCACAAAGTAGTAGCCGTACTGCCCTTTCCAGATTTGTATAAGCCAGTTTTTGCCTTCAAAATCAAAGGTTGTGCGTACGGTGTCATAGTACATCCAGGACGCGACCGCCAGGCTGTCATAAACCTGATTGTAGCCGAAGTTTTTCTGCCAGGCGCTTTTATCGTCCGTGTAGTAATAATCGCCGTCGGGATAATATTTGTAAGAGGCGAGGCTCGCCTTGGCAAAATCTATATCGCTCTCGGTGGGCACATATTTCGGCACTCTCGGCATGGCGAAAGCTTCTTTGAACGCGGCGTTGACGGAAGCGGTAACGGAAGTGATTTTTTCAATAACGGTTGTGCTCGTTGAGGCGGGCGCCGTTTCCTGTGCCTGAGTGCTCTGCGTTTCATCCGGCACGGTTGCCGGCATTTCGGTAACCGGCAGCGCGGGCGCAGAGGTAATGCCCGTAAGAGAGGTCAGCGCTTCGCCCGTGCTGCCCGTAACGGTGGCCGGAAAGGCGGAGGTGAAGCTGTTTTCGTCGGTGACAAAAATGTTTATACTCTCTTTTTCGGATGACAGGGCGGCCTGTGCAGTCTCTCTGTCTGTCTGCATTCGCGCGCTGATTTGTTTTTTCATCCTGACACCGAGCACCGATGCCACAAAGACAAAAGCGAGCGCGAAAAACGCCGTGATTATCACAGGTGTCTTTTTCATTTTACCATCCCTTCTCTGTTCTTCCCCGGGAAATATATCTGCCGCCGAACGAAAAAAAGCGTTTTTCGGCGATACATAAAAATATTATATCAAACGAAATATATAATATCAAGAATTTTATATGTTTTTTTCGTTTTGACCCGGTTTACGCTGTATTGACGGGGCTGTTTTAATGTGATAAAATTTTTGTGTATATCACACGGGGGAGGAAACACAATGACCAGAAAAATCATTTCTCTTATTCTCGCTCTGGCGATTGCCGCGGGCTGCTGTGTGCCGGCTTTCGCTCTCAAATCAAACCTTTTTGACAGCCTGAAAAACAGGTTTTCACAGTCGCAGGAGGTTTTACCCGAAAAGGAAAGCCCTGACTATGACGGCTACCCGTTTATAATCGTCAGAGGCATGGAATTCGCGGGCCTGACCTATAAAAAAGGAACACCCGAGGAGCGCAACTGCCTGGGCGAAATCAAGGCCGGCAAGATAATCGGGGTTATTCTGAAAGGCATAGCCTCGGGCCTCATCCATTGGGATGTCAATTATTTCGCCGACGGCGTTATTGACTATGTCAATGACCTTATGGGCCTTATGGCCTGTGATAAAAAAGGCAATTCCGTTTACAATGTCACGGTGCCGTCTTACCCGCTGTCGGCAGCCAACTACCCCGAGCTTGAAGATATAGGATATGACAACGAGGAAGGTATAATCAGGGCCGCCTGCGAGCGTTACGGAGCGGAAAATGTTTATTATTACAGATATGACTGGCGTCTCGACCCGTTTACTCACGCAAAAGGAATAAACGCTCTGGTAAGGCAGGCTCTTTCGGACTCCGGCAAGAGCAAGGTAAACCTCGTGTGCTGTTCAATGGGCGGCATAGAAACCCTTGCCTACATCTCCGAATACGGCTCCTCAAAGCTCAACAGGGTTATCTTTGTTTCATCCACCTTCTGCGGCACTCACGTGACTACGGATGTGCTCAGAGGCATAATTGAGGTTGACCCCTTCAATCTTTATATGTACGCCAGGCAGAACCTCGCCAAGGACAGCCGAGCGCTCGCTCTGCTCTTTGACGGGCTCTATAAAGCCAAGGTCTTTGATGCCGTGAGCCGCTTCGCAAACAACTGGTTTGTGCCCAAGCTCAAAGACCGTGTCTATGATGAGTTCCTCAGCCCCGTTTTCGGCACAATGCCTTCCGTCTGGGCGCTTGTTCTGCCCGAGGGATACAAGGAAGCGGTTAAATATATGTTCGGCGGAAAAGAGAAAGAATACGCTGATTTTATCGCTCTTACAAAGAGGTATCAGGACCTCGCGGCTTCCCGCGCCGGCATACTCAAAAAAGCTGAAAAATCAGGCACTTCGGTGTGCGTGATAGCGAGCTACAACTGCGCCTGCATACCGGTTTATCCGGGCGGCGGAGGCAACGGTGACAACACCCTCGAGTCAGACAGAATTCTCGGCGGAGCCGCGGTTGCAAAGCTCGGCTCAACCCTCGGCGAGAGCTATGTGCCCGCAAATCCCGCGCATCTCTCACCCGACAGGGTTGTCGATCTTTCCTGCGCTCTGTTCCCCGAAAGCACCTGGGCAATCTGCGGCTCGCCCCACGTTGCCTGCAGCTACGGAACAGATATGTCGGACTTCCTTTTCTGGGCTGTGGATTACAGCGGCAGGCTCACCGTAAACAGCAGCGAAAAGTATCCGCAGTTTATGAAATCCTCCTATAATCAGGAACTGAGCAAGTGGTAAAAAGACCCTGCTTCACGGGGCGCCGTTCGTGCAGAACGGCGCCCCCTTTTATGCGCTGCGGGCATTAAAATAACTGTTGATTTAACTTTATAACTGTGATAAAATAAATAAAATTACTATGGGGTATTGTTCCCGGGGCGGTGATAAAATGAGTAAAATCCTTGTGGCGGATGACGAGGCCCTCATACGCAGGCTTGTGTGCGACTTTCTCAAAAAGTCCGGCTATGAGACCGTTGAAGCTGTTGACGGCAGGGATGCCATTGAAAAATTCAACGCGGACAGCGGCATAGACCTCGTTGTGTGCGATATAATGATGCCCGAGTATGACGGCTGGGAGGTAACGGCGAAAATCCGTGAAAAGAGCAAGGTGCCCATTATCGTTCTCACCGCGAGAACTCAGGAGTTTGATGAGCTTTACTCTTTTGAGTCGGGGGCGGACGATTTCGTGACCAAGCCCTTCAGCCCCACCGTGCTTGTAAAAAGAGTTGAGGCTCTCCTCAAGCGCTCATCAAAATCCGGCACGGACACTTCCGAGATAATTTCAATAGACTCTCTTGTTATAAATCTTGCCGCCCACACGGTAGTGCTCAATTCCGAAAGCGTGGAGCTCACTGCCAAGGAATATGACGTGCTTGTGAAGCTCGCTTCAAACCCCGAGCGTATCTATTCGCGTGACAGCCTGCTTGACAGTATATGGGGAGTTGATTTCACCGGCGATTCGAGGACTGTTGATTCCCATGTAGCGCGTCTGAGAACAAAGCTCGGCGAATGGGGCAACACCCACCTCAAGACCGTTTACGGCGCAGGCTATAAAATCGAGGTGAACAAGCCGTGAAGTCACCCGTAAAACTTATTAAAAGCAAAGTCAGGGTGAAGCTTTTCGCTGCGCTGATTGCCGTGCTCGCGGTTTTTCTTATTGTGATAAACCTGATTTCCTACCCGATACTTATGCGGGCGTTCACACTCAGCACCTACCGCGAAATGAAGGAAATCGCCGAAACGGTTGCGGGCTTTATCCCGGACAAAAGCGAGACCTTCTTCAATATATTTGCCCTGGCAAAAAATCACAATATGGATATTGAGATAGCCGACATGGACAATCAGATTGTTTATTCCACGGTCGGCTCCGGCACCGCGCTGAGCAGCGAGAGATTTTCCACCGGCTCTTCCGTGCCTCAGTATTCGTCAATGCAGACAAGCAACGACAGCAAAACATACGGCCTGAGAAAGTTCGAAATAAAAAGGCAGCCGATAAGTAACGCGGACTTTTTTGTTTACAGCACCTCCACCGGAACGGGTGATTCGCTTCACGTTTATTACTCGGTTGCCAATGTCAGAAACGTCGTTGAAACCGCGGACCGCATCTATTCGCTTTTCAGCATAGTTGTGGTAGTGGTGCTCACCGCCGTATTCTTCATAATAGTTTCCGGGTTTATCAAACCCGTTGTGGAAATAAATGATGTCACCAAGGGTATGGCCCGCCTTAATTTTGAGCGCAAATGCAATGATTACGGCGAGGATGAGATAGGTGAACTCGGTAAAAATATCAACATACTCTCCGACACGCTTTCCGAAACTCTCGAGGACCTTAAAGATAAAAACGGGCAGCTCGAAAAGGATATTGAGCTCCGCCTCGCGCTCGATAACGCGAGAAAGTCTTTTATAAGCAATGTGTCACACGAGCTTAAAACCCCTATTGCCATTATTTCCGGTTATGCCGAAGGCCTTTATGAGGGCATAAATGAGGACCCTGCCATCATCAGGGAATACTGCGGCATAATAAACGAAGAGAGCAAAAAGATGAACAGCCTTGTGCTTGAGCTGCTTGAGCTTTCAAAGCTTGAGAGCAAATCGGCGCCGTTTGAGCCGGAAATGTTCTGCATAGGCGAGGACATTGCCTCCCTTATTGACCATCTTTCTCTGCAGACGGAGCGGGCGGGCATAAAAGTCATCAACAATGTTTCGGGCGGGCTTATGTGCTACGCGCAGAGAGACAAAATCGAAATAGTGCTCAAAAACTATGTTACCAACGCGATTGCGCACTGCTCCGGCGAAAAGCGCATTGAAATCAGCTCGAGAGCTTTTGACAACAGCGTTGAAATCTCCGTTACAAACACCGGCGAAAACATTGCCGACGAAGATATGGGAGAAATCTGGAACAGCTTCTACAGGGCCGACAAAGCCCACGGAAGAAGCGAGAACAGATTCGGGCTGGGTCTTTCAATCGTCAAGAGTATTATGGAAAATCACGGCTGTCATTACGGTGTTGAAAACACCGAGGACGGCGTTAAGTTTACATTTGAAGTTGCCAAGGACGCTGCATACTATGCCGAAAACAAAACCTGAAGCAAAAAGAATACTGCGTTTTGCCTGTCTTGCGCTCGCTCTGTGCCTGCTGCTGTCTTCCTGCGGCAGGGAGGAGGTCGGGGTCAGAATCCTTTCCTCTGTTGTCAGCAGAATGCTTATAACCACACCCTGCGAGGATGCCGAGGGTCTGCACTACGCAAAGACCAGGGAGTCGTATTCCGAAACAATCGCCTCCTCCGGTCTTATTGAACTGCGCCTTGACAGGGACTCCAATTCCTTTGCCGTTTATGACACATCGTCGGGAGCGCTCTGGAGCTCGCTGCCCGTGCTCGAGGATTCCGGGTTTGCCGCGGACGAAGAAAACAGGGCGAGCCTTATTACCCTGAAGGTTTCAGGCGGCACTGATATTTATATGCTCAATTCTCAGGATAACGCCCTCGCCTACGGCAAGGCAAAAACCGAGACAAGCGAAAACGGCATCTGCTTCATTTATGATATTTTCTCCACGAGGGAGGCGGCAGACAGAGAATCGCCTCTCAAAACCGATATAGGCTTCAGAGTGAAGCTCAACGTGAATCTCGCGGACGGCAATATGACCGTGCGCTGCACATACGAAAACCTGACGGGCAACAGGGAAGCCTCGATAGAGGAAATCGAAATTCTCAATTATTTCGGTGCTTATAACGATATGAGCGCGGGCAATTTCCTCTTTGTGCCGGACGGCTGCGGAGCGATAATAAAGACCTCTGTTTACGACGAATCCTTTGAGTCTCTTTCGTTCTCCGTTTACGGTGATGACCTGTGCGCTCCGGGCGAAGCCGGCGCGAGGGCGGCGCTTGCGTGCTTCGGTGTGCGCAAAGGAAACGGCGCGTTTGTAGCCCTCACCGAAAAGGGCGATGCCGCCGCGATTATCAGGGCGGAGAAGGCTACAGACCTCAAGGGCTTCAACAGAGCTTATTCCGCTTACAGAGTAACCCCCGCCGCCTATGAGGACGGCACTCTGTACATTTCCAAAACCGCTTTCATTGATGAAATAAGCCTGTGCTACCGCTTCCTTTCCGCAAACAATGCCACCTATGCCGGTATGGCGTCCGCCGTCAGGGAGCAGCTCATAAGAAACGGAGTGCTATCCATAAAGACCGCTGAAACATCCGACTATCTTCCGTTTTTCCTCACCCTCAGCGGCACTACCAAAAAGAGCTTTGCCGGTATCAGATACAATAAAGTTCTCACCGATTTCGATCAGGCGTACGATATGATAATCCGCATGAAAAACAAGGGCATCAACAATGTCAGCGCCAATTACTGCGGAGTGCTTTCCGGGGGAGCGGATCAGGAGGACCTGAAAAAAGCCGGATTTATCCGCCAGCTCGGGGGAGAAAAAGCACTTGAAAGTCTTTACGATTATATGACGGCTCAGAAAATGAAGCTCTACATAAACATTGACATCCTTTCGGCAACCAGGGGAATATCGTCGCCGTCCGGCAATATATACAGCGGCGAGGGAACCTACTACCCCGATAACCCCGTTGTTGCCGCAACCGGGTCAGAGCCGAAAATGCGTGTGCTTCGCAAAATAAGCGACCTTAAAAATGTTGTTATCAGCGCGCTCGCGTTTTCCAAGGATCACAGCTTCTCGGGTTACTGCATAAATGACGCGGGCAGCGTGCTTTACTCCGATTTTTCAAAGAACGGAGTTCTCAGGCAGGAGTGCTCGGATATAATCGCGTCCACAATATCCCCGCTGTCCACAAACAATTCCGTTATGGTTGACACCGGCAATTTCTATATGCTCAAAAACGCCGATTCCGTAATAAATCTGCCTGTTACCACGGGCATTTCAAAGAGCGGCGCATATATGCCGGTGCCTTTTATCCAGATTATTCTCCACGGCTTCGCTGATTATTCGGGCGAGCCCATAAACACATCCATAAACGAAAAAGAAACAATGCTCAGGTGCATTGAATACGGCGCCTGCCCGCATTATATCTGGAACTACGCTCCCATAGCGGGTGACGGCGAATCCGACCCGTTCTATTATGACAACACGATAAATTCCGCCGCGGATTATTACGCCCGCGCCCAGGAAATGCTCAACGACCTCAGAGACGCGAGAATCACCGACCACTATGAGGTGCAGGACGGCGTGTTCTGCACGGAGTATGACAACGGCGCCATAATCTGCGTCAACTATTCCGACAGCCCCTGCGAAGTGCTCGGCGCAACAGCGGCGGCAGGGGACTATGTGCGTATCAACTGATAAAACTCCAGGGAGGATTAAAATATGCCTTATATCAAAACCACTACCAGCGTTACTCTTGACAGCGCAAAAAAAGATTCGCTCAAAGCGAAGCTCGGTCAGGCGATAGCTCTCATACCCGGCAAGAGCGAGGCGTGGCTTATGCTCTCTTTTGAGGACGGGGCTTATATGAGCTTCAAGGGCGACACATCGGAGGACTGCGCCTTTGCTGAGGTCAGCCTCTTCGGCTCAGCTTCGGATGCCGCCTACGAGCGCCTCACACAGGCAATCTGCGAAATACTCTCCGAGGAGCTCGGAGTGAAGCTTTCCAACATCTATGTGAAATATGAGGAAACAAATCACTGGGGCTGGAACGGCTCAAATTTCTGATATGAAAAAACACAGTCTGCTTCTTACAGCCGCCGCCTTTGTGCTCGCGGGAGTGTTTGCGGTGTTTGAGCTTGCCGACAGCCCACGGTTCAGGCACGACAGCGCGGCCACAGTCGTTTTTTCCGATGTGCGTTCATTTGAAATGCCCGAGGAAACCACCGCGCCCGGTTTCACGGTAAATATAAACACCGCCGGCCTTGAGGAGCTGATGACCCTTGAGGAAATCGGCGAGAAAAGGGCCAGGGCAATTATAGAATACCGCGAGGCAAACGGCAGATTCATCAGCGTTGATGAGCTTGCCGGAGTGAGCGGCATAGGCAGCAGGACGGTTGAAATAAACCGCGCAAGACTTACAGTTTGAGAGGTACAAAAATGGAAAGGACAGAAATCAAAAAATTTTACACCGACTCCGCCGCGTTCGCCGGTAAAGAGGTTACCGTTTACGGCTGGGTAAGAACAATCAGGGATTCAAAAACCATCGGCTTCGCTCAGATTAACGACGGCAGCTGCTTCAAGGGCGTGCAGGTTGTTTTTGAGGACTCGAAGCTTGAGAACTTTAAAGATATAGTGAAGGTCAATGTCGGCGCCGCGCTCAAGGTGACCGGCACCCTCATACTTACTCCGGACGCGGGTCAGCCCTTTGAGATAAACGCGTCCGAAATAGAGATTGAGGCCTCTTCATCACCCGATTACCCCCTTCAGAAAAAGAGGCACACCGTGGAATACCTCAGAACGATTGCCCACCTTCGTCCGCGCACAAACCTTTTTAACGCCGCGTTCAGGGTCCGCTCGGCAGCCGCTTACGCCATACACAAATTTTTCATCGATAACGGCTTTGTTTATGCGCACACTCCTCTTATTTCCTGCTCGGACTGCGAGGGAGCCGGCGAAATGTTCAGAGTAACAACTCTCGACCTTGAAAACGTGCCCAAAAACGAGGACGGAAGCGTTGACTTTACCGAGGATTTCTTCAAAAAGCCCGCCTACCTCACCGTTTCCGGTCAGCTTCAGGCAGAGACGATGGCTCTTGCCTTCGGCAAAGTATATACCTTCGGCCCCACATTCAGGGCAGAAAAATCCTACACTCAGCGCCACGCGGCTGAATTCTGGATGATAGAGCCCGAAATGGCGTTTGCCGACCTTTCGGACGATATGGATGTCGCGGAAGCGATGATAAAATATGTAATCGGCTATGTACTTGAGAACTGTCAGCAGGAGCTTGAGTTCCTCAATCAGTTTGTTGATAAAGGCCTCATTGAGCGCCTTACCGCTGTGGCGAATTCCGATTTCGGCAGAGTCAGCTACACGGACGCCTTAAAAATGCTCGAGGAGCACAATGACGAGTTTGATTATAAAGTGAGCTGGGGCTGTGACCTTCAGACCGAGCACGAGCGTTTCCTTACCGAGCAGATTTTCAAAAAGCCCGTGTTTGTAACGGACTATCCCAAAGAGATAAAAGCTTTTTACATGCGCCTTAATGACGACGGCAAAACCGTTGCCGCGTGCGACTGCCTTGTGATGGGCATAGGCGAAATAATAGGCGGCAGCCAGAGAGAGGAACGCCTTGAACTGCTTGAGGCGAGAATTGACGAGCTCGGGCTCAGCCGTGAGGATTACAGCTGGTATCTCGATTTGCGCAAGTACGGCGGCGTCAAGCACAGCGGCTTCGGTCTCGGCTTTGAGCGCCTTGTGATGTATCTCACCGGCATTTCAAATATCAGAGACGCCATACCCTATCCCAGAACCACCGGTTCCGCAGATTTTTAAACGCAGATGAACGGAGGTAACCGCTATGCTTAAAAATATCCCTTCAATTCTTTCACCCGAGTTGCTCAAAATCCTTATGGAAATGGGGCACGGGGACGAAATAGTTATCGGCGACGGCAATTTTCCCGCCGCGTCTGTCGCTCAGCGCCTTGTGCGTCTTGACGGGCACGGCGCAAACGAGGTGCTTGCGGCCGTGCTCAGAGTGATGCCGCTTGACACTTATGTTGAGGCGCCCTGCGCGCTTATGGACAACAACGGAGACGGCGAAACTCCCCCCATCTGGAGCGATTACAAAGCCACGGTAAGCGCCGAGGAGGGCGATAAGAAGTTTGAGCTTGTTGAGCGCTTCGCTTTTTACGAGAGAGCAAAAAAGGCATACGCTGTTGTAGCTACGGGCGAAACAGCGATATACGCCAATATAATCCTCAAAAAAGGAGTCGTTATTGATGGCTGACAGAGTATTGGCTGTTGACTTCGGCGCTTCAAGCGGCAGAGCCATAATCGGAGAATTTGACGGAGAAAAAATCACGACGAAGGAAATTCACCGTTTTTCCAACGATCCCGTCAGAGCCGGCGGCACCCTTTACTGGGATTTTCTGCGCCTGTTTCACGAGATAAAGCAGAGCATTTCAAAAGCCGCTCTCGAGGGCGGGGTTGACTCAATCGGCATAGATACATGGGGTGTCGATTTCGGCCTGATTGACAAATACGGCTGCCTGCTCGAAAACCCGGTCCATTACAGGGATGAGCGCACTAAGGGGCTTATCGCCGAGTGCTCCGGCACAATTCCCGATAAAGAGTTTTACGGCAGAACGGGCATTCAGTTTCTTGAGTTCAACACCGTTTATCAGCTTTACGCGCTGAAAAAATACCGCCCCCATCTGCTTGAGAGAGCGCAGAAAATGCTCTTTATGCCCGACCTTTTCGGCTATTATCTTACCGGCAGAATGACATCCGAGTATTCTATTGCCACTACCTCGCAGATGGTAAACGCAGGCGAGCGCACCTGGGCTTCCGACTTGCTTGAAAGGCTCGGAATATCACCTTCGTTGCTTTGCGAAATAAGCCCGTCGGGGTCTGTGCTCGGCGACCTTTCGGATGATATATGCTCAGAGCTCGGGGTTGAAAAAATCCCCGTAATCAGCGTGTGCGGGCACGACACACAGAGCGCCCTGACCGCTGTTCCCTCATGCAAAAAAGAATTTGCTTTTATGTCCTGCGGCACCTGGTCGCTTGCGGGCACGGAGCTGGAAAAGCCGCTCATAAATGATGAAACATTCGGCATGAATATCACAAATGAGGGCGGCTACGGCGACAGCGTGGGTTTCCTTAAAAACATAATAGGTCTCTGGCTTATTCAGGAGAGCAGACGCCACTGGAACAGGCACGGCGGCAGTTACTCATACGCCGACCTTGAGAAAGAAGCGCTCGCGAGCGAGCCCTTCAGGTGCTTCATTGACCCTGACTGCCCCGATTTTGTCGCCCCGGGCAATATACCTCAGAGAATCAGGGATTACTGCGCACGTACAGGGCAGTATGTGCCCGGAAGCGTGGGCGAAATAATGCGCTGCATCTATGAAAGCCTTGCGCTCAAATACAAGGAAACTTACAGAAATCTTGAAACCTGCACGGGCAGGGTGTTTGAGCAGATTCACATAATCGGCGGCGGCACAAAGGATACTCTCCTGTGCCGTATGACAGCCTGTTCAACGGGCAAGAAGATTATTGCCGGCCCTGTTGAGGCCACGGTGCTCGGCAATGTTGCCGTGCAGCTTATGTCAAAGGGCTCAATACCCGATGTTTCCTCGGCGCGCGAGATTATCGGCAGGAGCGAGGCCACAGCGGAGTACCTGCCCGAAAACACCGCCGAATGGGACAAAGCGTTTGAAAAATATATAAATATCATTTCATAAAAGAAAGGACGATATCTGATGGCAAAAAGCAGGCTTATAGGCGACTATCCCGTTATAGGAATAAGGCCCATAATTGACGCGAGAAGAGGTCCCCTCAAGGTGAGAGAATCTCTTGAAGAACAGACAATGAATATGGCAAAGACCGCCGCCGCTCTGTTTACGGAAAATCTCCGCTATACAAACGGCGAACCCGTTAAGGTTGTAATTGCGGATACCACAATAGGACGTGTTGCCGAGGCAGCCGCCTGCGCCGCGAAGTTCAAAAAAGAGGGTGTTGACATCACTCTCTCAGTCACACCGTGCTGGTGCTACGGCTCTGAAACGATGGATATGGATCCCGACACCATCAAGGGTGTATGGGGCTTCAACGCCACCGAGAGACCCGGCGCCGTTTACCTTGCGGCAGTGCTTGCAGCGCACGCGCAGAAGGGTCTTCCCGCCTTCGGCATTTACGGCAAGGATGTGCAGGATGCCGATGATACCACCCTGCCCGAGGATGTTAAGGAGAAGCTTCTCAGATTCGCGAGAGCGGCTGTGGCGGTTGCCACAATGAGAGGCAAGTCATATCTGCAGATAGGCTCCATCTGTATGGGTATAGCCGGCTCAACAATAAACCCCGATTTCTTTGAGGAGTATCTCGGAATGAGAGTTGAAAGCGTTGACGAGGTTGAGATTATCCGCAGAATGGAAGAGGGCATCTATGATGAGGAAGAATTCAGGAAGGCTCTTGCCTGGACAAAGGCAAACTGCCCCGAAGGCTTTGACAAGAACCCCGATTTCGTGCGCAAATCAGATGAGCAGAAGGAAAAGGACTGGGAGTTCACCGTTAAGATGATGTGCATCATCAAGGACCTTATGAACGGCTGTGACAGGCTGCCTGCCGGCAGAGAGGAAGAGGCCGTCGGCCACAACGCCATTGCCGCCGGCTTCCAGGGTCAGAGACAGTGGACGGATTTCTACCCCAACGCGGACTTTGCCGAGGCTCTGCTTAACACTTCCTTTGACTGGAACGGAGCGAGAGAGCCCTATGTGCTCGCCACGGAAAACGACACGCTCAACGGCACAAGCATGCTCCTTATGAAACTCCTCACCAACAGGCCTCAGATGTTTGCCGATGTGCGCACATACTGGAGCGGTGACAGTGTGAAGAGAGTTACCGGCTATGATATAGAGGGCAAGGCCAAGGCCGCCGACGGCTTCATCCACCTCATCAACTCCGGCGCCTGCTGCCTTGACGCTTGCGGAGAGGTTAAAGACGGCGAGGGCAACGCTCTTATCAAAGAGTGGTATGATGTGACAGACGCCGATATAGAAAAGATGCTCAAGGCCACCACCTGGTGCGCCGCCGACAACGGCTACTTCAGAGGCGGCGGATTCTCAAGCAGATTCCTTACCAGAGCCGAAATGCCCGCCACCATGATTCGTCTTAATATAGTCAAAGGCCTCGGCCCCGTGCTCCAGATAGCCGAGGGCTGGACCGTAAACCTGCCCGATGAGGTTTCCGACATT
>JAEEGL017346920.1_pt1 | contig 16719 bp, 16 predicted proteins | sample 9134231 | NCBI WGS metagenome assembly JAEEGL01 (sample SAMN16246548, study PRJNA631951) | gut metagenome | biome: gut microbiome; feature: rumen; material: fiber-attached | host: Bos | place: Iran: Karaj | collected 2018-10 | reverse complement strand
GTCAATGATAAAAGAAGAAACTTGACAACCGGCAAAGACCGGCGTAAACTAAAGACAGAACTGCCGAAAGGAGCCTTGCTATGGACCGACTCAAGGATTTTACGATTGACCGCATCCGCCATCTGTCGGCGCTGGTGTTCGCCGTTCTGATGAGTCTTTCTTTGTTCGCGCCCGACGCCGTGGTCATCACGGACGTGCCCGACCGCCCGGCGGACGCGGTGCGTGTAGTGTCGTTCAACGTACGCTGCAAAGATGATCTTTACGGCAAAGTGGAACACCGCGGCGCGTTTCTGAGCGAAGCGATCCGCGCCTATGCGCCCGATTCGTTCGGCGTGCAGGAGGCCACGGCGCAGTGGCTTTCGCTTTTGGACGACGCCCTCGGCGACACCTACGCGCGTGTGGGAGCGCCGCGCAACAGTGCAAAGAACACGGAGTACAGCGCGGTCTATTACAACAAAAACGTCTATACCCTGCTGAACAGCGGCACGCGCTGGCTGAGCGAAACGCCGGACAGTCCGGGCAGCAAAAGCTTCTATTCGTCCTATCCGCGCATCTGCACCTGGGCAACGCTGCAAAACAAACAGACCGGCCGTGTTTACACCCATCTCAACACCCACCTCGACCATCTGCTGGAGCTGACGCGCGAAAAGCAGGCGCAGGTGCTTGTGGGCGAAATTGAACGGCTTGAAAAAACCGGTCCGGTGGTCTGCACCGGCGACTTCAACACCGAAGAAGGAGCACGCGCCTACAAGGTCGTTGCCGCCGCGCTGGACGACACCAAGCTGACCGCCAAAGAAACCGACAGCGGCAAAACCTTTCACAACTACGGTCGCCTGCTGTTTTCAAAGATGAAGCCGATCGACTTCATCTTTGTGACGAAGGGCACATGTGTCCTTCGCTACAAGATCATCGACAACACGGTGCATGAGATGTATCTGTCGGATCATTACGGATTGTGCGCAGATCTTGCGTTATAAGCTGACGGGTGCCGCCCGTCAGCAGTCATCAGTCAACAGCAAGGAGCAGACTCAAATCTGCTCCTTTTTTCTGTGTTCGTGCGGGAAAACGGTTTTTAAAATGCGTTCCTGCCCGATGCGCTGACGACTGATGACTGCCGACCATCGACGGAACCGCACATTCCGACCGTTTTCCCCTTTCGCTTGTCCTATAATGGAACGCATCCTGAGCGGAAAGGGCTGATCGCATGCGCGAAGCTGTTAAAGAAACCATCCGGACCGACACCGATCCCAACCTGAAGCAATCGCCGCGCAGACTGCTGTTTCACGCCCTTTGGGCGTTCGGCGCGTTTTTGCTTGCCGGGCTGCGCGTCGCCGACGCCTTTTCGCCGTTTGTGCCCGCGCTGATGTCTTCGGCGCCGCCGGAAACGCTGGTGGGTGTTTTTTGCGGCGGTGTTCTCGGACTGTTTTCGTCCTTACCGTGGCAGCAGGCGCTGGCACACACGGCAGCGCTGCTTTTGATCGGTCTGTTTCGACTGGTGATTGAAAAGCGGTTTTTGTCGCTGCGGCGGCATCTGCTTTTGCCTGCGCTCGCCGCGAGTGCGGTGGCGGCGTGCGGACTGTCCTACGGCGCGTTTGCCGGCGTGTCTGCGGTTTCGCTGCTGCTGCTTGCGGCGGAATGTGCCGCCGCCGGGGTTTGCAGCGCGCTGTTTTTGCGTGCGCTGCGGCTGCCCGTCCGTACCGTCGGTCTGCCGAATCTGTCGTCAGCCGACCGCGCCGTGCTGGGACTTTGCGCCTGTTTGCTGCTGCTTTGCGCCGCCTCCTATACGGCGTTCGATCTGTCGCCGGCACGGATTGCGGCGTGTCTGGCGGTACTCTTTGCGGCAAGTCTGGGCGGGGCGCCCGGCGGCGCCCTGTGCGGTGTCTGTGCGGGACTCTCGCTCGGCGTGCTGCCGCACACGCGGTTTTTGTTTGCCGTCTATGCGGTATCGGGTCTGGTCACGGGTGTGTTTGCCCCGCTCGGTCCGGTCGCCGCAGCGCTCTTTTTTGCCGGCACGGCGGCGCTCACTGCGTTTTTGCAGGGCTTCAGTGCACGGGTGCTGTGGTGTCTGCTGGAAATTGCCATCGCCTGCGGCGTCTATCTGCTGCTGCCCGCCAAGCGCAGGGAGCAGGTGCGTGAATGGCTGCAGCGCAGCGGGCTGTGCCGCGAACCGCAGCTGCATTACTACGTCAGCGCCAATCTGCAGCGCGCCGCCGCGCAGGTGGGAGAGATCTCCGGTGTGATCGAATCGGTCAGCAGCAAGCTCGACCGTGTGCTGAACCCGGAGCTGCATCTGGTGTTTGCCGGTCTGCAGCAAAATATCTGTATGGGCTGCACCCGTAAAACCGCGTGCTGGCACACGCACTACAGTGAGACCGCCGCCGACATTCTTGCCATCGCCGGAATGCAGGAAACCCCGCCGCAGCCGACGGCGCTCGAACAGCGCTGTCCGCGCGCACGGGCGCTGCGGGCGCAGATTGCGCAAAGCTATACCGACTTTGTGTCCGGGCTTGCGGCAAAGGAAAAGATCCGCGAGCTGCGCGGCGTGGTCAGCGACCAGTTTTCCACCATGGCGGATCTGCTGGAAGAAATTGCCGCCCTGGTGCACGGCAGCCGCGTTGCCGACGCCGCCCGTGCGCGCACGCTGCGCGAGGCGCTGGCAGACAAGGGACAGTTCGTAGACGCGCTGCATCTGTTCACCGACAGCGCCGGGCGCGTCAGTGTGGAGATCACGATGCTGGAGGATGCGTTTTCACTGGACTTCCGCCGCATCCGCAAAACACTGCAAACGCTGACGGGTCGCCGGTTTGAGCAGGAGGAAATTGCCCTCATGGATCTGCGGACCACCATCACCTTTTGGGAAAAGGCAAAGTATCGCGTGCTGTTTGGCACGGCGCAGATTGCGGCAGAGCCGCACACGGTCTGCGGCGACTGTGTGCAGACCCTGACCGACCCGAACGGTACGCGCATCGCGCTGCTGAGCGACGGCATGGGCACAGGTGCGCGGGCGGCGGTGGATTCCGTGCTCGCAAGCACGTTGCTGGAAAAGCTGCTGGCATGCGGCTTCACCTTTCCGGGCGCACTGCGTCTGGTCAACTGCGCACTGATGGTCAAGTCGAGCGACGAATCGCTTGCCACCGCAGACGGGCTTTGCGTCAACGTCTATACAGGGCAGGCAGATTTCTATAAAGCCGGCGCGGCGGTGTCGTTTTTGCGGCGCGGCGATCAGATCCGCGTGATCGAAGAGCCGTCGCTGCCCATCGGGATTCTGCGCACAGTCGGCTTTGCCCACCACACGGAAACGCTGCAGCCGGGCGATATCGTTTTGCTCGTGTCCGACGGCGTCACGGCACCCGACTGCGGGTGGCTGAGCGACGAGCTGCTTGCGTGGAGCACCAACAACATGGACGACCTCGCGTCCCACATCGCGTCGCTGGCGAAGCTGCGGACGGACGAAGAAAATCGCGACGATCTCACGGTCGTTGCGGCAAAGGTGCTGGAGAACAGGGAGTAAAAGGGCCAAGGGCCGAGGGACAAGGGAATTGAAAATTGATTAGAGAGAATGTCGCAGAGTGATATTACGGGTGCAATGCAATGCTGCGCAGATGCGCATTGACGTTGAAACACAACACCGAATCATTCCATACACAGACTATCAGCAAAAGCAAAACAGACTGTAGATCCGCAATGGACATACAGTCTGTTTTCATTCAATTATCAATTATCAATTATCAATTTTCAATTGCGACCGGCTCCGCCTCTGTCGCTTTGGCGCGTTTTTCTCTGAGCTGGCGCTCCACGTCCTCCATGTGGGCGCGGTCGTCGCGCAGGAACAAAATCACAATCAGATACAGCGCCGAGCCGATTGCCGGACCGAGCATAAACTGGTGCCAGCGGAATCTGACAAAGCGCGTCGATGCGCTGTGAGCGCGGATGGCGGCGGTGCCCTCCAGCATATTGCCCGCAGCGTCGGTGATCTTTTCGTTAAACCCGAGCCAGCGCAGCAGGTAGCCCTGAATAAATTTGCTCACGGCGCCGGTCAGCTTGGACACGAAGTTCTGCATCGAAAACGAGATGCCCTCGGTACGCTCGCCGGTTTTCAGCTCCACCTCGTCGATGGAGTCCGCAATCAGCGCGCGGTGCGCGATATCCTTCATGCTGGTCGGAATGCCGATGACCGCCACCAGCAGCATGATGACGCACAGAATCCAGGGGTTGAGGAAGCGGTTGTCGGCGCCCAGGAAGAAGCAGATTGTGCGGATGGAGATTGCAAGCACCTCCGCAACCACGAGGATCCGCTTCATGCCGCCGATCTTTTCGGCAAAGCGCGTGGCAAAGAACATGGACAGCGCGCCGGGGATGCCGGGCAAAAACGTGTAAATCAGCTGCAGCGTGGCGTGGCTGACGTCATGACCGAAGAACGAAACGGTCATGCCCTCGGTTTCAAAGAAGTATTCCCACGGCAGCGTCAGCGAGAAGCAGGCGACGAACCGCGCAAGGCAGATGATGATCAGCGTGCGGTTGTAGCGCAGCGTTTTAAGATTTTTCCAAACACCGTTTTTTTCTTCCTTGTGTTCATACAAAACCTTTTCCTTCATCCGGTAGGCAAGCATGGACACGAGCATGCCGCCGAAGCCGAACGCAACCGCGCCGATGAAATAGGCGGTTTTTTCGCTGGCAACGCCGCTGTTGACGATTCCCTGCCGCACCTGCGGAAACAGCGACGCCACGGTGGAGCCTGCGCCTGCGCCGATGGACACCCACTGCGACACGCGCCCGCGCTCCTCGGAGTTCGGGCTCGACAGCGGAATCATGCCCCACAGCGCCACGTCCTGATAGGAATAGATGATATCATAGATCAGATAGGCAGCAATGATAAAGACGATCGTCTGCGTCTGGGAAAAGCCGAAATCAAAGAACATGATCGCGGTAATCAGACCGATGATCGGCGGCAGATACAGCAAAAACGGACGCAGCTTGCGACCGGGCTTGAACTTGCGCGCATCCACGAGCGTGCCGATGATCGGGTCGTTGACCGCATCCCAGAGCGTGGAAAAGCCGGTGATCCAGCCGGTGGAGCGCGAGTCGATCTTTAAAACGGTGTTAAGAAACACGAACAGACGGTTGGATACAAAGCCGTAGTTGGCGTTCTGACCGGCAAGACCGACGGCATACGACAGCAGCCGGTTGTTGGCGACCTTGGTATCGCTTTCTTCGCGGGAAAAGAAAAACTTGATCGGATTCTTCACACATATCTCCTTCTCTCTGCTGTGTTGATTTCATTATAGCGGATGCGACAGGAAAATGCAATTCTTTTTTTGAAGAAGGGGTAAAGGAGGGATTAAGGGATTGAGGGATTGAGGGATTGAGAAATCAAGAGACAAAGAGCAGCACCGCCAAACGGCGACGCTGCTTCTCTTGCCCTCTTGCTTCTTGCTGTCTTGTTTCTTTCTCGCTTCTCCCCCGGTCCTTCTCCCTTGACCCTCGGTCCTAAAAAAAGCCACCCGCGCGGGTGGCTTTTTAACGCTTATTCCTCGTCCTCATCGGCGGGCTGCGCCGTCGGCTGCTGGGCGCCCTGAACCTTCGGGTTCGCCTGCAGACTCTGCATGTGGCTTTCAAAGCCGCCCTGCAGCTGCTTGTAGATCTCGGAGATCTCGTTGAGGTTGCTCATGGCAACGTTCTGATACTTGCCCAGCGCGTCGCTCACGAAGTTGTAGGAGCCCTGCGAAATGCCGAGCGCCCAATCGCGGGCCTGCTTCTTGTGCGCTTCGCAGTCCTGAACGGTCTGCGCCATCAGCGCGTTCGCGTCGTCCTGGCACTTCTTCATAATCTCTTCCGAACGTACACGGGCAGCCTGTGTAATCGCGTGCGCCTGCACCATCTCCTCCGCCTGTTCCTGGGCGTGCTTGATGATCTTGTCGGCGTCTTCCGTGGCGCTCTGGGTTGTGGTCTTATAGTAGTTCTGCGCAGATTCCACAATCTCTTTCTCTTCCTGTCTTGCGTTGGCAAGGATGGCGTCGCGGTCGGCAATGATGTTCTTTGCCTTGGTCACTTCCGCCGGGAACTTGTTTTGGATATACTGCATCAGATGCGTGACTTCCTCGCCGTTGATGACGCGCTTTTTGCGGGAAAAGAAAAGGTAGCGCTTGCTGGTGGCAATGTAGTTTTCCAGCTCATTCACAAGCTCTGTGAAATCCAGCTGACCCCATCTGCTTTCGGCGTCGCCGGCGTCAAACGCGGCAAATTCCGAAATATCTTCGTAATCCTGCTGTTCGTTGACGTCTTCCACGTCGAGATCGGTTTCCAGATCATAAAAGTTTGACATACGATTCTTTCCTTTCTGCTCTTTCAATCTTTCTTTACGTTGTATTAAAGGGGATATCTATCTGAAATAATAAACCGCTGAATACTCAGTTGTCCATTGAACTTTCGGCTCAGTGCTTCTGCAGCCGGGCGGTAATTTCGGCGCAGATCTGCTTCGGCAAAAACTGCGACACGTCGCCGCCGAGAGCGCAGACCTGTTTGATCATGCTCGACGAGAGGAACATGTTGTCGCTTTCCGCGGCAAAGAAAACCGTTTCCACATTGGGGTTGAGCTTTTTGTTGATCAGCGCCTGCTGAAACTCGTCTTCAAAATCCGATACCGCGCGCAGCCCTTTGATGATCACGTCCGCCTTCTGCCGTTCGGCATAGGACGCGAGCAGCCCGCAGTCGGAATCGACCGTGACATTTGGCAGATCGCCCGTGACCCGGCGGATCAGATCCATACGCTCATCCAGCGTGAACGAATAGTTGCCGATCTTGTTGTAGTTGGTCATGACGACCACGATCACGCGATCGAAGATCTTTGACGCCCGGCGGATCAGGTCGAGGTGCCCGTTGGTGACCGGGTCGAACGATCCGGGATATATTGCGGTCTTATGCATCCGCATCCTCCTCCTGCACCGGCACGCGATAGACGGTCAGTGTCACTTTGCTGTATTGATAGGTGCGCCAGATCTGAAACGCGCCCACCTGCGCGGGCATCGCTTCGCCCTTCGGCGATTCGCAGATGATCACACCGGACGGCTTCATCAGCCGCGGCAGCCCTTCCAGCGCCTTTTGCAGCGTGCCTGTACCGTAGGGCGGGTCCAGGAACGCGATATCGAACCGGTCGCGGCTCGTCTGCAGATAGCGCAGCGCGTCGCCGTGAATCACACTGCCGAGACGCGCAAGATTCGTGGCGGCAAGGTTTTCCCGCACGATCTCAATCGCCTTCTTGCTCGCATCCACAAACACGCAGCTGTCTGCCCCGCGCGAGAGCGCTTCAATGCCGAGCTGACCGGAACCTGCAAACAGATCGAGCACGCGTCTGCCCTCCAGCTCAAACTGCACAATGGAAAACAGCGCTTCCTTCACCTTGTCGGTGGTCGGCCGCACGTCGTTGCCCTCGAGCGTTTGCAGTCTGCGCCCGCGGGCGGAACCTGTGATGACTCTCATGGCAACACCTCCGGCATGATAACTTGGATAAAGTATTATCCCACTTTTTTCAAAAAAATGCAACCCGTATTCCGTATTTTCTCCATTTTGTCAGAATTTTCCATGTTTTCCGGGTGATTTTTCGCCTATCATTCCAAATTCGCCTTGGGCAGCGACGGTTTTCTGCCGTGGTTAAACAGCTTGCGGTTGTCCAGCGCCCACTGCCGCTGCGAAAAGCCGTGGTCCTCCACGCTCGAAACGGTGCTGGTAATCTCATAGACCGTGGCGTCCAGCGTGTCGAGCTCACTGAGGATCTCCGCTTCCAGGAACATCGGACGCACCGCCGCGCCGAATTCGGGCGTGCCGTGGTGCGAAATGATCATATGCTCAAGCAGCATGGCGGTCTCCTGCGAAATGCCGAGCTCCCGCGCCTTGCGTTCAATCTCCATGGCGCCCATCACCAGGTGACCGAGCAGCTCACCCTTGACGGAATAGTTTTTGACGATGCCGACGGCGTTGACGTCGAACTCGTCGATCTTGCAGATGTCGTGCAGAATGGCGCCGGCAAGCAGCAGATCGCGGTCCACCGCCGGATACAGCCGCGCCACGGCGGACGCGAGCTTGACGATCGACAGCGTGTGATACAAAAGTCCGCCGCGGATGGCATGGTGCAGCTTATAGGCAGCCGGCCAGAACAGCAGGTCTTCCTCGTTGTCCTGAATGATGGCGCGCGTGAGGGTTTTGAGCTCCTCGTCCTTCATCGAGTCGATATAGGAATAGATCTTCGCGAGCATCATTTCGCCCGTGTATTCCGCCGACGGCACGAAATCGGCGATATCCACGTCGTCGTCCTCGTTCACAAAGCGGATGCGTTCAATGCGGAACTGGTCGGTGCCGTTATAGACCGACAGTGTGCCGCGCACCTTGATAAAGGCGCCGGCTTCAAATTTGCCGTGAACACTCTCCTTGTAGTCCCAGAGCTTGGCGTTGATTTCGCCGCTCGCGTCGGAGAGCAGGAAATCCAGATACGGCACGCCCTTGACGTTGACCTTTTGCTCCACGGTTTTCACAATGCAGTAGCCCTCGCTTGTGCCGTTGGCAACCGTTTTAAAGTTCATATGTGTTGTCTCCTTTCTCCCACGCGTTCTCCAGCAGCGAGAACAGCGCGCGCAGGCGGTCAAGCTCCCCGCGCAGATACAGCCAGCCGAACACGGTTTCCAGACCCGTGGCGAAATGATAGTCGCTTTCGGTGGCGTTTTTGGCTTTATGGTTGGTGTGGGCGTTGCGCCCGCGGCGGAACTGGTCGGTTTCCTCCGGTGTCAGATGTTCCAGCAGCACCTTTGCCGCCTTTGCCTGCGCCGCCGCCTTCACACGCGACGAAGCGAGCGTGTGCTGCTTTTTGACCGGGCGGTTCGCCCCGCAGACCAGCGATTCGCGCACAAACAGATCGAAAACCGTGTCGCCCACAAAGGCGAGATTGAGCGCGCTCAGCTGCGAGGGATCGCACGGGATGTTCAGCAATCGTTCCATATCAGTTCACAAACTCAAATTCAAAGTCGTAAATGCTGACGATATCTCCCTCTTCCACGCCCTTTTCCCGCAAAGCGTCAATGATGCCGCTGGAAATGAGCACGCGCTGGAAATACTGCAGCGATTCATAGTCATCCATGTTGACCTGCGCCATGATGCGCACGAGCCACGGCGCCTCCACCATGTAAACGCCGTCCTCCTCGGTGATGGTAAAGCCGGTGTTCTGCTTTTTGAGCAGCACCTCCATCGGGATCTCTTCGGGGTCATACCGGCGCACGGCCGGGAGCGTGGCAAGCTTTGCCGCCACGGCGTTGATGACCTCGCGCGTGCCCTCGGCAATCGGGGCGCACATTTCAAAATACTGCCATCCCTTTTCCTCAATATAGGCACGGAACGACGCGCGCTGCTCGTCCGTTGCAAGGTCGATCTTGTTGCCCGCCACGATCTGCGGACGGTCTGCAAGCTCCGGATTGAACCGGCGCAGCTCCAGGTTGATCTTTTCAAAATCCTCTATGGGGTCGCGTCCCTCGCTGCCCGCCACATCCACAATGTGCAGCAGCAGCCGGCAGCGCTCCACGTGGCGCAAAAACGCGTGTCCCAGTCCGACGCCTTCGCTCGCGCCCTCAATAAGTCCCGGAATGTCGGCGATGACGAACGAGCTGCCCTCGCCCATCGACACCACGCCGAGCACCGGCGTAATCGTGGTAAAATGGTAGTCCGCCACGATGGGCTTGGCTTCGCTCACCACGGAGATAAAGCTGGATTTGCCCACGTTGGGGAACCCCAGCAAACCGACGTCCGCCAACAGTTTCAGTTCCAGCGTTACGTCCCACTCTTCGCCCGGTGCGCCGCTTTTGGCAAAGCGCGGCGTCTGGCGGGTCGGCGTTGCAAAATGCACGTTGCCCCAGCCGCCCTTGCCGCCTTTGGCGGCGATGAACGGTTCGTCCGACGACAGATCGGCAAGCAGCGCGCCGCTTTCGTTTTCGCGGATAATCGTGCCGCGCGGCACGCGGATCACGAGGTCTTCGCCCTTTTTGCCGTTGCGGCGGGCACCGGAGCCGTCGGCGCCGTTCTGCGCCTTGTATTTGCGCTTATATTTGAAATCGGCAAGCGTGGACAGATTGTCATCCACCTGAAAAACAATGTCGCCGCCCTTGCCGCCGTCGCCGCCGTCCGGTCCGCCGGACGCGATATACTTTTCGCGGTGAAACGCCACGGCGCCGTGACCGCCGTCGCCGGCCTTGATGTGGATACCCACTTTGTCAACAAACATCCGATCCCTTCTTTCTCTTTGTTTTTTCTGTAACTGATTTATTATACATGAAAAAAACGGATTCGTCAATGATTTTTCAGACAGCAAAAAGGCAAGCAGGCAAGAGAACAAGAAGAAAGACGCCTTTCAAGGCATTCCGCCTTTAAAAAGCGTCTTTTCCGTTCATGCATACAGCAGGCTCTTGGATCTTGCTGTCTTGTTTTCTTGCTTTCTTGCAATCAGCTCAATTTCAACGGATGCTTCGGCTTTTCAAAATTGCCGACGTTGCCGGAAAAGCCGCTGATGGTGCAGTAGACCGGCTGCGCGTTGCCCGACAGCAGTCCGACGCGCACGAGTGTGCCGTTCTGGAAATACAGCTTTGTTGCGCTCCCGTCCTGCGCGGTAACGGTTTCCACGGTGCAGGTTTTGCCGCCGACCTTTTCCGTTCCGACTGCGGTCGACGCCGGATCGCGCAGATCCATCATGCTGAACACGTCCATCTGCGGCGCCATGTCACGCATCTCCGGGTCGTCCATCTCGATCCAGACGCCGAACATCTTTGCGTAGGTGCATTGTGCCGTGCCGTCGTAATACAGGTCCGCGTCGTAGTTGACGCCGCCGTCGCGCATATGCATCTCCATGTAGTAATCGTTGCCGCGGCGCGAGAGCTTGTAGGACGCGTCGGGTGCCTCGTCAAACGTGAGATTTGCGGTGTAAACGCCGGTGGCAAGAATCTTCTGCACGGCTTTGTACTGCGTGGCAACGGCCGAAGCGGTCTTTACGGTGCGGGGCTTGCTGTAGCTGCTGTAAAGGTTGCCTTTACTCGTCTTCGTATAGGCGCGTACAACAAAGGTGTAGCCCGTCTCCGGCTGTAGGTTTGTCAGCTTGACCGACGGCTGCTTTGCCGTTTTCAGCTTTGTATAGCTGCCGCCTTTCTCCACGCGGTACACGACGTAGCCGGTGGCGGTTTTGCTCTGCTTCCAGCTGAGGGAAACGCTGCTTGCCGTCACGTTGGACGCCGACGGCTTGCCGGGCTGTTTGGGCAGGATTTTGAACGCGAGGGTCTTGCTGCCGGTATAGTTGCCGCGCAGCGTCACCTTGACGGTATAGCGACCGCTGTTCTTGCGTCCGGCGGCATAGGTCAGTTTGTAGTCCGTGCCCTTTTTCAGCGTGTTGCCCTGCTTGTCTTTCACGGTCACGGTCGGCGTTTTCGTCTTGCCGTCATAGACAAAGGACAACGCGGACAGCTTTGGTGTTTTCACGGCGGAAATCGCCGTTTTGCTCTGTTTGCCGCAAACGGTGCAGGTTTTGACGATGGCGCCGTTTTTGCCGAACTGCGCCCTGGTCACGGTCTGGCGGTAGGTGTGGGTGTGCGCCGCCGCGGCACTGACCGCGGCGCCGAGCGACAACAGCAGCAGCACGCTCAGCAGCAGCGCAAGAAAACGTTTTTTCATAACAGAACCTCCACAGGTACAAGATTGGTGTCTTCAATGTATCACAGACGCCGGCGAAATGCAAGACATAAATTTTTCCAAAAGCCAAAAACCGGCATGCCCGCAGCACACCGGTTCGGTTCAGATCATCTCTTCCAGCCGCGCAATCTCCCGCAGCACACACTGCGGCGCCGGCGCGCCCGTGACGGTGCGTTTGTTGACACACACGTCAAGGTTGATCGCGTCGTAAACGTCTTCGTCAAACAGATCGCACGCTGCTTTGTACTGCGTGAGCGGCAGCGTTTCCAGCGTCAGCTCCTGCGCGATGCAGGACGCCACGAGCTGTCCCACGCATTTGTAGGCGTCGCGGAACGGCAGGCCCTTATACACGAGATAGTCCGCGCAGTCGGTGGCGTTGATAAAGCCCTTGGCCGCCGCCGCGCGCAGATTGTCTTTGCGCACGCGCGCCGTCTCCAGCATCGGAGCGAAGGTGTTCAGACACATGACCACGGTGTCCAGCGCGTCGAACACCGCCTCCTTGTCCTCCTGCATATCCTTGTTATATGCCAGCGGAATGCCCTTCATCACGGTCAGCATCGTCATCAGATCGCCGAACACGCGTCCCGATTTTCCGCGCACCAGCTCGGCGATGTCGGGGTTTTTCTTTTGCGGCATGATGCTGCTGCCGGTGGAAAACGCGTCGTCCAGCTCCACGAACTTGAACTCCCACGAGCACCAGAGAATCACTTCCTCCGCAAAGCGCGACAGGTGCACCATCAGAATGGAGAGACACGACAGCAGCTCCAGCACGTAGTCGCGGTCCGACACGCCGTCGAGGCTGTTGTGGCTGATGCCGGAAAGCCCCAGCTGTGCGGCAACAAAGTCGCGGTCCAGCGGATAGGTCGTGCCGGCGAGCGCACCCGACCCGAGGGGAGACACCGCCATACGCTTTTTGCAGTCCAGAAGCCGGTCGCGGTCACGCAGCAGCATTTCGGCATACGCCAGCAGATGGTGCCCGAAGGTGACGGGCTGGGCGCGCTGCAGATGGGTATAGCCCGGCATCACGAAGTCGTAGGTTTCCTTTGCCTTTGCGACCAGCACGCGCAGCAGACGGTCGATGCCGGCTTTGAGGGTTTCGGTTTCGTCGAGCAGGAACAAACGCAGATCGAGCGCAACCTGATCGTTGCGGCTGCGCGCGGTGTGCAGCCGTTTGCCGCTGTCGCCGATCCGCTTTGTCAGCTCCGCCTCCACAAAGGTGTGGATATCCTCGGCGGTCATGTCAATGTCGAGCTTGCCGCTTTCCAGCTCCGCCGCAATCTCGCGCAGCGTTTTGGTGATGATTTCGCTTTCGCTTTCGTCGATAATGCCCTGTTTGCCGAGCATGGCTGCGTGGGCAACGGAGCCGCGGATATCCTGCTGCGCCATGCGGCTGTCGAACGAGATGGAAGCGTTGAAGTCGTTGGTCTGTTTGTCAAGTTCCTTCTGGAACCGTCCTTGCCAAAGGGGCATATAGAGTCCTCCCATGCGATTGGAATAACGTGTATTATCATACACATATTTTAGAAATTGTCAAGCTGTTTTCGGATATTTATACATCTATGTGTATCTGATGCGCCGCCATATCCACCGTTTCGTCGTCGAGAAAGCGCACGCCCTCTTCTTCAAGCAACTGCCGCTGGATGCCCGGACCGCCGAACGCAAACCCCGGCGCCACGCGACCGTCCTTTGCCACCACCCGGTGGCACGGAATCACCCCGGGCTGCGGATTCTGATGCAGCGCATAGCCCACGACCCGCGCCCAGCGCGGATTGCCTGCCAGATACGCCACCTGTCCGTAGGACGCGACCTTGCCCTTCGGGATCGTGCGCACCACTTCATAGATCTTTTCAAACGTCGTCATGCTCTTGCCTTTCAAAATAGGTTTTTGCCGCCGCCAGATGGTCGGTCTGCACCAGATCGAAGCCCTTGGCTTTGTACCAGCCCCAGCCGGTGTCCGGATCGCCGGTGACGGCAACGTCGTCGGTATGTTTTCCGGCAATCACCGCGCGTTCGTCATAGACGATCGCGTTGCCCCAGATGCAAAGTCCGTGCCTGTGCAGCCACGCGATATGCTCGTCGCTGACCACGGGCGCGTCGTCGGTCTGAAACAGCGCTTCGATCCCGGCAAAGCGCAAGTTTCGCGCCAGCAGCTTTTCCGACACGTCGTCTTTTTTGCGCACGATGGCAAGAAAGCGCATGTCATTCGCCGCTTCCTCCACCCGCCGCAGGTCGTGTTCCTTTGTGCCGGTTTTGATCAAAACGTCGTCCGTCATGCCGTGGCGCCGCACACAGTCGGCGATGGCATTCGGCGCGGTCCAGAATTTGTCGAGGTTCACCATGCAGTGTCCCCGGAGCAGCTCGAGTGCATCGTCGAGCGTGAGGATACGCTGACTCGTTTTGGTGTGATCGCCGTTGCGGTAGCGCAGCGATGCAATCGACTTGTCGGACCGCACGCGCAGGAACCGCCTTGTGCCGATATGCGCCGGCTCCATCCCCGGGTGAAACACAAACAGGCTGCCGGACGCCGACAGCGCCACGTCCAGCTCCACCACGTCCGCGCCGAGCGAAACCGCCGCACGAAACGCCGCTTCGCTGTTGCTCGGGATATTGCCGCCCGTGACACCGCGATGCGCCACAAGCAGCGGCGTTTTGCCGTTTCGGATCAGGTCCATCTTGTCACCTCAATCGCCCAGCAGCGACTGCATGAGCTGTTCAATCTGGCTGTCGCTCATGGCGCCCATCTGCGTGTGCAAAAGCGTGCCGTCAGCGCCAACGAGCACCGTGGTCGGAATGGAACGCACGCCGTAGGCCATGGCGGCGCTGGAATCCAGGTCGAAATAGACCGGGAAGCTGTAGCCGTTTTCGGCAACAAAGGCTTCCACGGTCGGCTGGTCTTCGCCGTTGTAGCCGTCGGTCAGATCGACCATCATGAACTCGATGTTGTCGCCGTAGGTCTCATAGGCCTTGTTGATGTCGGCGAGCTCCGACCGGCACGGCGGGCACCACGTTGCCCAGAAGTTGATAAACACGGGCTTGCCCTGCTTTTCCTTGAGCGTCGCCGTGCTGCCGTCCGCGTTGTAAACGGTGAAATCCGGCGCGGCGGCGTTTTCCTGCGCGTCCCCGGTCATATCGCTTTGCGACGGCACATCATAGGGTACGGTCGGCTCCGTCAGCCGACTGAGCGTGCGGTAGGCAACCGTGCCGCCGACGAGCAGCAGAACAATCACGAGGATGAGGATCACAAGTGTTTTCTTCTGTTTCATGGAAAGCCCTCCGTTACATCAGTTTGCCGATCACGCGCGTCATCAGACCCGTCGCCATCAAAACGCCGATGACAATCAGAAAGATGCCGCACACGAGGTTAATGACTTTGTAATGCTGTTTGATAAAGTTGAACGTGCCCTTGAGCTTGTCGATCAGCACCGCCGACAGCAAAAACAAACTGCCGAGTCCCAGCGAATAGCAAAGCAGCAGCAGCACGCCGCGCCATGCCGTTGCCGACGCGGAGGCAAGCATCAGCGCCGAACCGAGAAACGCGCCCACGCAGGGCGTAAGGCTCACGGAATAGATCACGCCGAACAAAAACGCCGAAAAGGCGCCGCTGATTTTGCGGTTTCCCTGCATCCCCTTGAAAAACGGCAGGCGAAACACCTCGAGATAGGACAGCCCGAACAAAATCACAATCACGCCGCAGACGATGTCCACCACCACCTGATAGCGCCGCAAGAGCGCGCCGAGCGACCCGGCGAACAGGCCCAACAGGCAGAACACCAGCGTGAAGCCGCCCACGAACGCCGCCGCGTTGACAAGCGTTTTGCTTTTTTTCTCCTTGTTCTCCGCGCCGCCGGCAAAATACGAGATATACAGCGGCAGCATCGGCAGCATGCAGGGCGAAATAAACGAGATGACGCCCTCCAGAAATGTGACAAGATAATTCATACGATCTCCACCTCACGTTATCTTTATTATTATAGCATAGATGAAGCGCGGAATGCAAGAAGAATTGGCTTCGCAGCCGTCAGTCATCAGTCGTCAGTTAACAGCGTGAAGTCTCTGCTCTCTTGTTTCTTGCCATCCGCTCTTAAGATTTCTTTATAATTTTTTTGCAAAACCCTATTGACACCGCTGCTTTAAAGTGCTAAAATGCTGTCAAACCGATGAGAAAGAGTGAGTAGGTTTTCTCCCTTTCCCCTCAGCGAGCCGCGGACGGTGCAAGCGCGGCGGGAAACACAAAACCGAATGGACTTTCGAGGGCAAGCAGAACCGCGTTTGCGCAGTATGCGAGACGGAGGGCGACACTTCGTTACCAACAGTCAGCGTATGACAGTACGCGTGAGTGGGCGCTAATGCGCCAAGCCGGGTGGCACCGCAGGACGATTGCTCCTGTCCCAGCAAAAAGCTGGGACGGGAGTTTTTTCTTGTCTCGGCAACCGGCATCCGGTCGCTCAGCCGGACGCCGTAACGGTTCAAAAAAATATAACAAAGAAAGGAATGACCGTGATGAGCAAGATCCCGTACAAAATCTATCTGAACGAAAGCGAGATGCCGACGGCATGGTATAACCTGCGCGCCGACATGAAAAACAAACCCGCGCCCCTGCTCAACCCCGGCACCCACGAACCGATGCCCGCAAGCGACCTTGCGCCCGTGTTCTGCGACGAGCTGATTCAGCAGGAGCTGGACAACGACACCCGCTTTTTTGAGATTCCCGAAGAGATTCTCAACTTCTACAAGATGTACCGCCCCTCACCGCTGGTGCGCGCCTATTGCCTGGAAGAAAAGCTGGGCACCCCCGCCAAGATCTATTACAAGTTCGAAGGCAACAACACCTCCGGCTCCCACAAGCTGAACTCCGCCAGCGCCCAGGCGTATTACGCCAAAAAGCAGGGGCTCAAGGGCGTAACCACCGAAACCGGCGCCGGTCAGTGGGGCACCGCGCTTTCCATGGCGTGTTCCTATTTCGGTCTTGACTGCAAGGTCTTCATGGTGAAGGTCTCCTATGAACAGAAG
>JAEEGL016115042.1_pt1 | contig 16719 bp, 12 predicted proteins | sample 9134231 | NCBI WGS metagenome assembly JAEEGL01 (sample SAMN16246548, study PRJNA631951) | gut metagenome | biome: gut microbiome; feature: rumen; material: fiber-attached | host: Bos | place: Iran: Karaj | collected 2018-10 | reverse complement strand
GTATATGGAACTCCGGGACGGCGGTTTGCTGTACGAATCGCTATTTCCAGCAGGAATCAAGTATCATCCGGATATCTATTATGATTTCGAGAGTTATATGTGGCGGGCAATCCTCCCAAACGGGGAATTGTGCCAGGGAGATCTCCGCTCCATGGTTCGGATGTTTACGGGAGAAGATGTCCGGTACCATTACGAAGTCAATGGCGAAGAGCGGGAGACAAATATGTTTGAGACCGTTATCCGTGATGCGGTCGAGAATCCGGAGTCGTTCGGTATCAGCATGTATTTGAACGATTACAGTGAGCAGGAATGGAAGCTACTGATGCATCTTTGCGAGAGACTTAACGTCTGCAGGGGGCAGGAACGGTATTCTGGAGCAAAACTTGAACAATGGATAAATGGGTAGCCAGCAGGGCATTTCCAACCGGAAGGTTGGAGGTGCCCTGCTTTTTCAATGCACAAAAAAACAACTGAAATCGACGCAATTTGTGACACGCGGTCGAGATTGTTTAGCGCTTCCAACAGTAATTCGGAAAATGTCAGATAATCCGTCGTGTATGTGCAGAGTTTCTCAGCGAGGTGACGTATGATGAAAAAGTAGTCATTCCGAAGAAAAAACAGTTGCGATTATTCCGTTAATCGAATAAAATTAAAGAGTGAAATTCTGCACTAAGACTATGTCTCCGGAGGGGCGATTATGGCACTTATCATTTGTCCAGAATGCGGAAAATCGATATCTGACAAAGCGGTTTCTTGCCCTAACTGTGGTCTTCCGTCGCAGTATTTTCGGAGTGCAAATAATGTGCATAATCCTTCCACGGAGAAAACTGATAACAAGGCAACTGCTAAGGTTGATCATGAAATCTCGCTTGAGGGGATTGGAAATGTTCTCCTAACCTTTGACAAGGATTATGTTGAATGCTTTAGTCCGAACCATTATATCTCGGGACGCGATCAGGCAAAACTTGAGAAGGTATATGGGAACTATTATCGGACGTTGAAAAACAAACTGACCTTTGATTATGTCTGCAACCATGCGACAGCATTACGCATTGATATCGATACTTTGAAGAAGTTTCTCCTCCATATGCATCACCTTAAGGATGAGGTGGATACACATAATGCGAATTATGTTGACCTCCGTATGGAGCAGGACAAGGAATACTTTGACCATATCCTGGATAAGATAGACCCGGACATTCAGCTTGACGAAGAGCAGAGAAGAGCTGTTATTACAGACGATGACTATTGTCTTCTTGTTGCCGGGGCGGGAGCCGGTAAGACTACAACCATGGCGGCAAAGGTGAAATACCTTGTCGACCGCAAGGGTGTAAAACCGGATGAGATTATTGTCATCTCCTATACGAACAAGGCAATTGGCGAGCTGAAGGACCGTATCAACAAAGGTCTAGGAATCGATGCAAAGGTTTGCACATTCCACTCGTTTGCGTTTGACATCGTAAAACAGTTTAATGTGGAACCTCCAGAGATTAACTTTTCGTCGTTCAAAATCATATTCGAGATGCTTGAAAAGGTTATCTTCGAGGATAAGCAACTGATGCGGAATCTGGTTTGGTTCCTCGGGTATTACTTTGACATCACAGAAGAAGTGTTCAAGTTTGAAAACCTGAACCAATATCATCTTTATAAGGCGCGTCAAGATTATGAGACGCTGAAAAGCGGGCTCGGCGAATATGTTGCCAAAGTTGCGCAACAGAGATCGAAACAGACGAAAACCATTACCGGGGAGTATCTCCGATCTCTTCAGGAAGTACAGATAGCAAACTTCCTCTATCTGAACGGCATCGACTATGAGTATGAGCGCGTGTATCCGTTCGAGTCCCCGTCAAAAGATAAAAAGTATACGCCGGACTTCTATATTCATCAAGGTGAACATGAGGTTTGGTTGGAGCATTATGCTCTTTCGGAAAATGGATACAGCAACATTCTGACAAGCAAAGATATTTACAAGTATAAGAAAGCCATTGAGAATAAGCGAAGACTTCACAAGACTCATGGAACCAAGTTGCTAGAGACTTGGTCTTGGTATAACGATAAGCGGCCATTGATTGACCATCTGAAAGAGACGCTGGAGCAAGAAGGATTTATCCTTAAGCCACGAGACCTAGAAACAGTATATAAGAAACTGGTCGAAACCGGTAAGGACAAGTACATCTTCCGATTGATTTTCTTTATGATGCAGTTCATCGAGCAGTATAAGACGACCGGATATGATGAGCATGGGTTCAAGATTCTCAGAGAGAAGAGCGACAACGTTCGAACCAGGCTGTTCCTTGATATCGCCGAACAGGTTTATAACTATTACCAGGACAAGCTGAAGCAGAATAATCAGATTGACTTCGCGGATATGATAAATGACGCGAACTACTATCTGCAGGAGATTGAGCGGCAGAACAGAGAACTGCCTTACAAATATATCATCATCGATGAGTTCCAGGATATTGCCAGACAGCGTTTTAATCTGACCAAGAAACTTTCTGAAATTACGAAAGCCAAGGTTGTGGCCGTCGGGGATGACTGGCAATCAATCTACGCATTCTCCGGTTCGGATATTACACTTTTTCAGAGGTTCCTTGAACTTATGGGTTCCGGAAAAGAACTAAAGATTACACATACCTATCGGAATTCGCAGGAATTGATTGATATCGCCGGAAACTTTGTACAGAAGAATACGACACAGATTCGGAAACAACTTGTGTCGCCGAAGCATCTCGAGAATCCGATTATTCTGGAAGAATTTGATGATAGTTATAAGCAGTTCCGAAATCTTGCGGAAGCAACCGACCGGGCAATCGGAAGGATTATTGATGAGTTTGGAGAAAACTCCTCGATTCTTTTGATTGGGCGCTACAATTATGATATGTATAAGCTTTGCCAAACGGATTTGTTCGTGGAAGTTTCTGCTGAAAGCATACGAAGTAAAAAGTATCCGAGGGCAAATCTGACATATATGACGGCCCACAGTGCAAAAGGACTCGGATATGATAACGTGATTCTGATTAACTCGTTTGAAGGCAAGTTCGGCTTCCCGTGTCAGATTGAGGATGATCCTATTATCAAACTGGTTACTTACGAAGATACCAGTGTTCCGTTTGCCGAAGAACGCCGACTGTTCTATGTGGCATTGACGCGGACAAAAAACCGGGTATATATAATTACTCCGCAGCGAAGGCCGTCACGGTTTTTGATTGAGATTGTGAAAGACTTCAAACTAGAGCATTCAGATAATCTGAATATGGATGTTGTTGACTTATTCCAGTTGAGGTGTCCGTTGTGCAGATATCCGTTACGATACGAGTATAACAAAAACTATGGATTACCGCTGTATATTTGTACCAATGAGCCGGAAGTGTGCGATTTTATGACGAATAGTAAAGAACATAAATACGATATAAAGCGCTGCACAGTATGTGGTGATGGATATCTTGTGGTACGAGTGAAAAACAATAGTGTGTTTTATGGTTGCACGAACTTTTATAATGAGGATCGGCAGTGCAAAAACATGATTCCGATAGCATTTCGATAAAGTGTAAGGAGGAAACGCAATGGATTATTCGACTACAGAAGAGATTGCTAAGAAGTGGAACATCAGCCGTCGACGTGTGACGGTGCTTTGTGCAACAGGAAGGATTCCCGGAGTTGTACAGATGGGAGCGATGTGGCTAATCCCCAAAGATGCAAAAAAACCAGCTGACGGAAGAAAAGTCCAGAATAAAGGACAAAGAAGAGAGTAGAATTGGGCTGAATAGAGCCTAGAATGAGCTGAATAGAGCGGGCAATTAACACTGCATGTGCTATGGAGAGTCGAGGAGACGATTTATGGAAGTACTGCAGTAGGAGTTAAACAAATGTCGCGGCTAATCTCAAGAATTAGATACAGGCAACGAACAAAAAAGAGGTGATAATTGATGAGGATTTACCTTGGAGGGGCAATGTTTACCTACTCAGATATAGCAAATAATTTGCGCTTGGCTAAGAAATTACGAGAGGCAGGGTTTGAGGTATATTGTCCTAACGAGAATGACGAGATTAATGATAAAACAAGAGATGATATCACTGCCGAGAAAATCTATTCATCGGATTTGGCGGAATTAATGAATATGAATGTTTTTCTGTGCCAGGTGTCTGAAGATTCAGGCACTATGTGGGAGGCAGGTTTTTTTGACTGTTTGAGTCGTCTGATGGATAAACAGAAGTATTATGGAGTAATAGGTTTAGCAACGGATATTCGCCTTCAAACAAAGCCAAATCCTGAAAAAAATGGTGTGGATAATCAATCCATGTATCTGAACCAATTCGTAATTGGAGGACTTAAAGAATCCCTAGGGGTATTTCTTGATGAGGATGAAATGATACAGCAATTACGTGCGGTTGAAAAGAATCATGAAAAATAGTTTTTGAAAATATGCTTTTTAGGAGAGGGAACCTCATGAAATTGATACAGATATCGGACCTGCATATTACCGATAAGAGTGATTTGAATCAATACGAGAGTATGATTAAAAAGATGACAGAAAGGATTGGAGACATACTTGGAAATGATGAGAAAGTTTATTTCGTTTGTTGCGGAGATATTGTAGATAAAGGATGTGCTGATGGGTATCTAGAAAAGGCCAAAAGTCTTTTTGATTATTTCGTGGGGAAAATGTCGACTTTCAATGTGGAGTTTGTTTTTGTTCCGGGAAACCATGATTTGTGTAAATCGGATTTTTGTGCCTTTCAGAATTTTGTAAGCATTTATAATACAGAAATTGATTTTTCCTCTAAAAGTGTAATTACACTATTTCGGCCCAACTGTAATATTGTTTTGATTAATACAAGCCATCATAAGGATTGGAAATATGGAAGTATAGATATTAGTGAATTAGAGCGAGCATTATCAACTCCCGATTCTAAACCATCGATTGTTGTGATGCATCATACATTAATGAGTAGATATTCTAATGACAGATCCGCCATTGATGATGCTTATGCGTTTTTAGACTTGTTGGATAAGAATCGAGTGATATGTGTGTTGCATGGACACACACATGGGTATAGTAATATTACTGTTGGCAATGGTTGTCAAATCATTGGTGTTGGCTCGCTATTTGAATATATGCCAAGTTGTAATTTTCAATTTAGCGTGATTGATGTCCAAGCAGAAAAAGTCAATTCGGTGACGAATTACAGATATCTCTCTGATTTGGAACGCTTTCAAACCGGTGTGTTGTACGAGAATAAGCGCAGCAATTTTTTTGAAGGTGAAACTATTTCTTCTGTATATGGGGTTGTTAGAGACGCTGTTAAGAATCGTGGAGGGATAAACAATCTGCTAGTTAACTTGGAATCGGAAATCAATTCTTATTTTTCTGATATGACGCAGAATTTTCCCAAAGACATCGAACTCGCAAAACTATGGCTTGAAGAAAAAGTGCCGGATTCTATCTATTATAATCATGGCTCATATATGGTCGAGTCTGACACAAAAGGAATTCGCTATATTATTGACGAGCTAAAAAGGAATAGTACAAGCAATCGCGCTATTATTCCTTTAATCCGATTTGCTGATGTTCTGGAAAAGAGGGGGAGTTATCTTCCCGGCTTGAATAGTATCCAATTCGGATTTGTAAACGATAGCAAAGAAGAATTGTATTGTAGTGTATACCTTAGATCGTTAGAGGTGAACCACTTTCTAAAAATCAACCTGGCCGAATTATACTTAATGATTTTAGAGATAAAACAGGCGATTAGATCCCTAGTGAAAGTAAGAATAAATCTATATGCTTTCAAGGCACAATACAAGGAGAATTTCAGTTGCTTTAAAAAAGCAAGAATAGATACTTTGGATTCGGGGGATCTCAGTCATTTGCTTTATAACAGACGCTTGAGAGAAATATATGAATTGCTAAAAGAAAAGTTTGACATGGAAGAAACTATAGTGAATACCAGAGGTTTAGCTGAGTTTTGCAATATTCTTGAAAAATCACAACTGTATGAAGAGGAATATGGAAGAAGACTAAAGGAAATCATAAGTGATTTGGAAACTTTAAGGGAAGAAAATATGAAGAATTCGGATTACGCCACAATCAGGCCTATGGAAGATAAAATACATGAAAAGCAGGCGCGTTTTTTAACTGTTGTTTATAATGATGCGCTTATACAAGTTAAATAGGAAACTACTTTGATCCCAAGGAATAGCAAAACCGGTCCTTAACCGAAAATCACTTTTGACTTAAGGAAGAAATAACTGAAACAGAAGTTTTGTGCGTGCCCTTACAGACCTTGGTGCTACATGTTGTCATTCCTGAGAGGGAATGAGTTTATCGAAGATATTTGTTGATATTTCTGACAGGATAGACTATAATAGTACTATGGTTTGTTGTGTACATTTTTTGATGATTCTAGAGCCTTTTCCGCGAGAAAAAACTGAATCAGGTTTGCAAGTAACATAAATATAGTATAGGAACAGGAATAGAATTAGAACTAAAATGAAAGATATAGGAGGTAGACAAAATGTTAGATGTATCACCAAAGTTTTTTGACACCAGGACAATCATTGTGAACTTGCTGAACGAGGATAAAGAAACATATCTATCATTTTCGCGGTTGCAAAAACTTTTGAAGTATATTTTCTTTGAATTAAAAGAGAAGAGCATGTTGAACGAATATCAAATATCATTTGATATTAGTTTCGATGCAATTGAGAGAACGGTGATTTATAATAATAATATTTTTGCTTTGGACATAGACGAAGAAAGAATCTACTTGCGAGAGCCGGAAAACATAGAAGAACTTGCTCAGCAATATAAAGTTGATGATACGGTAAGCACAATCATTAAAGAATTTAAATCTCAAAATGCGGCATAACTTCTGACGAGGAGTGCATTTGCCCAGATTTGTTTTTTTCGATAATCGGAAATATGAATATGTTTGGCAGATATCACTATGACATGTAGTCGACACAAAACGGTGCGAGAGTAGTTTGTGCTGTTAATGATTGTTTTACTTTGGGGTATATGAATGAAAGGGGAGAAGGTGTATTAATGACCAATACATCTTGATGATGCTATATGTTTAGTATTCCAGATACAAAGACATTTATGGATTCGGTTCATGGCTATATAGCCGTTCCCAAGTGCTTTGTAACTAACATAATTGACACTGAAGCATTTCAAAGGTTAAGAAATGTAGACCAAACCGGAATGCGTATCTTATATCATAACGCTAAGCATGATAGATTTAGCCATTCCCTAGGCGTTTTTCATTTGGGTTGTAAAGCTGTGGATGCTTTGCTGGAAAACTTTGTTCTTGATGATTATTGGAATATTAGAAGTAATGGGAGTAGCGTTCTATATTGGGCGAAGAATAAGGTTCTTTTTTTACTTGCATGTTTGTTGCACGATATAGGACATGCGCCGTTTTCGCATGCACTCGAGGAACAGGTGCTGAGAAACAGCACTAATGGTGGATTGCTTACGCAGCGTTTGATTGATAAAATAAATGAACTTGAGCAGGAATCGTCGGAAAACATTACAAAGATAAAAGCCGCTGCTCACGAGAAAATCGGCGCACTTTTTATTCTGGAACACTTCCAAGATAATATAGAAAGAGTATTTGATGACTTAATTGCAAAGCAATATCCTAAGTCTTCATCCTCGAAAAATCTATGTCCGGAACAGGGCGGTCTTAATTTTGTGATCGATAAGAACGATTTTTCGAAGGACACTTGTTTTATTGCGCGAATGATATTGGGCCTGAAGTATAAAGGCTTTGAGCCAGAAAAGCAGATAAAGAATTGCTTTATTTCGTTGCTTAATGGAACAAACTTTGATGTTGACAAACTAGATTATATTATAAGAGACACTAAGATGTCTGGCATCAGTAATATCAGCATTGATGTCGAACGCTTGTTAGGTGCAGTCTCGATTATTACTACGACAAAATATCTCGATTCTGTCAAGCTTAGTTTGCAAAACAGAGTCATTTCAGATTTACGAGGTGACGATAGTAGTGTCATTCATCTAGAAGGCGAATTCCGTGGAACGTTTCTGCTTAATGGTGGTTGTAAAGTACTGATTGGAAAAGGAAGTACGTTTGCCTCTTTGGCTACCACTAATCACGGAAGAATTCGATATAACGTAGATGAAAAAAACAATGTGAATATTGCAGACTTTAGAGTAAAAACATCTATTACCCAGGATGGGACTTATAGAAAAACGAAGAGTCAAAAAGACGGGGAACAGGTGCTATCACTTCATGATAAGAATGGCGATTCTTTTGAATGCTTGATTAAAGACGCTGAATTGATGCCTTATTCTGGGTTTGACTTTATCGTTGAAAATGATGTGGGGTCTGATACGGCGGTTGAATTGCAGATTCATGGCAAATGTGATATTACAATCGCTGGGAGATGTAAGATAATGTCTCCAATTCGCTGTTTCGGGGAAACAATGATTGACGGAACAGTTCAAAAGGCTGTGTTGATTGGCAATCATTTAAATGGTGTAGCGCCAAAGGAACAAGCGTACAATGAATTCGTTGTTGGGTTCAGCAAACAGGCGATTAATATAATTGCAAATGTTTTGGAGGCAAGAGACTATCTATATCTATGGGTCTACGCGCATCACAAGGTGATGTATTATGCAAACTATTTGATTCCTGCACTTTCGAAGGAGATATTAAAGAAAACGAGCACTGACAAGTTTCCATGGTGGAATCTCAATTATGAAGATATTATGTTAATAGATGATGCATATGTGTGGACTGCTATTAAGCATTTTCGGCATTTTGCACCCGATGACAGTAATAAGGTAATAAAACAACTATGTGATGAGTTGTTGAATAGAAAATATAAGACCTCGTTATACAAATCGCTTGCCGAATATGATATACTATTTGAGTCTTTCTCTGACGACGAGAAACTGCTAGCTAAGAAGTGCTTGTTTAGCAACTGCGATATTGATGAACTTCCGTTCGCCGGGGGAGAACAAGTGACAGCGGGATATCTAAATGCGGATTTTCTTAGTAAACTTAAGAAGAATTCGGAATTAGCATCAATTACTAGTATCATATATGTTGATGCAAGTTATTCTGCGAAGAGGATTGATGTAAACAATGCCTTTATACGGTTTGCCAATGACAACGTTGCAGCTATAAGCGAAATTCCTTTGTTGAGTGATCAGATGTCAAAGGTTGGAAATACTAATCATTATTTCTATCTTTATTATGAAACACAAACAGTTAATCCTGTTAAAATGAAAAGAGAGGCCGAGCAATTAAAAAGTTCACTTTGTGATTTGCTGAGAGACGAAATCGCAGAATTACAGCGAATGGGCAGGTAAGAGATATAGAAATATCTAAAGTTTTGTGGAAACTCCATATTATTTAGGGTCAGTTCATGGGAACTGACCCTTTTTCAATGTGGCTTATGTAGGGACGTAAATGGTAAATCATCCGTCCCTTTAAAAAATCAAGGATAGTGTCAAGTTATTTTCGCAAATTCATTTTTGACCGCTCGGTTGCCGGCCGTTACCCGATCAGCTCATCATCCCGGTTGTTATCCATTTCCAGGAGATGGTCCATGTTCATATAACGTTTGGTTCCCCAGTCTGTGCCTGTCGTAACATACCAATAGTATTACCAAAATGCAGTATAATCTGCCGTCATCTGTGCAGGTTCTGCCGATATTGATGATGTAAATATGAGTGAAATGGCAGATTGGTGATGCCGAATCTGCGGTTGTACTGTCTGTATGATTGCGAAAATGATAGGTTTATGATATAATAATAGTTAGTGAAATCAAAGGAGGATACATGTTGATGCAATTGTCAGAATCATTAAGAATCACAAGGCAAAAAGCGTTTATGTCGCAAGAAGAGTTTGCTAAAGCGCTTGGAGTATCTGTGTCAACTATTAATCGGTGGGAGACGGGGAAGAGCAAACCCAATCTATCGGCAATGAAAAGTATTAAGAGTTTTTGTGAAGAGCATAATCTTCCATATGAGAATATTGAAACAAAATGGTTTTCCATTCTTTGAGAGGTATATGATGAAAAAACAGAAGTCAACAGAACACATTAGAGTTTTTGAGGGCTTTGCTGGATATGGCGGAGCAACGTTTGGTTTAAAACGAGCAGGAATTGATTTTGAAGTAGTTGGTTATTCGGAGTTCGACAAGTTTGCATCAGCTCTGTATGACGCTAATCATAAGGGAAAGGATGGAAAACCAATAAAAAACTGGGGGGATATAACAAAAATCGATCCGACGGAATTGCCTGATTTTGACCTGTTTACTGGCGGGTTCCCTTGCCAACCCTTTTCACAAGTAGGGATGCAGCAGGGGGAGAATGACAGGTATGGTAGGGGAACACTCCTCTATGACATTTTAAGAATATGTAAGGTAAAAAAACCCAAATATATATTGCTTGAAAATGTTAAAGGCTTGGCAACTAAAAGGTTTGAGCGCACATTCAACACATTAAAAGATGCGCTGAAGGAGATGGGGTATGGAGATCTGAAATATGCAATACTAAACACGAAGGACTATGGCGTTCCCCAGAATAGGGAAAGGCTTTGGATGTTTGCGATGCTTTCTGGTTTACCGGATGATTTCTCTATGGTGCCTCCTCAAGTTCATAATGGGCTGAAGTTAAGAGACTTTGTTGACAAAGAACCTGACAAGTCGCTTTATTTGTCTCAAGAACAAATACAACGAATCAAAGATTTCTATGGTATTCCCTCGTTTGTTGTGTCAGACTATTCATGTTTTGATCTGTACAATAAGAACGTTAGAAACGATGGTGTTAGTATTACTATTCTTGCGCCTGAGCATAACAAGATGAGAATGGTAGAACCGACAGCCCCTGATGGAACAGAAATTGTCAGAAAGTATTCTGTTCCAGAACAGTTTCGGCTGATGGGATTTAAAGATGGAGAAATTGACTTTGCTAATCAGTCATACACTCAGTTGTCTAAGAGAGCTGCAAATGGTTGGGATGTAAACCTTGTGGGAATATTGTTAAAACATATTTGGAGGCAAATCCATGAGAATTGATTTCGCATCTTTGGCTTTTGGCTATAGCGTTAAGTCTGGTGGAAACACACCAAACTGGGCAATATCTTTAGGACAAGGAAAGGAATATAAAATCAATAGCTCAAAAGGAATGGACGAGCTAATTAAGGGGATGGTGTATTCTTCTGTGCCTTTATCAAAAGTTGCAACCAAGATTGGAAAAGGCGGAAAGACTGTTTATGGAAACATTGCAGATTCTCCTATAATTGTGGCGTCTGTGTTTCAAAAAGTATATATAAATGATGCATTAATTAATAATGGCAGATTTGTCGTTCTTATTACAAGGGACTCTTCTCGTTCACATGAGGGAAGACTGAGATTTAAATATGGGCCAAGCAACTCTTATGTTGATGATACATCTACTTGTTCAAATGAGATGTTTTGGGAAAAAGCTAAGAAACAACTAGGTCTAGCGGAGGAAGCGTGCTTCTTTGTTTATGATATAAGCGTACGTAATCAGGACGAAATGGTATTGCGTACTGTCATTGTGAACAAACATGCTCATGTTGAGTATAGTAATGCTAAAGAGCTGCATATCAGCTGGGACAGATTTATCGAGGAAGACGAGAAAAAGTGGAAAAGTGAATCTGATGAGATGGGGGCTGGAAACAATAATGTTTCCCCCCAAATGGATGGTGAGAAAGAAAGAATAACACCCCAGTGGTTCGAAGAAAAGGCGGTAGCTTTTCCTAATCACGATGATTATGCAAAAAAGCTATTGGATCAATTTAGGTTGTTGTTCTCCCCAGCAAAATTGAAGGAATTGTCTGGGGTGGAGCTCTTGAATTCTCTTTTCCTCGGTAAAAACAGGACAAACCTCTGTTATTTCATGGAGTTCGACAATGATTGCAGAAATTTATTTGGAAGCATAAAGTCTGGAACTTCATTCAAATATGGATTGTTTTATAGCCCCAAAAATGCTTCATGGGTAACCGGCTCGAGTGGAAAGAAATTATTCCTTTCCGAAGATGAAGCTATAGAATTGGGGACACAACTTCGAGACTATTTAGTTGAAGGAGCGGATATTATTGAAAATGCAGTCAAGGGTGGGGATGAACTGGACTACCAGACATTGTATCTTGACCTCTTTAAGGCGACAGAAGGGCATGTAAATAAAGTGTGGTTTCTAAAATACTATGCGATGCTATACCCGCAAATACTACCACCGATTTTTAGTTATTTTGCTCAGAACTATGTGTTGAAAAAATTGGGGATTGAACCAGGAGAGAATCCTATTCGGCGCATGGGACAAATACGAAAGTATGTTGACGAATGCCATATCTCCAATGTTGTGTTTAACCAAATCTTTTGGAAATATTGCGTTGGTGATTTGGAACAAAACGACGATGAGGAGAACAAAAAAATGAATTGCTTAGAAGTTAGCCGTGATCCGCGGGAAAAAACAATTCACCCACTAAATAGTATTGTATATGGCGCCCCTGGCACGGGGAAGACTTATTCCATGGTGGAGTATGCGCTTTCAATACTGGATGGTATATCCATAATTGAATTCAAAGAGAACAATCCGGATAGAAAGACTAATGTATTGCGATACAAAGAGTATGTAAAAAAAGGACAGATTGTTTTTACGACGTTTCACCAGAGTTATGGGTACGAGGAGTTCATACAAGGTTTACGTCCCGATATACATAGTGAAACAATGGCATTTAAGCCGATAGATGGGGTGTTCAAGAGTATTGCAGATCATGCGCTTACTGACAAACAGAATGACTATGTAATAATAATAGACGAGATCAATAGGGCAAATATTTCAAAAGTTTTTGGCGAACTGATAACCTTAATTGAAGTAGACAAGCGATGGGGAGAGATCAATGAAACGTGCGTAACTTTGCAATCGGGTGATGTGTTTGCTGTGCCTAATAATTTGTTCATAATTGGGACTATGAATTCGGCTGATAAGTCTATATCGCTTATAGATGCTGCACTCAGAAGGAGATTTGAATTTATTGAGCAAAAACCCGATGAGAAGCTTGTTCCAGCGGGGATGCTCCGCAAGTTTTTTTCGGAGTTAAATGCTAATCTTGTTGAGCAGCTCGATAGTACTGATTTATTAATTGGGCATTCGTATTTTATGAACAAAAGCGAAGAACAGCTTCCTAGCATCTTAAATGGAAGTATAATCCCATTGCTCTATGAGTATTTTTACGATGATCGGAAAAAGGTTGCAACACTATTAAAGACAATAATTGAAAAAACAGGTGCGAAAATAGAACTCATTGACGAGAGAGTTGGAAGACTAAAGGTAAAGGCTAAGGTTGATTAAAATGGTTCTAGATAGGTATGAGTACTCGGAGATTATTCCAAATGCACAATTACCGAATTCTTGGCAGTCTCAATCAGCGCTTGATGAGTTGAGGGATTTTCTCCAACAAAACTGGGAACAGCGAGCTGTCTTTTATGAGGATGGCGAGGTAAAAAGCAAGCAACAATTCTTGGAGTTTACTGGGTCAAAGGGACTAAGGACTAAAAAGTACATTGGAACAATAGTATATAAGGGCGAACAACTAAATATTTATCCGCGAGTTTTTGGCAAGGAGAAAGGTGATTCTGAGACGACTGATTTATCGCAAAAGCATCTTTTGACGAATCTTGTTCGATGGCTAGAGTACTGCAATAAAATAGAATACCCTTTTATAAACATATCCACTGAGCTCAATGATGCGGAGGACCTTAGAGAACTCTTTATCGCCCTGTATGTTGGTTATGTTAGGAAAGCGATTGAAAGAGGGGTGTACTATCAATATGTTGATGAAACTGAAGACTGTGTATGCATAAAAGGACATTTCGACCTAAAAGATTATTATACAGTAAAGATCCCAAACGGACAGGCAGATCGGTTTCGATGTTTGTATTCAAACTTTGAATATGATAACAGAGTAAACAGAATAATTAAATGCACCTGTAAATACTTGGCCGGGATCGCGACACCGAAGAATAAAAAGGTCTTAAATGCAATCCTTACGCGATTGAGTGATGTTGCTGACGTAAAATGCACACCAAATGATTGTAGTAATGTTCGACTGAGCAAACTGCATCGGCACTATGATGTGATTATTAGTTTAAGTAAGATGTTTTTGTTGAATAAAACATCGAATTATTCTATAGGAACAGATCGGTCATTTTGCTTTTTGTTCCCGACAGATCTTTTGTTTGAGGGATTTATAGGAGGTTTTCTTAAAGAAGTAATTTCAAAAAAAGGCGGTAAAGTAATACTTCAGGAAAGTAAGCAAAGCCTTATCAACAGGATAATCTACGGAGAAAAGGTGTCAGGAGCTGCCTTCAAAATGCGCCATGATATTTTAGCAGAATATTCCGGAAAAACGTTTATTCTAGATACAAAATATAAGGAGCTGAAAAGATTTGAGGATAATGCGACGTACGAGGACGATATCAATATCGAGGCGAGTCAAATTGACTTATACCAAGTACTGACGTATGCTTCAAAACGTGGCTTGAAAGATGTTTATCTTCTTTATCCAATGTATAGATATGAAGACGCGGAAACGTTGTATCCGATTGCGGTTAGTGACTACATGGTGTTTAATGTGAGTATCAGTATTCATTTCATTCGAATGCCTTTCGTTTTTGAGGAAGACGATAACAAGATAAGGCAACAATTGACAATGGTAATCAATAGCATTTTCAATGCAAACAGGGAGGAAAAATGAAAAGGAAAAGGCGGACATTGTTTTATAAAGTCTATGATATTGCGACAGAAACTTTGGTTGCACAAGGTCCGGCGGAGGAATGTGCCAAGCAGCTGAATATCACAAGAAATGCTTTTTATTCCATGGTTTTTCGGATGAAGAGTAATCGTAGGGCTCGATTTCGGATTGATATTAAAGGAAAGTACATTCCCAAAAATAACAGATATATTTATGCTATTGAAAATCGAAAGACGAAAATGCCTGTTATCAATGGGACGGCACGCGAGTGTGCAGCGGGCTTGTCGATTTCCTTGCGGTATTTTTATGATTTGATTTCGAGAACAAAAAGAGGTCTCGATAATCGTTATAATATTACCATTTCAAGACGGAAAAAGAGCAGTAAAGAAGAACTGAAAATCTCTGGATAAGGCAATTACCAAAATGGTATCATAGTGTGAAATGCTGAGTCAAATCCGCATCGTTTTGCTCGCATCAGGATGGCTGATCGGGAAGAATTTCCTGACAGCCGTCCTTTTCTTGTGAAACTACGATGTTCTTTTTCTTGGCCCTTGTATCTATTTTATTGGTGAAAAGTGGCTGCCATGGGAGCTGGTTTTTGAGCTTTTTGTTGTAAAAAATCAACATGGCTTCGGCGTATCCCAAGGATCCGGCACGGCGTTCTCTTGCGGTTTTTACAATTTCCTTTATGGATACTTCGCCGAGTTTTTCTTTAAAAATCTCATCTTTTATGCTGTCGCCGTATGCATAGAGCAAGCGGGCGATTCCATTCATAATATTTCCGGAAAATGATTTGGGCTCCCCTTCCCAGGTCATGACAATCAGTCCAATTACACGGTCAAGCATGGCATAGCCGTACTTGGCATAGATGGATTCCAAAGCGCCGACGGCAACGATGCTGTTCGGAACGCTGGAGGGAGCAACATGGAGTTCGTAGGATTCAACCAGCCCTTTTATCTGTAGCTCCGTATCGTTTCCAGCTTCACAGTTGGCTTTGAATATTTCAAGAGGGGAGAGCGGCTTGACATTTTTCATTTGGTTCGCAAAGATATCGGCCTCTTCAGCATATTCGAGATCATCATAAACCATGCACCAAACGGGTGTTTCTCGGCTGCCGGAAGCTGTCGCTACAATTTCTGCGGTATGCTGTCCATTAAAGACATAATTTACCCCATTTCTTCGGCTTACTTTTACGGGATTTATCTGATTCAGATCAAAATCCGCAACAGCTTTGTTTACATGAATCATGGAGATGTTTCTCTGGTATTCCTGGTTCGAGACAAGATCCTTGATAGGGATGAGCTCAAAGTGGACATTCGGGATAAAATCTTTATATGCGTCAGTCATACTCTTTCCTTTCCACCAGAGAGTCCTGGAGATCGTTTATTGTGTGTTCGAGAAACGACAGTTTCTTCATGAATTGCAAACTTGCCTTATTGGTTATCCGCGGAAAGTTTTCGGAGTTCCTGACCCTTTGCAGGGAGGAAATCCAGGACTCCATTGTCATACAGAGACTGTTTACCTCAGCGTCCGGGTCATATATCGGCATGCGTTGGATGCCGGCTTGTCTCCGCATTTTCATTTCCTTCCGTTCGCGCCGGCTGACGGGAGCTTGCGTCTTCACGTGGCTCCATTTTGCCTCGCTCCGGATATAGGAGAGGGTTATTTTATCAACATTATCCGCGACAATTACCTGAGTAATGGATTTCTTTTCTTCCGGCATCAGTCGCGATAATTCAATCACGTTCTCGTGAGATATGCGTATTTTCCGAAGAAGAATGCGCTGCGCACATTCCGGATTCACATCAAAAAGATCATTGATAGCAAGCGCGTAGGAGTTATATTTCAGCACGGTGCCAACGGATATCTTCAGCTCTTTTGCGATAGGTGCAGCTACATTGTATTTTGGATCCTGTGAATCTGTTTCATCACTTTCCATGAAGAGAAACTGGAATTTTTG
>JAEEGL015895873.1_pt1 | contig 16719 bp, 12 predicted proteins | sample 9134231 | NCBI WGS metagenome assembly JAEEGL01 (sample SAMN16246548, study PRJNA631951) | gut metagenome | biome: gut microbiome; feature: rumen; material: fiber-attached | host: Bos | place: Iran: Karaj | collected 2018-10 | reverse complement strand
TTGTCCCTGACGCCGCACGCTGACTGTGCCTTCTGCCATTTCTTTTTCGCCTACGATGAGCAGATAGGGGACATGGCTGATTTCGGCATCGCGTATTTTGCGTCCTATCTTTTCGCTGCGGTCGTCCACGGTGGCTCTGACATCGCTCAGGTAGAATTCCTGTTTGAGCTGGTTGGCGTAGTCGACGTATTTCTCCGATATGGGCAGTATGGCAACTTGTGTGGGTGTGAGCCAGAGGGGGAAGTGTCCTGCGGTATGCTCTATAAGAACGGCTACGAAGCGTTCCATGCTGCCGAAGGGGGCTCTGTGGATCATTACGGGCCGGTGTTTCTCGTTGTCAGTGCCTGTATATTCGAGGTTGAAGCGTTCCGGCAGATTGTAGTCCACCTGAATGGTTCCCAACTGCCAGCTGCGTCCGATGGCGTCCTTTACCATAAAGTCCAGCTTTGGTCCGTAGAAGGCGGCTTCCCCATATTCGATGCGGGCTTTCAGACCTTTTTCCTCGCAAGCCTCGATAATGGCCTGTTCTGCGCGTTCCCAGTTTTCTTCACTGCCGATATATTTGGCGCGGTCTGTCTTGTGGCGCAGGCTGATTTGGGCATCGTAGTTTTCAAACTGGAATGTCTTGAATACTTTGAGGATAATGTCCATCACACGCAGGAATTCGCCTTTCACTTGGTCGGGACGGCAGAAGATATGTGCGTCATCCTGGGTGAAACTGCGCACTCGGGTCAATCCATGCAGCTCGCCGCTCTGTTCATAGCGGTAAACGGTGCCGAATTCTGCGATGCGTATGGGCAGGTCTTTGTATGAATGGGGCTTACGTGCGAATATCTCGCAGTGGTGCGGGCAGTTCATCGGTTTAAGCATATATTCCTCGCCTTCGTCCGGGGTATGGATGGGCTGGAACGAGTCTTTGCCGTATTTGGCATAGTGTCCCGAGGTGACATACAGCTGTTTGTGGCCTATATGCGGGGTGATGACCTGCTGGTATCCGTATTGTGCCTGTATGTTTTTGAGGAAGTTTTCCAGACGCAGGCGTAAGTCGGTTCCTTTCGGGAGCCAGATGGGCAGACCTTTGCCTACGCGCTCGCTAAACATGAATAACTCCATCTCTTTGCCAATCTTGCGGTGGTCTCTCTTTTTGGCTTCTTCGAGCATGACAAGGTATTCGTCGAGCATCTTTTTCTTGGGGAACGATATGCCGTACACGCGGGTCAGAGTCTCCCTTTTGGCGTCTCCTCTCCAGAAGGCTGCGCTTACGGCTGTCACCTTTACGGCTTTTATGGCTTCAGTTGAGACGAGGTGAGGTCCGCGGCAGAGGTCGGTAAACGGGCCTTGGGTGTAGGTACTTATGGTTCCGTCGGCCAGTTCGTTGATAAGCTCCAGTTTAAGATGCTGTCCGCTTTTCTCAAAGAAGGCCAGGGCGTCGCTTTTGGCAATACTTTTCTTTACGAGTGGCTCTCCCAGGCGGGCCAGTTCGGTCATCTTCTGGCTGATTCGGTCAAAGTCGCTTTCCTTTATCACTTGGCCTTCGGGAAGCAGCACATCGTAGTAGAAACCGTTCTCTATGGCCGGTCCTATGCCGAATTGGATGCCAGGATAGAGCTCCTGCAACGCTTCAGCCAGCAAATGGGCCGAGGTATGCCAGAAGGCGTGTTTCGCTTCGTCGTCTTCCCACTTGAAAAGTTTGAGTGTGGCGTCGGTTGTTATGGGATAGTTCAGTTCACGCACTTCGTCGTTCACGCTGCAAGCCAGCACTTCTTTTGCAAGTCGGGGACTGATGGCCTCGGCTATCTCTTGGGCCGTGATACCTGCGTTATACGCTTTCACAGCTCCGTCTGGAAACGTAATCTTTATCATCTTGATTCTTATTAAACGTCATGCAAAATTAACGATTTCTTTCAAGATAAGCCCCAGGTGGGAGAAAAATATGCCTTATATGCCTGTTGTTTTCCGAAAAATCGCTACTTTTGGCCTGTGGAATACAATTCGTACCTGACTATAGCCGCTTCCGTCGAGGCCAAATTCGTGGAGCGCAAGAGCACCTTCCTTTCCTTTGCCCTGCCTGTGGACTCTTGGGAAGCCTGTGAGGAACATCTGCGCCGCTTTCGCAAGGATTATTACGACGCACGCCATGTTTGTTACGCCTGGGTGGGACTTTCAGAGGGTCAGGAATTGACTAAATCGTCTGATAACGGCGAACCTTCAGGCACTGCCGGGAGACCGATGCTGGGATGTCTGCTTTCCCATGAACTGAAAAACGTCCTGGTGGTTGTCATACGCTATTTCGGAGGCATAAAACTCGGTGTGCCCGGACTTATAGCCGCTTACAAGGCTGCTACAGAAGAAGTTCTGCAAAAAGCCAGCGTCGTCCGCCATACCATAGAGCACCTCTGCCTACTCACCTTCCCCTACGAGCGCATGAACGACGTGATGCAGATTCTCAAACGCTACAACATTAGGGTTCTGGAAAACATGGCCGACATCGAGTGCCACCTCCGTGTGAGCATACCTCAGGAAGTTTTCTCCACAGTCCATCCTTTACTTATTAAGGTGGCATCCCTACAAAGCGCGCACGGTTCCGTCTGACCGGCAAGCCCCCTTCCTCCTCCTGACACCTCTCTGCCTTATCCTTAGTCGGAAATGCCTGAAAACAAATGGGACCTGGCGCTGACCAAGTCCCACACACGTTGTTTTATCTCCCCTTTATTTGAAATGACTGTAAACGATGGAAATCTTCAGGGGGTTGTTAGCGCCTCCCACAAGCTTCGTGCTGGTCAGGTCAAACTGGTTGTGCACGTTGGTGATGGCTCCCAGATTGCTGGTAACGGTGCTGATGGGTACGAGATACACCTTGTTCCAGTCGGGATGCTCTTTCTCCCAGGCTTTACGCTTTTGGGTGCGCAGGGTCTCCGGGTCAGTGGCTTTAACACCGGCTCCTGAGTCACGCTCGTTCTTCATCACCGACACCAGGTTGGCCAGGTTGGAGAATGTGTAGGAGTTGTATTCGCTGCTGTATGACGTGGAGTAGCTGGTCTTGCTGTCGGGCAGCTTGTGGTTGGCAAAAAAGTCGTTCATCTCGCCCGTGCGCACCATCAGGATGTTCCTGGGGATATTGAGGCTGTAGGTGCTCTTCTCGTTATTGTTCTGCCGCATGAACACAATCTTTGCGCTGTTCACCGAGTCGGTCTCGTGGCCTGTATAGATGGCGTCTATGGGCAGCGTTACCTCAGTTACAATGCCCGCAGGGGTTTTCAGCATGGTGTAGTCGGGACTGTTGACGAGCTTTTCCATATTCCGGTTGTCCACTTGATTGTTTTGCAAAACTTCTTCTGTGGCTGCCACGCGCTGAATGCCCACATAGGTGGTGTCGTCCTGCGAATAGGTGAAATAGATGCTCAACGTGCTGACGTCGATGTTGACCAAAGTGCCGTTTCCAGCCAGGGTTTTGAAGAAGAATCCCGGAAGTACGTGGCGCGTGAAGCTATATGAGCTCTTGAAATATTCGGGATGCTCGTAGTATTTCTGCAAGATGCGCGAACCGAAGTCGGCTGGCAGGGTGACCAGAATGTTTTTGTTGTACTTCGATGAGAAACGTAGGGTGTCGTCAACTGAGAGATCGGAGACGGCAAAGGTGACCTGCTTCCTGATGGCATCGGCTTGCTTGCTCACATATTGCTCGGGGTCGATGTCAGTGTAGTACGTGGTGTTTTCGTTCATCACGTTGTCAGCGTCCAACTCGTACACGCCGATTTTCATGGAGTTAAGTGAATCGCCGTAGAATGACTTTATGTATAGCCTAAGTTCGACTGAGTCGGCCACAACCTTGCCATCCTTCTTACGCATCTGCGAGATGTCGGGCAGCTTGTAGTTCTCCAGCGTATAGAACTGGGCCAAAAAATGGCATGTGGTGGTGCTGAACGTTTCCGGATCGGTCACACGGCCTAAGAAACACTCGGATGTGTTGGCCACAATGGCTCCTATGCTGACCGAACGTGTGGTTACGTCGAACAATGACTGGCTTACCTCGGGCTCATCGGTACCTGGCATGACGCTACCTCCGAAAGTGTCGGTGTTATCATCGCATGCCGTCAGGAGCATGACGAAGATGGTAAGCAGGGAAACAAATCCAAAATACTTTGTATGCATGACGGGGCAGTGGATAAAAGTTTGGATAATGGTGAAACGCAAGTCAGATTCAGAACAGTGAGTCGTAGAAGTCGGCATATCGCTGGCCCGGACTGTCGGAATCCTCATAGGGGAGGGTAGGTATGCCTTTCTCCTGAGCAAAAGCCAACAGCTCGGGACTGGCTCCATTCTGGGCCTGGATAACACCGTCGCAGAAACTCAGAGAGAACTTGGCGAAATCGCTGAAACTCTTCAACGGCATCCCATGTTTCTCCACCGTCTCCGCAGTAATGTTACGGAAGGCCAGACAATCCTTGAAGTTCTCCGGAAGTGGCTTCTTGAGCTTCGTACCATGGAGAGAATAGACGATTTTAGTGTCTTTAAAAGGCAGCTCATCCTGATATGCGGCGCGGATAAAGAAAGGTGCCGTCCCCGATATCCAACCTTGGCAGTGGATTACATCGGGATACCAGCGCTGTTTCTTGATAGTCTCGATGACACTGCGGGTATAGAAGATGGAACGTTCGTAGTTGTCGTCATATTCCTTCGTTTTGCTGTCACCTTCTGCGAGACGCTTGTTGAAGAAATCTTCACTGTCGATGAAATATACCTGTATGTGCGCGCTTTGTAGGGATGCCACCTTAATAAGTAAAGGATGGTCGGTGTCGTCTATGATGACGTTCAGGCCGGAAAGGCGTATTACTTCGTGCAACTGGTTTCTGCGCTCGTTGATGTTGCCCCACTTGGGCTGAAAAGTCCGGATTTCATTACCCATATCCTGTATGCTCTGGGGTATGACTTTTCCCAGTCTGGACATAGGCGTTTCGGGCACGTAAGGCTCAATGACCTGACTTATAAAAAGGACTTTCTTCGATGTCATATTTTGGCTTTTTGCAATGCAAAGTTACGAAAAAAACGGGAATGATGTGCCTGCGAAATCATAAAAGTTTTGTTTTTACGCGTTTTGAGGGCATGGAAACTTCGTTATATAAAATAAAAGTTGTTATTTTGCACCCCGAACTGTAATAAGTCCATTTCTTAATCTGAAGAATGATGATTGAAGTTATCAAAACCAAGGCCGCTCTCGACGCCAGGCTTTCCGAAGTGCGCAAAGAGGGTAAAACGGTCGGTCTTGTGCCTACCATGGGCGCCTTACACGCAGGTCATGCCTCGCTGGTGGAACGTTCGGTCAGGGAAAACGGATTTACCGTGGTCAGTGACTTCGTTAATCCCACCCAATTCAATGACAAGAACGACCTGAAGCACTATCCGCGCACCTTTGAAGCCGATTGCCAGCTGCTGGAACGCGTTGGAGCCGACTGTGTGTTCTTTCCCGAAGTTTCCGAAATGTATCCCGAGCCCGACACAAGGCACTTCAGCTATCCGCCCATTGACACTGTGATGGAGGGAGCCCGACGTCCGGGTCACTTTAACGGCGTTTGCCAGATAGTAAGCAAGCTGTTCTATGCCGTAAAGCCCGACCGCGCCTATTTTGGTGAGAAAGATTTTCAGCAAATAGCCGTCATTCAAGCCATGGTGAAGGACCTGAACATTCCGGTGACCATTTGCCCCTGTCCCATCGTGCGTGAAAGTGACGGTTTAGCCCTCAGTAGCCGTAACAGTCTGCTGGATGCAAGCGAGCGTCTGCTGGCTGTGAACATCAGCCGGGCACTTTTCATGAGCCAAGCCTATGCCCCGACACATTCGGTCAGGGAAACGCGCAACTATGTCGTCTCCATGCTCGACGCTATCGGAGGACTGCGTGTGGAATACTTTGAAATAGTCGATGCACAAACGTTGCAAGCTGTTGACAGTTGGGACGACGCCGAGGCCATTCAAGGTTGCATCACGGTGTATTGCGGAAAAATGCCCGTACGCCTGATAGATAATGTCAAATACAAGTAATCGGAGGGAGCCAAGCCATGTTCGTTGAAATTTTGAAGTCCAAAATCCACTGCGTCCACGTCACAGACGCCAAGTTGAGCTACATCGGCAGCATCACCATTGATGAAGACCTTATGGATGCCGCAGGCCTGTTGCCCGGAGAGCATGTTTATGTGGTCGACAACAATAATGGCGAACGTTTTGAAACGTATGTCATCAAAGGAGATCGGGGCAGTGGCTGCATATGTCTCAACGGGGCGGCCGCACGTAAAGTTCAGGTCGGCGATGTCATCATCATCATGGCCTACGCCTCAATGACCCCGGAAGAAGCCAAGGATTTCAAACCGCGCATCATCTTCCCCGACACGGCCACCAACCGCCTGTAAACCGGAGCCAGCCGCCTGTGAACTGACAATCCGGCCTTGCATAAAACAATGTCCGATATAGCACGAACTATACCGGACATCATTTTTTCTGTCTCCCGCCTGCTTCGTCAGGAAAGGTACTCGTTGATTCTTCCGGCGATGTGCATCAGTGATATCTCGCACACCTTCGTGGTATATCTCGCCGTTAGCAGACGCTCGCTCGCATCCAGCAGACTCTTTTGTGCCTCACGCATTTCGATACCAGAGAGCTGTCCCAGCAGAAAACGCTCGTGGGCAATGCTGTAATTGCTTTCAGCCACCTTCAGGTTTTCTTGCTCCAGATTGACTACCTTCAAGTTGTTCTGATAGGCTTGCCACAGGTCGAGAAGGTCGGCTTCCATGTTACGCAGGGCGTTTTCCCGTGTCAGTTGTGCATTTTCGAGAGAGAGTCGGGCGTTACGCTCTTCGCGGGCATTATTTTTGTCAAAAAGATTGAAGCCTACGGTGATGCCAATGTCAGGCCCCCAACCGCTGTTGTTGCGCGTGGCGCCTTTTGAATAGGCTCTCTGGCTGTATCCATAACCCGCTTTTAGACGCAGATAGGGATAGTTATTCGACTTAGTCTTTCGCAGGTCGGCCTGGCTGGCTCTTTCTTCCGATGCAGCTATGAGCAGTGAAGGGCTTGAAGCCACCATCTGTTGGTGTAGTTCCCGATAATCGAGCCCGTTGTTGAGATTGATGAGCGTATCCTTGATTTGGAAAGTCTGAGCTATGTTTTCCACGTTCATCATCTGGTTCAGTCGGATACGTGAAGTGCTGATGAGTTCCTTCTGTTTCAGATATTGCGAGCTGTCAGCATTGAAATCGACCGACGCTTGTTGGAAATCGAGGCGGCTGCCTTTGCCAACCAGATAACGTGCCTCGGCTATACGCATGCGTTCACGCGAGAGAGTGACGGCATACTGGTAGTTTTTCAGCCGCAGTTCCTGTTGTAATACATTGTAGTATTCAGTTGTGATATCGGCCATCAGTTGTTCGGCATCCTGACGTGTATGCAGCTCCCCCTGTTTTTGCAGTTCACGCAGGCGTTGCAGGGTACACTGCATGCCGTATCCGTCGAAGAGCGTCCAGCCAAGATCTACCGATGCGTCAAAAATGCGGTTGATGGAGTTGGTGACGCGGTTGATGTCGCCGGAACTGTTTTTCGTGCGGCTGCTCTCCATACTGGCGTCATACGAAGTGTTCAAGTCAACGGTCGGAGTCATACCTGCGGCAGCGCGGGTGGCATTGTTTTTGGCTATTTGGGCGTTGTTGCGCGAGATATGAATGTCTAAGTTCCGCTCAATACCCGTCTGCAGGCAGTAAGGCAGATTGTACGTCTTGATATCCTGTGCATGGAGCGATGTACAGACGGTACTTATGGCTATGATAAGTAAGCTAAGTTGTTTCATGTTTTCGTTCAGTTGAGATGTAACTGTATATGGCAGGCACTATAAACATGGTGAGGAACGTTGAAACCAGCATGCCGCCCACTACGGCCGTTCCCATGGCTATTCTCTGGTTAGCTCCCTCGCCTGAGGCAAGTGCAAGCGGCAGCAGGCCCAATATCGTCGAAATGCTTGTCATGAGTATGGGACGCAAACGTTGTTGTGCTGCCTCACGAATGGCCTGTTGCTTGTCCATACCTGCCTCTTGCTTCTGGTTAGCAAACTCTACGATGAGAATACCGTTCTTTGCGACGAGTCCTATAAGCATTATGATGCCGATTTGACTGAATATATTCATCGTTTGGTGGCCCGACCACATGAACAGTAAGGCACCTGCAACGGCCAACGGCACGGTAAACATGATGACAAGTGGGTCTTTGAAGCTCTCAAACTGGGCTGCCAGCACGAGATAAATCAACAAAAGGGCGAGAATAAAGGCAAACAGCAGGCTCGATGAACTTTCTCTGTAAAGCTTGGACTCACCAGCGAGTGCCGTACGGAAACTTTCGTCGAGTGTTTCTTTGGCTATGCGGTCCATTTCGTCCAATCCGTCGCCGATAGTCTTGCCTTCAGCCAGGCCGGCAGAGATTGTAGCCGAATTGAAACGGTTGTAACGATAAAGTTTAGGCGGAGATATGCCCTCGCGGAGCTCCACTAAATTGTCCAGTTGCACCTGTTCGCCTTTGCTGTTCCTTACATAGAGTGAGCGCAAGTCGGACGGATCGTTGCGTTGTTGCCGGTTAATCTCTGCCAATATCTCATATTGCTTGCCGTTCATATAGAAATAACCCAGGCGTTGTCCGCTTAAACCGTACTGAAGACTGAGAGCAATGTCGCGAGTGCTGACACCGAGCTGGTTGGCTTTGTCGCGGTTGATTTCTATCCGCACTTCAGGCTTGCTGAACTTCAAGTCAACGTCAGACATCTGAAACACGGGGCTTTCGTTAACCTTGGCCATAAAGTCGGGGAGCACCTTTTGCAGTTTCTCCATGCGGGTTGTTTGAAGCACATATTGCACTGGCATACCTGCACGTCGGCCTCCGAACGACGATTGTTGCTGTACGAAGGCACGGGCTGCGTTCTTGGTTCTTATGGCCTTTGATATCTGTTCAGCCACATCCATTTGAGAATAGTCGCGGTCTTTGATATCTTTCAGTGTAACCCGCACATTGCCGCTTCCGCTGGCCACACGGGCTGACACAGATTCGGCATCGGGAATAATAGAATCGACCAGACGGTTGATGTCCTCGGTATAGTCGCGCATATATTCGTAGGTGGCGCCCTCAGACCCCATGGTGTTGATGTTAATGCTGCTACGGTCTTCCAATGGAGCCATTTCAGAGGGGATGTTATGCCACAATATACCTATTATAATTATGGTAACAGCGACAATACCCAAAGCTGCCGCACGGTGGTTAAGGAAGCGGTTGAGCCAGTTCCGATATATGCGGTTCATTCCATCGAAGAAGGGCTCTGTTTTACGATAAAACCAGTTGCGTTTCTCACGTCTTACAAGCAATTTTGTAGATAGCATCGGCGTAAAGGTGAGTGCGGCAAACGATGAGATGATTACGGCACCGGAAACTACGATACTGAATTCGCGGAAAAGCCTTCCGGTAGTTCCTTCCATGAATACAATGGGGAAGAATACGGCAACAAGGGTAATGGTCGTTGAGATTACGGCAAAGAAAATCTCTTTCGCCCCCGCTATGCCCGCCTCCTTGGGCCGCATGCCCCGTTCCACGCGCACGTAGATGTTTTCCGTCATCACGATGGCGTCATCCACAACGAGGCCAACGGCCAAAACAATGGCCAACATAGACAATACATTGATTGAGAAGCCCGCCAGATACATTATAAAGAAGGAGCCAATGAGCGAAACGGGAATGACCAAACAGGGTATCAACGTTACGCGCCAATCTCTCAAGAACAGGAAGATAATAAGTATGACCAGGGCGAATGCAACATAGACGGTGTCCTTTACCTCTGCTATGGAGGCGCGGATGAACTTGGTGTTGTCGAAACTGTAAGTGTAAAAGACATCGTCGGGCAAGTCTTTTTTCATTTGTTTCATGCGCTTGTACACTTCGTCAGCAATCTCAATGTGGTTGGCGCCCGGTTGAGGCACGACGACAACGCCCACCATGGGCACGCCGTTCATCTTCATGTAGCTCCGTATGTCGGCTGCGCCGAGCTCTGCCCGACCGATGTCCCTGAAACGTACGATACGGTTTTCTCCCTTTTTGACTATGATGTTGTTAAACTCATCGGCGGTGTGCATCAGGCCCAATGTGCGTATGGTCAGCTCTGTCGTGTTGCCTTCGATGCTCCCCGACGGGAGTTCCAGATTCTCACTGTCGAGCGCGCTTTTCACGTCTGCGGCCGTCACACCATAGCCTGCCATCTTGTCAGGATTGAGCCAGAGACGCATAGAATAGCGCTTCTCGCCCCAAATGTCCACGCTGCTCACGTCGTTCACTGTCTGAAGCTGTTCTTTAACGGTCAAGTCTGCAATTTCACTCAATTCCAGCAGCGACCGTTTCTTACTTTGCAGGGCTATCATCAGGATAGGGCGCGCGTCGGCATTGGCTTTCGACACCGTAGGCGGGTCACAGTCGCGAGGTAACCAGCGTTGTGCTCTCGACACTTTGTCACGTACGTCGTTCGCTGCCCGTTCCAGGTCCACCGATAACTCAAATTCTACAATAATACGACTTTGTCCCTGTTGGCTGACACTGGACAGAGAGCGGATGCCTGCAATACCGTTTATGTTTTGTTCGAGAGGCTCAGTTATCTGGTTCTCTATTACGTCTGCGTTAGCGCCCGGATAGCTGCACGAAACGAAGATGATAGGATTATCCACCGACGGATATTCGCGCACCCCCAGGAACGTGTAGCCGATGATGCCGAAAAGCAGTATCACCAGCATCATCACCGTAGCCAGCACAGGGCGTTTTATGCTCAGTTCCGAGATATTCATTCCTTATCCGGGTTGTCTGTTATTTGGTCCAGCACCACGTCCATATCGGTCCTCAGCTGCATCGTGCCGGTTGTGATAAGCGTGTCGCCCGCTTCGAGACCGCTCACCACCTGCACCATGTGCTCCGTTCTGAGCCCCGTGTGTATTTCCACAGGCACGGCCTTGCCGCTGCGATATACGAACACCTTGTCCTTACCCATTTCAGGGATGATTGCTTCCGAAGGAATGCTCAGGGCCTCTCTGAGGGTTTCCTTTTCAAGCCGCACCTGCGCATACCGTCCCGGCTTCACGTGTCCTCCCGTGTTTTGAAACAGCGCCCTTATGGCCAGCGTGCGCGTGTCGTTGTCCACATGCGAGTCCATGGCATACACTTGGGCATGCAGCACATGCTCTTCCCCCTCCAGTTTGAAGGTAACAGGAGCCCCTATGCGCAACTCGTTTGAATACCTTTCAGGCACTGTGAACTCCAATTTCAGAGGGGTCGTCTTCGTCAGGCGGGCCACGACGGTCGATGTGGCTGCATACGTGCCCACACTGATTTGTCGCAGACCCACCACACCGTCAAACGGGGCCACAAGCTGTGTCTGCCGGATGTTAGCTTTGACCAGTTCAATGTCCGCCTTCAGTGTAGCCAGTTCCGTCTCCACCTCTTCCAGCGCCTCTTTGCTGACGGCTTCCTTCTGCAACAGCGTTTGTTGGCGATATACGCGGTCTTCAGCCAGTTTCATTTGTGATTGCAATTTCTTCAGTTGGGCCTGCAACGGTGCATCGTTGACCCGGGCCAAGAGTTGTCCCTTGTGTACCCGGCTGCCCTCCTTGAAATAAATTCCGGTCACCTTCCCCGGCACTTCAAAAGCCAGGTCCACCTCCTCGTCCGGCTTTAGCGAGCCCGTCACTTGCAAATTGTCTGTCAGTGCATTCTTCTTCACGATATAGGCAGACACATGGAGCGCCTGTGGTCCAAATCCGCCCCTGCGTTCTCCGCCATCGCTTTTATTGTGAGTGTTCCACAGCCACACGCCTCCGGCCAATACCGCTGCAGCCGCCCCGTAGAGCAGTCCGCGTCTTATCGTTCTGTTCATATCCGTAAAACCGTTCCGTACATATTTAATCTGTAATTAGACACCTCGCGCCCCGTTTCGTTTAATGGCATCCTCCCTTTTTTCTTTCGCCGTCACAACCCCGCCTTGTTCAGTTCCGCCGGCTTTTTGTCTGATATAGATGATTCCATATCCGATATAGTGAAGTCCGAATCGGATATAATCAGACGCGCTCCAGATGTCATGTAGATAATACAAAATGTAATATTTCAAGGCGGGAAACAGGCAATCTTGTAGGTTTTGCGTAGTAATATGCGGCGTTTGTATGGTTGCGTTTTGTGAAAGTCGTAATTTTGTATCATAAAATCTATAGAGATGGAAATGTTGAAACATGAGTGCGGTGTGGCCATGGTCCGCCTGCTGAAGCCACCAGCGTATTACCAGGAACGCTATGGCAGTTGGCGCCGGGGGCTTGACGAGTTGTATCTGCTGATGGAGAAGGAGCATAACCGCGGTCAGGAGGGTGCGGGTTTGGCTTGTGTACGCCTGTCGGCTGCTCCGGGTGAGGAGTATATGTTCCGTGAGCGTGCAGAGGGCACGGGGGCCATAGAAGAGGTGTTTTCTAATGTGGCTGATCGGATACGCGAGGCCCAAGAAGACACGGACGACATCCGGTGCCTGCCCTTTGCGGGCGAAATATATATGGGCCATCTCCGCTATTCGACTACGGGCAGAAGCGGTCTTTCTTATGTCCATCCGTTTTTGAGGCGCAACAACTGGCGTGCGCGCAACTTGTGCCTTTGCGGTAATTTCAATATGACGAATGCTGATGTGATAAAGCGGGATTTGGTGTCGCGCGGGCAGCATCCGAGGGCTGAGGCAGACACGTTCCTGCTGCTGGAACAGACGGGGCACCAACTTGACCGTGAAAATGAACGGCTGTATGCCGAAGCCAAAGATAGGGGACTGGAATATGAAGATGTGACCCGCTACATAGAATCGGGCATCGACATGGGGCGTGTGTTGCGCGAGGCGAGCCGGTTGTGGGACGGGGGCTACGTGATATGCGGCATGACGGGTAGCGGGGAGATGTTTGCCATGCGCGATCCGTGGGGCATACGTCCGGTGTGGTGGTATCGGGATGAAGAACAAGTGGTGGTAGCATCGGAGCGTGCTGTTATTCAAACGACTGTGTTCTGTGCAGATTCGGACGTTGTTGAACTTTTGCCCGGTGAGGCTTTGATGGTAAGGCGCAACGGAGAGTTCAAACTGGAACAGATATTACCGCCATTGCGTAAGGCCTCGTGCAGTTTTGAGCGTATCTATTTCAGCCGCGGCAATGATGCGGACATATATAAGGAACGCAAGGCATTGGGGCGCGGTCTGGTGGAGAAGGTGGGACGTGAGATTGACGATTTGCAACACACGGTGTTTTCTTTCATACCCAATACGGCCGAAGTGGCCTTCTATGGTCTTGTGGAGGGCTTCAACGACCTGCTGAGAGAAAGAATGACCGGGCGTTTGTTGCAGATGGGGAATGATATGTCGGAAGCCGGCGTGAGAGAGGTGCTCAAGCAGCGTGTCAGGGTGGAGAAGGTGGCATGGAAGGACATCAAGATGCGCACTTTCATAGCCGAGGGGGCGAGCCGCAAGGATTTGGCGGGGCATGTGTATGACGTGACGTACGGCAGCCTGGAGGCGGGTGTGGATACACTGGTGATAATAGACGACAGCATCGTGAGGGGCACGACATTGAAGGAGAGCATCCTGCGCATACTGGACCGCCTGCAGCCGAAGAAGATTGTGGTGGTGTCGAGTGCGCCTCAGATACGCTATCCGGACTATTACGGCATCGACATGAGTCATGTGGAGGAGTTTATAGCCTTCCGTGCGGCGATAGAAGTGCTGAAGGAGCGCGGCATGGAGCATGTGCTTCGCGATACGTATGACCTGTGCCGTCATCAGTTGAGTTTGCCGGAGGGCGAGATGGTGAACGGGGTGAAGATGGTTTATTCAACGATGAGCGATGACGATATATCGGAGAAGATGGCTGTGATGCTGCGCAGTGAAGGTGTCAAGGCCGAAATAGCCATTGTATTCCAGTCGGTAGAAGGCCTGCATGAAGCGTGCCCTGACAGTGCCGGCGACTGGTATTTCAGTGGTGACTATCCCACGCCCGGAGGTGTGAGGCGCGTTAATCAAGCTTATGTGGACTTTTATGAACGTGTTTATATGAAACCCTGACCTTCGTGCCTGTACTCATTTATTTGTGCTTCTTTCTCCAGAAATTAACACCGGCATAGATGGAAAGTGTGACACGGGCATTGCGAACGGAAAATGTAGGCTTTTTGTAGCCGTATGTGTGTCCCACCGCAGCGGCACCGGCATAGAAATGGGAGTTATTCCAAACGATAGAGGCACGACCGATGATGTCAAGGTTGAGAGCGTCAAGGTTGAAGAGTGTTTCACGTGTGGAGAACTGTTGTCCTTCTGAGAGGTTGTATCCGATAGTAGGCGAGAGGGTTGCGTTGCACAGGAAATTGCGTGCAAACACCCAATTGTAGGCGTAGCCGAGGCTGACGCTGTAGTCGCGATATTTGACAGAGGTGATTTTCAGGTTTTCGCCCAATTGTTCGTTACCCAGGTTGTCGTAAAGTATATAGTGGGGCAACTGTGTGTGGTCGAAGTTTACACGCTCCTTTGAATAATTAAAGCCGAGAATAAAACTGCCACAGCTGCGTCGTTGTCTGGTTGATTGGCTATAAGCTGCAGGGTAGGAAAAGTGGCGGTTGTTAAAGATGTAGTATATGTGCCAGTTCTGAAGGTATGTGCTCATGCCGCTGAAGGCAATGTCGCGTGCCCGATGGGCTGCCTCGTCTCCGAATCCTTTGACAGAGCGGATACGGTAGTTGTTTGTGCCGGATTCGTAGTAGTAATCCACACCAAAGAGCCGCGAGTAGATACTTAGGTAGAAGTTTGTGCGGTCGAAGGAGTAGCGTTTGGCTCCCATGTCGAAAGTGTATCCGAGGAAGAGAAAACTGTAGCCGATATAGGGGCCGACTTTGAAGGGAGAACTTGGCATGAAATCGAGCTGCTGTCGGTGACCTTCTTCATTTTTGGCGCTGAGCCGGTAGAAGGAGTAACGTTTTTCGCCCTGCATCATGACAGTACAGTTATAGCGGTTCAGCTCAATGTAGTTGGTATCAACCTCCATGATTTTGTTGAGGAACGACTTTATCCCCCGCGGCTTTGGGCTGTCTTCAGATAGGGTGTTATCGGAGTCTTGGCCAAACGTGGGGACGATGGTCGTAGCCAAGAAGGCAAGTACAACGATAAACATTGAGACCCTATTTGACATATATCAGACCGTTTATACCTTATTAAATATGTATCTCTCAGAGTTTCCCCAAAATTCGGTCAACTACCCAGTTCACTGAGGTGGCGCTGAGACTGTCGCAGGTACAAATGGCTTTCTGCTGAAGATGCTCCACGACGAGTTTTATTAAGGGCAATTGGACGTGCGGAGGGTTTTCCACGATAATTTCTTGTTTGCCTTGGCCATTATGAAGCGTGATGGGCTCATAGGTAAAGACAGAGAAGCGAAGCTGTCCCTTGTTCCCGATGATTTCGATACGGTCTTCTTTGGCCGACTCATGCCCGACAAAGCACCACGACCCTGACCCCGGGATGCCGTTGGCGAAACGGAAGCACGCGCTAACCGTATCTTCAGTTTCGTATAGGCCGCCACGATTGGAACAATAGCCCTTGGCTTCGATGATTTGTCCGAAGAGTTCTTGCAGGAGGTCTATTTGATGTGGTGCCAGGTCGTAAAAGTAGCCCCCGCCTGCTATGTCGGGTTGTACACGCCAAGGCAAGTTCGTGCGGTTGTAGTCCAAGTCGCGCGGGGGAACAGAGAAGCGTATCTGCACATTGATTACGGTGCCGACGGCTCCTTGTTCTATCAGTTCATGAACCTTATTAAAATAGGGCAGATAGCGTCGGTAGTATGCCACAAAGCAGGGTACGCCCGTCTTTTCGCTGATACGGTTGATGCGCCCGCAATCTTCGTAATTGGAGGTAAGGGGTTTTTCAACATAAACCGGCTTTCCCGATTTCATGGCCATGATAGCGTAGGTGGCATGTGTCGATGGTGGCGTGGCAATATACACGGCGTTCACTTCAGGGTCGTCTATTAGTTCCTGTGCATCGGTGTACCATCGGGATATATGGTGGCGTTCGGCGTATGAACACGCTTTTTCTTTCGTGCGGCTCATCACGGCAACCACCCGCGAGCCGTCCACCATGTTAAATGCCGGTCCGCTTTTCTTTTCGGTCACTTCGCCGCAACCGATGAATCCCCATTTGACGTCCGTAATCTGTTTAATCATGCTGCAAAGTTAGGTTATTTATGTGGAAAGAGCCTTTTCATTTGCCGGAAATGCAGCCGGTAGAGTTGAAAGTTGTGAAAAAATGCACTATCTTTGCACTGTAAAAGATGAAAACAGACATGAAATCCAATCAAAACCGTCCGAAGCCTACGTTGCTCCGTAGCAGGAGCAGCCAGGCCTGTCTTTGTGAATCATGGCATACGCTGCCTGCCAATCTTGGTGCTGTGGTCTGTTCCCTGTGGTTGCCTGCGGCCATCATGGGGTTGATTGCCGCCTTGTTGTTCATTGTCCTAAGATATTCCAACGAAAGTATGATGCTCATAGAGATGATTGTTGCCATGGTTATGTTTGCCGCGCTTCTGGTCTGGACGGGTGAAACGGTCCGACAGTTGCTGACAGTATATCTTGACCCTGACTCTCGCCATGTGGAAAGAATTAAGCTGA
>JAEEGL014669837.1_pt1 | contig 16719 bp, 16 predicted proteins | sample 9134231 | NCBI WGS metagenome assembly JAEEGL01 (sample SAMN16246548, study PRJNA631951) | gut metagenome | biome: gut microbiome; feature: rumen; material: fiber-attached | host: Bos | place: Iran: Karaj | collected 2018-10 | reverse complement strand
TAAGAAATTCAAACGCAAATTCGATAAGACGGGTGTCGTAAAAGAGCTCCGTCGTCGTCAGCAATTCGACAAACCGAGTGAGCTGAAGCGAGTTAAGATGGCGCATGCGAAGTATGTGCAGTCGTTGCACGCTCACGACGATATGTAATTAGGAGATATCTCCCCAATTATGCGCTTCGATACGTAATGTATCGAGGCGTCTTTTGTATATGCGGTTGCGCTCGTCTTCGAGCAACGGGTCAGCATCGAGGATCTCCATCGCCGCACGGCGGGCTAACTCCACCAGCTGACCATCCGTAGCGAGGTTCGCTATCTGCAGGTCGAACGGTGTTCCCGACTGCTGCGTGCCTTCGAGGTCACCTGCTCCGCGCAGTTGGAGATCGGCTTCCGCCACACGGAAACCGTCGTTGGTAGCAACCATGATCTCCATGCGTTGCCGTGTCTCTTTAGTCAACTCAGTGCGAGTAAGCAGCAGACAATAACTCTGGTCAGCACCACGTCCTACGCGCCCACGCAACTGGTGCAACTGACTCAGACCGAAGCGTTCGGCGTTCTGGATAATCATCACCGACGCATTCGGTACGTTCACACCCACCTCAATGACAGTGGTCGCCACAAGGATCTGAGTCTCACCGGACACGAAACGCTGCATCTGCAGATCTTTATCCGCCGCCTTCATCTGGCCGTGCACCATCGAGATCTTATATTCCGGAAAAGCTTCGCATAGTTCGTTGAAGCCGTTCTGCAAGTCTTGCAGGTCCAGTTTCTCGTTCTCTTTGATGAGCGGAAAGACCACGTATATCTGCCGTCCTTCCTCTATCTGCTTGCGCACGAAGGAGTACACTTGTGCGCGTTTTTGCAAGGGGTAATGGATCGTCTGAACGGGCTTTCGACCGGGAGGCAACTCGTCAATCACACTCACGCGCAGGTCGCCGTAGATAGTCATCGCGAGTGTACGCGGGATAGGTGTGGCGGTCATAACCAGCACATGCGGCGGCGTGTCATTCTTCGTCCACAACTTCGCCCGCTGAGCCACACCAAAACGGTGTTGCTCGTCGATAATGACGAGTCCGAGGTTTTGCCACTGCACCGTATCTTCTATCAATGCATGGGTGCCGATAAGGATGTGAATCGTTCCGTTCATCAACCCGTTATGGATCGGCACGCGGTTCTTCGCACTCACGCTACCGGTGAGCAACGCTACATGCACGGCATCGCCGAGCGGTGCCAAGAAATTCTTGAGCGTCTCGTAATGCTGGTTTGCCAATATCTCCGTCGGCGCCATGATACAGGTCTGGTAGCCGTTATCGACCGCCAGGAGACAACAGAGCAGCGCCACGAGGGTCTTTCCCGAGCCCACATCGCCTTGGAGCAGTCGGTTCATCTGGTGTCCCGACTTGAGGTCCTCGTGTATCTCGCGGATGACGCGTTTCTGGGCGTTCGTCAGTTCGAATGGCAGGGATTGATAGAGGGCATGGAACCGACTTCCTACCGTCGGCATCCGGAAGCCCGGGTTCTGTTCCCGTCGCTTCATCTGGCGAAGTAGTTGCAGTTGGACGAAGAACAGTTCTTCGAATTTCAATCGCGCCCGCGCAGCCTGCATCGTGCGCGTGTCCTTCGGAAAATGCACGTTCAGCAGGGCTTCCGTAAGCGACATCAGATGATGATGCTGCAGCACATCCATTCCTATGGTATCCGGCACGCCGGCTTTGAGATCCGGCAGCAGGTCAGTGATGATGGTTCGTATTGCCTTCGAGTTAAGGTTGATACGCTTCATCTTCTCCGTCGTGTTGTAGTACGGCTCGAGTCCCTGCGTCATCTCCGGCGTGACCTTATTCCAAGGTGTGAGATCCGGATGGACGAAGTTATACGTATGGTTGAAGCGGGACGGTTTGCCAAAGAGCAGATACTTGATGCCCTTGGACAATTTTACATATTGCACACCGCGAAACCAGACTAACTCGCATTGGTGCACGCCGTCATTGAAGGTCGCTATCAGTCGTTGCGCCTTACCGATTCCTGTCACGTGCCATTCGGTCACTTCGCCGACGATTTGGACGTACGTATCTTCGTCCTCTATCTCCGCGATGCGGTAGAAGCGGCTGCGGTCGATATACTTATAGGGATAATAGCGCAGCATGTCCATCGCTGTGCGAATGCCCAGCTCTGAACGAAGAATGTCGGCACGCTTGGCACCGACATTCTTACAATATGCTATATCTCTATAGGCTAAATCCATTTATTGGAGCTTGAAGTTAACCGGTACTGTGTATTTTACACGTACGGGTTTACCACGTTGCTTACCCGGTTTCCATTTCGGCATCGTCTTGATGACGCGAACAGCCTCTTTATCCAGCGAAGCATCACCACCGGAGCGAACCACCTCAACGTCCACGATCGAACCGTCTTTGTTCACCACGAACTGGCAGATTACACGACCCTGGATACCGTTCTCTTGCGCGATAACCGGATACTTCACGTTCTCACTGAGGTATTTGAAGAGCGCTTGCTGACCACCCGGGAATTCCGGCATGGACTCAACGACCACGAAGACCACCTCTTCTTCCTCTTCCTCTACCGGAGCCTCTACCGGCGCTGCGATAACCACTTCGGTCTCGGTCTCCTCGGTATTCACCTCGATAGACTCGGTCTCGACGTTATCCTCAACGACGTTCAGCACTTCAACCTCTTGCACTGCAGGAGGGGGAGGGGGAGGAGGCGTCTCTTGACTCGTCTGCTGAATCTCTACTTCTTCCTCAAAGAGGAACTCCGTGTCGGTCACTTCATACTTCGTAACCTCACGCTCTGTCCATTCCAATGCTACGTAGCAAAGGCTGAGCACAAAGACAAGACCCATTAAAACATAAACGATCTTGTCCTTCTCAAGACTGGCTTTTTCAGATTTTTTAACTTGCATATCTCGTGTTTTTTAGGTCATAGTTACCAAAATCGGCTACAAAGGTACAACAAAAATTGCATATATGCAAATATTTGCGCAATTTTCTTAATTTTTTTCTAAAAATTTGCATATATACTTTTTTTTTCGTACTTTTGCAGTCGCAAAAGTTTTTTAACTCATTTCATTTAACCAACAAGTAAACAAAAACAGTATGTCAAGTGTAAACAAAGTGATTCTAATCGGTAACGTAGGCAATGATCCTGAAGTTCGTTATTTGGACCGCGGCGTAGCTATCGCAACCTTCAATCTTGCAACCACCGAGCGCGGGTATGTAATGCAAAACGGAACGCAAGTGCCCGATGTGACGGAGTGGCACGCGGTTGTCCTCTGGCGCAATCTCGCCGAATGGGCACAACAGAACTTACGGAAGAGTATGAAAATCTATGTGGAGGGAAAACTCAAAACGCGCTCTTGGGAGAAAGACGGACAGATCCGTCGCAAGACCGAGGTCATCGCGGAAAACGTACAGATCCTCTACAGACCCGAGCAATACAGACGCAATGACAATCCCGCTGAGCCGCTGAGCGAAGAGCCGGAGAACGTGAATGACGAGGTTTCCGAAGCTCCTGAGGCGCCGCAAAGCGGAGGATTCTTTAACAATATCATCTGATGACCAACAAAGAGCGATACATCGAATGGGCCGGAGAGCAGGAGTATATCCCGATCTCGATGACCCCGTGGTGGTTGGACGCCGTATGCGCGGGCAAAGAATGGGATGCACTGCTGGCGGAGGACGAGGACGGAAACATCCTCGGCGCCATGCCGTACCTACTGCGCAAGCGCGCGTGGTTTAAATATATTGTGATGCCGCAGATGTCGCAGACGGGCGGTATATGGGTGACCGCCGAGGTGACAGCGGACCGCTGGAAGACGGCAGAGGTATGCCGGAAAATCAAGGAGCAACTGGACAAAATGGGCCTGGCCTATTACTACCAGCAGTACCTGCCGGGCAGTCTATGCGTGGATGCCATGCGCGCCTTGGGATTCAAAGCACACGAGCGTGTCACCTACCGTGTGGAGGACCTGAGCGACCTGAACAAAGTGATTGAATCGTTCAGCAAGAACAAACGGCGCCAGTTGCAGAAAGCGCTGGCCCTGCATGTCGAGCACGACAAAATCGAGGCGGAGGAGTTCTTCCAACTGCACCAACAGTGGTTGCACGCCCGCGGCCGAAAGGTCAGCTATACACGCGAGTTCCTCCTGGTGCTCGAGCGCAAGGCAAGGCGGCTCAAACAATGCGAGATATTAACGATCTGCAACGCGGACGGGCAGGCTTATGCAGCGGCTTTCCTGGTATGGGACAAGAACTACCTGTACTATCTCGTCCCCACCTACGACCATGCTTTCGCGGAGTCCGGGGCGTCCGCGCTCCTGGTACTGGAAGCCATGAAGTTAGCACGCGAGAAACATGTGCATTTCGACTTCGAAGGGTCGATGGATCGCGGTATCGCAAAGCACTACAAGCAGTTCGGTTCGATACCCGTGACCTATTTCTCGGTAGAGCGCTATTACAAACCTATCTTCCGCCTCGCGGTATGGTTCCAGAAACTGCGTGAATGGCGGTTTAGATGATGAAGGTTCTCTATCTGACACCCTGGTACCCGTCGGAGCTCGACGCGATGGCGGGTCTTTTTGTACAAAAGCACGCGGATGCCGTTCGCGCGCAAGGTGTCGAAGTGCGCGTCATCGCTGCGCATACCTGGGCTGATACCTGGCGTCAGTGGCAGACCTTGCGACGCGAAGGATGGATGCCCGATCTGGTGCAACTGAATGTGATTCAGAAACAAGGTCTGTTGGCGCTTTGGCTCAAGAGACGGTATGAGATACCGTACCTCATCGTGGAGCACTGGAGCGGATACCTGCCTCAGAGCGGACAATTCCTCCGCATGCCGGTTCTCACGCGGCGTTTCTATGCCCTCGTTGCCGAAAAGGCCGAAGCGCTATTGACCGTTAGCACGCCGTTGCAGCAAGCCATGCAGGCATGCGGTCTGCAAGCAAAAAAGTGGGGACTGATCGACAATGTGGTGGACGATTTCTTCTTTAAGAAGAATCCGAGTCATCAGAATACTCCGAATACTCCGAATACTCCGAAGACGCTCCTTCATATCAGTTGTTTTGACGAGCGGGCGAAGAATATCCGCGGACTGCTGTTAGCCATTAAGATGCTGGCCGTCCAACGGCAGGATTTTCAGTTGGTATTGATCGGCACAGGCGTGGATTACGCAGAAGTGCGCGCTTTCGCGGACAGTCTGCATCTGCCCGAAGGGCTGCTTGTCTGGACAGGCGAACTGACACCCCGCGAAGTGGCGGAGTGGTTGCACAAAGCCGATGCGCTGGTACTCAGCAGTCGGTATGAGACCTACGGCGTTGTGCTGGCGGAAGCCGCAGCAGCCGGAGTGCCTATCTTGAGCACACCGGTTGGCATAGCCGAAGAGACGGCGGATCTGATTGTGCCACATGAGATCGCGCAGAACAAACCCGGCCGCTTCGCTGAGTTCATCGAGAGTCTTTTGTGGAGCACCGGCCGTGTTGCCGGCAAAAAACAGAACACCGCCCGATTCACCGCCGCAGCCGTCGGCAACAAACTCAAAGCGATTTATGAGCAAGTGCAAACCCGTTAGATACGAAGCAGACGGCTGCCGATTGGAGGTGTACGGTGTGCTGTTTGAGGCAGATAGTCCGCAAGAGGCTATCCGTCGTTACCGTCAAGGCGAGACGGTGTTCTGGGATGCATGGCGCGGATCGTTTTACGGGGTGTTGCGCGACAAGAAGAACGACACCACACTCCTTTTCAATGACCATATAGGCAGCAAGATACTGTTCTATACGCAGACAGACAGAGGGGTTGTTTTCGGTCATGACTTACGCGAGTTGAGTCAAACCACCGGCATGCATACACCTGACGAGCACTTCATTCGGGCGATATTAGAGAAAGGCTGCACCGACGACAACCGCACGTTCATTAGCGGTATTCATCGTCTCACTGCCGGTCAGTATCTGCAAGCAAGAGGCAATGAGGTACACGTGGCAGAGTATCACAGGTTTGACAACACCCCGTGGGCGTACGATGAACAAAAGATGATTGCAGAGACGGATCGTCTTTTCCGTCAAGCCGTAGCCCGCGTGATCCGCAAGAACGAAGAGGAAGGATGGGAGCATTTCTTCCCGCTGAGTGGCGGTTTAGACAGCCGTATGTGTCAGTGGGTTGCCCACCAGATAGCCAAGCAACCCATATGCAATTTTACCTATTCTCAGACCGGTCACTTCGACCATCTGTTACCGAAAGAAATCAGTAAGGCGCTTGGCAATGGATGGGTATTCATGCCGCTTGACGGCGGACAATACCTGGTAGAGATAGATGCCGTATGTGCCGCATCCCAATGGTTGGTGAATTACATGGGGCCCGTGGAGATTGCTGCTTTTGTCCGGCAACAAGATTGGTCAAAAAAAGGAGTGGTGTTGACAGGAGTGAATGGGGATAATATCTTTGCGACCGAGACCGATAATGCGCATGAGATGGCACGTATCTACACGCAGGGTTTTAACGGTAACAGTTTGGGGTCGCCTCTAATCCAACAACAATACACCGAGAGTTACTCGCCTTTCTGCGATGTGGATGTGTTAGACTATGTACTGCATGTGCCTACCATCAAGCGCCGTAACTATTATTTCTACGACCGATGGATCATGACGTGTTATCCGGAGGCGGCGCAATGGCATCATAAGCATGCACGGATAGGCCACCGCGCTGCCATGGTCACCATCGCCGGACGAAATATCCCTCTACATGATGTGCCCAAACGCATCATCATGTCACTTCTCAGGCGTTTGCATATCTACGATGCATACCGTCAAGATGGCGAGTCGATGCATCCTTATGAAACATGGTTGAAAGAAAATCCGCGGATTGCCGAAACCATCACTCAGTACTACGAGACACACAAACACCTGTTGGACGGCACTCCTTATCGCGCGCAGTGCGAAGAGAAGATGCGCATAGGCTCCATGATGGAAAAAGGAAAAGTACTGACGATTCTCAGTGCACTTAACGCATTTCTATGATAGCTGTTTGCATCGCGACATATAACCAGGAAGCGTTTATCGCACAAGCGATAGAAGGCGTGCTCGCACAGACCTGCGACGAGCCGATGCGTGTGTATATCGGCGATGATGCCTCTACGGATGGCACCGCGGCGGTGTGCGGACATTATGCATCTTTGGACAAACGCGTCGTATATATACGACGCAAACACAATTTGGGTTTAATCGAGAACACCATCGACCTATACCGCCGTATCATGGCTGATGGCTGCGAGTATATCGCTATGTTGGACGGAGACGATTACTGGATAGACGAGCACAAACTGCAGCTCCAGATTGATCATTTCCGTGCGCACCCGGAAGTGGGCTTTGTCTATACCGGCGGACGCACTTCATCAGGCTCAAACAGGACAAGTTTCGAACCCGTAGAAGGGGAGTACGGTGCCACTGACACAGGACCGGTAAATTGCACCGTCATGTTCCGCACTAAGTTGCTCTCTGACAGATTGTTAGATACGATTGCTTCGCAGCATTTTATTGTGCTCGACTATCCGTTGTACGGTGTTTTCTACCAGCATACCCAATGGGCATATCTGCCGCAACAAACGGCTGTTTGGCGTGACCACACGTCTGTTTCCCAGCCGCCGACAGCAGAGGCTATTTTGCATCTGCACGAAGAAAATTGCCGCATATGGAAATGGCTTGACACCCAATTCCCCGGAAAAGTGGGATATGACGAAAAAACGGCACAGGATAATTTGTTCGCTACACGATTAAATCTTATTTATAGTTTTGACGACCGAAGTCTGGTGACACCGGAGTTGTTAAACGACTACAAACCGACCCATTGGAAGCAACAAATCAAGCAAAAGGCTCTAAAAAACATAGTATTTTATACTATTTTACAAAAAATTATCTAAAAAAATTGCACATATGCGAAATTTGTTGTACATTTGCACGGATTTTTGAAAACAACAATCACACATATTATGAAACACACAATGATTTGGGTAGCAGCTTTGCTGCTGACGATTAGCACTTTCGCTAAGGCCGAGACGGAGCAACAGTACGTACGTTGCATCGCTTTCTACAACCTGGAGAACCTCTTTGACACCATTCACGACGAGGGCAAGAATGACTATGAGTACTTGCCGGACGGTGGTATGAAATGGACGAGTTTCAAGTACGAGAACAAGATCAAAAAGATGGGTTATGCGGTAGCACAACTCGGAACGGATTATGACCCGCGCGGCGCTGCCTGCATTGGCGTAGCCGAGGTAGAGAATATCGGTTGCTTGGAAGACCTATGCAAAGAGGCCAACAGCGTGTACGGTCGTCGTCTCAAACCGATTCTGCTGGAAGGTCCGGACCGCCGTGGTGTGGATGTCGGTTTCCTGTATGACACCCTGCTCTTCAAGCCTTCGCACGTAGCCGGCTATGAACTCAAGGCGCACTATGCCGACGGCGGTGTGATCAAGACCCGTCTGCAATTGCTCGTTTCGGGTTACCTGATGGGCGACGGCAAACCCGAGAAGATTCATATGATCACCAACCACTGGCCGAGTCGTTACGGCGGCGAACTCTCTTCCCGTCCGGGACGTGACACAGCCGCGATGCTGACCATGCATATCTGCGACTCCATCTACCTCAAAGAGCCGAAAGCGAAGATCATCATCATGGGTGACCTCAACGACGATCCGGATAACCATAGTTGCAAAGATGTGATCCAGGCAAAGAAGAAACCGCAGCAGGTTGAGCCGCAGGGATGGTATAACACGATGTGGATTCACCTGTCGAACGGCACCGGCACACTGTTCTACAACGGCGGCTGGAACCTCTTCGACCAGATCATCATCTCCGAACCGCTACTGAACGAAGACAAGAACAGCGGCAAATGGGCATTCTGGAAATCGCAAGTGTTCAACAAACCGTTCCTCACCGTGCAGGAAGGTAAAGACAAAGGTGCTCCGCTGCGTACCCACAAAGGTGGTGTATGGCAGAACGGTTACGGAGACCACTTCCCGACGATGATCTACCTCATTCGTAAGAAATAACCGGACCTCTCCGGACACAAACATACATCGTATGACATTACAATTAAACAGAAACACCACTCCCATCCGGATGCGTAACTACGGGCGCATTGTGCAAGACATGATCGCGTATGCCTCGCAGTTGTCGCCGAGTCCGGAGCGCGACTCGCTGGAGGTCTATATTGCCCAGTGCATGCGGCAACGCAACCTCGTCTGGAACCGCGACCAAGAGGCGGGACTGAGCCGTGTACGCGATGATATCCGTCGCCTTTCCAACGGACTGTTGCCCTGCAACTCACCCGCTTTTGAACAACTGATGGGCAACACCGCGCCTGTCGCTAACACTAAAAAGAAAAAGAATAAATAATGGAGGAGACAAACCAGTTTAAGGTCTTTGCCGGTTCAAAAGGCGAATCTCTGGCAAAACGCGTCTGCGAAGAGTTAGGTTGCCAACTGGGCAATCTGCGCATCGACCGCTTCTCGGACGGCGAGTTCTGCGCCTATTTCGAGGAATCCGTTCGCGGGCAATCCGTCTATTTGGTACAACCGACTTGTCCGAGCAGCGACAACCTGATGGAGTTGCTGCTGATGATTGATGCGGCAAAGCGCGCGAGTGCGGCAAAGGTGATTGCCGTCATCCCGTATTTCGGTTGGGCTCGTCAGGACCGCAAGGACAAACCGCGTGTGTCTATCGGTGCCAAACTGGTAGCGAACATGCTGCAGGTAGCCGGAGCCGACCGTGTCATCACCGTCGATCTGCATGCCGACCAGATTCAGGGATTCTTCGACATCCCGGTGGACCATATCTACGGATCGAATGTGCTGGCGCCGTATGTAGCCGGACTGAACCTCAAGAAACTGATTGTGGCATCGCCGGACGTAGGCGGTTCCAAACGCGCTTCTAACTTCGCGAAAAAACTGCATGTACTCACCGACCGCGAGGTACCGATGGTCATCTGCTACAAGAACCGACCAGACTTCAACAAAGTGTCCGAGATCCGTGTGCTGGGTGACGTGTATGGCAAAGATGTCGTGCTCTTTGACGACATCGCCGACACCGCCGGCACGCTCTGCAAAGCAGCCGAAGTGATGACCGCAGCGGGAGCCAAGAGTGTGCGTGCCGTCGTGACACACGGCGTACTCAGCGGACCGGCGTGTCAACGCATCGAAGAGTCTCCGATCGAAGAACTGGTATGCACCGACTCGCTGCCTATCAATCCCTTATGCTGCCACAAACTGCATATCGAGACCCTGGCTGGATCCATCGCGCAGACTATTCGCGCTATTCAAAACCACACCTCCGTAAGTGAGACCAATGTACGATAAATGAGAAATCCGTATTCAGTATTCAGCATTCAGTTCATAGGCGCGATCCTTATCTCGCTTTTGACGGTATCTTGCGGTAACAAACACGCTGCCGTAACGCGTCCTGCGTTCTCGTCGGATTCGGCCTACGCGTATATCGAGCGTCAGATGGCGTTCGGTCCGCGTGTGCCTAACAGCAAAGCGCATAACGATTGCGCTGTATGGCTCATTCAGACCTTGCGGGAACAAGGCGCTATCGTCGAACTGCAGCGCGGGCAGATGCCGGATTATCGCGGAAACATGCAGCAGATATACAATATCATCGCGCATTTCAACACCCCCGAGACAGCCAACCGTCCCCGCATCTTGTTAGGCGCTCACTACGACACCCGCCCTTGGTGCGACGAAGAAGAGAACTATAACGACCGCTATTACAATGTACCCGGTGCAAACGACGGTGCGAGTGGCGTAGGCGTGCTGCTGGAGATCGGTCGCCAACTTGGTCAAAGTATCGCGGACTCCACCCTTCGCATCCCGGTGGATATCATCCTGTTTGACTGCGAAGACATGGGTACGCCGCGGTTCTACACCGGTGCGGAACGCGAAGACACCTGGTGTCTGGGTTCGCAGTTATGGGCCACCAGCTATGCCAAGATCAATGCCCCGACATATCAATTCGGCATCGTGCTGGATATGGTGGGTGCGCCGGATGCGTCCTTCCCGCGAGAGATGTACTCCACGACCTATGCGGCTAACTACCAGCAACAGATATGGAACACAGCGGAAAAACTGGGATATGGCACGTATTTCAACAACCAGCAATCGTACCCTATCACCGATGACCATTATTATGTCAACTATCTCGCCGGTATCCCGTGTGTAGACGTCATCCATTACGACATCCGCAATGCTACGGGTTTCCCGCGGTGGTGGCATACGCGCAACGACAACTTGTCCAATATCTCAAAATCCACTCTTCAGGCAGTAGGCGAAGTGGTTATGAGTACTATCAAATAATTTTTTATTCACCCTTTAACAAGCAATCCTATGAGAACATTTCGTTTCGGTATCCTCGCGATGCTAACGATGGTAAGTTTTCTTACCAGTTGTACTGTGTATCAGTACACGGGTCGTCAGACGGATATTCGCAATCGGGGCATTGACGGCACCGAACAACGTGCGGGTATTAAAGTTGATTACAACAAGCGTGTGACGGCTACCTCTAACTACCAGATTACCCGTTCGGATGCTATCAACGAGGCTGAGTTCCTCTGCATTCAGGAGCAGAAGATCGACGTAGTGGTTGATCCGGTCTTCAAGATCGAGTACAATCCGCTGAAGATGAAAAAGAAATTCAAAGCGACGATTATCGGTTTTGCTGGTCTGTATGAAGAGAGACCGACGCTGTTGGATGAGTCGAAGAAGTACACGATCGACGACATCGAGAAGTTTAAGTTGATGTACGATCCTTCGTTCCTGGACTATTACTATCGTCAACCACAACCGCAAGGCGGCGACACCTACAACTACTACATCAAATCGGGTGTTAACGCTGCTCCGGCCAAGGGTCTGAAAGCACCGAAAGCACAACCGGCTGCTCCGAAGTCGATTATGCTCAGGAACGATCAGCCTGCCCGTCAGTTGCAACCCGCTGCCATTAACTACAAAAAGGCTAAACAACTGCGCGATGCCGGTATCGGATTGATGGTAGGCGGTACTGTTGTAGCAGTGGGTATCGGTATGCCGGTAATTCTTACTGTTCATGACGAAACCGGTGAGCCTAAAGATGCGCACGTTGGTGCCGCAATTGCCATGTGGACTATTGGCGGTGCGATGTTCGTATCCAGTATTCCGATGATTGCAGTGGGACAGGTTCGTATGAACAAAGCAAAAAATCAAACGCTTGCTTTCTCGCTCAACGCTTCATCGAACGGTTTAGGTTTAGGTATGACTTTCTAATTGAAACGCCTTATGAAAAAGATTTTCGTTATAGCACTTAGTGCAATGGCTCTTACGAGCTGTACCATGTATCAATATACCGGTCGTCAGGCAAGCATCAACCGCTCTGACATTCAAGCTACGCCGACGCTCGTAGATGTTCAACCGGACTTCAGCAAACGCGTAACCGCTACTTCCGACTGGTTGCCTACCAAGGAAGATGCGATGGCACAGTGCCGCTTCCTGGCTATCACGGAGAACAAAGTGGATATCGTAGTAGATCCGATCTATCAGATTCAATTCCGCTCCACCAGTTTCCGCAAGAAATACAAAGTGACGATGTCCGGTTTCGCAGGTTACTACACGAATGCCCGCACCATCGGTGAGGATATGAAACAAGCTTCCCAATTCACGCGCGAGCAGATTGAGAACTACATGCTCATTCATACTCCGGAGGTGATCATTGATTATCTGTACGAGAACAAGAATTGCAATGAGCAAGGAGATGTGATTAATATCTTCCACGAGAACAAACCACGTTGCTGCAAACCGGCTCCGGACAAAGCAGCGCCGGCACCGGCTCCGCAACCCAAAGCGGCTCCCGCTCCTGCTCCTCAACCGAAAGCAGCTCCTGCACCAGCACCCGCTGCACAACCGAAGGCAGCTCCTGCTCCGGCTCCGGCCCCCCAGCCGAAGGCTGAACCGGCACCTGCACAAAGCAAAAAAACCGGTTTCAGAAAACGTAATTAATGAGTAAACTACTCGAAATAATTGACTTGCACGCTTCTATCGGCGGCAAGGAGATCCTGAAAGGCGTGAACCTCGTGATTAACGAAGGCGAGGTTCACGCCATCATGGGTCCGAACGGTGCCGGCAAATCCACCCTGTCCGCAGTATTGACCGGTAACCCCGCCTACGAAGTTACTTCGGGCGAAGTGTATCTGCGCGGTGAGAACCTCTTGGCGATGGAGCCCGAAGTACGTGCGCGCGCGGGCGTGTTCCTTAGTTTTCAATATCCGGTCGAGATACCCGGCGTGAGTATGACCAATTTTATGCGCACCGCCATCAATGAGAAGCGGGCGTATGAAGGAAAAGAACCGCTCTCGCCGAAGGAGTTCCTGACGCTGATGCGCGAGAAGAAGAAACTGCTCGAACTGCCGGACAAACTGAACAACCGCTCGGTCAACGAAGGCTTCTCCGGAGGAGAAAAGAAGAAAAACGAGATCTTCCAGATGGCGATGCTCGAACCCTGCCTCTCTATCCTCGACGAGACCGATTCGGGACTCGACATCGACGCGCTGCGCATCGTTGCCGAAGGCGTCAACCGTCTCAAGACGCCGCAGAACGCCTCCATCGTCATTACCCATTACCAGCGTCTATTGGATTATATCATTCCGGATTTTGTACACGTCCTCGCCGACGGCAAGATCGTCAAGACCGGCGACAAGACGCTCGCTTTGGAATTAGAGGAAAAGGGGTATGAAGGTCTCTAAGGGGGAAATATTCGAGCGGCTCTTTGTCAACGAACCGGAACTCAATTTGCACATTGAGCAGGAAGCCAGTTCGCAGGTGAAGTTGTATGTGATTAATTTCGAAATATCGGGATACCGGAATACCGAAATATCGAATAAAATTTCTGTTGAGCAACTCGGCGAAGGTTGTACGACCGAGATTTACGCGCTCGCCTACTTGCATGGCGAAGAGTCAGTGACCGCAGAGACGCATGTGCGACATGCGGTAGGCGGAGGCAAGTCGGAGCAACTGATTAAGTTCGTGCTCGACAACAACGCCCGCGGACGGTTCATCGGCGACCTGAAGATTGCTCCCGATGCGCAGCAGACCGAAGCGCATCAGACCAACCGCAACCTGCTACTCTCCGAGACCGCAGAAATGCGCACCCAGCCGCAACTGGAGATATATGCCGATGATGTACAGGCGACACACGGCGCCTCCACCGGCCAACTCGACGAATCGGCCCTCTTCTACATGCAGCAACGCGGTATAGACAAACAAAAAGCGCGTCAACTGCTCGTCGGCGCGTTTATGCGAGAGGTGCTGGATAAAATCCCTCATTCACTCATCCCTCATTCACTCAATCCTTTACTGGACGCGATTGATGGCGTAGTCGAGTAACGCCAACAGACTGTTTTTTTCTGGACTGTCACGGAAGATGCTTAAGGCCTCCGTGGCTTGTTTTTTATATGCTAACATACGCTGCACGGCGTACTCGTCGCCCTTGAAGCGCAGCACAAAAGCCTTGATCTCCTGCAGCGCCTTTTCGGTATTCAGTGTCTCGCTGTGAGCAGCCAGCAGTTCGCCGAGCGCTTTGATATGTTCGGCTTCGTTCTGCGGCGCACGACGCAAGGCCTCGATGAGCGGTAAGGTCACCTTGCCGTCCAGTAGGTCACTCATCGTCGGTTTGCCCAGTTCCTCCAAGTCGCTATAATCGAAGATGTCGTCTTTGATCTGGAAGCACAAGCCCAACAGATGTCCGTACTCGCGTAAGGCCGCACGCTGGCGCGGGGTACAGCCAGCAGATTCTGCACCGGCTTCGGCGCAGGCCTGGAATAGCTGCGCGGTCTTCTGGTTGATGACCTGGAAATAGCGCTCCTCATCGATCCACATGCTTTGTCCCACATGCAGCTGCACCATCTCGCCGCTCGACAGGCTCTTGCCTAACTGGGACACAATCTCCAGAATCCGGATATTACGCACTTCCGCCACCAAACCGATCACTTTCGCCAACATATAGTCGCCGATAAGTACCGCCACTTTGTTGGTCCACTTGGTATGCACGGCTGCGATGCCGCGACGGGTATCGGAGCTGTCCACCACATCGTCGTGAACCAGACTCGCCGTATGCAGCAACTCCAATGCCACCGCCGACCGGAGCGTCTTGTCTGTCACCGGATTGCAAATCTGTGCAGCCAGCAAGACTAATAGCGGACGCAACTGTTTGCCGCGGCGCGAACCGACGTAAGACAGCACTTCCTGCTGTAACTTATTGTCCGCGCGCAACGAGATCTCCATCATCCGCTCGTACTGCTTCCACTGCGCCGAAATAGGCTGTCGTATTTCCGATAAAGTATCCATTTTGTTCAAACCGGCTGCAAAGGTAGTATTTTTTTTTGACATGTGCAAAAAATGCGTCAATTTTTACACATAAGCTTGCAATATTTTATGTAATTTTGCAGCGTGTTATAGTACGCAATCATCATTTAACTAAAAAATAATACATTATGAAGCCTTTCATGGACAAAGATTTCCTGCTGCAGACAGAAACCGCACAGGAACTGTATCACAATCATGCGGCTAAGATGCCGATTATCGATTATCACTGCCACCTTATTCCGCAGATGGTTGCCGAGAACAAACGTTTCGAATCCATCGCACAGATCTGGCTCATGGGCGACCACTACAAATGGCGCGCTATGCGTTCGAACGGCGTGGACGAGCGTTTCTGTACCGGCAAGGACACGACCGACTGGGAGAAGTTTGAGAAATGGGCAGAGACCGTTCCGTACACCTTCCGCAACCCGCTCTACCACTGGACGCATTTGGAGCTCAAGACCGCTTTCGGTATTGAGGAGCGTCTGAACCCCGAGACCGCACGTGCTATCTACGACAAGTGCAACGACCTGATTGCCAATGATCCGAAGTTCTGTCCGCGCGGACTGATGAAGCACTACCACGTAGAGCTCGTTTGTACGACCGACGATCCGGCTGACTCGCTCGAGTGGCACAAGATGGTCAAGGAAGATCCGACCGCTGAGGTACGCATGTTGCCGACTTGGCGTCCAGACGCAGGTATGAACATCGAAGCCGCTACTTGGAAAGCATATATCGAGAAACTGGCTAAGGTTGCCGGCGTGGAGATCCGTAACTTCGCCGACATGGTAGATGCGCTCCAGAAACGTCATGACTTCTTTGAGTCGATGGGTTGCCGTCTGTCCGATCATGGAATCGAGGAGTTCTACGATGAACCGTACACCGACACAGAGATCAACGCGATCTTTGAGAAAGCCCTTGCAGGAAAAGAGCTCAGCGCATATGAGATTCGTCAGTACAAGCATGCTTATCTCCACGCTCAGGCTGAGATGGACTACGCTTCGGGCTGGACCCAGCAATACCACTACGGCGCTATCCGTAACAACAACTCGAAGATGTTCGCTCAACTTGGCGCAGACACCGGTTTCGACTCCATCGGTGAGTTCACGACGGCAAAAGCGATGAGTCATTTCCTCGATGAGATGAACAGCGAAGGACACCTCGCTAAAACTATCCTCTATAACCTCAACCCGTGCGCAAACGAAGTAATCGCAACGATGTTGGGTAACTTCCAAGATGGTTCCGTTCCGGGTAAGATTCAGTTCGGTTCCGGCTGGTGGTTCCTTGATCAGAAAGACGGTATGGAGAAGCAGATGATGGCGCTCTCGAACCTCG
>JAEEGL012000175.1_pt1 | contig 16719 bp, 11 predicted proteins | sample 9134231 | NCBI WGS metagenome assembly JAEEGL01 (sample SAMN16246548, study PRJNA631951) | gut metagenome | biome: gut microbiome; feature: rumen; material: fiber-attached | host: Bos | place: Iran: Karaj | collected 2018-10 | reverse complement strand
TGTTCTCTATAGCAAGGATTTATGGGATTTTATTGTTGCTAATTCTGCTGGTGGTTTAACTCGTCGTATAAAATGGAAACAGATTGCAGATTTTGAGTTTTTGTTACCTCCAAAGGAAGAACAAAAAGTATTAGCCGAGAAGCTTTGGGCGGCATACGAAGTGAAGCAGTCCTATCTGAAAATGATAGAGGCCACTCAGGAAATGGTGAAATCGCAATTTATCGAGATGTTCAAGGGTGATTACCAAATGGAGAAATGGGAGGATTGCTTAACCATTACGAATGGTAAGAAATACGATGGTGATTATCAAGAATCTGGTTCTTTCCCAATATGTGGAAGTGGTGGCATTATGGGCTATGGTGAAAGGAAATTTTGCGATAAGGACACTATAATTTTAGGAAGAAAGGGCAATATCAATTCGCCTATCTATATGGAAAATGACTATTGGATTGTGGACACGGCTTTTAGTCTTGCTGTAAATAGGCAAAAACTTCAGCCAAAGTATTTCTATTTCTGGTGTAAACGGTTTGACTTCACAAAGTATAACAAACAAGGTGTTTTACCAAGTCTAACGAAAAATGATTTACAGAAGATAGAAATGCCCATACCACCTATGGAACTTCAAACAAGTTTTGTTGTGATGCTAGAACAGGCCGATAAATCAGAAAATCGCGGTGAGTTAAAACTAGCAAGCTAATTGATTGGATTATAAATAAACACTTAAATATATGGCATATTTTAACGAAGACAATGTGATTGGGCAGGTGTGATTCTCTCAATAAAAGACAAAAGAATATAGATTAATAAATAAAAACGAATGTTATGTCGAAATTAAACATTGACCAAAAGACCATTGTGGATCTTTTTTCTGACAAGAAGACTGATTTTTTGATACCTGACTATCAGCGCCCTTATGCGTGGGAGAATAAAGAGTGTCAACAATTATGGGAGGATATTTTCAGTTTTGCATTTCCTGATGACGACTATGAGAAGTTCAATAACGACGAAGAATATTTCCTTGGAACGATAGTTACCTTCAAGAATGAGGACAATAAAAAATTAGAGGTGATTGATGGTCAACAACGCTTGACGACACTAATGCTTCTATTACGAGCTTTTTATTCCAAATTCGGAAATATGCAAGATAAGAATTCATTGTCAACAAAAGATACTATAGGGAAATGTATCTGGAAGGGCGATGAATTTGGTAATCTTAATATGGATATACTCAAAATAGACTCGGAAGTGGCTACAGACAATGACAAAGGACAGTTCTTATCTATTCTTCGTACAGGAACCACCACCAAGGATATGAAAAGCAAGTATGCTGAAAACTATAGATTCTTTGAAGAAAAAATCGATGAGTTTTTAGGCAAATACCCATCATACTTTCCGTATTTGCCAAACAGAATATTGAAAAACTGCATACTTCTTCCGATAGAAGCGGAATCGCAAGATACTGCACTGAGAATATTCTCGACACTAAACAACAGGGGACTGCCGTTGTCAGATGCGGACATTTTCAAGTCGGAATTTTATAAGGCATTTACCAAACTGAATCGCAAAGACGAGTTTATTAAGCGGTGGAAAGAGCTTGAGGAGAAATGTAACAAATATTTTAAGCCACAAACTGGCACCCCGCTCGATGAATTGTTTACTCGATATATGTATTATGAACGAGCTAAAATGGGCATAACTAAATCAACAACAGAAGCATTGCGCACCTTCTATAGCAAAGATAAGTATAAGTTGTTGAATACAGACACTCTGTGCAATTTGGAGAAACTAATTGACTTCTGGATGGATGTCCTTGACCAGTCAGAAGATAGATTCTCTGCAGATGTCATCCGACAGTTATTTATATTGGAATATGCGCCTAATGGCATGTGGACATATTTTTTAAGTGTATATTTTCTGCGTAATCGGGATAGCAACGACATGCTAAATAACGATAAACTACATGCTTTCTTGAAAAAGATCACTGCATTTATTTGGGCCTATGCTGTTACAAACCCAGGTGTGAATGCTTTACGTACACCTGTTTATAAAGAGATGAGTAACATTATAAATGGGAAAGATGTAGAATTCGGTGATTCAAAGTTTGACGAAGAAAAGACAAAAAACGCTTTGATGAGTTTTAATTATTTGAACGGACGCCCGATCACAAAATCAATGCTTGTTTGGTGGGCTATGAACATTCCAGGACAAATTGTGCCAGATTTACCTACAGGTTTTGAGATAGAGCATATATATGCTAGAAATCGTAACGATAAAGAAAATTCTTTATCGAAAGCATCTGTTGTGGAACTAATTGGCAATAAGGCAATTCTGGAGAAGCGTATTAATATTCGTGCATCTGACTATAGATTTGAAGACAAGAAAAAATACTATCTGGGCTATACGAACAAAAGGAATGAACAAAAGGAAGGCACTGTAATAAAGGAACTTGAGAACTATGCGAAGGACTCTTCACGCACTGATTTTGGGGAGACCGACATTAACAAACGAACATCTAATATTCTTAGTAAGTTTATTGATTATCTGAGAGAAGAGAACCTTTTTGAATAAAACTATACATAGATAAATGTATGACATATTTTAACGAAGACAACGTAACCGAGCAGATGTGCATCGAGGTGGCCAAGAAAGTGGGCTACCAGTATTTGGATGCAGATACCTTGCGACAAGACAAGAGCACCGTCATTGTGGACTCACTGCTGCAAGAGGCTCTGATGAAGATCAACAAGATATCTGCTGAGGAGGCACAAGTGGTCATCCAGAAGGTGAAAGCCCGTATTGCTGCCGGTATCGGTGGCGACATTATCACTGCCAACCAGAACCTGCGTAAGTTGTTCTTCGACGAGAACAGCTTCCCCTTTGGCAAAGATGGCGAATACAAGACCATCAACTTTTTCGACACCAACCCAGCCACTGCGGTGAAGAACAACAGCTACGTGGTCACTAACCAATGGGAATATCCTAAGAGCTCGTATGCCGGTGGTAAGCGGCTTGATGTGGTGCTGCTCATCAACGGCATTCCGATGGTGATAGGAGAACTGAAGACGGCCACCAAAGCCAGTGTGACTTGGGCCGATGGTGCCAAAGACATGGTGGATTACCAGAAATCGCTACCGGAGATGTTTGTGCCCAACATCCTAAGCTTTGCCTCCGAAGGAAAAGAACTCTATTATGGCGGCATCGGTGCCCCGCTGACGAAATGGGGGCCGTGGTTTGCCAACGAGCAACGTGAACACGGAACGCTGAAAAGCGTTCAGAAGAACCTTGCGAGCCTGATAGAACCACTGCGCTTGCTGGACATCTATCGCTTCTTCTCGGTATATACCACCGACAAGAAATCGTCGAGGAAAATCAAGGTGGTGTGTCGCTACCAACAGTACTATGGCGGAATGGCCATCGTGAACCGCGTGATGGCTCGCACGAAAAAGGGCATTGGTCCCAAGAAAGGTCTTATTTGGCATTTCCAAGGATCGGGCAAATCGTGGCTAATGGTGTTCGCCTCACAGGTGTTGATGAAGAAACAGGAACTGAATGCGCCCACGGTGGTCATTGTGGATGACCGTCGCGATCTGCGGGCGCAGATAACTGGCGACTTCACCCGTGCAGAGATACCCAATCTCGATTTCGCATACACGAAAGAAGAACTGAGAACCTTCTTCCAGCAAGACCAGCGAAAGATATTGATAACTACCATTTTCCTTTTCGGCGATGTAAAGGAAGCACTTAACCTGAGGGAGAACATCATCTTGCTGGTCGACGAAGCTCACCGTACACAGGAGGGCGATCTGGGCGAATGTATGCGTGTGGCGTTGCCCAACGCATTCTTCTTTGGATTGACAGGTACGCCCATCAACAAACGCGACCACAACACTTTCAACTGTTTCGGTGCCGAGGAGGATCATGGCGGCTATATGTCGAAATATACCTTCCAAGACTCTATTGATGACGGTGCTACTCTGGAACTGAATTTCCGCGAGGTGCCGGTGGAGATGCACTTGGACGAAGCCAATCTGCAGGCTTCCTTCGACGAGATGGCTCGTGAGAACAACTTGACCGATGAAGAGAAAGACCAGCTAACCAAAGGCACCAAGGTGGAAGCCTTCTTTACCGCTCCGAAGCGCATACACGAAGTATGTATGCATATCGTGGAGCACTATCGCAAATACATCCGCCCCACGGGACTGAAATGTCAGGTGGTGGTGTACAACCGTGCCTGCTGTGTGGCTTATAAGAAAGAACTGGATTTGCTGTTGGCAGAATCGGGTGATGAAACGGCCATCGTAATGCACACCAGTGGCGACAAATCGAATGAGTACGAAGAATACAAATTGACAGATTTTGAGCAGGAAAAATTGTTGGATAAATTCCGCGACCCGCTGTCACCGCTGAAATTCGTCATCGTCACCAGCAAACTACTGACGGGCTTTGATGCTCCCATTCTGCAGTGTATGTATTTGGATAAACCGATGAAAGACCACACGCTACTTCAGGCAGTATGTAGAACAAATCGCGTATATGAGGCGAAAAAGAAGTGCGGTATGATAGTGGATTATGTGGGCGTTTTCGATAACTATGCTAAAGCACTGAACTTCGATGAAGAGTCAGTGAAAACTGTAATTACCAACATTAACGAAGTAAAAGACCAGATTCCTGGTTGGTTGCAAGACTGTCTGGATTTCTTCCCAGGAGTGGACAGAAGCATTGGTGGCTTTCAAGGACTGGAGGATGCACAAGAAAAACTGCGCGATGAGAACGTAAAGTTACAGTTTGCCGCCAACTATCAGCGACTGCACAAAGCGTGGGAGGTGGTGTCGCCTGACAACGACATCCTGCAATACAAAAACGACTACATCTGGCTGAGCCAGGTATACGACAGCGTGCGTCCTGTGACGGTTACGGGCAATCTCATGTGGGCTATATTGGGTCCGAAGACCGTAGAACTGATTCACGAAAATGTCACCTCTATCGACATCGGCGAAAGCATAGAAGACCTTGTGGTGGACAGCAAGATTCTGGATGAGTGCATCAAGGATGAGAACAGACGCAACCGTACCATCATCGAGATACAAAAGATGCTAAAGCTGCGCTTAGGCAATCCCAAACACAACAACTCAAAAGAATTCAAGCGGTTGACGGAGAAACTGAAAGAATTGCAAGAACGAATGCGCCAGCAACAAATTGACAGCATTGAATTCTTGAAAGGTCTGTTGTTACTCGCTAAAGAGACACTTGATGCCGAAATCAAGCTTGAGCAACCGCAAGATAAGCGCAAACAGGCAAAGGATGCGCTGACAGAACTCTTTGAAAGCATCAAAACTCCCGAAACACCTATTGTGGTGGAAAATATCGTCAACGACATCGACACTCAGGTAGTGGACATCGTGCGTCGCTTCAATAACGCCTTCAAGACTGTGAGTGGTCAGAATGAGGTACGCAAAATGCTTCGTACCATTCTCTGGTTGAAATACAAAATCAAGGACAACGACGTGTTTGAAAAGGCGTATCGTTATGTGGAGATGTATTATTGAAATGAGTTTCGATAACAAGAAAAAGAAAAATGCAAAATGAATAATACCACCCATCCTATGAAAAAACACCTTGCCCTTTTCATCGCCTGCCTCGTGTTCGCAGGCAACCTCTTCGCCCAGCAGCACCTTTCTTTCAAAGGGGTGCCCATCAACGGCACACTGCAAGAATACACCAACGCCATGGTGAAAGCCGGCTTCCGCTGTGAGGGGACATATGACGGAGTATCGGTTCTGTCGGGCGACTTCGCTGGCTACAAAGGATGTTCAGTTCGTGTGTCCACTCTGAAAAACTGTGATGTGGTTAGCTTTATTACAGTGACATTCCGCAGTAGCATGGTTTGGTCTTCGGTATTGGATGACTATAATACACTCAAAGCAATGTTGACTGAGAAGTATGGAAAACCATCTGACACGAAGGAAAACCTACCAGCTGTTGAGGATTCTGATTATGACAATCATTTGGTCATGCGTGAACTTAGGGAAGGCAAATATTCATGGTACACCACTTTTTCTTCAGAATTAGGTGATATAGTATTGTCTATTGTAGATAACTATGGTATGTCTGTCCGTTTGTCCTATTACGACAAGGCCAACTCGGAGAAGGTGCGCAGTGCCGCCATGGATGATCTGTAGCCTTTCCGTTTAGATGGTGGCTATCCTTCCGCCCGTGCTTCCGCGGCATACTTGCCCACCGGTACTATCACTCTGTCGGCATGCCGCGGGGGTGTGCACAGCGGCCTCGTACCCCAGACTGCGGCCGCTGCGCGTCCTTGTCTGGGGTTACTAGGATATCACCCCTACGGGGTGAGTGCAAGCGAGTGATTGAAATTCAATGATTTAAATTCTTTTTTATGGTATTAAAAAAATCACTATTTTTGCAGCATCAAAGAAAGTCGCCCCAAAAAGTGTATATATAATGTAAAAAGTCGCCCTAAAAAGTGTATATATAATGTAAAAAGTCGCCCTAAAAAGTGTAGGGAAAGGACGTAAAAACAAAACAGCTGCTATGTATAAACGGAAAATAGAACAGATTTTGTGTCAGTGGAAGAATAAGAAGGGACACAAGCCGTTGGTGATAAAAGGATGTCGCCAATGCGGAAAGACCAGCTCGGTGGTGGATTTTGCCAGTAGAAACTACAAGAATGTTGTGTATATGGACTTCCACGAGCATAAGGAATACAAGGCTTTTTTTGCCGGTGCCCTTGACGTGGATACATTGACGTTAACCATCTCGGCAGGCATACGAGGGGCACGGTTCGTAGCGGACGAGACCTGTCTGGTACTTGACGAGATTCAGGAATGTCCCAATGCTCGCGCATCGTTGAAGTTCTTCAAGCTCGACGGGCGCTATGATGTCATTTGCACGGGCTCTCTGCTGGGGGTCAATGGCTATCGCACCAAGGAGGAACAAGAAGAGGAGGACACTGCTTCAGTTCCCGTGGGATTTGAACAAGTTGTCACGATGTATCCTATGGACTTTGAAGAGTGGCTGTGGGCTAACGGCATTGAGCAGCAGCACATCGACTATTTACGTAACTGTCTGGAGAAAGAATCTCCTGTCAATGAGGGCATTCACCAGAGAATGTGTGAGCTGTTGCTGCGCTATGTGGTTGTGGGCGGGATGCCTGAGGCTGTTAGCACTTTTCTCGAAACTAATAATATGAACGATGTGTTGGAGGTGCAACACGGCATTATCGAAACCTATAAGGCCGATATGCTGAAATATGCCCGTCAGGAGGATAAACCCCGCATAAGGGAATGCTTTGAATCCATACCGACGCAGTTGGCCAAGGAGAATAAGAAGTTTCAGTATGCGGTGATACGCAAGGGAGGACGTTCAAGTCAGTATGCCGGAAGTCTGCAATGGATTGAGGATGCCGGCATTATACACCGTTGCCACAATGTTACAATTACTGAATTGCCTCTCGACGGCAATGCCATCCCTGATATCTTTAAAGTCTATATGACGGATATCGGTCTGTTGGTCAGTATGTTGGAAGAGGGTACGGCTTGGAGCATCCTGCAAGGGAACCTTTTGGGCTACAAGGGTGCTATTTTTGAGAACCTTGCTGCCGACATTCTGTGCAAAATGGGACGCAAGCTCTACTACTTTCAGAAAGATGGCGGTTTGGAACTTGATTTTCTCATTCGTTACAAGGGGGAGTGCTACCCGTTGGAATGCAAAGCGCGATCAGGAAATGCAAAGTCTATGCAAACCGTACTCAAGCATCCTGAACATTATCACATCAAGCAAGCATTGAAAATCGGCAATTATAATGTCGGTCGCAACGGACAGCTGCTGACGTTGCCATTCTATATGCTGTTCCTTTTAACAGAAGTATAAGGATTTTGTCCTAAACTGAAAAAACTATAATAGAATAAATCGCACATTAGAATAGGGATCAAAGGGCGAATCGGGTATTCGCACGAAATAATTCCTAAATTTATACTTTTTCACTAATTCTTTCGTTAATGATGCTGTGAAAAAGATACTGGCATTGGCGATCGGAATCTGTTGCAGTGTCGCGGGCTGGGCCATCAGTCCGCCGCAACTGCGTTGCGTCAGTGTGGACGCTGCGGGCGATGTCACCTTGTCGTGGCTCCAGCCCGCCGATGCCACCGGCTTCAACCGTTACCTCATCTATGCCTCGCCCGACGGCACGAACTTCAACCAAGTCGGCCAGCTGAACAACCTGACTACCACCACTTTCCTTCATAATGGCGCCAATGCTGTGAACCAGCCGCTGCTCTACTATTATGTGGCCGCCTGCTCGGCCAACGAGTGCGCCTTTTCCGACACGCTCAGCACCCTCGAGTTCTACCTCTCCAACCAAGGCAGCGGCCTGGCCGTGCTCAACTGGTCGCCGATACATACGCCATCGTTGCCGTCGTCAGCCACCTCTTACGACATCTTCCGCGAATACCCCGCAGGTGTGTGGAGCCCAATAGGGGAAAGCACTGCGCTGATATGTCGCGATACTATCGACATCTGTTCCAGCATGTTATCGTACCGCGTGGAGCTTGCCGACGCGAGTGGCTGCCGCAGCGTGTCGCGGGTACAGAGTGACCTGTTTTCCGATGTTACCGCCCCCGATATGCCGCAGCTCGACAGCGTTTCGGTGGACTACACCACCTCCACCATCCGCCTCGGCTGGGAACCCGCCCTTTCGCCCGATGTCACCGCCTACATCATCTACCATCTGGAGAACGGACTGTGGGTGCCGGCCGACACCGTGGATGGCGTAACTACTTGGGTGGATGATGTTAACCCCTCCACCGGCACACAGCAATACCGTGTGGCCGCCCTCGACAGCTGCCTCAACTCCAGCGCCATGAGCGACCCGCAACACAACATCCGCGTGACGGCCACCTACGACCTCTGCCGCCGCGAAGCCTACCTTTCTTGGGAGGCCTACGAGGGAATGCCGATGGAGGTGGAAAACTACGTGGTGCTGTTCTCCGAAAATGGCGGTCCGCTGCAGGTGGCCGGACAGACCAACGGCGAGCAGCTTACCTTCACACTGTCGGGACTGGTGCCTCAGAGCAATTACCGCTGCTTCGTGCGCGCCGTGAACTACGGCAACATTATCACCGCATCCTCCACACCCTGCAACTTTCTCTTCGATGCAGCTGACAATCACGACTTTGTGTATATTCGCTACGTGACGGTGGTGGACAATAAAGATCTGGAAATCAAGGTCTCTACCGGCACGACAATCTCCTTCTCGAAAGTTCACCTCTACCGCAGCGTCGGCGACGACCAGCATTTTGTTCACTTGGACGAACAATATAGCGACGGTACCGATACTTATATTTTCTTGGATGATAGAGATTTGCGGGTTGACAGAACCCTGTATTACTACAAAGCGTCCATCGAAAACGAGTGCGGTGTGGAGACCAAGCAGTCGCAGGTGGCCCACAACATCGTGCTGACCGGCAGCAGCGAGTCGGAGACGCGCCGCAACCATCTCGACTGGAACGCCTACGACGGCTGGCAAGGCGGTGTGAGCGGCTACTGGCTTCGCCGTAAGAGCGAGGCTGACTTCGTCTTTTCGGAGGTGGGCGGCTATCTCAGCGGCATCAACTACGACGACGATGTTACCGCATTGCGCAAAGAAGGGGAGGGGATGTCCTACTACGTAGAGGCCGAGGAAACGTTCGATGATTATGGTTTTATGGAAAAGAGTGTCTCCAACACCATCATTCTCAAACAATTACCCATATCGTACATTCCAAATGCCTTCTACCCGAAAGAGGGCGGTATCAATTCGGTGTTTCTGCCCATCCACTCCTTCGTCACCATGGAGAACTACAATATGTATATCTATTCGCGGGAAGGTAATCTCGTTTTCCACACCCGCGACCCTTACGAGGGCTGGAATGGCGGCTACAACGGCACACTGATGCCGGCGGGCTGCTACGTGTATAAGATTTCCTATTCATATGGCAATGATGGAGAGTACGAGGTGGTGGGCACGGTGACCCTGATACGGTAGCCGTTTTGCGTTTTTTTGAGGGGTGAAAGCATTATATAAGAAAAAGTCGTAAATTTGCAACGGATTATTTTTGATTTAATATTTTGATAATGAAAATGTTATTGGAAGGAAAAGTCGCTATTGTAACGGGCGGCACACGGGGTATTGGACGCGCTATTGTGGAGAAATTTTTGGAAAATGGCGCCAGCGTGCTTTTTACGGGCACCTCATCGGTTTCGCCTGAGATGGAGGCGCGTTTGAAAGAGATAGGCGGTGAATGGCAATTTGTGCAGGCCGATGCCTCTTCGTCTGCCGATGCCGAACAAGTGGTGAAGACCTGTGTGGAGAAGTTTGGCCGTGTGGATGTGCTGGTCAACAACGCCGGTATCACCCGCGACACGCTGCTGATGCGCATGAGCGAGGAGATGTGGGACGAGGTGATGCGCGTGAATCTCAAGTCGGTATATAACTACACGAAGGCGGTGCAGCCGGTGATGCTGAAACAGCGCAGCGGCAGCATCATCAGCATGAGTTCGGTGACTGCCATTGGCGGCAATGCCGGACAGGCCAACTATGCAGCGGCAAAGGCCGCCATCATCGGTTTCACCAAGTCGGTGGCCAAAGAGCTGGGTAGCAGATCGATACGGTGCAATGCCATCGCCCCCGGACTCATCGACACCGACATGACGCAAAAACTCCCGCAGGAGGTGCGCGACACCATCGCCAAAGGCATCGCCCTGCGTCGCACCGGCCGCCCCGAAGACGTGGCCAACACCGCACTCTTCCTCGCCAGCGACCTCTCCGCCTACATCACCGGTCAAGTGCTCATCTGCGACGGCGGCATGTAGTTTTCAATTTACAATTTACAATTTACAATGTACAATTAACAGTTTTCAATTTTCAATTTTCAATTTTCAATTTTCAATTCACTTCTTAACTTCTTAACTCCTTAACTTCTTAACTCCTTAACTTCTTAACTCCTTAACTCCTTAACTCCTTAACTTCTTAACTCCTTAACTCCTTAACTTCTTAACTTCTTAACTTCTTAACTTCTTAACTTCTTAACTTCTTAACTTCTTAACTCCTTAACTCCTTAATTCTCAACTTTCAACTTTCAACTTTCAACTTTATATGACCATTTGCTCCATTTCCACTGCTCCCGGCATCGGGGCCATCGCTATCGTCAGGGTATCGGGGCCGCAGGCTTTCGACATTGTCGGGAAGCTTACCCGTGCTGACAGCCGTTTCGGGGAGTGGCCTGTCCGCACCGCCCACTATTGCGGTTTGTACGATGGCGAGCAGCTGGTGGACGAGGTGGTGATGGTGAAGTATGCCGCTCCGCATTCGTACGATGGCGAGGATATGGTGGAGATTTCGTGCCATGGCTCCCGCTACATACAGCAGAAAATCTTGGAGTTGCTGCTGCAAGGCGGTTGCCGACTGGCCGAGCGGGGCGAGTTTACCATGCGGGCGTTCATGAACGGCAAGATGGACCTGCCGCAGGCCGAGGCGGTCGGTGATCTGATTGACTCACAGTCGGAAAGCGCGCACCATCTGGCGGTTAACCAGCTGAAAGGCGGGGTGTCGCGCACCATTGCCGACTTGCGCGAACGTTTCGTACAGCTGGCGGCATTGTTGGAATTGGAGCTGGATTTTAGCGAGGAGGATGTTGAATTTGCTGACAGAGAGAAGTTTCTTCAGCTGCTTTCGGAGCTTAAGGAAGAGGTGCAACGACTGGTGGCTTCCTTCCATTCGGGTAATGCGCTCAAAAACGGCATCCCTGTCGCCATTGTCGGCAAGCCCAATGTTGGGAAATCCACGCTGTTAAATGCTTTGTTGGATGATGACCGCGCCATCGTTTCCGACATTCCCGGCACCACGCGCGACACTGTGGAGGACACTCTCATGGTAGGGGGAACGCAGTTCCGGGTGATCGATACCGCGGGCATCCGGCAGTCGGCCGACACTATCGAGAAGTCGGGCATCGAGCGCAGCTTCCGTGCGATGGAGAAAGCCGATGTGATTCTCTATCTCGTGGATGCTTCTGAAACCCCGTCAGAAGTCACCGCTGAGTTAGGACAGTTAGTCGAAGAATTTACTTTAACAAATAAGAAAATCTTCCTTGTTGTCAATAAAATAGATAAATTTAATATTGACAGAAATCAATTTGTAGATGGCATAAAAGATGTCGAAATCTTGACCATTTCTGCCAAAAATCGGCAGAATGTGAACGACATTTTGTCGTCGCTATCCCGCTATGCGGAGGCTTGTGCGGCGGGTGATCACACCCTGCTGACGAACGCCCGTCACTACGACCTGATGCAGGGCATCGCTGCCGACATCACCCGCATTGAGGAGGGGTTGGCCACAAGTCTTCCCACCGACCTTGTCGCCATCGACGTGCGCAGTGCGCTCGACAAGCTCGGTCAGCTCACCGGTACCATCACCGACAATGACGTGCTCAACACGATATTCGGGAAATTCTGCATCGGAAAGTAGCCGTCGCTACTTCACTTTTATTTTTCAGTGTTTTCTTCATGTGCCGCCTTCAGTGCCGTGTCGTATTTCATGCACTTGATGAGCAAGTCGTGCAGCAGCTTGCGAAGGTCTTCTTTTGTGCCGCCCGCTTCTAAATATTTCTCCCGTATGAGTTTTACAAACTCCTTGTCGCGGAGGTCGTATTTCTTCTTTTCGCTTTTCTTCAACTGGGTACCCCATTCTTCTTGATGTTCAGTGGCATACGTCCAGTAATCATCGTAATACTGGTTGGCCACTGCAGCAACCTCGTCGGTCGTTTGCGCTGCTTCCATCTTCTCGGTAGCTTGGTCCAAAATCTGGTTGATGGTGTTGTATACGGCTGACGGTTCTCCCTGCTCATCCTCCTCTTCGTCCAATTCGGTCAGGGCAGGGGATGCGTTGTCGCCATTGGTTTCTTCTGGTTTCGTGGGCTCATTTTTACATCCAACAAAGATTGTTGCAAGAATAATGATACATATAAATTTTTTCATAATATATTGATTTCCTGTAAAATTATATAATATACTAAAGTATTTCTTTAAATAATTGTTCTTTGAAATATTTCAAAGCAAAAATAGCGTATTTTCTGAATATGATTCACTTTTCGTGATCTGTTTTTTTTTTTTTTTAATAAAAATTGTATTTTTGTAGGTTCAATTTCAATTTAGTAATCAGGATGAAAAGATTGTGTTTTTTGATGGTTCTGTCGCTGATCCTGTGCTGCCTCTCCAGCCAGTGTGTGGGTTGGCGCAATGCGACTGCGGAAAAATCAGTGCCTCCGCAGCAGAAACTTGAATATCCGGCGTTTGCGGATGATGAGGACATCATCTGCCACATCGGCTACACCACCTCCTACAACCACACCACGCTTGTCCCCAACTGGGTGGCCTACGAACTCACGGATGTCGAGGTTGCCGGCGAACTGCCCCGCAACGACGCTTTCGCACAGGATGAGATGTGCAAAGGCAGGCAGGCCGATCTGTCCGACTACAAAGGCTCCGGCTGGGACCGCGGCCACATGGCACCTGCCGCCGACATGAAATGGAGCGAACAAGCTATGTTGGAGAGTTTTCTGCTTACCAATATGTGTCCGCAAAACCACGACTGCAACGCTGGCTGCTGGGAGCGAACCGAGAAGATGGGACGCCGTATCGCCAAGCAATATGGCAAGGTGTATATCGTCTGCGGCCCTGTCTTCACCACACACCAGTACGGCACCATTGGCGCCAACGAAGTGGCGGTGCCCGATGCCTTCTTCAAGGCCTTCCTCATCGAAAGTGACGGCAATTACGCCGCCATCGGCTTCATGATGAAAAACTCGTCGGAGAAGCAGGAGCTGAAAGCCTCCTCCATGTCGGTGGATGAGTTGGAGCAGCTGATTGGCCGCGACCTTTTCCCGAATCTGCCCGACGACATTGAGAACGACATCGAGAGCAAGGTGGTGAAAAAGTACTGGGGAATTTAGTTCGCTTTTTAATCGATAGTCGAAAAAACTTATCAACAATTTACCAACAGGTTTTCAACAGAAGAAAGTTCTCGTTTCTTGCACTTTTTTGATCGAAAAATGCATATTTTGAGGATGAAACTTCCAAAATGGCAACTTTCTCTATGCCAAAAAGTTGCAGAGTGATTTTGTATTGAATTTTGACGTATCTTTGCCGCCGATAATTTTCACTTATTATTAACTAAAAATCACTCGTTATGAAAAATGAACAGAACCATCACATCAACCTGCTGACCGACTTCGGTTTCAAGCGCTTCTTCGGCACAGAGCCGTACAAGAACAACCTCCTCCATTTCCTTAACACCTTTATCGGGCCTTACATAGGCACTATAACAGACATCACGTACCGGCCGACCGAACAGTTGGGTTTCCTGCCGACCGAGAAGAGGGTGGTGCTGGATGTGCTCTGCACCACGCAGAATGACGACCAGGTCATTGTGGAGATGCAGAAGACCAGCCAGGAGTTTCTGAAGAACAGAATTGTGGCCTACTCGTCGCGTTTGATCAGCAATTCGCTGAAGGTGGGCGATCGCAAGTATAACTTTCCGCCCGTCATTTCCGTGCTTTTGGCCGATTTCAGCATTCCCGAACTGGCGAATCGGGAGGAGTTCATGCAGCGTGTGACGCTCAAAGATGAGCGGAACAATATTTTTTCCGACAAGATGTCGTTTGTTTTGATAGATTTGAGTAAATTTGCCGCGCAAATGCAGTTCGACCAGCTGTTGGATGACCGGGAGCGGTGGTGTTACTCCATCCACAACATGAGCAAGATGGGGGAGGGAGAGATACCGAAACGTTTTGGCATCTTCCACAAGCTGTACGAGGACTGCCGATTAACAAAACTGAGCACTATGGAAAAGCAAGAGTATGAGAAGAGCGTACTGGAGTACGAGGATGTGAAGGACGCGATGGACTACCATCACCGGTTGGGCATTGAAGAAGGCTTCCAGAAGGGTCTGGAAGAAGGGATGGAAAAAGGCAGAGAAGAGGGGAAGGAGGAAGGCCGGGCAGAAGGTAGGGCAGAAGGAAGAGCAGAAGGAAGAGCAGAAGGAAGAGCAGAAGGTAGGGCAGAAGGAAGAGCAGAAGGTAGAGCAGAAGGTAGAGCAGAAGGTAGGGAGGCTCTCCTAGTAGCAGCACGTAATTTTTTAGAATTGGGAGTTTCTGTTTCTGACATCGTCAAAGCTACCGGCTTGAGCGAAGAGCAGGTTCGAGAGTTGAAAGTGTAGTATTTTGTGCTATAATACTGGGGGATTTAGTCTTCGTCGCCTTCGCTCGGTCCCGCCTCGTGGATCACCTTCGGCTCGGGACGATGGCCCGGACGGAAGACGTTGAGGTTGCGGTACAGTAGAATGGCCGCCAACACCGCCCCCATCACATCAGAGATGGTACACGACATCCAGATGCCTGTAAGACCTGGTATGTGTTGCTGTTCAAACAGATAGGGGATGATATACACCAGCGGAAGCAGGAAGATCACCTGCCGCGACAGACTGGTGACGATCGCAATCCACGGCTTGTCAATCGATTGGAAGAAGTTGGAGTTGGTAATGGTGAAACCAATCAGCGGGAACATGACCATGATGTAGCGGATGGCCGGAATGCAAATGTTGATGAGGGTGTCATCTGTGGTGAAGATACGCGACAGCGCGCGCGGGAACAGACAGGAGCCCACACTGCCCACCAGCCCGATGAGTACGCACACCTTCAGGGTGAGCACATACACCTGCTTCAGTCTGTCGTTGTGCCCTGCGCCGTAGTTGTAGCCTGCAATAGGCTGCATGCCCTGGCAAACGCCCAGAATGAGCATCACCATCAGCAGGGCGAAGGTGTTCACGATACCGTAGGCGCCCACGGCAAGGTCGCCGCCGTAACGCAGCAGCTGCCGGTTCAGCAGCGCCACCACACCCGATGCCGCCACGTTCATCAAAAACGGACTCAGACCTATCAGCGTGATATTGCGGAAAATATAGCCTTTCGGCTTCCATGCGTGCCTCCGGAAACGGATGAAAGAACGCTTTTGTACAAAGTGCAAAATGGATATGATGGCAGTGGTGGTCATGGAAATGGTGGTCGCCCATGCCGCCCCCGCAATGCCCCAGTGGAACACGAAGATGAAAATGGGGTCCAAGATAAGGTTCAGAATGGCACCGCCCGCCAGGATAAACATGGCCTTGAAGGGATAGCCGGAAGCACGAATCAACCCGGTGAGGTAGAAGGTGACCGTAGTGAGGAACATGCCGGGCAAAACAATGATCATTTACTCCCGCGCATAGCTCACCGTCTCGGCGGTGGCTCCGAACATCATCAGAATTTTATCCAAAAAAAGATAGCATGAAAACATGACAAGGCTGCCCAGCACGAGCGTGAAAACCATACTGTTGCCTAGGATTTTCTCCGCCCAGTGGTTATCTTTGCGCCCCAGCACAATCGACATGCGTGCCGATGAGCCCACCCCAATCAGCGAGCCGAAAGCATGAATGATGTTCATCAACGGCATGGTGATGGCCAGCCCGGCGATGGCCAACGGCCCTACGCCATGACCAATGAAGGCACGGTCGGCAATATTATATACCGAAGCGATGATCTGGCTGATAACGGCGGGCAGGGCATAGACGAATAGAAGCCATCCTATCTTCTTGGTTTCCAGTTCTTTGGTTTTGTCGATATCCGCCATTCT
>JAEEGL011892148.1_pt1 | contig 16719 bp, 13 predicted proteins | sample 9134231 | NCBI WGS metagenome assembly JAEEGL01 (sample SAMN16246548, study PRJNA631951) | gut metagenome | biome: gut microbiome; feature: rumen; material: fiber-attached | host: Bos | place: Iran: Karaj | collected 2018-10 | reverse complement strand
GCATTGATTCAGCAGGTCAATATCCGTGGGATACCTGATATCTGCATCCGCTACGGTTGCATCCATGATCAAAGTTCCACTGTTCGGAACTGAAACAGTTTCTTCGGGAGCTGCGTCATAACTTCCGCCTCCAACGGATCCTGCCCCCGGATCATCGTCGTTCCGGTCTACATCTCGCATTTCTTCTGGCCATTTTCCGGTGCAGATGTACTCATTCACTTTGGCCACAAACTCAATTGGGAAACGCTTCCGAAAATGTACCATCATGGACGGTTCAAACAGAGGCTCCATTTGAAATTCATGCAGTCCCAGATAGTACTGGACATAAGGGTTTTCCTGGATATACCGTACCGTGTCCTCATCGCTTAATCTTTCAGACTGCCGCAGGCTGACTGCTCCAAACGCAATTCTTGCAGGTATTGCACCCCGTCCTGTTTCCTGAGACATGGATTGCAGATAGTATTCTTCAATATGATCCCAAGGTGTAATCTTCGCAAGCCTGACCCATCTGTTATTAGCGTCGAGCTTTCCTCCGAAAGGAAGAAAGAAATCTTCTATCGTCAGCTGCTCTTTGTTGTCCTTCCGGTACATGAAATCACCCCATAATGCTATGAAAACTGATTCAGCCGCTTGCTTTGGTCAATTTCATTATACCACATTCAGAACAATCTGTCATCTAATAATACTATAATCCCATTAGTTTACACACTATTCAGAACTTTTTCGTTCGAAAAATAGTTTTTCAGTAGACCCTACTTAGCTGAGAACAACATAGAGACTCCAGAGCAGATCAAGTCCTATAACAGGTGCTGCTATGTATATGATGAATCGAGATCCAGTGAGTCGGAATACGTATTTATCCGCATGTCAGTACCAGGCAAGTTGAAGCATGCCGATTTTTAAGATGGAAAAGCTTTGTAATGACTGCGGCAGGACTTTCATTATTACGAAAGCAGACCGAGCCTATTTTCACAAGATAAGGCAGCCGCTCCCCTGCCGATGCAAAAACTGCCGGAACATAAAAAGGCCTCAACTCTGGTATATCAATAGGGAGACTGGGGACCTGGAGTCTGTCACGGTTATAAATGATGCAGGCAGTATCACTTTTCTCTATAGGGGGAAAGAGCGAACAATTGATATTTCAGCTGTTGGCAGCAGACTGTATAGATCGCCTGGTGAAGCTTGGAAGAATTATATACAACAGATATCCTCTCAAAGCTCTCCGCATCAGATGGAAAACCCATAGAAAAAGGAAGGCTCTCCGTTAAGGGAAAGCCTTCCTTTTTTATGCTTCTGATGCAATAGTAATTGTAATCATTTGTTCTCGTAATTCCTGTTCCAGATCTTTCCAGGTTAATCTCCCGCTGTCCACTTCAGCCTCGGTCAGATCGGCAGATAAGAAAACTCTTCGCAGTATGTCGTCAGAAAATCTCTTTTCCAATCCAAGACAGATCACAGCCAAAGAAGTGTGTAAAGCAACTTTCTCAACATTCTTTTTAAACTTCTCGAGATCAGATTTCGACTTAACACGAGACATAGATAATATTTTAGGCCGTTTTCTGCCCATCAGCTTTTCAGCCTGTACGAGCTTTACTTCCTCAGCCCTGGCAGTGAGCGAAAACTGGTTTACTTCTTCGCATAGGGCCGGAATATCAGCCGAACTGACAAGTTCCTGCTCCAATAGCGCCGTGGCTACAAGATACCATGCGTGAGCCATATCATCTCTCATAGCCGAATTAATAATCTCATCCTTATTGATATCTCTTTTTGCCAACGGTATCCTACGAGGATTAACCTTCTTGTTGCTCATCTGCCCTCCAGTCCGTTTCACTTTCGATTTAGTATATTATAACTTATTAATATACACTTGGCAAATACTAATTCAAATCTCATTTCAATTGTTTTATACGTTTGTCAGTATAAAAATAAATTATCTTCCTGTGCACCTACTGAAAAGAAAACAGCCCCCATCTCTGGGAGCTGTTAATAACAAATCAAGATCAGAATGGAAGCTCTTCATCATCCATTTCTTCAAACCTGGAAACTCCGGGAATCTGAGGCCCGGTAGGGTACATGTTTTGAGGTGGCTGTGGATAACCTGCCGCTGAGTTCTGCATTTGCTGACCTGCTACAGCACCATTCGTGTTGTCTTTTACACTATATGGAGAACTGATACTCAGGTTATTATATTGCCTCAACTCCCCCGCTTTGTACTTTGAGCTATAATGATCCACCTGCATTCCAACGCAGTTCGCCCGGATCTGTATACCCTGAGATCCATCTCTGCGGCTGAAGCTCTGAACACTGAAGTTCTTCAGCTGAACAATAATGTTCTTAGTACAATTCGGAATGTGCTCCAAAAAGTTTTTTGCGGTGTATCCTGCAAAGCTAAACTGCAAGCTGACAATATGATCCGGACGGACAACATGCTGACCGAACATATCCGCCACAAACTGGTCGCTGAGGACGATATCTGTGGCTACTCCGACGCAGACGTTTCCGTTTTTGGACAGAAATTTATTAAAAAAGAGATTCTGCGTGGTACTGATGCCCAGAACCAGAGTCATAACCAGGTCTTCCGGTTTACCACTTTCTGGTTTCTCATATATTGCAGGAGTATACTTAATCCGATCCTGCTGGCCAGCGCTTTGAGCGGGATTTGGTTGAGAAGCAGGCTGAGGCCAGGCATTCCCCTGTGCCGGGTTCTGTCCCGGCTGAAGGGTTTGATTCGGCATGGTCACTGATGCAGTGCAATATGGCTGAGGTGCTCCGAAGGATTGCTGCTGATAAACTCCTGCCTGAGGAGCTGATCCGTAAAACTGACCATTCTGTGCATTTTGGATATTCATATAAAGATCCTTTCCGGGCTGGGCCCTGTATGAATTAGTTGTTAGATGAAATGCTGCATTCTGGAATAATACAAATCTCCGCAGTCAGCCTGACTGGGATATGATCTGCGATGTTATATTGCTTTTTATACTGATAGATGATATTGCACTCAGCTTTCCTTTTTGAAGTTGCCCAGGTCTCTGCTTTAAAACTGTCGGCAACAGACTTGTCAAAGACTGTGATTCCGCCATCATAGCGAAACAGATTTCGTTTTTTGATCTCAGCCAAAATGTGTTTCCCCTTTCACAAACAACAAGAAGACAGACCGGTACTCTTCTCGTACAGGTCTGTCTTTTATCTCTGTATTGTATTCCTGACAGTTAGTTTGCGAATTACCTTATCGCATAACTTCTATCATAGATGAATTAATTATATTTTACCTTTTTGATTTTGTCAATTTTCAGATAGAAAACGGGAAAAATGTCCCTCTGGAATATTCCATTCTCTTTTTAAGCATCAGCTGTGAATATAGACTTTCGTATCAAGAGGCCAGATACGATCTGTCATTCCGGTTGACTCGGCGCTTTCAACCGTCTCTCTGTATACTTCCATTTTTCCGTCCAGATCATCTATCATATGCAAAATCAGTGCTTCTGCTGTCTTCGGCACAACGCATGCACCGTACTCAGGTTTGCCATGATGGGACAGAAGCATATGCTGAAGGAGCATTGATTTTTCCTCTGAAATACCCAGAGATTCGGCTATTTCAGATACTTCCTTTGCTCCCATATAAAGATGCCCCAAGAGCTGTCCGGGAACAGAATAATCATTTACCAGGCCCATTTCTGAGAACTGGAACTCCTTTATTTTCCCTATATCATGGCAGAACGTCCCGGTTATCAGAAGGTCTCTGTTCAGGAATGAGTACATACGAGCCATATGATCTGCATGGCAAAGCATATAGAAGCTATGCATTAACAGCCCGTATCTGAAGGCATGGTGGACTTGTTTTGCAGCAGGAATGCAGCAATACACGTCCTTGTACCGATCCAGCACAGCAAAGCAGATCTTTTTATATTCCTCATCCTGTACTGAATCGAGAATATCAATCATCTGGGACAATGTCTGCTGCGGATCGATCGGAGCCACTGGTACCAGCTTTGTCAGATCAATCTGGTCGTCTGCTCTGGTCTCGCGCAGCAGTGCCGCCGTAAGCTGTTTCTTTCCATTGTATTCTGTAATGTTGCCGCGTACTTTTACCGGTTTTCCGTTACATTTAGTATGAAGATCTCCGGCATAGTCCCAGAGTTTCGCTTCAATCTCCCCAGTAGCATCAGCAAGGTTAAAAACCAGATAATCTTTCCCGCTCTGCGTTGTCTTAGGAGATGGATTCTTCATCAGATAAAATCCTTCCACAGCATCGTCCAGTTTCATATCACGGACAGGTTTGTTTTCATATTTCTGCATGCAATAATTCCCTTTCTGAATTCTATTGTTCATTAGGCATATTTCTGTTGAGTGTTGCCAATCTGTTCGCCAAAAGAGTATATCGCCCTTCTTCTGATGACGTGTCGGTCTGAATGCACATTTTGAGAGCATCCAGTTCGCCGATCAGGCAGCAGGCTTTTTTGGCTCGTGTAATTCCCGTATATAGCAGATTTCTTTTCAAGAGGTTCGGATGTGCTTTGGATACTACTTCTATTACATAAGGGTATTCGCTGCCCTGACTCTTATGGACCGTAGTGCAGAATGCCAGCGTTACATGTCGCATATCATCCTGACTGTATTCAATCAAAGTATTTTCTCCAGTCCATTCGATATTTGCAAAATAGTTGAAAACATCCGGATCCTCCGGTGATTTCCTTCTGGTTATTTCTCTGATATAGCCTATGTCTCCATTTTTTGGACCAATATCCGTGTTTTTCAGTTCCATGACCTTATCCCCTTCACGGAAAACAGTCTTCGCGATTCTGATTTCCAAGCTATTTCCCTTTGGAGGATTTATGCATGCCTGAAGCTGATTGTTGAACCGTTCAACACTTACCTGTGTATTATAACGCTGCGGATTGAGAAGGACAACATTATCTTCACCATAAGCTTTTACGCATTTGACATACATTTTGCAGGCAGCGTCGAAAACTTCATCTTCCGTTTTACACTCAATAAAGCGAAAAGTTCTGGAAAAGTCCAGATTTACGTCTCCATTATTGATTTTGTATGCGTTTTTTACGATAGAGTTATCCTCTTCCTGACGATAAATCACATCCAGCTTTGTAGCAGGAACAACCCCGGACCGCAATAAATCACCAAGCACATTTCCACATCCAACGCTCGGAAGCTGGTCGACATCTCCTACCAGCACAAGGCGACTGCCTGTTTTGATGCTTTCAAACAGGATGCTGGCAATCTGCTGATCCATCATCGATACTTCATCACAGACAATAAGGTTCCCATCCATAATGACAGGGGCATCCCCGAACTCAAAATCATCTCCTTTCCATCCGACCGCACTGTGAATTGTCTGCGCCGGGTAACCTGTTGCTTCAGACATTCTGCGTGCGGCTTTGCCGGTTGGCGCCAGTAGGATCGGGTTTGATGATGACCCGTATGCTCCTTGATGGACCATCAAAATAGCTTTTATTACAGTTGTCTTACCTACGCCCGGGCCGCCGGTGATAATAGTTACAGGATGCTGAAAAGCATTGATTATTGCATTTCTCTGGCACTCTGCCAGTTTGAAGTTTTCCTTCTCATATTTCTCGATAAAACCATCAATTTTAGAAACGGGCTTCAAAGCGGCATTGATCAGTCTGGTTATATTATCCGCAATAGCTGCCTCCTGCTCATAACGCCTTGTGGAGTACAGATAATTATTAGCTCCTCTGATTTTTTTCGTCTTAAACGCTGTCCTGATCGCACCAATGCAGCTTTCACGGCTACAGTCTGTAAATCTGATCAGCTCATTAAGGAACATTTCCTTCGGGAGACAGACATGGCCGCGTAATGCAGCGTCATCAAAGATTTTCCGGATTGCCGCGATCAATCTGTTCTCGCTGTCCATGGGATATCCGAGAGAAGCTGCAAGCGTCTCGGCCTTATCGAACCCGAACCCGCTGACCTTACCGTATGGTGCATAAGGATTGCTCATTAGCAATTCTACCGCCCCAGGGCCAAAATTGTCTGCAATTGAATGAAGAGTATCTCCTCCTAAAGTGACTCCGGCCAATGACATCATTTTCAGCAAGTCCCGAAATACGTTGTCATTCTTTTGTGCCTCCATAAATTTTGAAAGGATCTTCTCACTGATATGAGGAACTTCCAGAAGCCGCTCAGGAGTACTTTCAATCACTTCCCAGGTGGTTTTTCCGAAATGACTCCAAATAGCTTTCGCCTTCACCTTGCCGATATTACATTTCAGCGCTACAAAGTACGCAATAATCTCATTCTCCCCTGTTGGGATGCTCTTTTCGGCAAAGAATACTTTGAACTGCTTCCTCGCGGTCTTTCTGTTCAGCTCCCATTTCCCGGTCAGCTTTACAACGAGATTTTTCTGATCCGGAAGCATGGAACCAACTGCGGTGAACTCTTTCCTTGTCTCCTGATTTCTATATCGGAATACACAAAAAGACCGATCCTCGGACTCGTAAGTCTTAAAGGTAAATGAGGCTATGATTTCCTCATAGCCTGTATTATTGCCGTCATCTGTCATACGCCAAGCTCACCGCCTTCTTCCAGGCGTCCATTACTTGAATGTTGTGCCATATTGAACCTGAGGCTCTTCTGCGTCAGCATAGTTTGAAAGAGAATCTGGTATAGGCGCTCTCTTTTTTTACCGCTTCCCAGGCTTCCGGATAGAATTCCTTGAGCTTTTTCGTATCTGCTGTTGTTTTGTGAATGAGCTTGTTTAATACGGTTACAACCGTACTTCCCTTTTTATCCTTGAATTCCCCCTGCTGAGCCCCCTGAAGTGCGTCGAGAACCTCCAGCTTTGCGGTTTCTTTTTCACCTTCGAGTCTGTCGCAGATTTTTTTCTGTTCCGTGTAAGCTTTATCCGCTTCTATCATTCGATCAAGCTTGTCCTTCCAGACTTCATAATCAAGTTCGGGAGCTGGAATTGCCGGATCACTGAGAGGAGACGGGGTATATTTCAGCGTAATTTGTTTATCGAGCTCAATTCCCTTTGAGCGTTCCGGTTTAATCCCGTTTTCTATATAGCTCGTCCAGAACTCCGATTCGCTCTCCAGTATTTCTGTCTCATAGACCTCATCCCGCTCGATTCTGTGATGATAAAAGTCATCATTATAAGCACTGCCAATATAAGTTCCATCCAGTGTCACATCGGCAACTGGAATCATCCCAATATATGCGCATTCAATTCTGGGGTCATCCAAAACCGCCATATACTGATGGCACTGAGTAACATAGTTCGGTGGGATTTTCTTCCCCATCCACTCGCCTTTTTTCTCAACGACTGCCGTTTTTGCCTCAAAGACTGCCAGATTGCCATTGGGCATTCTGAGTATTCCATCGATATTCGCTGTTGCAACAGGGTACTTCTTTGAGCGGAACATTCTGGTTTCGGGGACGACATGCGCTCCGACAAGGCTGGCAAAAGTACGAATGACCACAGGTTCAATGAAATGGCCTCTGGCAAAAATAGCGTTCCTGTCTTCATCGCAGATATGCTCAGGATAGCCAAGCTTTTCGTACCATAGTCCTTCTTCGGTCTGGTATGGATTCAGACCCATAAGAACAGAACTGTCCGATCCTCCGATACCTATATGCCGAAGTGCTTCCCAGTCCATGGAAGTCACAAATGCAGCATCAAATACCACCTCGGCATTCGGCCATTCTTCCCTCTTCTCAGCGTCGGTTCCGTCATAAAGCTGATCTACAATATTTGCCAGCTCGGAAGGACTCATGCTGTCAAATCTCGCATTGGAGAAATCAAAGATCGTCTTGGCTATTCTCGAAAAAGTTTCGCCCCGTGTGGTGCATCCTTTCAGAGTACATCTTCCCAAAGCCTGGTTCAGCTTATCTGTTCGACTATGGATTAGTTCAATGGTCTCTTGCAGCTTCCTATAAATATTAGGATGGTAATACTGAGGAACATTTCTGCTGATGTTACATTCAAAATAACTCATGATTATCTCTCCTTCAAAAATTGAGGACCGGGGTCAGCGGTCCTCATCATATTTAAGTATTGTTTTCTTCCTTCCATGCAACAACGCCGCTGACGTCATGCTCCGTGAAATCGCACCTGACAATTCTCATAAGTGATTCTTCCAGATTGTTAATCACATTGGCAGATGCATCGCAGCGTTCTGCTTCGGCCAGAATTTCATTCATCGCAATGTACAGATCATGTGCAGTAATATAATTGTTTCCGAGGGCAATCCGTTCTGCTTCATCATATGCGGCCTGTCCGTATTTGGGCGGAATATGGTATGCTCTGCAGAGTTTAACCACGCAGTTGGCTGGATGGTATATTTTGATCGCGGAGAGCGCCTGGATTGCTTCTGCAGTAGCCTCAAATTTGGCATAAATACTTTCTGCAGCTTCAGCAAACAGGTCAATTCCATCTGTATCCCTTGCCTGTCCGCGCTTCAAATGTTTTATTCTCACACCTTCAATAAAATGCACCGGAACGCCGGATGGCAAAATAAAGACCGGATCAAGAACTGCACAGCTGGCTTTTGTGTCACTGCTGTGAAAATCCACGGCCGGCATATAATTCACCGCGTACTGGCTTGTATTTCCTGAACGCTGCAGTGCGTCCTGATACATTTCTACCAGCCTGTTCTGTGCATCTGGAAGCTGCCAGAGCGCGGAAGTAAAACCATGTGTGTTATACCCGGTCACAAGTTCCGCTGTATTGAAGCGTCGTGTTAAGCGATCCGCAGCTATGTCCAGCAGTTTGCTGATCGGCATTATCATATATCCGCCATCAGCTCCGCTCTGAAGTCCTGACAGCTTACCATAGCGCATCAGCCCAAGTGCAGTCCCTTTAGCGACCGAGAAAGCATTGTTCATTGTTTCAACATACAGGCTTTTATCCATTCTGGACAAAGCGCTTCCGTAAAGTTTGGCTACTGCTCCAATGCCGTCCATTGCAGTATTTCTCACCAGTTCATGAGTCTGCAAACATCTTGCTCTGCATGGAACCCCCGTGTAAATCAGGAGATCTGTTCCAAGAAGTGCGGTTTCTTCCGTCAAGTCACTGCTGGGTAGATGATACTGACGTACTTCCTCTTCAAGGAACATAGGCCTTCCGTCAATAGCCTGCAGTCGAATATCCTTAGCGCAAATACCCGGGATCCATTCACTGTAAGCTTCCATCTCAACAACGGAATTGAACAGAGCGCTCTCACCGTCCCGATAAAAATGTTCTTCCCAGTTATCCATCATCTTTGAATTCAGTGTGTTTTCCATTAATTTTCCTTCCATCATGAACGATATAGTTGAGTAATAAAAAGAACCAGACTCTTCCAATTTGAAAAAAGTCTGGCTCACAGCTAGGTGTTGCTTATTATAATGAGAGGAGCGGAAGGCAGAACAGTATCCACCGTACTCCATATCTTCTATCTTTAATGGAATCATTATATGTTCCATCTCATTTTTTGTCAATTTAAGAGCGGACCATGAAAAAACGACCTACTTCTGTTCTAAATCCAATTCCGCTTTCAGGTCGAAAGGGTGTCTCTGTATGCTCTTCTTTGATATATGAAGCTCATTTCCACTTTTATTCTCTGTAATAATTACTTCATCGTACCCCGACGGATGATCCGAATTGAGATACTTGACTGCTTTTCTGACAGCTTCATCAATCGTTTTTGACCTCTTATCTGTATATCCGTATGCTTTTCCTTCGTGTCCTTCGAGGAAGAAGTCAGCATCATATCCGGTCCATGTGAAATCGTCCAGATGCTGATTGATGAAGCGAGTTGCCTTCATTTGGAAATCTGCCATCAGAACAGCCATCTTATGGAAGCTTTCGTCATCTCTGTTCAGCGTCTTGATCGTCCCGATCTCTCCAGGAAGATATCCCCGGCCATCTCCGATATTGCCCTTGTAAAACAGATCAATATAGATGCCTTCGCTTCCTCCATAGTTCACACAGCCCAGAACATCAAACTCATAGTCACGAAATTCATGGTTTTCCGATGTGGCCAGTGCATAGTCCAGAATATCCGGGACTTTTCCTTCATCCTTAAGCTGTTGCATGATCAGTTCAAACAGAGTCTCCGCACTGTACAGCGTTTTCGCCATTTTGGTTTTCATTTTCTTCTATATCTGCCTTTCTTAATGATTTAATCCTGCCGACGCCGTAAACCGCCTTTACGAACTCATCGGCGTGCTCAATTGATGGTTCTTTCATGTATCTGCTCCCTGCCAGCTCGATTGCCTTCCACATGTTTGCGTGAAAGGAGAAGATCGTTTTTGAGTAATCCAGCTGCTCACAATCATGTCGAAACTGGTTCATCACTTTCTGCTTCTGGCTTCTGCCTTCCTCTTTGCTGATTTCACCGCTCTTGTTCTGACGGTAGAGATCCCGCATCGCAAAAAACAGACATCGTTCTGGACATGGCAGAGCTTCTTCCGGGAGTTTTCCTTTTGCTGCCAGTTTTATAATCTCTTCTGCCGTCATGGCTTCACCTCATCTCATTTCAATTTGAAAAAACCAGGCTCCTGTCAAAAGAAGCCTGGCACATGTTCTTTATTTTTAGTTTTGATCAAAACCGAGCTATGAATAATCCAACTCGATTGTACTGTTTCTTCTATCGTGCTATGGCATGATTATAATCCACTACAGGATTTATGTCAAAAAAACGATACTTATAGATATTTTCTTCTGTAGGGTGGAATAATCTCCACTCTTGGCGCTGAAGGTTTTATACAGAGAGAAGCCCTAAACTTAATAGACCGTGATTGCAACATCTACGGATTCATTGCCTTTTTGTATGGTTACAACTGTCTCTCCTACATTTACTGCTGTTATCAGAAACCCTTGTGCCGGGCTGACGGTAACGACTCCGTCAGTTGATGTTCTGCACATGAGTGCCGCATAATTTTCTATTCCATCCAACTGGTCTCCCAGCCGGAAGGATTCCCCAACTGCGATCTGTAAGTTGCTTATACTGCAGCTCAGAGGCAGATCCGGAGCTGCAGTATGTACAGGGGGGACATCAGAATCTGGAATTATAGCCGGAACCGTATACGAGTATCCCTCAGATGTAGAAGGATAATCTGTTGAGCCGGAGGACCAGTTACCAGAGCCGGATCCATTGTTCTGTTCCATGAACGGAGTCGGTGTAGCGGCAATCCACAGGGTTGGCCTTGGTGTAGGCTGAGGTGTTGCGGTTGGCTGAGCGGGCATTGTTGGGACGGGATAGTCTTCATCAGCGTCAAATGTCATGGATGTTTTCTTCTTAACCGCGCCATCTTCTGATTCCACTGTGATGGTATATCTCCCTTCTACTTTCCCTATGACGCTTATCAGCCTTGTCTCTTCATCTATTGCCGTCATCTTAACTGTTTTGCATTTGATCTCATTCCCCTCTGCATCCTTAACTAGAAAATACATATGCTCGGGGTCATCACTGGTCAGTGATATTTTACGATAAACTGCATTGGGTGGTTCGATATTGATAGAAACTGTATAATCCCATAGCCCTTGAACCTTATACAGGCTGTCATCTGAAACGCCGGTTACGGCTCGGACAGCGGCATATTCCGGTTCAACTTTAGTCTCTTCAGTCCCATTGCTTTCAGCATCCGCAGCAGCTTCAGACCTGTCATCTGGCTGCTTAACCAGCATGGCAACTTTAAAGTTAAGTTCTGGATAGTTCTTATCTCTGATCAGAAGCAGACTGCTGTCAGTAATACCGTATTCTTCCACCAAGGAATATGGGATCAGATTATCTTCACCCAGGGCAGAGTCATATGTTATGTCATCAAGGGATCTAAGATCGATAACGCCCTCGCGAAGTTCTTTTTCGTTTTCAGTCAGATTCCACGCCCTGGAAAAAGATTTCTTTATTATGGATATCTGAATATCCTTCTGACAGATAAATTCAGATACCCTGGCTGCAGGATATATGATTTTGCCGTGATCTTCTTTCAGAACAATGTTTCCATCTTTATCCAGATCATATTCTGTAGCGTCAGTTCCATCAAATCGGACCACGTTTCCATCCATTGAATAGAGCCCATGCGAAGCACTCATATTAACCTTAGTACGGAAAACATCAGGCAGAAATCCACTTGAAGCTTTCAACTGAAAACAGATGACCCCCAGAAACGAGAGCACAGCAACAGCGGTTATTAATAATCCGGCGGATTTCGGCTTCAGTCCTCCCTTACTTTTGCCCTTTAAGGAAGCCGTGTCCCTGAAAGGTACGTTCTCTGACTTTCCTTGTGCTTCATCAGGCATCTCCTCCCGTGCTTCAGGGAGAGGTCTGGAGATATAGGATGGTTCAGAAAACAAAATATATATGTTTTCCAGATTTCCGTTATCAATTCGGCGGTTAACAGCACGAATTCCTGCCTGCAGCACTTTCATAGCTTCTGCGCCTTTGGTCATACCCTCAACTAAAAGTGAAGTCAAATCCGCATCTGCATAGGAAGGTGCCAGATTCTGCGGGAAGGAATTAGTACCGTCTGAGTAGAAGTTTGAGGCAATCCAGGCGTTGGTATTAGCTTCAGTATAATGCCGGCCATCCAGCAGGTTCCAGATAAGTGCGCAGATCATTCTTACATCTGTATCCAGGTTTTGCTTCACTTCTCCGGAAACCAGATGCTCCGAAATCATAGGACTTACGTCTCGCATATACCCTTCCGGGGCAGTATCAGGACCGGAGCTGTAGAAGCAGTAGCCTAATTTCAAATACTTCTTTCCTTCATCTTCAGCGTAGAAGCAGGAATCCAGGTCTACAGCACCTATCGAATATCCGTTGTCATTAAAAGCTTTTGCTGTTTGCAGAAGTCGAATGGCAAGATTATTGATGTCTTTCAGGTATGCGCCGTTCTGCTGAATGATGTCAGAGCCAACAAAACAGTCCATTGGTTCGGTTATAAAATAAAAATCCTGCCCAATCTGAGACCCATCCCCTGACAGTCTCGGAAAATACTTCACGGTTTTATATGACACGATACTTTTCCCGATTGCAGGTATTTCTATTTCATTCAGCTCATGCACCAGGGAACTGTGTCTGACAACCGCCTTCTCAAAATAGCCGTAAAACTCCGGCAGCTCATTTCGGCTAATCTCAAATCTCCTCATGAGTTCAGCTTCTTTTTGTGGGCTGAACGGGATGCTGATCTGTAGAATGTCCCACATGCCCTTCTCACCGTTAATACTAAAGCTTGCCCTGTGGATTGAGCCATAATAGGTTTCTTTGATCTTATTGGATTCTGTGCATAGCTGTTTTAGATTGTTTCCAGAGGAGCTGCTCATTTTGCAAGTTCCTCTGCTTCCTTTTTTATGGCAGCTAATATAGCGTCATAATCCGGATTATCCCGCAATACCCTCCCAGGCATTGTTTCCTGCAGGATACGTTTCTTTTCCCGCTGTTTCTTTCGAAATTCGGCCTCATAAAGCCGGCGCTGCTCAATACGTTCTTTTCTCTCTTCTGGAGTCACTATTTATTCCTCCTTTACATCTTCATCTGAAATCTTAGCTCTCCCGATCACTGAGACTTTCGGGTATCTTTAGAATAAGCAAGCCCGCCTGCTACTTAGTCAGGCGGACTGGCGGGTTCTACCCTTTACTGTTCCTGATTTTCCTGTTACTTGCAACTATGACACCGGCACCTCCGATAATCAGGATGCCTCCTGCAATCAGACTAATCGTTGAGCCAGAAGCGGCGGGAGCTTCCAATTCAATATTGTATATATCTGCATCTCCGGATTCCCCAGCATATTCTTCGTCCAGATCTATTACATCAATGATCCTCTCCGCCTCTTCCTTCTCTGCTTCAGCTCTTGCAGCGGATTCTGCTTCTGCGGCAGCTACAGCGTCAAAAGCCTCTTCCACTTCCGCTTCTCTAACAGCCGGAGTTCCTTCCTCAGCATATGAAAGAATTCCCGTAGATTGAAATAGGATCAGTGCAAAGACCAGGCATTGCTTAAGTATTCTTCGCATTTAGCCCTCACCTGTAAAGTTTTGTATCATTATTGTAACCGTTTATATAACGCCTTTTCGTATTTGTCACTATCATGCATTTTAAAAGCACTCAATCAGTTCACCCGACTCAGTGTTTACTATGATCGTAGTTAAACGACCATTACGCATATACGTGCTTTCTTCATACTCTCCTTCCAGAAACGTAATCATAAAAATTGCCTCCGGGAAGGATTTGGAAATCAATAATAGATCTTCCACCATATCTGCCCACTTCCAGGTACTATTCCTCACATGATACATTACCGCATAATCAAAGAGTCTTTTCTCTAGATACTCATCAGTGGTCCATTGAATCAGGTTGCCGTTACCAGCCTTTATTCGAATCAGATTAGCCATTTTCACTATTTTATCATAAATGCTATCATCATTCTGTTCTGCGTACCATTCGAGCAATTCTTTCCAGTTAAACCAGTAGATTTTAGATTCACGTGTAGGAACAACAGGCATAGATTAATCCTCCTTTGCGATGATTATATATATCTTTTACGCCTTTGTCAACAAAGCAAATCTTTATAAATTTTGTCCTCACTCGATTATCGCGATAACTGTCTGTCTTTATACCATTCTTGAATCCCTCCTACAAAAAACGGTATCCATATAGCTAAACTCGTTCCATATGATGGCGTTCTAAAACCCGTTGAAAACTATGGCTTCACAGGCTATTATTGTTATAAAAGGGAAAGAACCCTGATATTAGCTAAGCTTATTATGTCAACTTTATCAAATATGCAGTCCAAAAGATTCCTCTAGATAAAGGTATTTCATTATTATGCGAAAAAAAAGCAGCCATAACGGCTGCGTTTTTCAAAAGAGTTCCATTCTCCTCCATAATTTGTATAAAAACAGGTGAGGCAGCACAACTCCTTTTTTGGAGCAGTGCTGCCTGTTAAATATGTGAAGAGTCGGACCAATCTTTGTCAAGATCGGACCAACTCGTAACAAGGGAGTAACTTTATATGAAACAACAGAAGTCTTTCAGCAGATAACACCACCGTCAAACCATACACTTCTATCGTAGATGATAAAATTATATTTCACTATTTTGTATTTGTCAATTTTTGTAGCTTAAATAATGATTTCCTCGTTTCTTGAATAATATGATGCATTCAAATTACGCCAGTGTAGACATTTATTCTATACGGTGCTAGAATATGTTCACCTACTATCAGGAAAGAAGGACTATATATGACAATTAAAGAGCTTCGTGCAGAGAAAAAACTATCTCAGGTAAAATTTGCTGAATCCGTTGGTGTCAGTTCATCTTTGATCGGCGCTATTGAACAAGGCAGCAAGAAAGTCAGTGCGAATCTGTCTGCTAAGGTCAAAGAGGTCTATGGAGTTGACCTTGGTGAGGCAAAAGAGGTAAAAAATGCCGTAAAGGCCGAAGAAAAAGCTGCAACCAAGAAGACTGTCAAAAAGGCTGCCAAGAAAGCCCCTGCCAAAAAGGCTGCAGAAAAAACGACTGTTAAGGCCTCCACTGAGAAGGTCCTCAACACGCCCGCAACAGTGTTCATCCAGTCCCCTCTCGGCGGTGAGATTACGGCAAATGAGATTCTCGCAAAAATCGGTGAAGCCGTTGACAAAGTCTATGTTCGTGTAGATCAGAACAAAGCCTACTGGGTCAAGGGAGATGAAACCGGTTCAATTGACCTTTGGTAAGCCTTCCTTTTTAATTTAGGCCGGTTTTCCAGAACAGAAATATATTTTTAAGTCTTCATAACACTATAGATCTTCCAAAAAAGCAGAAAATGCCCGTACCGGATCGATGTGACCGATACGGACATTTTCTTTAAGTAAAGGTTTTGCAGCAGCATTCGTTTCATGTTTTCTTTCCAACAAGGTATTCGGAAAACAGCATAATAGCACATGACACTGTCATAATAGAATAACTGCTTACATATGAAGCATATCGCTGTATGTTATACTCCCCCAATTTACCTATTCCATACAGGGAGGCAGCAAACAAAACATATCCGACGATTTGCAAGCATTCGAAGCCATATATCCGGATGCTTCTTCGGCTTCTTTTGATCAGCAATACCAAGGCGAATATTCCAGGAAGCACTTGATCCAGGCTCACGAAGGCAGACCACTTATTTAAACAGGATATAAGCCTGAAATGCATGAGCGGAGAGTCGGATCTCGTTGAATCCATGATAACAGTAACAACTGTAAAAAGCAGGACAAACCACTGCCAAATCTCCCCTTTCCGTATTCGCGTTCTTTTGCTGTAAAGGTAGCTTACAACGATATATACAATCAGCATGAGAATAGCAGCAACAGCAAATGTACAGAAGCGGTAATGTGTGTTACCCGCCGAATCGATTTCGGACTGGGACAGAGGAAAATGCTGCAGTGCTTCAGATTTGACTATAATCTTCCCTCTACACGTAGAATTAAATACGGCACTGGCACGGATAAAGACAGTCAATATAGCAAGACCAGGGGCCAAAGCGTCGAGGAGCGTCATCCTTGATTTCATCAGGCCAAGCCATTTTACAACCCAGCTTGCAGCCCAAACTCCGATTATGATGGCAGAAAACACATAGCTTCCAGCATCCCCATTTGTCAATGCACCGATAAACGAATCATATGACTCGGGATTAAAATACCAATGCAGAACTCTGCCCAGGAAAACCGAAAACAGAAAACCAAGAGCAAATGCAGCTAATCCTGCTGTCATTTTTCCTGTGGCATGCTCATAG
>JAEEGL015098809.1_pt1 | contig 16720 bp, 8 predicted proteins | sample 9134231 | NCBI WGS metagenome assembly JAEEGL01 (sample SAMN16246548, study PRJNA631951) | gut metagenome | biome: gut microbiome; feature: rumen; material: fiber-attached | host: Bos | place: Iran: Karaj | collected 2018-10 | reverse complement strand
CCAAGACCGAGACGCACTACTCCCAGGTTGCCGTAGCCTAGTTCTCCGAAGAAATGGAAGTTGTCGCCGCCAAAGGCAACACCCAGGGCGGTCAGCTGGTAGGCCATGCGCCATTTTATCTTGTCCATACTGTCAGTGAAGAATGGCTTTTGCTCGTCGGACGACCGGTAATCGGGAGAATAGTAGTCCACCCAGGGATAACGTTTATAGTCGAACGTGAGATGATGGCGCAGCGCCCCTAAGGCGATGCGCGAGTAGCAGCGGCAGCCGCTTACTTCGTACCAAGCGTACCTCACTGACGGGGCAACAACGAAGAAACGGCAAAACTCAGTACCGTCGGCATATTCGTCAGGATGGGTTTCAGGGGTAATAATGTCGCCTGAAAAGTTATAGTACGCAGAATAAACCTCTCGCGAAATACTCCAGTCGGCCAGCACTCCTATGTCCCATTTCCTGTTGAGCCGATAGTGATACTCCAGCCCTGTCTGCACGTAGGCATCGCCGATGAGGTCAAAGCACTCACCCTCAGTCGTCAGCTCATAGCGATTCAGATAGCTGTCGAGCATCCTGTCCCTGTCGTGTTCAGTCTGGCAGCGTCCAAATCCCAGGCTTCCACGCACTTCATGCCTGTAGAAGTGCTCTGGCAACTGCCGTGCCCGCAGGCGTGCCTGCCTCAAGTCTTCCTCCGCCTTGGCTAGTCGCAGCGAGTCGGCGCGATGCAGTGAGTCGGCCTGAGAGCGTGATGCGTCGGGGGTGATGAAAAAGTGATCCTGAGTCGGCACGCTGGCAGCATTGGTAAGGAGGTCGACGATGAGAGGGACTCCATAGGCAGCATCCAGCATGGCCCAGGGATTGCAGGAATTGCTCAGCACGATGTCGCTGAAAGCATAGTTCTCGGAGATGATTTGTATGTGTTGGCCACCAAGGCTGCGACGCTTGACTTCGACGGTTGCCGGCAACGACACATCTCTGTACACACCCTTGGAGGTGGCTATGGTTACAGGCTCGTCGACATCGCCGTCGATATGGATCTTGGCCGAGCTGCCTGATATGATTGTTGCGCACGATGAGCATAGCATCGCAGCCAGCATCAATATGAGGATGTCCTTTGTTTGTTTCATCGTATAACTGGTTAATACCTCTACAAAGATAAACGCAGAAAGCCTTAAATCTTGCACGAAAGCGGAAGATTTAACGCTTTTTTGTCAGTTCTTTGAAATTTTCTTGCTACCTTTGTCGCAGATTTAGCTGGCGATCATCATCGCCGACGACCACTAACGACACTATTTATTCGCAGCTTATGAAACTAGTACTCTTCACCATGCTACTTCTGCTCGGGCTCACCTCAGCCGCCGTGCAGGCCCAACAGCCCGCCTTCCCCGGTGCTGAGGGCTATGGCGCCTATGCCTCAGGCGGACGCGAACGGCCTGTGGTGCACGTCACCAACCTCAATGCCGACGGTCCGGGATCTCTCGCCGATGCCGTTAGCCAGCCGGGGCGCTTTGTCGTCTTCGACGTGGGCGGCATCATCGACATCACAGGTAAGAACATCACCATTGCCAGCGACATCACCATCGCTGGACAGACGGCACCCTCGCCCGGTATTACCATCTACGGTGGACGTGTCATCGCCACTAATGCCCGCAATGTTGTCATCCGCTATCTGCGCATGCGAGGCGGCAAGAGTGTCAGCCGAGGGAAGTGCACGCTGACGCTCGACTACTGCCGCAACCTCATCCTCGACCACTGCTCGCTCTCCTGGGGCCCTTGGGACAATGCCCACATCAAGGATGCCGACAGCATCACCTGGCAGTACTGCATCAATAGCGAGGGCATTGAGCCGCAGCGCTTCGGAGCCATCACCGACGGTACACGCCACTGGACCATCCACCATTGTCTGTGGGCCGACAACAAGAGCCGCAACCCGAAGATGAAGTGCTACGTGCAGTATTATAATAATGTGGTCTACAACTATGGCAACGGCGTCGTAGGAGGGCACTCGGCAGGCGACAACTACCAGGACCTGATGAGCAACTACTTCATAGCCGGCCCCAATGGCTCGGAGAAGTACTTCGACAACTGGACCGCCACCGACCACCTCTACTGCTCGGGCAACTTCTTCGACGGCAACTGCGACGGACTTCTGAACGGCATTCCCGTCGATGCTCATCCTGCAGCCACGCGCATGGACCGTCCCAACTTCATCACCAGTCACCCCATGAACGTCGAGACGGCTGAGCAGGCCTATCATTCCGTCGTAGCACAGGCGGGAGCATCCCTCCACCGCGACATCCACGACCAGCGTGTCATCACTCAGCTCTCATCACTGGGCGTCGAGGGAGCCTTCATCGACAATGAGGACAGCGTGGGCGGCATTGGCGACCTGCCCGCTACCCGTCACCCCAAGCGCTACGACCGCGACCGTGACGGAATGGACGACCGCTGGGAGCGCGCTCACGGTCTGAACCCGAAGCGCGACGATGCCAACGACTACACCCTGGGTGGCGGCTACACCAACATCGAGCATTTCGCTGGCAGCCTCACCCGCTAGCCGGACGCGCCTCCTGAAATCTTGCAGTACGTATGGAACAGAATAATCATTCAGGAAACAACCGCGAACCCCTGCTGGCCCATCTGTCGATGTTTGCAGCCTGCGCCATCTGGGGACTGATGGCACCACTCGGTAAGGACGCGATGACACATGGACTCGACGGCCCCTCGATGGTGATGCTGCGCGTGTCGGGCGGAGCCCTGCTCTTCTGGATAGCGTCGCTCTTCACCAAGCGCGAGCATGTGCCTTTGAAACATGTGCTGACTTTCGCAGGAGCCGCCGTCTTCGGCATCGTGTGCAACCAGTGTGGCTACACCATCGGACTGTCGCTGACGTCGCCCATCAATGCCAGCATCGTCACAACGTCGATGCCTATCTTCGCCATGATTCTCGCCGCACTCATCCTGAAGGAACCTATCACCAGCAAGAAAGTGCTGGGCGTGCTGCTGGGATGCAGCGGAGCACTGATGCTGATACTCACGTCGATGTCGCATGCCAGCGACAAGGTGGGCGACATCCGTGGCGATCTCTGCTGCCTAGGGGCCCAGTTCTCCTACGCCCTCTACTTGTCGCTGTTCAATAAGTTCGTCAAGCGCTACAGCATCTTCACCGTCAACAAGTGGATGTTCCTCTGGGCAACAGTCCTCTTGCTGCCTTTGGCGGGGCCACACACATGGTCGATGGTCAGTGCTCCGTGGTCCATGAAAACCCTGTTGGAAACGGTCTATGTCATCGTCTTCGGTACGTTCATCGGCTATATTCTTATCATCAAGGCCCAGAAGATTCTTCGTCCTACGGTCGTCGCCGCCTACAACTACGTGCAGCCTGTCGTGGCTGTCATCGTCAGTGTGCTGGCGGGTCTTGGCGTGCTGATGTGGACTCATGCACTGGCCGTCATCCTCGTGTTCAGTGGCGTGTCACTGGTGACGAAGTCCAAGAGTCGTAGGGACATGGAGGCTAAATAGTTATTTAAAAAAAGATTGTCCTCGTCAGCACCCAACTTTATGAAAAGCAGTTCCCGTCATCCCGACGGGAACTGCTCATAAAAACGAGAGAGCCTTTATGGAAAAAAGACTCACGGCTGCAAAGGTACAAAATACGAACAAAAAAGCCCTCGGCGAGTCTTGAAAAGTAGCTGCCAAGGACATAAATCTTTACTTTGGTAAAGAGTTATTTGGAGAAAGTCGCGCGTTACTGGTTAAAAGTGATGTCGCGACGCATCATCGAGATGGTCTTGGGCGTCACATTGAGGAAGGAGGCAATGGCGTTTAGCGGCAACGCGTTCACGATGCCAGGGCAGCGCTGCATCAACAGTTCGTAACGCTCGCGGGGAGTGGTGCGGTGCAAGTCTTGATAACGGGCCTTAAACTGGTTGAGCATGTGCTCACCGATGAGTGCGCGTATATCCTTGGTTTCGGCACTTCGATTGAAAAAATCTTTCAGGCAGTCGCCACTGACCCTCCACACACGGCTTGACATCATGGATTGTATAGTGGCCTGCGATGGACGACCAAAAAGGACATTCGGATAATCGGCCACAAACTCTCCTTCGAACGAGAACCACGTGATGTGTTCCTTGCCATCGCTGACACCCCGCGTCAGATACTTAAAGCACCCGCACTCAACATAGGCAAACCAAAGTGCCGGTTCGCCCTCACGCTCCATCTGCTCACCCTTGCTATAGGTGACGACTTCGCCCTCCCGTTTGCAAAACTCTCGCAGCCTCGCAATTTCTGTTACCAGCATCGATGTGTTATATTTCTGCTCCATGTCATTACCTATTTATATAATAGCTTCTAATCATAATACACCCATGAGTTGGAAACGTGACACTTGAGGCCGTTAAACTTTCTAAATCGAAGAGCATAAAACAGGCGCGAGCCTGATTCCGCATCCGCTATAGAGGCATCGCCAAACGCCGTTTCCCAGATACAAGTCTCAGCTCGCGCCTAAACGCGAGCATCAACCTTTTTCTTCTCGGGAGATAATTTTGGCGAAATTTCTATAGCAAGAATCAAAAAGTTAACGCTTCTTTATGTCGTTCTATTTCTTTGGTCTATCCATTCATATTGCTCAGCATTTAAATACCACTCATGCTGCCACACATAGTTCATACAATTATGCAGGGAGTCGTGTCGGTCCCGCCCCTCCAAATAGCTTTCGTCCGCAAAGGTACGAACTTTTATTCAATCCGCAAAATAATGAAGCAGTGAATGTATAAGAAAACCTGTTTCCATGCGCTGAGTTGTGATTTTATTCGACTTTGAGTTCTATTTTCTGCCGGAAAACGATTAGGAACACTCGAGCCCAGTTCGCATATAACCGCAGGGATACAAGAACTATCACCAGTCATTGGTGGGCAAATACGAAGAACAATGTCTGCCTTTCGCGAATTTGATACACAAAAAGTGCAAACATTCGGTAATTATTTGTAACTTTGCACCCGATTATTCCGCAAAACCAACAAACATAAATAATTAGTTGTCAATGAAAAGACTTCTTTTCCGCAGCACATTACCGTCGAGCCCCTTTTGGCAGGGGCCCTAGACGATGCCTACCTCACCCGTGAGAACCGTCTTTGCTACATTCCTCATTAACGCCCAGCAAGTTGAACTTGCGAATAATATCATTAACAAAACAAATTCTAAATGAAAAAGATATACTTTATAGCCGCAGCCACCCTCCTGTTTGGAAGCGCGCAGCCCTTATTAGCACAAGAGGCTGAGACATCTGAGCTGGTACAAAACGACTGGATGGAGCAGCTTCCTGACAATCGTCTCGTGACGGCCTTGTCGCTACCCGGTACGCACGACGCCGCCACTGCCGAAGGATGGACAGGGTTGGCCGAAATCATTGGTGATGCGATGGCTCGTGCACAGGATCTCACCATTGCCGACCAGTGGAAAGTTGGCGTGCGCGTGTTTGACATCCGTCCACAAAAAGATGGCGACGTGCTACGCTGCATGCACGGCATATCGGGCACAAAGCTGCTGGTGGGTGACTTCTTTGCCAAGATGCGCGACCTGCTGGCTGCCTCGCCTTCTGAATTTGCCATTGTCACCACCAAGATCGACACCACCGATGGTGAGCCAGAGGTGGCTGAGTGGGCGCCACTGTTCTCCTCACTGATACAAAGCGACTCACTGCGCCAGTGCTTCGTGGAATTCAGTCCCACGCTGACCGTCGGCGACCTTCGTGGAAAGATTCTGCTACTCTCGCGCAACAAGTATGCCGACGTGCCACTGGGCGGCTTCATCACAGGCTGGTCGTCAGACAAAGATTTTGCCTATCAACAAGATGGCACCATCACTGGCAGCGATGACAGCAGCTGTCCGCTATGGATGCAAGACTACTACAAGCCCAACAAAGACCGCGAGGGCAAGGAGAATGCCATTCGTCTGATGCTCGATGCCGCCATGGGGCGCGACCTCACCACGCAGCAGCCAGCATGGGTGATGAACTACACAGCAGGCAACACGCTGGAATTCTTCTCAGACGGTTACCGCGAGAATGCTGTCTATGCTCACCAGTTGGTGCTCGACTACCTGAATGATGAGGACCATACAGGTTCCACTGGCATCGTCTTCATGGACTATGCAGGCGTAGAGACGACTAAGGGCGCCGGTGGGGACTACTACGAGGTGAAAGGTCGCCAGCTGGTTGAGGCACTCATCGCCCAGAACTTCCGCAACGATGTCAATGGCATCAAGTCTATTCTCAATGCTCGACTCTCTACTCTCAATTCAGACTGGTATACAATGGATGGTCGCCGCCTCTCCAAGCAGCCCACTACTCCTGGTATCTACATGAGCAATGGAAAGAAAATAGTCATTAAATAATGCAGTTTATCGAATGCTTACGTTTCTTATGACCTATGTAGAATAAATGCTGTTTTCTTTCAACTCTTCACTTTGATGCTAAGTATCTGTATAACAGTTAGTTTTGGTGAATGGATTCTTAAGGTGTGAAAACAACAGACTGAGCCGGCACACTCGCCAGTGTCAATGCCGCCAGTGTAGGGGCAGGCCTATTCACTGGCGGACTGCCATCGCGTCGAACTCGGTTCAGGTATTTCCCCCGATTGAATCGCCTTGAAACGCAGGAAAAAGCTTTGCTGACCTACGTCAGCAGATTTGCTGACCTTCGTCGGCAGATTTGCTGACCTTCGTCAGCAGATTTGCCGACCTTCGTCAGCAGATTTGCCGACCTTCGTCAGCAACAATTGGAATCGCTATTTGGGACTATTGAATTAGGATTGCGGTTCATCAAAAATAGGGGCTGGCTGCAGCGGCCGATGGTTACATTAATCATACAATCATCGGCTTCGTGTGCACTTATTTGCGCTTTATCCCAAGCCTCTGTCTTTGCGTTTTCAGTCGTTTACAGGAACCCTTCACCATAACATGCTCGTAATGAGGCGTTTATTGGAAACGTGAAGGGTTGTGAGGTTACTGCATATAGAAATATATTGGTGTCTGCTAACCAAGCCCAAGCCCGCAGCCCTATCCAGATAGGGTTGCGGGCTTGATGTGATACGCTGAAGGCTACTAGGAAGCCCCCACCAGCTTCTTCAAATCAGCTGAAGAGTCCCCTAGCCCCTCCTGCCAGGAGGGGTTAGGGGCGGTCTTTTTACAGATATTAATTTCTTCCTTTTGAGCTGCTGCTGTCAGGGTGAACAGACCGTTAAACAGCAGCAAAAGAAAGTCTTGCGGCCTATGTTTTCAATAGTGAGAATTTTCAGTCTTCCCGGTCGTCCTCGTCGTCGTCCCAGAGGTTTCTCTGGCGACTCTTTGTGGAATTGTCCACATCGATGGTTTCGTCGACAGCCACTACAGGCCTGTTCGGGTCGGAGGCTGCTACACCCTGTTGCAACTCCATGGTGTAGCAGTTCACTGTTGGATGAATATAATCTTTCAGCAAAATACGTTTCCTTTCTCAATGATTAATTTACAAACACTTTCTTCACGGTTCCGTCGGTCAGCTTGACGATGTTGAGCCCCTTCGACAGCTCTACCCTGCGTCCCTGCAGGTCGTAGACCTCGGTTGTCGTGCTTGCCAAGCGGGCGTTGGTGACACCAGTTGTCTCTTCTCTAAAGACGATAGCCAGCTCGCGTGCTCCGCCTGCGTTCTCGAGATAAGCGCGGAAGGGGTTGATGGTGGCCTCGGTAGTCGTGATACCAAAGGCATCGCCCGTGCTGTTGAGCTTATACTTACCTTCGCCGATGTTCTCGGTGGTGTAAGAGCCTTTCAGGACACCAGTGTTGGCGGGCGCCTGTGCCAAGTCGCAGTCTGTGGTGAGCGTCATGTCCCATTCGCCTGTATAGTCGTCGGGGAACCTGACCAGACAGGGTTCGCCAGCCTGTACGCCGTCGACCTTGCTCAGCTTCACTTCGTTGGTGCCCAGCTCCTCCACTTCGAAGATGGCGGCATCGGCGGGCAGCATATCAGCTGTCAGGGCGAAGGGCAGGCAGACGGTGTTGAAACCGGCCACATTCGAGCGGCTGTAGCTGATCTTCTGGATGTTGATGGTGACGCCGGTAGGTGTGTAGAAATTCTTCCAAGTGTCGTCGATCACCAGTTCGTCCAGCGCGATAGTGGCATCGTTGGCAGCGATGATGGTAGCGGCCGTGCCGTCCCAAGCGTGTCCGTAGACCTGCTGGCTGGTGTTGAAGGGCAGGGGATAGGCATCGGTGCCAATGGTCTGGAAGAAGACTTCGCTGCCGGCCATCATGTTCATGTAGTATGCCAGTCGGCCGTTGGCAGCATCGGCTAAGGTCAGTCCGTCGACGACGCCCTGTGTCTTTTCAAACTCCGTTTCGCTCAGGTCGACGGCATTGTTCCAGCCGCTGCTGAAGTTGCCCAGGTTGCCATGGCCTGCCTCGCCGCTGAGGTGAACAATGCGGCCCAGGTTGATGACATTCTCAGCCGTACCGTGATCTTGCCAGCAGAAGATGGCACCACCATGGGAAGCGGAGGTGATGGTACCTGTGTTCACAACATTGCGCACCACGAACTCGGGTCTTGCTCCGTTCTGCTCGCCGCCTAAGATTCCACCGGCATCAGAACCGGAAACGGTCACATCGGCTTCGTTGACCACATTCTCGAAGGTGATGGTGCCACTGCTGTTCTGGACATTACCTGCCACACCAGCGGCCTTGTTCAGTGCGATGACGGAGCAGGAGTTGTCGATGATGAGGTTGCGGATGGTAGATCCCGGGGCGTTGCCCTGCAGATAGCCGAAGAAGCCCTGGAACTCGTTCTCGGGACGGTTGATGACCATGCCCTTGATGCGATGTCCCTGTCCGTCGAACTCGCCCTTGAACTTGGCACCCTCGCGTCGGCCAATAGGCTGGTGCAGGTTCTCAGTGCCACCGAAGTCGATGTCGGCCGTGAGTTTGGCCTTTACGACATAATTACCGCCCTCGGCCTCCACCTTGTCCGACAGCCACTCCACGGTGCCTGCATTCTTCAGCAGCAGCCAGCCGTCGGTGTCGGTCTCAGGCACCTCGTTGGGCTTGGTGCAGCCCTCGTTCTGGCAGAAGCCATCAGTGCTGTAGTTGTGAGGAGGAATGACGTCGGCACCCTGTGTGTTGTCGTAGGTCAGTTCACCAGTGGACTCACCGTCGCAACGGAAGGTGCCGTGGGCATAGACCTGCAGGCTGGTGGAGAATGGAAGGGGATAGGCATCGGTGCCAATGGTCTGATAGAACACCACGGCTTCGGCCTGCTGGTTCATATAGTAGGCCAGCTTACCCGAGGCGATGTCGGCGGTGGTCAGCTCTGCAACGACGCCCTGCGTCTTATTGTCAGTGTCGCTCAGATCGACCACATTCTTCCACGAGCCTTGGAAACGACCGATGTTGCCGCCATTGTGGCCTACGATGGTACCCAAGTTGATGAAGTTCTCTACCGTTCCCTTTTCCTGATAGCAGAAGAGAGCGCCTGCGTATGGATCAGTATGGGTAGAAGTGATGGTTCCAGTGTTCACCACGTTATGCACATAGAAAGTAGCCTTGTTGCCGCTTTCACCACCCACGATGGCAGCTACGTCCTGACCAGAAGCGGTAACGCTGGCCTCAGTCACTACGTTCTCAATGGTAATGGTAGCACCGGTATTCTGCGAACCGCCAGCCAACGCACCGACTTTATTCTTACCCGTGATGGAGCATGAACTGTCGATGATGAGGTCATGGACATAAGTGTTGGCATTTCCCTGCAGCCAGCCGAAGAAGCCCACGCCGTCGTTAGCGTCGGGGGTGTTGATGATCATGTTCTTGATGCGGTGTCCCTGGCCATCGAACTCGCCCTTGAACTTACAACCAGTGCTTGGGCCGATGGGGCGGTGCAGATTCACGATGTTCTCGAAGTCGATGTCAGCCGTGAGCTTAGCCTTGGCCACGATAGAACCACTTCCGCCATTAATATAATCGGTGAAAGCTTCTACGTTACCTGCATTGGCCAGCAGCCACCAGCCGTCGGCATCAACTACAGGAGCCTCGAAAGGCTTGGTACAGCCGTCGTTCTGGCAGATACCATTGGTGTAGCTGTGGGGAGGAATGGTGCCTTCACCGGGCGTGTTGTCATAGGTAGTGCCCGGCAGCGCCACACCGTCGCAGCGATAACTGCCGTGTGCATAGACCTGACCGTGAGTTGCGAAGGGTACAGGATAGGCATCGGCTTCAGTGCCCAGGTTCTGGTAGAACACCTGCAAGTTAGCCTGCTGATTGATGACGAATGCCAGCTCGCCACTGGCCACGGGGTCGGCAGTGCCCCATGAGTAACCGACGTTCTGGGTGTTGTTGCTGTTGCCGCCAAAGTCGTAGCTGTTGGTTATCTGGAGGTTATCGCCACGGATGAAGCCGCGACCACTACCATCGACGGACACCTTACCCGTGTTATAGCTATTCTCGACAATGTGCTTGTCGGACGCTGAGTTAGCCCAACCAACGAAAGCACCTGCCTCGTTGGCATCGCAGAGGATGTCGCCGTGGTTGGCACAGCCGGAGATGATGGCCTGCGGGGTGTCCTGGTTGTTGGGGTTGCGACAGCCGATGAAACCGCCCGTGGCACCGGTGTGACCTTGCACGTTGGCCTCGTTGACACAGTTCTCAATGCGTACCGCACCACCGTTGGCCACCTGCGTGACACCGACGAAAGCAGCCACGCGGACCTTACCCTCGAAATAGCAGCTCTCGTCCATGATGAGGTTCTTGATGGTTGTACCGCCACGCACCCAAGCAAAGAATCCGATAGCAGTCGGGGTGTCGTTAGAGCCATAGTTAAGCACCAGGTTCTTGATGCGATAGCCCTGTCCGTCCCAAATGCCATTGAATTTCCTGGCGTCATTCTGGCCAATCATGGTGTGTGAGACGCCCGTGAAGTCGATGTCGTTCATCATCTTCACGTTAGGGGCATTGTTCTCGTTCTGCACATAGTCGCTAATCCACTCAACGTTGCCGGCATTGACGACCTGATACCAGCCGTCAACGAGCTCAGGAGCCTGATATTTATCTGTACATCCCTCGATGGTACAGATACCATTGGTGTAAGAGTGATCTCCGTCGTGCGCGTAGGCGGAGAGGCTGCCGGTCATCGCCAATGCAGCGATGAAACCGACGGAAACAAAAATCTTGATGTTCATAGTTTTTGATAATTGGTAAAGAATTAAGTTAGAAATATTGTTTGTTGGATGATATGGCTATTTGACAACTATCTTCCGCCCCTTTGTGATGTATATACCAGCGCCGAGCTGTCTGCCAGACGTAAGTCTGCGTCCTTGCAGGTCGTAAACAGGTGCCTGGGCACCGACGCGGTCGTTGCGAACGGGACTGAGGGATGTTGTGGTCTCGGGAGTGTCCCTGAACAGCCGGAAGTGGTCCACCTTGAACCAACCGGCATTGTCGGTAGCCTGTTGGCCGTTGTTACGTCGGTTGCCCGTCTTGATGCCCACAATGAGGTTGTCGCCATCGTTGAGGGTGACACTGAGGGAGAGGGGGCGCAGGATGAAGGGCGAAGTGTTGCCACCGGCAAAGCCGGCATAGTTGACTTCCTCGCCCTGGGTGAGCAGGTTGGTGTAGTCGCTCTCGTAACCATAGTACTGCACAACATCGCTTATCACCTCTCCATTGGCATTGGTGACGGTGGCGAACAGCCTACAATTGGTCTTTTTGTTTACCTCCACCCATAGCTTGCAGGTCAGAGTGTAGTTTCCTGCTCCCAGTTTCTCTGCGGGGATGGTCTGATAAAGGGCGAACTGGTCAGGCATGGGTGTGGCATTCATCCAGCAGACATTATTGCCGCTGAAGTTATACGCATCATTGTTGATTCCGAAGGAATTGCCTGTCAGTGAGCCTTCAGCCTGCCAACCGTAGGGAATACCACGAGCCACGTTGCCACGGGGGTTCTCCTGCCCGTCGGGGCCCAGTTCGAAGTTTGGATTGACCATCGCCGCATCAGTCACCTCTGGCAGACCGGGCGTGTCCTCGACATCCTCACAAATATTCAGGTTGACGAGTTGCTGAAAGACGTTCTTGCCCAAATAGTCGGCAGACTCGACGCTGAAGTGTATGTCGTCGCCCAAGAGTCCCTGGCTGCTCATGTCGATAGCAAAGACGTTAGGATCCTCTTCGGCAACACGCAGCTGGGCTTGCTCCACTTGTGCGTTGTATTGTTGGCTGGTGCGTGGGACAGTGCCAAAAATGAACGGCAGGGCAAGACAGTCTCTGTCACCGGTCTGCTCATAAAGGAATTGGCGCATGTGGGCAATGAGGGTCTTGAAGTTGCCGTAGTAGTTGGCGGGTCCTTGTGCAGAACGGTCGGCTTCGCCCTGATGCCAGAGAATAGCTTTCACGTCGTAGCCTTGCTGGAGTGCTTGAAGCGTCTTCTGACGACATGCCTCAAAGGCTCGCTCGAACGACTTCATGAGCGACGTGCCGCCAAGCGTGGTGGCTGTCTGTGCATCGTACCAGGAAGGATCGCACGACCAGAAGTAGCCATTGTTCGAGGAGGTGCAGGAGGGGTCGATGGCTGTGCCGCCAAGGGTGAGTTTGACCACGTAGAAGGGTTCTTGTAGTGACTTCTGTAGGTAATGGTAGACGAAAGCATCATAGCCGAAACGTTCGGGAACGGCATAGCACATGGGGGTGTAGGCCGAGAAGGTGCCGTTCTGGAAGTGCATGCCGTCGTCGTAGCTGTAACGACAGAGGTCGGTCTGCAGGGAGTCGGGGTAGTCACAAACTGGAATACGTCCGTCGCTGTTCGACTGGCCGCAAACAATGAAGACAGGGGCAATCCCCGTATTGGCAACGGGATCATCACCGCCCTCGCTGCCTTCGCCGCCGCTGGTGACCTTCTTGATGCGGAAATTGTCGCACTTGAACCAACCCGAGTTGCTGCCGTCGTTAGTGCCATTGCCGCGTTGGTTACCCGAACGGATGCCGAGTCGAAGACTTTCACCCTGTGCCACGTCAACATAGACCACCATGTCGTTCATGACGATGTTGCCGGTGCCAGTACCTGCGTACCCGGCAAAGGTGGCCGTCTCGCCCTCAGTCTGATTAAGCTGATAGTCCTCAGGATGTCCGTAGTACTGAACCGACTGATTAGCAAAGAGTCGACACTTGCCAAGGAGCCCGCTCTCGCACCACAACAGGCAACGTACCTGATAGCGCCCCGGAGAGAGCTGCGTAGCGGGAATCTCTTGGTAGAGCTCAAAGTTGTCAGGCATGGGCTCTGCAGCATTGTTGAACCAGCATACGTTGTTGTTATGCCGATTGATGGCATCTGAGTTGACACCGAATGAGGTGCCCTTGAACGTAGTAGCCAACAGCCAGCCGTAAGGGCAGCCACGCGAAGTGTTGCCAGCGAGGTTGACTTGTCCATTGGTAGCCAACTCGAAGTCGGGATTCTGGAGCAGGGCGTTGGTCAGCGTGAAGTCATCGTCGCCATTGTCGAGAGGCACTGAGTCGACCCTCTCCAACTGGAAGTAGTCTACCTTGAACCATCCTGTACCGTCGCTGGCCCGTGAGCCGTTGCTACGGCGTCCGTCTGAACGGATGCCCAGTCGCAGGTCTTCGCCATCGGCAAGTGTGACATAGACCTGCATGTCCTTTAGGAGGAACATGCCGTCGGGTGTGCCGCCATAGCCCGCAAAGGTGGCTTGCTCGTTGGGAAGCTGGTTGTTGACATATTCGTCACGGCAGCCAAAATACTGGACGGACTGGTTGGCAAACAGCCGGCAGTTACCCTTCTGGCCGTGATTGTTCCATAGTCGGCAACTGACGCGGTATGTACCAGCACCAAGTTTTTCAGCCGGTACGACCTGGTAAAGCTCAAAGTTCTCAGGGAACGGCAACAGACGGAACCAGCATATATTGTCGCCGTGCGGATTCTGTGCATCGCTATTGATGCCATACGAGACGCCACTGCTGCTGATGTCGCCCTGGACGCTCCAGCCGTAGGGTATCCATGTCTTATGCTCGGTACCTCCGGCATTGTAGGTCTCGGCATCGGTCATCTCGAAATCGGGGTTGACCAAGAGTGTCTCGCTGGGGATATCGTCAGCACTGGTCTGGGGGAACACCGTGAGCCGCAGCTCTGTGCAGCCGTAGGGTACGAGCTGTATGGTCTCTGTCTCGACTGTGGCATATACGTTTCCGGCACTTGGCAGGTTGGGGTTGCGCCCATTCTGCACGCTCCAGTGTATCTTGCGCACGGGAAGACTGATGCTCACGGGTGCATGCTCTATATCAAATGGGTAATCGCCTTCGGCCAGTGGCTGCCTGGTGACGCTGAGCTGTGTCTCGTCGCTAAGGAGCGAGGGGTCGAAACCGTAGCTGTAGGGCCCGTCGGGTGTGATGCTCCAGCACTTGAAGTCGGGATTCGCCGACTGTTTGCCGTTCATGTTTGCATAGACCTTAGTGTCCTCTGTCTTTAGCTGCGGTATGGCGTAGGCGTAGAGCAGAGGTCCCCGCTCCACATACCATCCCTGCTGGTTGGCAGCCTGCCGGAGGCGGGCCGTCATGGGCAGTTGAAGCTCAACAACGTCGCCATTGGCAAACGTGCGGTTGAGCGTGGTAAAGGTGCCCGGCTGTGGTGAGGGAGCGACAGCCTCGCCATTCACGGTGACAGTGGCCAGCTCACACCAGCCGGGTATGCGCAGGGTGAGGGGGAAGGTGACAGGCTGCCCGCAGCTGATGGTGAAGCGAATGGTTTCCTCGAAGGGGTAGCCGGTCTGCTCAGTGATGGTCACCATCTGGTTGTCTATATGAAAGTCGCTCACGTTGGGGGCGTAGAGGGTGGCCACGACGGCCTGGTCATTGCCACGCATCCACAGTCGGGAGGCGAAGTTTGGCATGAAACGGTTGACGTTGCCCACACAGCACTCGGTCTCGTGGACGGGGCGGTAGGCCATCCATGTGCTGCCCCGCTTGAAGGCATTGTTGTCAGACGTTCCAGTACAGATGAGCTGGTTGACCGACGAGAAATACTGCAATGACTTGAAGTCTTTGGTGATAGCACCCAGACCGGCATTGAAGACTGCACGCTCCAGGCGGTCGGCCCACTCGGCCTCGCCGGTGACCTGAAGGAAATAGCCTAAAGACCAGGTGTAGTCCGTGATGTCGCACGTCTCGTGGGCATTGTCAACATCGAGTCCGAGTGCCGACTCGGCACTGGTGTAGAGCCCGTCGGGCAGCAGATGGTCGCGCTCCAGTTTCCGCTCGGCGTTCATGGCCAGGTCCAGATAGCGTTGCTTGCCAGTATAGGCGTAGAGCAGCAGGGGTATCTTGAGCATCTCTGCGTATGTGACACCGTGTAGGCTGATGACGCTTTCAGAAGCAGCAATAGAGGCGTCGAGCTCGAATCCTCCTCGGTTGTAGGCCTCTTCTGCCAGCTCCAAAAGAGCTGTATTGCCAGTCTTGCCGTATGTCCACAACATGCCTTCAACGTTGACGATGTGCCGGCGGCCGTTGCACAACAGGTCGGCCGTCAGGCTAAGATAGTGACGCTCGAGAGCCTCGACGATGGCTGTGTTGCCGGTTGCCCAATAGTTGGCTTGCATGGCACGGAAAAAGACGGCCATGGGCCAGAGCGACTCTATCTTGTCGTTGCCGAGGCGTCCGTTTGTCTGAGGGTGGCCGAGGGTGTAGACGATGCCAGTCTCGCCGGTACGGATAAGGTCGTCGTCGCCCAGGAGATAGCCTAAACGCAACAGCCCGTCAGTGTAGTAGGCTGTCTGCTCGTAGCGCCACCAGTCCTTGGCGTTGGGGTTCTCATTGACCCGGGGTATCTCACCTGCCCAGAGACAGGTGTTGTAGGGGTAGGCCATGGCCTCGGGGTGGCCCGTAAGCCCACTCTTCTGGCGGTAGAGGAACTCCTGCAGCCATCCACGTGGATGGATGTCGGAGATGAGACCTTCACGAAACTGGGAATACTGCTGTGCATGGGTTTGGGGCGCATAGGCAAGCAGAACGACGAGGAGTCGGGATGACAAGTGTATTACGTTCTTTTTCATTGACAGATAGTTTCAGCGAGATAACCCGGCAGGTGTTGGTTAGTATTTTTTTAATTACAACAAATATCGACCTTGCGGCAGTTGCGTTGTTTTTTTAATATTGGCTGCAAAGGTAAGAGAAAAAGACAATAGCTTGGAAAACAATTTAATCAAAAAACAAAAAAAACTATTCAACATCAACAGATGCCGTAATTGGTGCTTGCCCTTTCTGTTTTTTATCATATCTTTGCACCATGAAACTAAGGGTTTTATGGCCTTCAAGAGCTTTGTTAACGACTTTGAGATCAAAGAAAGCATGATGATAGTCGACAAAAGATTCTGGAATGAGGCGTTCATCGACGAGGTGGACAAGTCGGATGGACTGTCATACCTGATTTCCCTGAAGCAAAACTCGGCATTCGTCAAGAACTACAGCATGGACAACCCTACAAAGCACTTTGCAGGGAGAGTTGCAAGATGTGACCATGCTCAAGTACATTGAGGAGATGGTGGCAAAACTGGGTGTATAGGGTCTATAATTAAAGAATCCGCTATTCTATCCCCTATATACCGAGAACGCTACAGATTTCGGAGATGTACTTCAACATCGTGGCAGACTCCCATTTCCCGTTAGCATTACTCCTCACCTTTTTGTATTTTGACAGATACCGAAAGAT